>BNJS01000609.1_pt1 | contig 178471 bp, 212 predicted proteins | sample 8540461 | NCBI WGS metagenome assembly BNJS01 (sample SAMD00202454, study PRJDB9452) | human saliva metagenome | isolation source: human saliva | place: Japan
CCTTCAGGTGCATGCCATCACCGTCGAGGGCGACCATCCATCCGGTGTCTTCGTGCGCGAGCACGACCGGATCAACCTTCTGGCGGCCACTTTCCCTCCTTCTCGCGGCGCTTCCGGGAGGGATACGGCCGGCTGCGCAGACGCGTGGAGGAGACGCACACTCACGAGGCCCATACGAGACCGGGAGGATCCGCATGCCTATACGGGCACTGGTCAGGACGTGCGCGAGGCGCTCACCGCGCTCGCGGCCTCCGGGACGACACGGCCCACAGGCACGGTGGCGCACGTGCTGCGCGCGCGAGTCCGCATGGCCCGGTGACCTCCAGGCTCACCACTCTGGCGGCCGTGCTTACCGAGGTGGACGACCGGCCGAGTCCCGGCGCTGTGCTGCGGGCCTGCGCCGTCATCGACCGGCTCGACGCCTTGACGCTCTGATATCACCGGAGCCTCCGGTCGAGTGGCACGGCCCGCACGGACTACACGGACCTCTTTGCGGCGGGGAACCGACGGTCGAAATGGAGAAAGCGCTCAGGGCGCGATACCGCACCTGTAGGATGACTGTCTGCTGACCGGTATATCGAGTCGGATGAATGCGCTGTGCGGATGCTTATGGAGAGTGTTGTGAATCGGGAAGAAGTCGCTGAAATGTGTGAGGTCGTCCCATCCGATGAACTGGCCAGGGCGCTCCTGCCCCTGCGGGTGATCAGTGCAGACCTCCATGAGAAGGCCGTCTCCTATGTGCTCTCGGGAGAGTCTGCGGATGTCGTGGAGCAGGTGTGGCAGGAGCCGGAGACGGACGCGTTGTTCGGTGGTGTTGGCGAGCTGAATAGAACACTTCCTGTGAGGGACGATCTTGCAGATCGGCTGTCTGCAGTAGGTGTCGCATGGTCGTCGGATATGAGGGAGCCCCCTCGAGATCGTCGCCGTGTTCTGTATTCACTACGTGACAGTCTGTATCGTTGTGATGCGTTCAGTGCTCAACAGTGGTGGCGATATGGTCAGCTCCTTCGTGCGATCTGGGCTGCCGATACTCCGGGAAAACAGGACTGGCGCCGGAAGGCTTTCACCCCTCTCTGGTTACTTCTCTTGAACGAGGATGTGGTCAAAACCGTCGACCCCTGGGAAGAGGTGGCGGTGAATATAGTGAAAGAGCGATTGATGTGGGGGCCTGAGCGCTTCGCTGAGGTCTTGGCCCTGGATGGAGTCAAGCGGGCAAGATCCCCTCCCTGGTACTGACCTTGTGGTTGTCACGATACGCGTACTTAAATGACGACAGTCGAGTTCCATGCCGTCTCCCGGGAATCGCGGAGTACCTGCAGTCACACGGGTCGCGGATTCCGGCGTCGTTCATCCGCAGCCTGAACGAGTACGACCGACGTGATCTTGTGCTGCTCCTGGCCGGTCTTGACATGGATCTTGAGCCTGTGGCCCACCTCCTGGTCCCACTGACGCTGGAGGAGAAGCGCACGACGCGTCTCCAAGCCATCGACCTGCTGGGGCGGGTTCCCGATACCCCACGCCGTGAGGCCCTCGCCGAGCTCCTGTCCGGGAAGGCGATCCGCAGCAATGCAGGTTTCCAACGCTCCACCGACCTGCTCGACCACCTGGCCGAGGGAGCCGATGACGATCTTCTCGACGTCGCGGCCGAGAAAAACCCCGTGCTCGCCGTGGCGGTCGAGCAGCTGCGTGCCCGTGCGGCCTTCTCCCGGTGGGCGACTGAGGAGTCCGAGCAGGCTCCCGTCGTTCTGCCGGAGGTCGAGCACATCGCTCTCGACCAGCCGGCCGATACCGCACGGCAGCAGCTCTGGCGCATCCTCAACCGGCTCGTCGATGACGCCTGGGATCCTCAAGATGCGGAATCCCGGGAGGAGGTCGCCGCGAGGTACCTGGCCACTGAACAGGATGTGGAGGCCTTCATCGCAGTCGCCGAGGGTCGATCAACAGGAGTCCCGGCCATTCTCAGGAAGTACCGCCTTGGGTGGGTGGGCTCCTTCGTGCCGTCCCTGTCAGTCGTCCACCTTCTGCGGCTGACCGCCGACGAGCCTTCCACCAGATGGAGAGACGCTCTGTCGTGGGGGAGAGGACGCGGATGCCGATCCTCGAGCCATTGAAGCGGTGCTGAGGCACTTCAACCTCCCGATTGACGGTGCGGTCCGTGACGTGGTCTGGCGTACGGGAGATCCCGTGATCCTTTGGCCGTGGGCGTGGGAGCACCTCGATGACCTGGCCGAAGGGCTCGATAGCTCGGAGAAGGTTCTTCGTGCGCTGGACATTCTGGAGGCATTCCCCAGACTGCCCGTCGACCTCCTCCCCAGGCTCGCGCGCATGGCGGTCACGGCCTCCCCGCGGCTGCGACGTCGGGTGCAGCGGCTGCTCAGCGCCTCCCCGGCCGCACCCATCCTGGCCGAGCCCATGCTGAAGGACCCGTCAGCGGAGGTCAGGCGATCAGCGGCCGAGTGGATCGCCGCTCAGGCCCCTCAGCGATCCCTTGAACCCCTTCGCGCCGCCTACGCCACAGAAGAGGATGCGGCGACTCGTGCCAACATGCTCAAAGCCATGCGGGCCTGCGGCGAGGATCTCACCGAGCTCCTGTCTCCCGGCCGTCTCCAGCAGAGGCTGCCGAGGGGCTGGAGGCCGATCCAGCAGCCGGTCCGGACTGGCTCGACTGGGACGGCCTGCCCACTGTGCGCTGGCGAGACGGCGCCCCGGTGAGCTCGCTGGTGATCCGCTGGTGGGTGAGCCTGGCCGTGATCATGAAGGATCCCGACGGTCGGGGCCTCATCGGCCTGTATCTGTCCCTCCTCGACCCGCACGATGCCCGTCGACTGGCCCTCCATCTGGTCAGAGCCTGGGCGGCGCGGGACACCGCTCACCCGAGCCCCGAGCAGAGCCTCGCCCATGCCCAGGACATTGGGCTGAAGCGGTATCAGTACTTCCAGCGGTACTGGACCTCGGCCGCCCAGAGCGACGATCCCGAGGAACGGGAACGGGCCAGGCAGGGGCTGGCTCGACCTCTGGAGAGTTACGTCAAGCAGATCTACGACGAGCATCAGGGGACGTATCTGGGTTCGGCGATGGCGGACAAGGGCCTCATGGCCTTCGCCGTCGGAGCCGATGGCGGCGAGCTCGCCAGCCTGACCCACAGCTACATGCGGAGCCACCGCAACCGTCGTCCCCAGTACGAGGTCCTCATTCGGGCTCTTCGAGCCAACGGCCAGGACCCCGCTCTCCAGGTGCTGATCGGCGTGGCGCAGCGTCACAAGATGGCGAGCCTGCAGAAGACCGCCCGCGAGCTGGTGGACGAGGTCGCCGTCGAACGGGGCTGGAGCGCCGAGCAGCTGGAGGATCGGACCGTCCCCACTGCAGGCTTCGGCTCTGACGGCCTGCTGCACCTGAGCTACGGAGCCCGTTCCTTCACCGGCCGGTTGACCGCGGACTTCAAGATCGCACTGACCGGGCCGGATGGGAAGACCCGGGCCTCACTGCCGGCGCCCCGGGCCGACGACGATGCGGACGCGGTCAAAGCCGCTAGAAACAGCTCACCGCCTCCCGCAAGGAGGCCAAGAACGTGCTCTCCCTTCAAAGCAGCCGGCTCTACGAGGCCATGTGCGTGCGACGCGGATGGAGTCCCTGTCGAATGGCGTGACCTTCTGCTCGCTCACCCGCTCATGAGGGCACCTCGTCACCCGGGTCATCTGGCAGTTCGACCCGGCTGACGGCGGCGAGTCGATCGTCTTCCGTCCCACACCGGAAGGGGACCTGCTGGGAGTCGACGACGCCGTCGTCGACCTCCCAGGGCCAGGGGGAGATCACGGTGGCGCACGGGACCATCATCGGGCCCCGACGCCGTGGCGGCGTGGCGGAGCACCTGGCCGACTACGAGGTCGAGCCGCTGTTCGACCAGCTCTCCGCGCTCGCACCCGTCATCACACCGGGCCAGCAGCGGCTCACCGATCTTCGTGGGCACATGACTGACGCCTACTCCGTGCGCAATGTCGCCTCTCAGCGCGGGTACCGTCGCGGGGAACGGAGGACGGGGGTTGGTTCACCGAGTATCTCCGCACGATCCCGCAGCGGGCCTCACCGTCGTGCTGACCTTCACCGGTGCTTTCGTGTCGTGGGGTAACAACCCGTGTGCGACCGACAGCCTGAAGCTGCGTCGCGGAACCGGTCGTCGTTTGGTGGCGCTGGACGAGGTGCCCACGCCGCTACTTGCCGAGTGCTACGCGGACTATGCGGCCCTGGCGGCGCTGGGGGCCTACGACCCGGACTGGGAGGACAGGACAAGACTGTTCTAGAGGCGGTGGTGAGGATACGCAGGGTTCGGCCGTGCTCGTAGGCGGGCGCGGCTGAGCAGCTCCTCCGACGTCATTGTGGGGGTGCACCATCTTGTCGACGGTGCACCCCCACAACGCGCCCGGGGCGTCAGTTGACCTTGTACTGCAGGTGGGTGATTCGGAAGCGTTCCATGTCCGAGCTCAGCAGCAGCCAGGACCCGTACTGCTTCTGCTCACTGTTGTTCGTACTCGGCCTGGGCGTCATCCACGGCTTCGACGGATCGTCCAGGGCGATCGGGCAGATGATCGTTCCCTGATCCAGGTCCATGGAGTTGGCGACCGAGGCGCCTGAGGAGTCCCTGGGGCCGGCCAGCAGGCAGGCGACCACCTTGCCTCCCTCGGGCAGGAAGGCGGTGCGCATCGTGTCACCCGTCGGTACCCGCTCCGCGGGCTGATCCATGAAAGGCAGGATCGTGGGATCGACGTGCTCGGCCGCCTTGTCGTCCTGCCCCGAGGCGAGGGCGTCATAGACCTTCTGCACCTCGGCCAGGGACGGGCGCCGGTGGTCCCCGCTCATGGGCAGGCTGCCCGGAATGTGGTAGACGACGTCGGCGAGTGTCAGGGCCTGACCGTCCCATTGCGCGGTGACCGTCGCTGAGGCGCTGCCGCCGCAGGTCCGGCAGGACTCGTCACCGTAGAGCCGCAGCTGCGGCTCGTCGAAGATGACGGTGCCGCCGACAACGCGCAGGTTCTCCATGTGCGGGGCGGGAACGTAGCCGATCTCGTTGCTGCCCTCCATCATGAGGGAGCCGACCATCTCCTTGTCAGCGTTGTAGGCGACAAGAACATCGAAGCCGTAGTCGGGAAGGTCGGCGTTGCAGTCCAGGACGGCGACCATCACCGGTGAGGTGCCGAACAGACCCAGCTGTGTCGACTTCATGGCGATCGTGTTCGACGAGCCGCCCCCCAGGCCGTTACCTCTGGCGGTGCCGGCGGCCTTGCCGTCGGAGAAGGTGACTTTCGTCTTTTCCGGGGCCTGCTCGACTATGTCGGCCCTCGTCATCCCCCGACCCCCTCGGCTGAAGGCCTCCGCGCAGATACCCGGGACGTCGAGGTCCGCGTTCTTGAGCTCCTTCAGGTCGGGAGCATCTGCGGAGACTGGGGCCGAGGTCGGCAGAGCCGTGGCGCGGGTCGAGCTCGAACCGGAGTCGAAGGCCAGGACTGAGGTCGTCGAGCCGTTGAAGACCACGACGTAACCATCACCGGCCGCCCACGAGGTCACTGGGGTGGAGACCCGCCAGATCGTGCTTCCATCGACTGGGTCGAGGGCGCGCAGCGAGTCCGGGTAGGCCATGACGATGGCGCCCTTGCTCGTCTGCCAGCGGGGTACCACCTCGGTACCCAACGTGTTGAGGGCGCCCACGTCCTCGGGGAGCTTGCTCGACCACAGCACGCTGCTGCCGTCGAGACCTGCCACGGTGACGCCGTCGCTGACCACCCAGATATCGCGGCTCATCGGCAGGCTGACACCGGCGAGCTTGCGGGACGCCTCGACTCGGGTCGCCCACACCGGCTTGGTGCCGTCAAGCTTCAGGCCGGAGACCTTGTCCCGGTTGACACTCACGGTGCCGTCGGAGCTGACCGACAGGGGCTTTCCGCTGCTGGGGGTATCGCCGAGCCGCACCGAGGCGGGCGCCGGCGCCGACGTCGCCGTACCTGGTGACGCTGTTGCGGCAGGAGTGGAGGACGAGGTGGCGGAGGGGGCCGCGGGGTTCGCAGAGGTCGTGCCGCTGGGAGCACTCGGAGTCCCGGTCTGGGCGGGCGCGTCGGAGCTGTTGTCGCTCGGCTGGGCCGGAACCGCTGAGGCGGGCGTCGTGGGGGAGGCGGCGGAGACGGTCGACGGCTTGGCGGGGGCGTTGATCCCCGAGGCCAGGTCGACGCTGATCTGGTCACCGCAGTCGAAGGTCTTGGCGTTGATTCGACAGTTGAGGTGCTGCCCCGCCAGGTTGTCAGGAACAGGAACCTGCCAGGCGGCGTAGGACGACGATGAGCTCGCGCTCAGGGCCACCAGCGTCTCACGGTGATCGGCGATCACCCGCAGGATCGTCAGCTGCTTGTTGGTGATTGCCGTGGTGCCACTCGCGTCGAAGGGTGCTGCCGCAGGCTCCTTGCCGAGGTTGGACAGGTCCTGCTGAGCCTTGAGGATCGGGGCCTTGACCATTGAGAGCGGGTCGGAGCCGCGCGTCAGTGCCCACAGCCCTCCACCGCCGAGTGCCAGGACCAGAACGACGACGACGCTGAGAATTCCGAGCCGTGCCCGATGCCGTCGTTGAGGTGATGGTGTTGAGGCGGAGACCGGGGCGCCCTGGGGTGGTGCCGTGGGTGGCGGGGTCGTGGATGAGGGGATCTCGGGAGAAGAGAATTCGGGGAGGAGGAGTCAGGAGACGGAGACATGGCCGTAGCGTAGAAGGAAGCGGTCCGGCCGAGAGGCGAAATAGATGACCGATCAACTGGTGAATATACCTTCGTCTAGAAGGACGTATGTCCGGAGTAATGCTCCGTCATTTCCGCATCCGGTGCTCGTGAGGGCCGGCACAATACGGCTATGCCGGTCACGCCCAGGTCTCAGAACCCGTCCGACGACACAAGTCAGGAAGTCATGAAGCAGGTGGAACAGGCAGGAGCGGAGTCGGGTGACACTTCACCGGTCGTGGTTCCCCCGATGATTCCTCTTCCTGAGGCTCGCGCTGCGGCGCTCGATGACCTGTGCCGCTCCCTGAACATATCTGACGGGGACATCGGCACAAGTACTCACCGCCACAGCCTGGAGGAGGGCCTGCCGTGGGACACCGATCCGCGCCTCGTCGCCGACGCGTTGGCCCGGGCGGGGCATCCGCCCGAGGGTGGTGCGCACGATCACCTGGGGCTGGGCCCTGTGGACCTGTGAGTCCGAGGACAGTTGGCCGTGGATGGCCCAGGACCTGGCCAGGGCCCGTGACCTGCTGGAGGATTCCACGTCGGCGACACGAGTGCTGTGCGCGCTCGCCCACTTCCCCGCCGTCCCCCAGAGCATGGTGCCGGCCCTGGCGCAGGTCGCGGTGGGGCGCTCCGAGATCAACCGGATGCTGGCCCAGGAGCTTCTCTCAGGCCTCCCCGAGGTCGGGGATCTGGCCCTTGAGGCGGTGATGAGTCCGATTGCGCACGTGCGCCGGGTGGGTGCGGCCTGGCTGGCCGGTCTGATGATTCCCGACGGCGTCGCCCGACTGCGTGCCGCCCGCGCCCAGGAGAAGGACCGTCTCGCGCGGGCCAACCTGCTGCGCACGTTGCAGATCTACGGGGATGACGTCACCGACATCGTCACAGCGGAGGCCCTCACACCTCCCAAACGGCGACCGACGCGCCCTCCGGTGGCCCTGGACTGGTTCCCCTTCGAGGCTCTGCCCCAGGTGAGGCTCGCCGACGGGACGCCGCTCGACCCGGACATCGTGCGCCACTGGGTGCTCGAGGCCTACAGGCTCAAGACCCCCGACGGGGCCGGCACCATCGAGCTCTACCTGAGCCTGCTCGATGCGGCGGACGCCCGTGAGCTGAGTGCCTTCGTCGTCGAGTCCTGGGTCGCCCATAACCGTGAGGCCGTCAAGGGGGAGAGCCTGAAGAACAAGGGGCTGCTCGCCTTCGCCGTCGGGATGGAGGGTGAGCGTCTTGCCGCCGCCGCCAGGAGCGCCCTGAGCCGCCATGCCACATGGCGCGCCGAGTCCGAGACCGTCCTGACCGCCGTCGCCGCGAACCCGTCCGCCGAGGCCCTGCAGGTCATGGTCTCGGCTGCAGCCCAGCACCGCTTGCCGCAGGTGCGTGGTTTCGCCAACCTGCTCACTCGGGCTGTGGCCGCCGAGCGAGGCTGGAGTGAGGCCGAGCTCGGTGACCGCAGCGTCCCCACGGCCGGTTTCGGACATGACGGCCTGCTGCACCTGTCCTACGGCGAGCGCGAGTTCCTGGGGCGCCTGACCCCTGAGCTGACCATCGCCCTGACGGACTCCGACGGACGGGCACGCAAGAGTCTGCCCGCCGCACGCAAGGGCGAGGACAGTGAGATCGTGGCGCAGGCCAGGCGCCGCCTGACCTTTGCGCGCAAGGAGGTGGCCGCTGTCCTCAAGGTCCAGAGGCGGCGTCTGTACGAGGCCATGTGTGTCGGGCGCTCCTGGCCGTTTCCGCTGTGGCGGGAGCTGTTCGCCGACCATCCGCTGGCCCGGCACCTGGCGGCTCGTCTGGTCTGGGTGGCCCGCCGTCAGGACGAGGGTGGGAGTGCTAATGAGCTGGAAGGCGGCGGCGAGGCGCCCCAGGCCTGGACCTTCCGCCCCGCCGAGGACGGTCAGCTTCTGGGGGCTGACGACGCCGTCCTGGAGCTGCCTTCGGAGGCCGTGGTCGGACTGGCACACGGGACGCTGTTGTCGGAGGCGGAAGTGGCCGACTGGTGGGAGCACCTGGCCGACTACGAGGTCGCTCCGCTCTTCGACCAGTTCTCTGCTCGGGTCCCGAAGGTGGGCAAGGGGCAGCGGGGCATCGACGATGGGGCGGGAAGGCGTGTCATTGCCCGTGACCTGCGCAAACGGGCCAAGTCCCGTGGCTACGAGCCCGACTCCAACATCCACTGGTACAGCACGTTCCTCAAGGACTTCCCGGTAGCCGGTCTGTGCAGCGTCATCGATTTCAGTGGGGTGGACGTGTGGAGTGAGGACCAGGTAGTGACCACTGGTCCCCTGTGCCTGGTCGATGGTCGTCGGGTCGTGCCCTTGGAGCAGGTTCCGCCTGCGCTTCTTGCCGAGTGCTACGCCGACTACCGCGCCATCGTCGATCCTCCTGACTGAGCCTTCGGTGGGAAGGGGTGGTCGACCCTGACCGACGAGGAGCTGCGGCCTCGAGTCCGAGTGTGGGCTCGAGGCCGTTCGGGTTGACGGCAACCCCTCCTTGTGTCACTGTATTAGTGCAGTAATACAGGTGGTCTGCTGGGGCCGCCTGTGCTGCGCTCATGAGCACTTCCCGTCCCCGAGCACTAGGAGAGCCATGGATCTCGACGACTCGCGTCCGATCTGGATCCAGCTGGTCGATGATTTCCGCATGCGGATCGTCACCGGCATCTGGCCCGCCGGAACCCGGATCCCCAGCGTGCGCGATCTCGCCACGCAGGCCGGGGTCAACCCCAACACCGTCCAACGCGCCCTCGCCGAGCTCGATCGCAGCGGCCTGACCGTTACCGAGCGCACTGCCGGGCGCTTCGTCACCGCTGATGCCGCGGTGCTCGACGCCGTCCGACGTGAGCTCGCCGTCGGCGCCACGGACACCTTCATCGCCGCTGTCACCGCCATCGGTATGGATCTCGCTCAAGCGGGCGAGACCCTTGCCGAACGGTGGCCGGCTTCCACCACTGACGAATCAGGAGAGCCCTCGCGGGCAGTTCGCTGACGGCGGCGCCGTCGGATGTGCAAGGCTCCGATGCACGCTTCAATACCATTCCGTCCCTGGATGGCGCCCCGCCCCTGGTGACCGTGCGCCACCTGACCAAGACCTATCGCGGGCGTCCTGCCCTGCGCGATCTGAGCCTGTCGCTGCCCGCCGGACGCATCGTCGGCCTCATGGGCGCCAACGGTTGCGGCAAAACCACTCTGCTGAAGATTCTCGCCGGCGTCCTGGCCGACTACGAGGGTCAGGTGCGCATCGCCGGGCATGCCCCCGGGCCGCTGTCAAGGCGCTGGTGTCCTTCCTGCCCGACGCCGACTTCCCTGGCCACCAGCCTCACCCGCCTCGGGCGATCGCCCCAGTTCTCCCGGCTCTTCGCCGATTTCGACGCCGCCAAGGCCCGCCGGCTGGTCGACTTCTTCGCTCTGCCCGCTGAGCGCTCCATCAGGAGATGAGCAAGGGCATGGGGGAAGCTGCGCATTGCACTGATGATGAGTCGCCGCGCCCGGGTCTACCTGCTCGACGAGCCCATCTCCGGTGTTGATCCGGCCGCCCGCGAGATCATCCTCGACGGCGTCCTGCGCGACTTCGAATCGGATTCCCTCATGCTCATCTCCACTCACCTCATCGCCGACGTCGAGGCCGATCGTCGACTCCGTCGTCTTCCTCAAGGACGGTCGCCTGCTCCTGGCCGGCGATGCCGACGATCTGCGTCAGACCCATTCCACGAGCCTGGACGCCCTGTTCCGGAAGGAGTACCGCTGATGCTTCGCACGCTCTTCATCGAGGAGGCTCGTACCCAGGTGGGGCGCAATGCCTCTGTGACAGGGGCCTGCTGCCTCGTTCTGCTCGGGTTCCTCGGCCTGTGGTGGCTGCTGGCCGACGTGCCGGCGCTGGCCGGCCTCATGCAGCTGGCGTCCATGGCGGTGATCATCGCGATACCGGTCGCCGTCATGGTTCAGGTCGCCGTCGACTACTGGCAGTCCATGTACGGGCAGCGCGGTTACCTCACCATGGCCGTTCCGGTTCGCGGACGGGTGCACTTCGCGGCCAAGGCTCTTTACGCCTGCGTAGTGGTGCTGGTCGAGGGTGCGATCTGCCTGGGTGGTCTCATCGCCTGGTGCGCCGTTCTCGCCCACAGTATCGGGTCCACCACCGAAGATGTGCTCCAGCCGGTGCTCTGGGCCATTGATACGGCCGGACCGGGCAAAACGGCCTTGTTCGTCCTGATCGTGCTCATCGGGCTCTTCTCGCTTGTCATCGAGGTCGGTGCTGTGATGAGTATCGGTGGGCAGGGGCCGTTTCAACCACCTCGGGTTCAGGGCACCCATGATCGGGCTCGTCCTGCTCTACGCGGTCAATCAGGTACTCGCCCTGATTGCCGTTCTCTCGTGCCGCTCAGCATGGATGTCACCACCGGCGATTTCACGAGGCCAGATGATGTGGCCGCAGTTCCTTGAGGCGCTCCGAGACCGGCGTCCAGCCGTCGGTGATCGGTGTCGGGTCCGTGGTCGTCGGGCCGGTGCTGGCTGTGGTCCTGGCCTGGTGGGCGGTGCGCGCGATCGAGCAGCACACCTCCCTGCGCTGAGGCGGGGGCGTGGTGCGCCGGCCTGGCATCGGTTCTTCTGCTGATGCCGGGGCGGCGCACCAGTCGTGCGGCCGCGCCTTTTCGCTTCGTGCTGGCAGGCAGGGGATCGTCGGCTGAGCGCCCCCGTCCTGCGACGCGCAGCTCAGGCCACGGTTGCCTGAGCCAGTACCTGGTCACCGGGTCGCCGCCGTAGACGACGACGGATTGGCCGGCCGCCAGGCCTCGCAAAGGTGGTGCAACTGGCCCGCAGCGTTCCGGTCTCGACATCGACAGCAACGTCAGCGGGGAGGGGGCGTCCGTGGGCGCGCACCTGGATGGTCACGTCCTGCCAGCCGAGGTCGCCGTCGTTGAGGGGAGGGTCGGCCAGGAGGATGAGGTTGTTGCCGTCGACGCTCTTGCGGCTGAGCAGTTCTTCGGGGCCGACGACGACTTCGTTGGTGGAGGGCCGGGTCTCGATGACGTAGCGGGGCCGTCCGTCGAGGGGCCGGGCGGGTCAGGCCCAGGCCTTTGCGCTGGCCGACTGTGAAGCCGAAGTAGCCGTCGTGGGTGCCGAGGACGTCGCCGTCGGGGGAGACCAGGGTGCCTTCGTGAACGCCGAGGCTGCGGGTGAGGAAGCCGCGGGTGTCGCCGTCGGCGACGAAGCAGATGTCGTAGGAGTCGGGCTTGGAGGCCACCGGGAGGCCGCGTCGCTCTGCTTCGGCGCGTACATCTGCCTTGGAGGGGGCGTCACCGAGTGGGAAGAGGGCGCGGGACAAGCCGTCGCGGCCGGAGACCGCCAGGACGTAGGACTGGTCTTTAGCTGCGTCGGCGGCGCGGCGCAGTGTTAGGCCGGTGGTCTCGCCTGGGCGACTGGAGGCGGCACCGCCGGTGAGGGCGGGCGTAGTGGCCGGTGGCGACGGCGTCGAAGCCGAGGGCGAGGGCGCGCTCGAGCAGGGCGTCGAACTGACGCGCTCGTTGCAGCGCACGCAGGGGGTTGGGGGTGCGACCGGCGCGGTACTCGTCGAGGAAGTCGGCCACGACGCGCTCCTCGAACTCCTCGGACAGGTCCCACACGTAGAAGGGGATCCCCAGGATCTGGGCGGCCCAGCGGGCGTCGGCGGAGTCCTCGATGGAGCAGCAGCCGCGCGAGCCCGAACAGGGTCTGGGCGCGGTTGCGGGTCAGGGCCATGTGGACGCCCACGACCTCGTGGCCGGCGTCGACGGCGCGCGCCGCGGCCACGGCGGAGTCGACTCCGCCGGACAGGGCGGCAAGGACGCGCACGAGGGTCTCCTTCAGGCAGGCGGGTAGCCGTTGCTACGGGCCGTGGCAGGCTACCGCAGGTCGACCGCGACGGGGCAAACGGAACAACCCAGGGGACCTCGTGGTGCCCGGCATAGATAGCGCTGAGGAAGGAGCTGTCATGCTTGATGAGTACTCCATCGGAGCCCGCGGCCTCTCTCAGACCCTGCGCGATCAGCACTGATGCTCGGCGTTCTTCGTTTTCCGTCGGGGGAGTACAAGCGCGTTCTCAGCGTAGTGGGCGAGTATGCCGACGGCAGCGCCTGAGCATGTTCCAGCGGCGTCTGGACAACGGCATCATGCCGGTCGTCGTGCTCGACTCGACAAAGGGGTGGCAGTCCGTGTCAGTGTGCTCATGCCTCATCGTTCACGAAAGGAGCTGCGATGTCTGATACGTGGTTGGCCTTCTTGGTTATTTTCGCCATGCTGCTGGCGATCTGGCGGATAGCAGATGGTCGAGAGCGTCCGATGACGAAGAGCGAGCAGGAACGAATGTTCTTCCGGCAGACCTACAACCTGTCGATCGATCGCATGCTCTCGGAGAGCCCGCTGGATCGTGCCGAGGTACGGCGTCTGCGTGACTCCGGGAGAAGAGACGGGCGTGTGCGAGCCATTAGGTACGTACGAGAATGGGACCCCGTTCCTCGGGAGATCGCCGCCCAGTTCGTCGATCGTGTGTGAGAGGCGGATCCGCGAACAGTTAGTCGGCTGTATGGCGCCATTGCGCTGCTGTTGAGGAGTGATCAACGGGCGGCGAACTCGTGGCCGGCGCGAATGAGGTCCCGGAGCCAGTCGCTCTGCGTGGCCTCCATCGTCTTGACGACGACGTGGTGGTTCCACCTGTTCGCACTGACCTGGTCGACGCGGTGGAAGTGCGGATCCTCCACGGGGCGGTCGAGCCTTACGTTCAGGAACAGGGTGCCGTTGCCCGTCTTCTCATAGGCCCAGACCCACAGGAACTTCCGGTTGACGGAGAAACTCACCTGGGCCGTCAGGTGCTTCGTGACGGCGCCAAGAGACATGGCATAGGACTCGATTGCCGCGTACATGGCGGCCGATGCCGGCTTGCCGCTGAACTCGCCGATCATCTTGTTCGAGGTGGTTGGCATGCGGCTCTCCTCACCTTTCATCGGACTGGAAACTGCTACAAGCGTGTCCCTGCCGCCTTGTGCGTCACCTTCCAGGCTCGCCTGGCTCCCTCCAGGGCGGCGGGCAGGGCGGCGAGCAGGCGCTCGACGTCGTCGGGGCTCGTCTCCCGGCCCAGGGAACAGCGCAGCGTGGAGCGGGCCGGCCCCTCCTCGAAGCCCATCGCCACGAGCACGTGGCTCGGCTGGGCGACCCCGGCGTGGCAGGCCGACCCCGCCGACGCATCAATCCCCGCCAGGTCCAGGGCCATGAGCAGCGCCTCGGAGTCGGCCTTCTCGAACCACAGGTGCGCCGTGGAGGCCACATGATCGGCTCCTGGCAACGTGGCGTGAACGCCCGGAAGCGCCCCGGCGCCCTCCAGGATCCGACGTCGCAGCGTCGCCAGCCGAGCCTCCTGCTCCTCCCGCTCGGCGACCGCCAGCTCCACCGCCAGCGCCAGCGCCAGGGCCGCCACCACGTCCTGCGTGCCCGAGCGGATCCCCCGCTCCTGACGGCCCCCGCCCGTGGCCCGGCATCAATGCCAGGTCGCGGCGAACCACCAGTGCCCCCACGCCCACCGGCGCCCCCCAGCTATGCCCCGTCAGGCTCATCGCATCCAGACCCCAGCCGTGGAAGTCCACGGGAACCTTCCCCAGCGCCGCGACCGCGTCGGGTGGACGGGCACGTACCCGGTCTCGCTGGGGCGCCTGGCACCGCTCGCCTCGCGCACGTGCGCCACCAGCGCCGCCATGTCCTGAACCACGCCGGTCTCATTGTTCGCCGTCGCGGCCGAGACCAGGGAAGCGGGGAGTGGCCTGCATCGGCTGCCGGCGTCACCGCCCGGGCCAGAGAGTCGAGTTCGACCCTCGCCCTGCGCCGTCGACCTCCAGCAGGCTCAGCCCCGCCCTCAGCTCGGGTCCCACGGCGGTACGCGCCGAGTCCCAGAACCGCCGGGTGCTCGATCGGAGAGACCACCAGTCGCCCGCCCGGAACCGCTCGCGCCCGGCCCGAGACCACCAGGGCATCGGCCTCCGTGCCGCCGGAGGTCAGCAGCACCTCATGCGCGTCCACGCCCAGAGCGCCCGCCAGGCGGGCACGCGCCTGTGCCAGCAAGGCCCCCACTCGCCGGCCCGCGGTGTGCTGCGCACTCGGATTCGCCCAGCCGCCGAGCCCACTGGCCAGGTCCCTCGCCGACCTGCTGGGCGACCTCGGGCGGACCGGGGAAGAAGCGGCGTGATCGAGGTAGGTGCGCACGCCCCCAGCCCTAGACGGCGGCACCGGCGACCAGCGCGGTCCGCACACTATCCCTCCTGCACGGGTACCGAAAGTAAAAGGTTATGACCTGTACAGATGTCAGTATTGCTAGACTGCGTAATCAACAAAGTCATCCCAGACTAGCGGATTCCCTCTGGCATAGCTCCGGCACTGGTTCCTGTCCCATCCCCACGCTCCTCCGAGCCGACGGCCGCATCACCGAAATCTACTTCCGGCTCACGGACAGGCGCAACAAGATCTAGCCTTGAACTCGAGACTCAAGAGACAAGCGCACCAGTTTCACCAGCCCGCAGTTCCGATCCTACCTCCCAGTGCTTCATATCTTGCACAATCACCATCTCCACCCCCAATACCTCATTTGAATCCCGGAGAATGCGATATGCGAACAAAAATGGACATTGCCGTCATCGGCTCCAATATGATCGGCCTCATCTCCTACCCCCGTCCTAAGTTCAGCCAATGGAAGCCGCTGGAGGCCTTTGACGCACGTAGGGAATTTGAAGGAAAAGAGGGCAATGGCATCCTCTCACCTGATGATCTCCATGACGCAGAAGAAGACATTGCCTCCTGTCGACTTATCGTCTTGCAGCTCGAAATTCCCCTGAATACTGTCTATGAGGCGATCGCCTTGGGGCGTAAGTACAATGTCCCTGTTCTGCTTAACCCTGCTCCCGTCGACCCTCATCTCGAGTTGGCGCGGATTCGCGGCTGTGACTACATCGTTCTCAACAACACCGAGCTGGCCATGATTACCCGCATGCCGACAAGCACCCCTGAAGACGTTCGGAGGGCGGCCGTCGCAACACACGAGAACGACATCGAGAACGTCATTGTAATCCTCGGAGGGCAGGGCGTCCTGTGGATTTCCAGTTCCGGCGAGCAGATCCTGTCCGCAGGCTCTGACGTCACACTCGATACCACGAGCGCAGGCGACGCTTTCGTCGGCTGCTTCAGTCATCCACTTGGTAAGTACTGGCAATGTGGAGCGATCCCTAGAGCTCGCCCTTACTTCGCAGATTCCGTCGATAAATCGGAGGGGCAGCCATTCTTCGCCGTCATCACCGACTTCGAGATCGAACTGTGAAACAAATGGCAAGTTAGAATCCCCTAAATGTGAACTCCGGGAGGGTGATAAAGATAAGAATAGGGTGATTCGGGCTCGGATTCGACTATCTGAAGGCCACGTTCTATGGCAGTTCCTGATGGTGATTTTTGCTCAGGGCTGATCCCTGCTGGGTGGCTGATGATTAATCGTGCCGGTGCGTTATCGTGGGTTGCAGGTTTCGGGAACGAGAGAAATGTCTTGCACTGCGTCACTGGGGATTCGTGGGGGCCGGGTGTTTATTTTTCGAACTTAGGTCGTTCTTTGCCTTGGTGGGAGAGTCCTCGCTCTTGCGGCGATAGCCAGCTCTCAGTTTGGCTCTATTGCCGATAAATTGGGGCGTATTCTTGCTGAATCGCGGAAGTCCTGGTGTGTGGCGTTGGCCATGGTGTTTTTGTTTTGTCTGGTTGTTTTTAGTGAATTTCATCTGGTGGGTTAATCCGAAGACGTGGTCGGACGGCGTTCTCGTACTGGGGGGAGTGTGCTTTAGTGTGCTCTGCGTAGGATCTCCCTGGGTGCTGATTGCGGTTGTTCATGAGCCTGTAGTGAGAAAATCAATTCTCGGTTTGAGAGAAAGAAAAAAGAGCTGGACGCCTTGTGGGAAGAATATAAGAGGCATTCCGGCAACTTTGGGTCAACTGTACAGGCCGATGCTTCCGGAAATATTGTGGAGCTATATCCAAGGAGAGAGCATAGGCATTGGATTGTTTTGATGAATCGAATTATAGCGATTGTTTCGTTGTTGTTTCTTGGGGGTAGTTGTATTGCAGGTGTTTTGAGAGGTGGTGGTGATCGAGTGGAAGCGCCTTATTCCTGGTTTTTCGTGGCTGTTGTCGCAGTCCTGGCCGTAATGTTTTCGTCTACTCTTGTGATTATTTGGGTGTCTTTAATGAGGGTTATATATGCGTTCTTTATGTTAAGTGAAAGAGTTGTCAATGTTAATCGACGTAGATGGCTAGACCGCCCGTTTCGAGCACTTTATTTTGTGTTCACATTGATTTATGGGGTACCGTTAGGTGCGGGATCGTGGGTCGCTGTTTGGCGCGTGGCTAGTGCCGCTGAAGGATCGCATGAATGGGCTTGGCTGGCGTCTGTACTTTCTGCTGTGTTTTCGTTGACTATCTCCTTTTATTTTCTTGCGTATTTTACCGGTGGTGTAGGTCGTTTGTGTCATCCAGTTTTAGCGCAACTCCCAAAAAGGTTGATGTTATGCAGGGAGGAGGTGTTAGAGTTGAGTGAATGTGATGAATTTCAAAATAGGTAGTTTCCGGTGCTTGGTGTGATGTAGTGGTTTATTTGTGGAGTTGGCTGCTAGGTCTGTAGTTATCTTGCGAGGTGTGGGTGGTTATCGTCCATGTGCACTTCCCGCTGCGGGATGGAAGAGTGACCCCATGCGCACCGACCAGCTCGCCCTGTCCCGCTCCGCCACCGACCGCGACGCCGGAGCGATCGCAGCGAGCCTGGCTGCTGGAGCGCCTCGCCGCCGACCCCGAGACCCGCCTGCTGCTGGTCGACGCCCGCGGCCGTGTCGCCCTGACCGGTCCGGCCATCCACCCCGACCTGCCCGACGACGGCCTCACCCCACCCAGCCTCATCGGCAGCCCCGCGCGCTAGGGCTGCCTGGGAGGGCCCCGGCACCCGCAGCGGCTGGGGTCTGCCCGACCTGCGCGTCGGCTACCTCGGAGCCTCAGCCCCACCTGCTGCCCCGACCTGACCGTCCTCTACATGGGCCGCGAGCTCGTCGACGACGCAGCCCCCGCCGGTCCGGAGCTGGATCGCCGTCGTCGTGCCCCAGGCCCTCGAGGTCCCCGACGCCCCCGAGCCGCCCGCCACCGGCCTCCGACGCCGAGGGCACCGCCGTCGACCACCCCGACCTGCGCCGCCTGCTGGAGCGCTACCCGCTCTCCGCCCTGCGAGCCATGGGCGCCCAGATGACGGCCCGCGACGCAGGCCTGGCCACCACGGCCACCGCCCTGGCCGCTTGGCACGCCCGCTCCGCTCTACTGCCCAAGCTGCGGCGGACGCACCGAAATCATCGAGGCCGGTTGGGCCCGTCGGTGCAGCGACTGCGCCACCGTCCACTTCCCGCGCACCGACCCGGCCGTCATCATGACGGTCACCGACACCTCTGACCGCCTCCTCTCGTGCGCGGTGCCACCTGGGCTCCCCGGCGCTACTCGGTCGTGGCCGGCTTCGTCGAGGCCGGCGAGTCCGTCGAGGCCGCTGTGGCCCGGAGGTGCGGGAGGAGACCGGGCTGCGCGTCGCCGAGGTCGAGTACGTCGTCTCCCAGCCCCTGGCCCTTCCCGCGCTCCCTCATGCTCGGCTGTCGTGCCCGCCTGGCCCCGGTGAGGACCGGCCCCGACCCGACGGCCAGGAGGTCGTCGAGGCCCGCCTCGTCTCCCGTGACGAGCTCACCGCGGCCGCCGACGACGGCAGCATCCTCCCTGCCGGACCCACCTCCATCGCCCGACCTCATCGAGGACTGGTACGGCGGCCCCATCGTCAGCTGACCCCGCCCGGCGCGGGCCACCAGCCGTCGATTCCCTGTCACCGCCCCGTGGCAGGCTGGTCCCGATGAGCCCGACCACCGCACGCCCCGCCCCGACCGGCACGCCCACCTCCGGTCCCGGCCGTCGCAGCGCCACCCTGGATGCCGCCGGTCTTCTGGAGGCCCCTCGACCCCGACCAGCGCGAGGTCGCCGAGCACCTCGAAGGACCCCTGTGCGTCCTTGCCGGAGCCGGCACCGGCAAGACCCGGGCCATCACCTACCGCATCGCCCACGGCGTGGCCACCGGCGCCTACCAGGCCACCCAGGTCCCTGGCCGTCACCTTCACCGCCCGCGCCGCCGGCGAGATGCGCTCGCGCCTGGCCGACCTCGGCGTCCCCGGCGTCCAGGCCCGCACCTTCCACGCCGCCGCCCCTGCGCCAGCTCACCTACTTCTGGCCCACCGCCATCGGTGGACGCCGCCCTCGACATCCAGGCCCGCAAGGCGCCCCTGGTCAGCGCCGCCGCCCGCCGCCTGGGCCTGCCCACCGATCGGGCCACCGTGCGGGACCTGGCCGCCGAGGTCGAGGTGGGCCAAGGTCACCATGACCCTGCCCGAGGACTACGCCCAGGCCGCCGTCGCCGCCGGTCGCACCGGCGTGGCCGGGCGGGAGGCGGCCACGGTCGCCCAGGTCCTATCCTCTACGAGGACGCCAAGAGCGAGCGCGGCGTCATCGACTTTCGAGGACGTACCCTGCTGACCATCGGATCCTCCTGGACCGCGGGGACGTCGCCGCCCAGGTGCGCGGTCAGTACAAGCACTTCGTCGTCGACGAGTACCAGGACGTCTCCCCGCCCAGCAGCGCCTGCTGGACCTGTGGCTGGGGCGGCGCCGCCAGCTGTGCGTCGTCAGGGACGTCTCCCAGACCATCTACCTCCTTCACCGGGGCCACGCCCGCCTTCCCTCACCGGCTTCACCACCGCTACGAGGGCGCGCGCACCGTGCGCCTGAGCGCGACTACCGCTCCACCCCGCAGGTCGTCTCCTGGCCAACCAGGTCCTCTCCCGCTCGCGGCGCAGGGCAGGCGGCGGCTCGCACCCTGCCCGCCGGCGCCGTCGAGCTGGTCGCCCAGCGGCCCAGCGGTCCCCGCCGTGCGCTTCGAGACCCTACGACGACGACATCGCCGAGGCCGAGGGCGCCGTCGCCCAGGTGCGCCGCCTGCAGGCCGCGGGGGTCCCCCTGAGCGAGATCGCGATCCTGTACCGCACCAACTCCCAGTCCGAGGTCTTCGAACAGGCCCTGGCAGGTGCCCAGATCGGCTACCTCGTGCGCGGCGGTGAGCGCTTCTTCGAGCGTGAGGAGGTCAAACGCGCCATGGCCGTCGTCCTCGGGGCTGCCCGTACCGAGAAGGCCTCCCTGACCGGCGACCTCAGCCTGGATGCGCGCACCGTCCTGTCCCGTGAGGGCTGGAGCGAGGAGCCTCCCGCACCCCGCGGAGCCGTGCGCGAGCGGTGGGACGCCCTCAACGCCCTGGTGGCCCTGGCCGATGAGATGGCCCAGACCCGCGGCGCCGACCTCGACGCCTTCCACACCGAGCTGCGTGAGCGCGCAGACGCCCAGAACGCCCCCACCGTCGAGGGAGTCACCCTCTCCTCCCTGCACGCCGCCAAGGGCCTGGAGTGGGACGCCGTCATCCTCGCCGGCGCCTGCGAGGGGCTGCTGCCGATCTCCCTGGCCGAGGGACAGGCCGCCATCGAGGAGGAGCGGCGCCTGCTCTACGTCGGCGTCACCCGCGCACGCGAGCACCTCATCATCTCCTACGCGCGCGCACGCAACGCCGGAGGGCGGGCCGCACGCAAGCCCTCCCGCTTCCTGGACGGCCTGTGGCCCACCAGCCACGGCACCCGAGACGCCTCCCGGCGCAGGGGCCGCCAGAGCGCCAAAGAACACTCCCGGCAGTCCGCCGCCGACTTCGAGGCCAGTAACGACCCCCGCACCATCGCCCTGTTCGAGGAGCTGCGGGCCTGGCGCTCCCAGATCGCCAAGGAGCGTTCCAAGCCCGCCTACACGGTCTTCGCCGACGCCACCTTGCGGGACATCGCCGTCGTCAAGCCCACCAGCCTGCCCCAGCTCTCCCTCATCCGTGGTGTGGGCGCCACCAAGCTGCAGGAGTACGGCGGGCCGGTCCTCGCCCTCCTGCGCGACTTCGAGGCCGAGAACTGAGCGGCGGAGGACACTCCTGTCCGACGGCGTTCACAGCTGTGAGCACAGGCACTCGGGGTGACGCTCCCAGGTCCTCTGCCGTCCCCGGGGCTCCTGACCGGTGACCTCCACCGAGTGCGTGGACCACCACGCGGCCGAGTCCCCGTTCTTCTCCCCGTCCGGTTCGGCGCCGTCCTTGGCGTCGTTGACGTCGGCGGCCTGTCCCACCAGCGTGTCGATGACGGCCCGAGCCGTTGACGCCGCGGCCTCGTGCAGGACCAGGTGCTCGACCTCCGGCATGGGCAGGGTGCGCATCTGCGTGGCCAGCGCCGGCCAGCACGGGTCGGCGTCCCTCTCCCACAGGTCCAAGCAGGTCGAGCACGGGCCGCCACCGCCCAGGACCGGGCCGACGCGCACCCCCGCCTCTCCGACGACGACCGGGAGGTGAACCACGTCCTCCTGAGCGAGCCTGCGCGCAAGCAGCGGCTCGACCACATGCGGATCCACCGTCACCATGACATCGGGACGGGTGCGCAACGGTGCGCGCGTCCTCAGAGCCGGGAAACGTGCCGACAGGAGTGGAGCCAGGCCCCCGTCCTGCGGGGAGCAGGTGGACAGGATCGTGCCCACCCCGGCCTCTGCCAACCACAGAGCAGTCTCCTGAGCCAGAGTGCTCACGCCGTGAAACGCCAGGACGGCCTGCGACAGAACCGCGCCGCGGCCCTTGGCGTCAACGCCCAGCCGGTCCCAGTAGACGCCGTCGACCCCGCCGAGCTCGCTGGTCGCCGAGGCCACCAGCGCCCCCTGACGTCTCAGGTCCTCGACGATCTGACGTGCCCGCGCCACCGGTACGCGACTGCGCCGGGCGGCGCGGTAGACACCTGCGCTCTCCAGGTTGCGCGCGAACTCATCGAGCAGGCGCTGCTCAGCCAGACTCAGGTCACTGACGATGGTGCGTCGCTCGGGACTCGTTCCGATCTGGCTGACGCCCTGCTGACGCCACAGGATGGCGCACCCTCCACGTACACGCATCGTGCCTCCTCACAGGTCTCCTGGCACCCGAAGGGGGCGCTGGGAGCTCGATGTCCTGACGAGTGCGTCAGGGTCCGTGGTGACAGTGGCACGGGGCGGAGCCGAGCCGCCAGAGGCAGTTGTCGGGCTGTGGATAACTACTTCCGGCTGAGCGCCGGTCCTGCGGGAGTCACTGGGTCGAGCAGGTGGCCAGGCCGGAGGTGTCGCCCGAGGCGATCGCCTTGGTGGCGGTGACGGCCTCGTGCAGCGTACCGACGGCGAAGACCTTCATGCCCTCGGGCTCATGGCCCTTGACCTCGTCGCAGTTGCTCGTCGGGGCGAGGAAGAACGTGGAGCCCGCCTTGCGGGCACCCGCCATCTTCTGCCGGATACCGCCGATGGGGCCGACCTGACCACTGATGTCGATCGTCCCGGTTCCGGAGATGTCCTTGCCCCCGGTCAGGGCCCCTGGAGTGATCTCGTCAACGACTCCCAGGGCGAACATCATGCCGGCACTGGGGCCGCCGACGTCGGACAGGCCGAAAGTGGCCTCCACCTTACTGTCGATCGAGATCTTCAGGCTCAGCCCCAGGAGGGAACCTGTCGTCCCCTCCTGCGGGGCGATCGTTGTGAGTGCTGCGCTCGCCTTCTGATCGCCACGGCGCACACCGAGCGTCACCCGTGTTCCCTCGGGGATCGTGGTCATCAGCTCACGCAGCTGGGAGAAGGAGGCGAGGGTCGTCGTCTGACCGCCCTCAGGGGTCATGGTCTCCAGGACGTCCCCGGCCTTGACTTCGGTCGAGGTCTGCTGCTCGGTCACCCTCAGTGACGGTCAGGTGCATGGCGCCGGCCTTGCCGGTCTCAACGAGCGCGCGCGATGACGGCGGCATCCTGTGAGGCGGTCATCTGGGCCTTACCGGTCTCCTCGACCTGCTCGGCGCTCTGATCCCTGAGGGACACACCTCGTTGCGCTCCACGATCCGCTTGTCCGCCGAGAACCAGGCGGCGATGAGGTCTGCGGTGGTCACCGGGTAGCCGGGGCAGCCCGACACCGAGACCGTCGTCATCCGCAGGGCGCCCTCGGTCGGGTAGGTCTCGGTTCCTGAGACCTTCAGGACGTCCTGGCTCGACGACGAGCCGTTGTCCAGCATCGTTCCAGGTCGGGCCGGGGGCCCTGATGACCGACGCTGATCGGCACCGTGAAGACGGCGCCGATGAGGGCCGCGGGCCAGGATGACCGCCCCGGCGGCCACGGAGCGCCGCAGCCTGCGCTGACGCCGGTCCTGCGGGGGAGAGCTGTGCGTGCGGGGTGTCAGCGTGCCCGGCCTGGTTGCGCCGGTCGCCCTCATGCTCCCGCACCGGCTGGGCATCGTCCGGTGCGTCTGAGTTCGCAGCGTCGCTGGCGTCGTACTGGTCTGGGTGCGTCACGCGCTCATCATGCGTCATCTTCCTGGGGAAGACGGACAGTTATCGACACGAACTTGGCACGAAGTCGACACAATGTTGGCACGGAGAAGACCTGAGCCCCACCGAGGCGGTGCGGGCACGCCGTCGGCGAACGGGACATGGCCCCGGCACAGGAATGGGTGCGACCATAAGGCCGTTAGAGACAGTGTCCTGACGGTCCAGACGATGTCCCAGGACGACCCGGCGAGAGGAAACCCCGTGAGCGAGGACGCCTTCGACGAGCTCGAGAAGATGCTCGCATCACTGTTCGGCGAGCAGATGGCCTCCGACGCCGTCAGCGCCCTGCGCTCATCCGGGGTGGATCCCAGCTCCATCGCCCAGATGCCGGGGGTGGGGGACGTCTCCCAGCTCAGTCCCGCCCAGCTGCTGGCCATGCGCGCCCAGTTCCAGCAGATGTTCTCCGCCTCCACCGCCGAGCCGGTCAACTGGCAGATGGGGCAGGAGCTGGCCCTCCAGCAGGCGCGCGGCACCGGTGATCCCACGGTGACCGCCGCGATCGCCGACTCCACGCGCCAGGCCCTTCAAGTGGCCGACCTGTGGCTCGACACCGCCACCGAGTTCATGCCCGCCCCCGGGCAGCGGGAGGCCTGGAGCCGCAGCACCTGGGTCGAGCGCACGCTGCCGGTGTGGAAGGACGTGTGCGCCCCCGTGGCTGAGGCCGTCACCGCCGCCCTGGCCCGCACCCTGGAGAAGCAGATTCAGGACATGCCGGCCGAGATGGAGCAGGCCGCCCAGCAGATGGGCGCTCTCGGATCCATCATGCGCACCATGGCCGGCACAGCCTTCGGCCTCCAGATCGGCCAGGCCATCGGTGAGCTCGCCAAGGAGGCGCTGGGAGCCACGGACACCGGTCTGCCCTTGACCCGTGAACCCGGCACGGCACTGGTTCCCGCCAACGTGGCCGCCTTCGCCGAGGGACTGGAGGGTCGATGAGGACGAGGCCCGCATGTTCCCTGGCGGTCGGAGAGGCGGCTCCGCCCGTCTCTACGCCCATGTGCCGTGGCTGCGTGGGCAGGTGCTTCAGGCAGTGGTCGCCCTACGCCCGCGAGATCCGCATCGACACCGACACCCTGGAGTCCGCCGTTGCCCAGGTGGATCCCAACGATCCTGACGCCCTGCGCGAGGCCCTCGAGAGCGGGCTGTTCGCGCCCCAGGAGACGGAGGCCCAGCGTGAGGCCCTCGAGGACCTGGAGACACTCCTGGCACTCGTCGAGGCTGGGTCGAGTGGTCACCGCCCGCGCAGCCGCACCGCACCTGCCCCACCTCATGGCGCTGGCCGAGATGATGCGCCGGCGCTGTGCCCAGGGCGGCGCCGCCGAGCAGGTCTTCGCCCGCCTCATCGGGCTGACCTTCCCGGCCCCGCCGGGCCCGGAGGCCGCTGAGCTGTGGTCCCATTTGGGCGCCCAGGCCGGTGATGCCGAGCGCGACGCCTTCTGGAACCACCCTGACGTCATGCCCACGGCCTCCGAGCTCGCCAACCCCAGGACTTCCTCACCATGCGGCGCATGGCTCCAGGACATCGACGCTGAGATCGACGCCGACCTGGCCTCCCTGCTGGACGGGACCCTCGGGTACGCCGAGGGCGCCAAGGGAGGCGGATGAGAACAGCCCCGAGGGACTCGGGGACCGCATCTCCACCTCCGCAGATGATGCCGCCATCGGGCTCATCAGGCCAGTCAGCCGATCCCGCCTCTGACGGCGCCGGTGACAGCGACTGGCCTGATGAGCCCGATGAGCAGGACCCGACCGGCACGGACCAGGCCTGAGACAGACAGGGCCATGCGGCGACGCGACCGGCGTCGGGCGCTCGCCCGACGCTGACCCGCTACAGGAGGGTCGCGGCCAGGGCCTCGACCAGGCCGGGAACCAGGCGCTCGCCCTGGTAGACCGAGGCGTCGTCGTCGTGACTGCGTGAGCGCAACGCGCACCAGGACTCCCCGCCGCGCAGGACTCCTACCACCATGCGGATGTCCTCGCGGTCCGGGTGCTCCTGGAGGAAGGTGTGAGTCGCTCGGCGGCATCGGTGATGGCCTCGGCTCCTCCTGGCGCCGCCGGCGGCAGAACCAGCCGCTCGACGCCGATCGCGGCGCCGTGGACGGAGTCGGGCCAGGCGAGCTGGGCCAGCAGGTGCTCCAAGTCCGCGGCGGTGGCAGTCCCTCCTGCTCCACCACCATGAGCAGCTCGTCGTGCGGGCCTCTCACGGTGGCGGTGTCCAGGAGGCCGGCCACGTCCGGGTCGGTCTCAAGGGCCTCAGCGGTACGCACCAGCGCGAAGACGCGCACCGGCTGGTCCCAGCCGTGGACCGCCACATGGGTCTCCGTCTCGGTCACCGCACGGGCGAGGGCCCGCACCGCGGAGGAGACGGATCGGGCCGCCCCCGGGGTGGTCGCATCGTCATGCATCTTGTCAGTCACGCCATCATCGTCTCACTGGTGGTGCCGGCCCTCCAATGAGGCGGCTTTCGTCGGCGAGGCCATCGCGGCGACCCCGCCCGAGGCGTTCTTTCATCCTGGAGAAGGTTATGGCCGTGTCAGGGGTGTGTGGGACGATGGCCCGAGCGGCCCCTCCGGCCGACGACGCCGCGTCTCACCGTGTGCGAGGCGGCGCCACCACGCACGTCAGACAGGGAGCAGGATCGTGAGCACCAGGCCCGACGACGAGTCCCGGGACTCAGCCCGAGGAGTCCTCGAGCAAACCGCCGGCTCGTCCCAGCAGGGGAAGCCTGACAACAGGACCGGACTGTTCAGTCTTGGACGCATGGGCGGGCGGCGCTCGTCCTCCCGCGCGCGCCGCGCAGCAGGACGAGGCGGTGGCCGTCCCGGCCCATTGGCCCTGACCATCTCGATCATCGTGGCCATTGCCGTCGTCATCGGCATCATGTCGCAGGTGTGGACCGAGGTCCTCTGGTTCAGTCAGATCGGGTACGCCCGCGTGCTGTGGACGCAGTGGATCGCCCCCATCGTCCCTTCCTCGTGGGATTCGCCATCATGTTCGGGGCCGTCTTCGTCTCGATGACCACGGCCTACCGGGCCCGGGAGATCGGATGCCCGACGACGAGGCCACGCGCAACCTCGAGGCTCACTGCACCGTCATCGAACCCGTGCGACGCCGCTCTGACCTGGGCGAGCTCTGCGGTGCTGGTCCCTGTTCGGGTCGGCCTGGGAACTGGCCCCCAGCTGGCGAGAGATTCTTCTGGCCTTCAACTCCCAGTCCTTCGGTGTCAAGGACCCCCAGTTCGGGATCGACATCTCCTTCTACGTCTTCATCCTGCCCGCGGTTCTGACGCTCGTGTCCTTCCTGGCCGGCGTCGTCCTGTTCTCCGGGTGGCCTCCATCGTCGTTCACTACCTGTACGGCGGTATCTCCGTGGCGCGCAAGCCCCACTTCACCAAGGCCGCCCGCATTCACCTGGCGGTCTCCTGGCGCTGTACGCCGTCATCCGGGCCGGGCTACTGGTTGGGTCGTTACAGCGCGCTGTACGCCTCCAACTCCAAGTTCGACGGCGCCAACTACACCGACGTCAACGCGGTCATCCCCGCCAACGCGATCCTCGCGGCGATCGGACTGGCCGTGGCCGTCCTCTTCGTCGCCTCGGTGCGCTCCAGCCCTGGCGCCTCGCCGATCATCGGTGTGGCCGTCATGATCGTCTCCTCCCGGTGGTGGGACCGCCTCACCCGCTGGTCATCCAGAAGTTCGTCGTCGACCCCAACGCCCAGCGCCAGGAGGCCGAGTACATCCAGCGCAACATCAATGCCACCAAGGCCGCCTACGGCCTGGAGAACGTGGAGACCACCAACTACGACGCCACGACCAAGACGGCGGCCGGCCAGCTGGAGAAGGACGCCGAGTCCACCACCCGATCCGGCTCCCTGGACCCCTGACTCATCTCCTGACCTTCCAGCAGGTCCAGCAGAACAAGCAGTACTACTCCTTCGCTAACCGGCTCAACGTGGACCGCTACAAGGTGGGCTCCACCAGCCGGGACACGGTCATCGCAGTGCGCGAGCTGAATCTGTCCGGTCTCGGTGAGAAGCAGCAGACCTGGGTCAACGAGCACACCGTCTACACCCACGGCTACGGCGTCGTGAACGCCTACGGCAACACGGTGGCCACCCGCGGCTACCCCTCCTTCTGGGAGGGGGGCATCCCGTCCAAGGGGGACCTGGGCGAGTACGAGCCCCGGATCTACTTCGGTCAGTCCTCACCGTCCTACTCCATCGTGGGCGGCAAGGACAACGGCTCACCGCGCGAGCTGGACTACCCCGACGACGAGTCCAAGACCGGGCAGGTCAACACCACCTTCGCCGGCAACGGCGGGCCGAGCGTGTCCAACCCGTTCAACCGTCTGCTCTACGCCGCCAAGTTCCGGGAGGCCAACATCCTCTTCTCCCAGGAGGTGCGCGAGGGCTCCCAGATCCTCTACGACCGGGACCCGGCCAAGCGCGTCTCCAAGGTGGCCCCCTGGCTGACCCTGGACAACAGCCCCTACCCGGCCGTCGTCGATCACGATGACAACCCGGCCACTCCCAAGCGGGTGATGTGGATCCTCGACGGTTACACCACGACGAACAACTACCCGTACTCCCAGCACGAGTCCTTGGCCAGGGCGACGGCGACTGCAGACAACAAGGGCGGGCTTCTCAGGGCTCCGGAGGAGTCCAACTACGTGCGCAACTCCGTCAAGGCAGTCGTCGACGCCTACGACGGGTCGGTCAAGCTCTACCAGTGGGATGACAAGGACCCGATCCTCAAGGCCTGGCAGAAGGTCTTCCCCGGGACGGTCACGCCCATGAACGAGATGAGCGCCGATCTCATCGCCCACATGCGCTACCCCGAGGACCTGTTCAACGTCCAGCGCACCATGATGGCGACCTACCACGTCAACGACGCTGCGGAGTTCTACTCCGGTGGAGACTTCTGGAAGATCCCGGACGACCCGACCACGCCCGGCCAGGACCAGCAGGCCCCCTACTACCTGACCCTCAAGATGCCTGGGCAGGAACAGGCGAGCTTCTCCCTGTCCAGCGCCTACATCATCGGAGGAAACACCAACCGCAACGTGCTCACCGGCTTCCTCGCCGTGGACTCCGAGACCTCTCCCGGCACCGGGAAGAAGGGGCAACGCAGTCCGAACTACGGCAAGCTGAGACTTCTGGAGCTTCCACGGTCCTCGAACGTGGCCGGGCCGCAGGTGCAGAACATCTTCGACTCCAACCCGGAGATCCCAAGGAGCTGAACCTCCTCTCTCAGGAGGGCTCCCAGGTCATCAAGGGCAACCTGCTGACGCTGCCCGTGGGAGGCGGCCTGCTCTATGTCCAGCCGGTCTACGTCCAGTCCTCTGCGAACACGCAGTATCCGCTGCTGCGCAAGGTACTGGTCTCCTTCGGTGACAACGTCGGATTCGCCGACACCCTCTCAGGGGCGCTCGACCAGGTCTTCGGCGGTAACCCGGGGCGACCACGGGCCAGGGAGAGACCATCGACGGCGATGCCGCTGCGGCCAATGACACCAATGAGACGACCGACGGCAAGGATCCGACGGCTGATGGCGGGGCCAAGGCCTCGCCGACACCGAGCGCCGCGCCCACGACCTCGGCGAGCGCACCGCCGTCTGCCTCCGACAACCCGTCGGCCTCCGGATCCTCGGATCCGAAGACGGAGCTCAACCAGGCGCTGTCCGACGCTCAGACCGCGCTGACCGACGCGGACACAGCCAGGAGCAAGGGCGACTGGTCGGCATACGGTGATGCGCAGAAGCGCCTCAACGATGCCGTCCAACGGGCCGTTGCGGCCCAGCAGAAGCTGGGCTGAGCCCTCTCGGCCGTCACGGAGGGCGTGCCCTGCGACCCGCCTCACCAGGCGGTGAGCAAGGGCACGCCCTCGCCATTTGCCTCGAGGGCGGGGTGACCCCTAAGGTTGGTGACACCGACGCGGGGTGGAGCAGTTCGGTAGCTCGCCGGGCTCATAACCCGGAGGTCGCAGGTTCGAATCCTGTCCCCGCTACCACTCCAGATCCAGAGGCCTCGGTCCCAGCAGGGACCGAGGCCTTCTGCGTGCCTGTCCTCCATGCTGCTGAAGCCCGACTCTTCTTGCTACGAACGGGAGTGATGTCGTGGGGGCCGTCGGTGAAGGAGCACGCGATGGTCTCCCCGTTCTTGCGGAGGCGGAAGACACAGAGATGGACAACGACTGGGTGTCCGTGAACGGAGGGGCGTGCTGCTTGACAGTCGGACAGCGAGCCACTATTGTCACGTTTTTGTCACGAACTAATGGCCGGTTGGTAGGGGAGAGGGTACGGCTCCTCTTCTAGGCGGGGATTTTCGCAGCCATCCAAGGCCGTTTCGTGATGCATCGGTTCCTTTGAGGAGGTGAAATACATGAACAATGTCATCGACTTCGCGGCGATCGAGATCTCCGATCTCGTCGAGGATGCGGTTGAGGACGGCGAACTGCCTTCCAGGTGATGGCCGCTTCCCTGCACGACCAGCGGTTGCGCCTGCAGCTCCTCCAGCTCGACCTGCTCCGTATAACTACATCAGATGGGGTCGCGCCTGAGATCGATCTGGGCGCGACCCCATCTTTTGTCTGAAAAGGTGTTGATGTTCATGAAGTGGGCGCTTGAGGCATGGCTGCCGGGTTCGGCTCCCGCAGCAACGTGCCGCTCTTCTGGGGGTCTGGGAAGCTGCGGATGCCGCACTGGGGGACCAGTCTGCCTGGTTCGTCAGCCGCCAGCCGGATGCCGACGCGGCTGGCCGCGTGAGCCGGATCTGCTGCGTGGAGCCCCCGAGCGACTCGATGACGACCCGGTTGCTTCAGGAGCTTGGAGCCAGAGGACTCCAGTCAGGCGCGGTGAGTCAGCAACCACAGGAATTCTGCAGAGCGCTGGCTTCACCGGCTCCGCGTTTGGGACGCGCGTCGATCGGCTGTTCAGCGATGCCCGACCGGTGCTCCTGGACCTTGTCCGTGACATAGTTGGCGCCAGCCCTGAGGAACGCTACGTCATACACGCCGGGCTCTTGGTGGCCCACGCGTCGGCTGCGGCGGAGAACAGCGAGTTGCTAGAGCGCTCTCTGCTCTCTCGGAAACGCGCCGTCGAGTTGAGACTCTTCAGCTTGCAATCGCACCTTCAAGGTCTCCTGGCAGCGGTCGCTGATCAAGACCGGGTGCTCGCTTTTGTTCAAGACGGCCTACGAGCCGATCAGCGACGTTATCAGGGATCTGGTGATGGACGCGTTGGCCGGGCTGGGGTCGCGCCAGGGCTGGTTCGCGCTGGAGACGGCCCATCTCCCAGCGGTTCGACGGGAATTCGCCGCCGGGAATATCACGGTTGCGACCGCGGGATTCGAGGGCCTCGACATGCCTGGATCGGGGCCGGTCCTACCTTCGCAGCGCTTTGCCTCCACCGACGAGTATCGCGACGCGCTGCGGTACTTCCTGCACCAGACCGCAGATTTCCAGGCCTTCCGGCTGCTGTCGAGCGCGGCTTATCAGGCGAGTTTCGATATCGGGCTCTCCATCCAAGAGCGGTACTTCCTGTGCTACGCGGTCTCTCAGTGCCGCCCAAGATGTCACGGGGTGACACTCGTGGAGGCATTGGACCGGGTACGAGAAGTAGCAATCGCCAGTCGAGAGGCCGACTGCCTCGACCGCCTACCGGAGTCGCTGCCGCTCCGGCGTGAGTGCTGAGACTCACGCCACTCACATGATCAGACGGGGGACATGAACCGATGAACGCAACAGATCCCGGGAGACGCCCAGATCCCTACGCGATGCTGCTCCATGCCGGGGCCTTCGGTGCGGCCGTGGCCAACACCATGACCGACCTTCCTACCGCGCGGATTCTCGAACTCACGTCCGACGCGACGCCCCCGGAAGCCATCGCTTCGGCGAGCGTCGTCGTACTGATAGCTCCGCAGACCTATCACCGGCAGCGGATGGAACTGTGCCGATGGCTTCGTGACGCGTCGAGACCGTTCGGCCACATCGAACTGTTCGCGTCGCACCTCAGAATCGGACCGACGGACACTCCCGGGCAAGCGTGCTACGGCTGCCTGGCCACCAAGACCATGCGGCACGGCGAGCCCGATGCTGTCTCATGGGACGCCGGCGCGACCCCCGAGGGCTAGCGCCCAGGCGCACGTTGCCATGGCCGCTGGGTTCACCCGGCAGTTGTTTGCCGACCCCGATGCCTTCGTCGGCAGGCTAGTCGATTACGACTTCCAGTTTGGAGTCTTCCGTCCTGTCGGTCTCCTGCGCGAGGACAACTGCCCGATCTGCAGTCTGCGGCCCGTCTCGGACCACCCGGAGGGAGAACTAATGGCAGAGATGCTTGCCGCCGCATTCGGCTCGGCGAATCGCAACGACCTGCAGATCGTTGTCCCAGCGCGCCCCTTGGTTCGACGCGCATCCGGGTGAGGCCCGTCAGCGAGGGGAGCCGTTGTGGACGGCGCCCTGGTCACCCGGAAGTTCCGCGGCGATTTTGCCAAGAACCAGCTTCCGCTGATGATGGACCTGCTTGATGGCGCCCATTCCCACGAGGAGATCGCGACCGCGCTCAGGGCTCACGCAGAAGCAGACCTACAGTGCGCTCGCCCCTGCTGTGGACGTCTGGCGTGATCGAGGGACGCCAGAATATGACACGGGGGCGACCGCCCCTCGACACCCTCTCCAATTACCTCTCCCGCATGGCCGACGCCACGGCTAACGAAGCCCACTGGACCAGGTCGTTGGACCGGTTGCAGTCGGTGCGGATCGCGTTGCAGGGCGGGGCGGCCGCTGACGACGTCGCCCGTATCCTCGCGGCCGATGGCGTCGAGGTCTGCTCGCCCGATCAGGTCCGCGCTCAGTCTTCCGACCTCGTCGTCCACGTCTGCACCGACTCCGAAGACCCTCAGCTCCTGATGGCTGCCGATGCGGCGTGGGAGAGTTCTACTCGCCTTCTCCCGGTGCTGCTGCAGGGGGCCGTCCTGAGCGTCGGACCGCTCGTCGACCGGAACTTCAGTGCCTGTCTGCGCTGCGCCATCAACCATGACGCCGTCAACCCTGCCGCCAGCAGCGTTGAGCCTAGCGTCATCGCGGCGGGCGTGATCGCGCGTGAGGTGATGGCGATCAGCGCGGGAATCGGCAGCTCTGCCCTTCCTCTCGATCGTACGCGGATCGAGTTTGGCCACCTTTCAGACGCGCTTTCCTGCCGGCCGTCACCCGCCACGCTGCCACTGGTGCTCGGTGGCCGATCAGGAGGTCGACGGATCCGCTATCGCGCGGCGCAGTATGAGGCCGCGGTCGCAGCACCGCCGCGGGAGTTCCTGGCCGTCAAAGGGCACCAGGCCCACTACCAGCAGAAGAACATCGATCTTCAGACGCAGTTCAAGATCTGGCCCGACGCGGAACGGATCCCGCTCCCAGAGATCTCACCCGGCGATCTCCAGGCCGAGGGCGCGTCGCGGGGCTGCGACTGGGGATTGTGCGATCGATGTCGATGCCCCTCGCCTGCCTGCTTCAAGGAGCCGTGGGCCTTCAGGAGCCGCTGACCGGTCAAGGCAAGACCAGGCGCTGGACAGCCATGGGCGGCAACATCGGCGCCGTCACCGCGTATACGAGCGTTCACGCCGTCGCGAACCTCGACGACGGTTGGTACGTTTACGACAGTTTGACCCACGCGCTGATCCGCACCGGTGATCTTGGCCCAGCCGGACACGAACAGCCCTCCGTCGCGCTGTACCTGATCGGCGATGTCGACAAGGTGGCGCGCAAGTACGGTGCGTTTGCCCTCCGCGTCGTCCTGCAGGACGCGGCCTGCGCTCTAGTGACGGCCGGGCACGTGCTGTCGGCCCTCGGCCTGGGCTGGACACCGCTCCTGAGCTGGCCCGAAGAGGCGATCCGCAACGAGATCGGACTGACTGGTACACGAGAGATGGTCTGCTCGGCACTCGCACTTAGAAGGGAACGCGCATGAGGTCCGACTTCACCTACATGGATGAGCTGATCACCTCGCTCCGCAAGGTGCCCGACCAACCCATCACAACGACCGTCACCCGCTGCGGGCAGCGGCGCATGACCCGTTCGCGCCACCGGGAACGCCGATCCGCTCGCCGAAGGGGTGCCGCTGGGACAGTGTCTGCGCCAGCGCCGCTCGTCGCTGGTCTATGAGCAGGAGCCCTTGACGTGCTCCCGTTGCTCGATTTCTGCCGCGCTGCGATGCAGGCCGAGCGAGAGACATGGCATGACGAGGCCTCTGCTCCCACCGAGTCCGTCTTCGTGCTGCTCAAGAGTCGGGACGTCGAACCGGGGCTGTACTCCGTCACCGCCGATTCGATCGGGCGAATCGGGACCTACCCGACGCCCCGCCCGACACGTATCTGGGCATCCAGCGCGAGTTTGCAACCGGCACTGGCGTCCTGAGCGTGTGCGGCGACCTCGTCCGGGTACAGCACGCATGGGGCGATCACGGTTATCGGCTGCTGATGACGCGGGCCAGTGCGCTGGTCTACGACTTCTACTTGCACTGTGTCGCCATCGGACTGGGTGGGACCGTGTTCGCAGGCTTCAACACTGCCTCCGCACGAGGCATCCTCGACGCGGACTGCATCGCCCGGCACCATCTCTTCGCGGCCACGTTCGCTCGCCCGGTCCCACTGTCATGGTGATGGCCATCATGGACGGCTTCGCTAGTAAGCTCGCCAGCTTAGCGCCGGCGGCGCGACTGGTGTCTGAGCTGGGGCTGGTGTCCGACGTCGTGGAGCTGACGGGAGAAGACACCCGTGGAAACCCGTACCACGTGTGTGTTGCGAACTTGGGTTCGGTGTCGCGCGCGGTGACCGGCGATGGGGAATGGCAGCACCAGGAGGAACGGGGCAACATCAACGGCGTCGGCGTCCACGAGGATGTCCGCATCGCCCGGCTCCTGGCCGTCACTGAGGCGCTGGAACGTTACGCGCTGTGCACGTGGAATTCGGAACGGCTCGTGGTCGCGCCTGAGAGCGAACTCCCGTCGGAAGACGTCCTGTCCCCGTCGCGGTGGAGCGTGTCGTCGCCGGAGGAGATGACTCGTTCCGGTTCAGGGGCTGCGGCCGTATGACCCCTCCCTCCCGATCCGGTGGGTGCGCGGCTTCTCATTGACCGATGGGCGTGAACAATTGGTTCCCCGCGGCGGCGGTCTACGTGCATCATGCGGCCCATCTCGGACTCGGAGCGGTTCACGTTCGCAGCGACGACTGGGACCTCCGCGCACAGTGACCTGCGTCAGGCGGTGATCAGGGGCGATCCTCGAGGTGTCGGAGCGGAGTCGATTGCCTCACGTGGCTTCACCAGCTCCCCTGGCCGAAATCCATTCGGAACTTGTTCCTGCGATCGCTCCAGGCGGTCGGGTCACCCGCTGCTTCGACGCGACGACCGACCTCGGCATCCCCACCGTCTACGCAGTCCAGGTGAGTGAGACCGACGAGTCGCTCGCCCAGATCGTCGCCGCCTCGTGCGCACTCACGTGGGAAAGCGCCCTACAAGGTGGGGCGTGAACTGCTGTCGCTCCGAATCGCACTCCGATCCGCTGGCCCGCTCTACGAGGCACCGACACTCGGTCAGGTCAGCGTGACCGGCGGGGCTCGGTGGCTGGGACGACGCTCTATGCGCTGTGAGTTCGATTTGCTGCTGCGCTCTCAGACGCCGCCCCAGTCGCCGACGTCGATCCCGACCGGGTTGTCCGTCGACCCCCTACCGCACCTGCTGGCCATGCTGAAGAACAAGGGTATGGATGCGGTTGCCGTGGACGTCACACCTGACGAGGGCTGGGGGATCGGATTCCGAGTCGTCAAGGTCGTCGTTCCCCAAGCGATCCCCGTGTCGTTCGTGCCGGGGAGCGGTCGACGATCTGTCCCCGGCTCTATGAGGTGCCCGCACGGATGGGCTTTGCGGCGCGCCAGCCGAGCGAGCTCAATCCGTTGCCGCAGCCGTTCGCGTGAGGAAAGGAATCCAGCTCGTGACCGACTCCAGGTTGCTCGTGGTATCTGACCAGAGCCCGTTCGCCGACGCCTTACTGGCCCGGATCGCTCGTCGCTCCGGCCTGCCCGTGACATCAGACCGAGACAATGCGTCTGGTGCCGACACTATCGTGCTGGCGGGCACCGGCGTCGACCTCGGACACTGGCGCGAATGGGAGGACGTGGCCCTCGCACACGGAAAGCTGCTCCTGGCCGCCCATCTGGTCTGCGACGGCATTCTGTGCGGTCCGACCGTCGGGGCGGGGAGCCGGGTGTGCGTCGAGTGCACAGTTCGTCGCGAGCGGCAGCACAGTCTAGACCCGAGTTTCGCCGCCCCGCGGGCGCCGGATCGTCGGCTGGATTCACCGTGGCCCGATCTCGCGGTCGCGTCGGCGCTGCTGCTGCGCACGTTGGTGGGGGTCGCGGCTGACGGACCTGACGCCATGGTCCTGCGCAAGCGGCACGACGAGGTAACTCCGTGTGCGGTGCAGGTGGTCCCAGTCGACGGCTGCGAACGCTGCGGGACCGCGCATCGCGACGCGCGTGAGGGCGCGCTTAAAGACCTTCGTGACCTGTGTGGGAGCCGATGATGAGGCAGACCATGAACGTGTTGAGGTCGCGCCGGCGCGATCCTGAGGCGCAGTGCCACAGGTCCGCAGCGGCGTCACTTTTGGGAGCTGGTGCACGGCCGGATGCGGGTACGCACCTCGAGAGGCCAGCACACGCTCGGCACGGAGGCGATGGCTCCCGTCGTCAGGATGCTGCTTGAAGCAGCCGACGGCAGCACCACCGCGACGCAGGTGGCCGAAGCGACGGGCCTGCGTCCGACAGTCGTCACCCAGTTCTACGACCGTCTGTGGGCCGCCGGGCTATCGAACTGCTGCCCGGCCGGCGCCCCGCGGATCAGCCGAGCGATGAGCCGCTGCGCGCGTCGTTGTCCTGGAGCGGGGAGCGGTCCAATCCGTCGGCAGCACGCAGGAGGCCCTGGAGCGCCTGGGCTCGCGCGGAGCGAACGTGCACGGTGACGGACCGATCGCCGTCGAGCTGCGGACAACCTTGGCCGATGCGGGAGTTGTCGTCGACGACATCGATCCGGAGGCGTTGGCCTTGGTTCTGTGGAGCGAGGATGCCGTCTCACTCGCACTGGAACTGTGGCGGGACGGCCGATCGGTCGCGCTGCTCGCAATCGGCGATCAGGGGCATCGCCCTGAGCCCGCTCTTGCACGTGGGCGAAAGCCCGTGCCCCGTGTAGCGCAGCCGCGACTGCGGCCGGCACGGGCGGGCCGAGTGCCACGCTGTGGTCGCAGGAGCTCGCGCTCGGGATCGTCGTGCGGCAGGTGATCGCTCTGCTCAGTGCGAGCGATACCACGGTGTGGCCGCAGCAGGGTCTGCACGTTGCGGCTGACTCGCTCGCGACGCGCACCACGAGCGCGTGGTCACAGCCGGGCTGCCCCCACTGCTCCGCGGCGTCCGGAGTCGTTGGAACAGGTGCCGCTCCGGTGCGCTATGAGGCGAGCATCACCATCGCCCCCGCGCGCTTCGTGTCGAGCGCCAAGATCGATAACCACTACCGACCCGAGTTCCTGAGCCTCCAGTCGCAGATGCCCCGCTGGGACCACTGCGACTCGTTCCCGCTGCCCGACATCGCGCCGGGACCAGACCTGGGGCTCAGGGCGGCTGAGCAGCCGACGCACCGCTGGCTGCGGTGCTGCGTGTCGCCGTCGGTCTCCACGACGCCGCCAACGAGTACGGCCTGCCCAAACGGTGGGCTCCGTCGGCGGCCAACATTGGTCTCGCCTCGTGGCTACGTGATCGCGGGAGCTGCTGGCGCACGACCGTCGGGTGCCTACGCCTACGTGCCGGAAAAGCATCGACTGGCCAAGCTCTCCGACGTCGAGCATGATGGTCCCCGACCTGCTGGTCCTGACGTCCAACAGTGGGGTGCTCGAGCCGAAGTACGGCGATCGTGCGCTGAAGCTGTCGTTCCTCGACGTCGGCTGTGCGCGAGCGGCGGCCACCACCGTCGGGTCGGCGCTCGGGATGGGCCTCTTCAACGCATCAGTGACGCCGGCCCTTCATCAGATGCTGCGGGAGAAGCTCGCCCTGAACGGCTCCGGTGAACGGATCGCGGCCGTCCTTGCAGTCGACACCATCACAGGACACAACCGCCAGATCCGACGTCGCAGCGGCTAGCCGACCAGTTGCCCGGACGACACCCGTCGGCTCCTTCGCGCCCGAGCGAGTGCCGCAGGATCTGTCGAGCCTGCTTGTGGAGAGCTTCACTGACGTCTCGAGCGCGGGCCGGGCTCGCCACTGCTGCAGGCCGTGGCGCTTCACTTCGATCTATCGGGGAGCGGGTCGTCGCGGCACGTTGGCTGCCCGACGGTGAACCGTGCCCGCTGCGGAAGCCGACCGACCCCCGCCTGCTGACGGTCCAGCCGGTCACGGCGACGGGGAGCGGCATCATCGTGCTGGTTGCCGACCCGCCCGAGATCTTCCGGCAACATGGCGAGAGCGGCTACCTCGCGACGCTCCAGGCTGCTGGCGGGCTTTTTCTATCGCTTCGGGCTGCGGTGCGCCACTGCAAGGATCGGGACGGGCATCCTCGGTGGCGTGATCGCGCCCGCGCTGCGCTGCGCCCTCGGTCTGGACGGTGTTTCGTCGGCGCCGCTGGTCGCATGTGTCTTCGGAAAGGAACCGATGTGACGGAGGAGCTCGCAGGAGCGGATCAGCGTCTGATCCGCTCGGTGCATATTCAGATCATTGACGTAGCGGGCGGCATCCGGGTCCGGGGCATGCACGGCGCCTTCGACCTCAAGGGACAGGCCGGGCTGCGCGGCATCATCCAGCTGCTGGTTGACGCCGCCAATGGTCAGCACACCGGGCGCGAGCTGGCGGGGCTGGTCCAGGGGCGCCCGAGGCCATCATCACCAGTATCGCCCTCACGACTCGTCGGCGCTGGCTGCCTGCTCCGGCGGAGAAGACGCCCCACAGCAGCAGCTACCCGCGGCCGCCCTCTCGGTGCTGGCCGAGACCGCCGACAGGTCGGGCACGACCGACTGGCTGGCGTGCCTGGCGGCGACGCGTTTCGTGGTCCTCGACGAGCGCCCCATATGCCAGGCCCTGGCCGACGCCCTCTTCACCGAACTTGGAGGGGCCGCCACTATCATCGAACTGTCCGACTCCCGAGACGTAGAGGAGTTCGGTCTCCGCCCGATGGATGTCGTGCTGTTCGATGCCGACGCCGGTTGGCCAACGGTGGACGACCACCGGCGCGTGGTCGCCGTGAGCGTCCAAGGTCGCCGGCCCTGGGCTGCCCACGTGCCAGACTCCGAAACGGCTACGCTGCTGCGCTGGTGGCAGGAGCGAGACGAAGCCACCACAGACACGAGCCCTCGCCGGCAACGCTCCTGCGATTGTTTGCGAGGGCCGTCGCGGCATGGATCGTGAAGTCGGCTGCGGTGACCGCTCCCGAGGACGACTGGTCGCCAGCTGCCTTTGTGGCAGAGCGACACCGAACTCGTGACTAACCGGGTGCCGTGCCTGCCTCGGTTGGCTGGCTTCGAAAGCCACCCCTTGGACCCGGCCGACGTTGCCGATGCCGAGGATCGCGTGCGGTCCATGGTCGCCGACCAATCCGACGGTGCGGCATTGCTCGAGGCAAACAACACGATCCTGTCGGTCTTTGAGGACCTTATCGGAGGCTGGGGCGGACTCTTCTTGGAAGCAGGCGGCTCGGATCTCCCGCAGTTTCCGCTAGGCCAGGCGGTGGCCCGGATAAACCGCCTCCCGGCACTCGATTCAGAGTTCGTCGAGGTGCGTCGCGCTGCCATCTCTACTCGCGAGGCGTACTACCAGACAGCCCTCGCTGGCGTCGAGGCGGCAGTCTCGGCGGCCACCGCTCTGAGTGACGTGTCGGCCGGATGGTCGCTGCCCGAGGCGTGCTATCGCGCTGTGCAGCGCGCCGCTATTCCTGCACTAACTCCCTCACGCCCGTACCGGCCGACGATCTGACGGAGGCCACCAGTTGCTCGCGCGCCGCGCGCTTTCTGTGGCAGGAGCTCACCGCGAGTGGTCGTCCCGACGAAAGGACTCACCTGAGCCTGGCCGTCGCCCCGTCCGGTATGCACGTGGCCACGTGGACAGCGCCCGACGGCACCCGCGTCCGACGTGCCGGCGCCACCGCTGTCGAGGCCGAGGCGCTGGTGGCGGGAGACCTCGTCGCCGCCGCGTCCCTCAGTTTTGCTGTCTTGCCCGATGCGGCCACATGGGGCGACGTGCTCGCGTCGCTCTCACTGCCTCCGGGCCTGGTGCAACTCCAGTTCTCGGGCCAAGGCCCCCTCAGCCGCCTCTACTTCGTCGCACGCCAGCAGGAGGAACGATGACGGTCACGACGATCGAGCCGCTGCGCGCTGCGGCGAGTAACTGTGGGTTGGTGGCGGGCGATCCCGCGCGGATCGCCGAGATCTCGCCGACGCGGCCGGACGGTGACACCCTCGCCGTGATCCGCGCCGGACAGAAGATCTACGTATTGCGGATCACACCCCAGGCCGGTCCCTGCGTCGCATGTCTAGGCGGTTTTCTTCTGTCTCAGGAGGCCCCCGGCTACGTGGGACCGGCGACGGTGGCGGCCGATGAGGCTGCCGCGGCGATCGAGGCGGCGGTTCCCCAGGCGGCTGGGCCGTCCTGCTGGAGGCGATTGCGCTCCTCACGGAGCCTGACGTCGAGAACCTTGCCGTCGTCGACCTGACTGACGGCACGCTCATCCAGCGTTCCTTGCCGGTTCGGACGCGTTGCCAGGTCTGCGGCCCCCACGGTGCGCCGACAGACGACGTGGAGCTCGCATGCGACGAGACGCTGGCTCCCGGCTCCTCGCATCTCACGGGGGCGCTACCGCAGGGTCTGCAGCGTGCGTTCGTAGGCGCTCACACCGTGTTCAAGCACCCCCTGCTTGAACTGGACGGTCCCGTCACGGCAGCCCAAGTGGGAGTGCCGTTGCTTGACGGGAGCCTGGAGCCCGGCGTGGGGCGCACCGAGTCCGTCGCCTCTGCCAACGACGTCGCCGTTTTGGAGGCGCTGGAACGTTACGCGGGCCTCTACCACAGTCATCCGCAGAGTCAGGTCACGGCGACCCTGGCCTCTCTCGGCGACGCCGCGATCGACCCGGCGACCCTGGGCTACCTGCGTCCGGAGGTATACGAGCATCATGGCGATCGCTTCCAGATGCTTCAGCCGGACGAGGCGATCCAGTGGGTGCCGGTCCGCTCGCTCGTCGACGGCAGCCGTCGGTTCCTGCCGGAACGGGCGCTCTACTGGGCTTGGCGGGTCTCTCGCGACCGCGCGCTGTTCGCTGACACCTCGAGCGGTTTCGCGTTGGGGAGCCTCGATCGGTGATGCCGTGCTGAACGGCCTCTGAGGTGATCGAGCGGGACTCGTTCCTGCTGGCTTGGCACCGACGGCTCGCGCTGCCTCGGCTCGATCTGGGTCACGGTGCGCCCCGGTCGTTGCAACAGCTCGTCGCCCGAGCCGAGCTCTTCCTACGCGCCGTATTCCAGATCTACTGGTGCACGCTGGACACGGGCGTACCGACGGTGATCGCCCTCGCCCGCTCGATTGATGAGGACGGTCCTCAGCAGGTGCTGTCGGCCGGGAGCGGGCTGACGCTGGCATCGGCTGTCTCGTCGAGCGTGCGCGAGGCTGCCGCGATCTTCTCTGCCGTCAAGGTCACCTATCCGCAGGAAGCCGAGCGGGTCGATCGCATGGTTGATGACCTCTGCTCGTCGACACCATGATGGACCACTGCATGCTTGGCAGCCGACGCTCGTCGACCCCCTGGTCTCGCCTTCCTCACCGACGGAAGCGGCGGCGTCGCTCCTCACGATCAGGTGGCTGAACGCGATATCTGGCAACCCAGCCTCGTCGACACCGTCGCAGGGATCACCGAACAGTTGGCGAGCGCTGGTCTTGAGGCCTTTGCTGCCAACGTGACGACTGACGAACTCGCCTGGAAGGGACTCGCCGCTGCCCGCGTCGTTGTGCCGGGCACGCTTCCCATCACATTCGGCTACGAGGTTGGGGCGTGTCCACAGCCTGCCGCGGCTCACCGAGGCGACGCTCCCGTTCCCGGCCCAGGTTGCGCCGAGCGAGTTCACCTCCGCTCCGCCGCACCCGTTCCCGTGACTGGCCTCGCCATCCCTTGCACCCACACCGCCTCGAGGAAGATTCACCATGCATCTGAGCATCAGTCCCTACGTCACCGGCCGCATCTGCCGGTTGGGCGTTGATCGGCTCAGTTCGCTGTCGGCTGACTCGTTCTGGGCAGATGTTCAACGCGCCCAGGCCGCCGGCGCGCACGCGGCCCAGGTGGGGGAGGAGACCAGTGACGCTCTCCTCCCACTGGTCCAGGCAGCGGGAGAACAGCGGGGGCGGCTCGTCGCCCTGCGCCGGGACATCCACAACGGCCGGCTGACGCGGGTGCGTCATGCGCTGAAGCGCGACGACATCCCCGATGAGGCCCGCACCAGGATCGCGCCCTGGCTCGACGCGGCGGAACAGGCCGCGGTTCTCAAGGAGAGTCTTCCCGGCCGCTACGATGACTGGATTGCCCAGTGGCGTCACGCTGCGGCCGATCTCTTCTACCACGACTCGATCGCCGGTGCCGTCCAGCTGTCGGGCGAGGGTCTCTACGCCTCTATCGAGCGTTATGTGAAGGCCGACTGCGGCGCCACCTGAAACCCGCGAAGGCCCGCTCGGTGGAGGCGTCGTTGACGAACTTCTTCTACCGTGCAGCGCTCATGCCGAGCCCGTTTGGTCGCTTCGTTACCGTCTCCGCCTTCCCTGCCGATTCTGTCCGGAGCGACGCGGCTGGCGAGCGCGACGAACAAAGCGTTGTGCGGGCCAACCGGGTGCTGGTGAACTGGCTGTTCGGCCTGAGCACCTTCGCCGATCTCGAGTCTGAGATCGGCCACGTCAGCCCTCAACTCGACGCTGGAAGTGACTGACGAGCTGCTGCGTTATGTTGCCAACAGTCGCGAGCTGGGCGCCAGGGGCTACTGTGGGTATGCCGTCGTCCGACTTAAAAACGAGGGCGTGCTGCGTGACCTCGTCGATCGTCTCCAGACGGGACCGGCCTCGGCGGCCGAGTGCGTCGCTCTCCTCGCGGCCAAAAATCGAGGACCGCAAGAAGGCGACGACCGTCCTCAACGCGTTGGTGGCATCCGGACTGCTATTCATGCGGGCGGCGACGCCCGAGCAGGACCCCTGCTACTTGAAGGCCCTGGTGGCGGGCGTGGCGAAGGACCCGAGCGACCGTGCTGCCCTCGTCGCCGCCCCGCTCACGAGCCTGGTCGACATGGAAGCGCACTACGCCGAGTCCTCGCTGGAGCGTCGTGCCGACATGCTGGCCCAGATCCGTGATCAGGTGGACAGACTGACCGAACGGCTCGCGATCGACGGTCCGCCGGCTGAGAGTCTCAAGGCCCCGGTCTACGAGGACGTGGTGGCGTCGACAACACCCTCTTCGTGGGACCGCGCCGTCGTCGAATCCCACCTGCCGACCCTGGACGCGCTCGGTGACCTGGCGGCCATCATGGACTACGGCCAGCTGAAGCGAATCGGCCTCTACGCGTTTTCGCGCTCGGTCGGGGGCATGATGAGCCTCACCGACTTGTTCGAGAAGTTCGTCGCGCTGCCCACCGCCGGGCAAGACGACGTGCTGGCTGGCCGCTCCTGCGAGGAGGCCGAAGTGTTCCTAGCGGAGCGTCGTTCCTTCAAGTCGGCGCTTGTCGATGCCATGCAGGTTGACGACGACGGATGGACCCTTCAGTGCGGCTGACCTGAAGGACGCGGTGGGCCTGGTCCCGCACGCGGCCCGGCCGGAATCCATCACGTTTCGCCTCCAGATGGCCCTCGACGCCTCTGCCCCTCCGGAACGGGGCTGATCGTGAACGGGGTCAACACCGGGTTCGGCGCCTTCTTCAGCCGCTTCTGCGGTGAACTGGGTGCCGCCGAGGACAACAGCTGGAGCCTCGAGGCAGCGGTGCGCGAGCACCCTCGCCGCACAGTTCCCGCATCAGGCCGACGTCAACGCTGTGTTCGGCCTTAACTTCAACATTCATCCCCGGCTCGCCGGAGCGGTCGTCGACTACCCGGGCGGCGTGGTTCCCTGCGACCGCCAACCGGCTGCTGCTCAAGGACCTCGTTGCAGTTCCCGACGATGAACACCAGACGGTCCGCGTCGTCCACCGGGAGACCGGAGCGCCAGTCGATCTCATGCCGATGAACTTCCCTCATCCCGCTGTGGTCACCGCCGCTGTATAAGATGATCGAGGCTCTCAGCCCCACGATCCTCTACCCGTGGCGGGTGGCTGCGGATCTGGTGGGCGGGCCGCCCGGCACCGTCTCGGTCGAGACCCGGCGGCTGACCGTCGACGGTGTAGTCATCGACCGCCGGTCCTGGACTCTGCCCGCCTCCGAGTGCCCCTACCTGGAGGAACTCGCCAAGGGCGACCTGGCGGCGATCCTCGCCTTCGACGAGTGGCGTCAGGCTCAAGGCTGGCCGTTGCACGCCTTCGTGCTGTGTCAGACGGTTGCCGAGTATGACCTGCTCGGCGGTCGTAACCCGCTACTGGCCAGGTCGCTCGATCGGGTCACCCATATGCGCAAGGCTGCTGTGCACAAGCCGATGTTTGTGGACTTCCGCAACCCGATGTTGTTGCGCAGCCTCGCCCGGACGGCAACGTCTCGGCCAGACACGGTCCTGTTTGTCCGCGAATGCCTCCCCGACATCGCCGACTACGACAGCCCGCTGCTGGGCGCCACTGCCGAGGAGTTCTTTGTGGAGGTGAACTCGCGTGACTGATCCGCAGAGGTCCTGGCACTGCTGGCACGCCTACCTGCCTTATTCGCGGGTCAACGACTTTCTGATAGCGCTTCTGGCGCAGCAGCGATCCCGGATCGAGGCCCACGACGTCTTCTTCCTGCGTTACTGGCAGGGCGGTCCCCACGTCCGAGTCCGCTTCAGGCTGGAGGCTGCCGAGGCCGCCGAGGTGTCCTCGCAGCTGGCCGACCTGATGCCCGCTTTCTCGCAGCAGGATAAGAGCGAGTACACCGATCAGGTCGAGGCTCAGGAGCGCCTGGCCCGGCTGGAGAAGGAGACTGTCGCCGCGCCCCGTCCACCGGGCACGATAGAAGCCCAGTCCTACGTGCCTGAGTATGCCAAGTACGGCGGGACCGTCGGCGTCGCCATCGCCGAAGACCTGTTCTGCAGCGGGACGTGTGCGGTCCTGAAGCTCCTTGCTGCAACTGAGGGCAGGCCTTTCGATCCGCTCGGTGCCGGAATGGGCCTCACTGTGGAAGAACTTGCTGGCGCAGGGCTGGATCGTGGCGAGCTGGTTCCCTTCTTGCGACGCTATGCGGAACTTTGGATGAGATACGCGCCATGGTTCGCTGAAAGTGCAGCTGAAACCGGTCTGGAAGTCAGTCGAAGAACCCGTGATGGCGCTCCTAGCGCGTTCAGCGGAACTATCACCCGATGTGGGGGAGGCATTCGCCATCGCGACGGAGGCTTTTTGGACAGGCGGCTGGAACCGACAAGACGCGACTCGACACCGTACTCTGATGGGGCCGCGTTCGGCTCTGTCCTGTCCAACTACATCCACACCAACAACAACCGTCTGGGGCTGCGACCTGATCAAGAGATTCTGGTTGCGCTCCTGCTGGCCCGAGCACTCGAGGCTCGACCGGCACACCCTGCGGGGTCCACAATCCTGATCTGAAAGAGCGAGAGTAGGGTGATCAGTTCCGTGAAATGGGGTCGCACCGGGGCTGCTACGGCGGTGCTGATCGCCATCCTGACTCCCACTCACGCTGCCGGTCTCGCCTTCCAGAGCGCTCTGGAAGACGCAGAAACGGTTGCGCGAGTTGTCTGCCTCCGCGCCGATGCGGCGACCACCGGTGGGCCTGTCTGCATCGTTGAGGAAGAACTAACCGCCATCCGTCAGGCGAGCCGGCCCTCGGCCTGTGCGCTACCGCCCGAGTTCGCGGAGGAACATGACGATGCCGGCTGCGACGGACACGTTGAGTGATTCAGCGCCGGGCATCATGGGGATCGACGCGGTCAGGTTGATCGCGTGCTCCATTTCGGGGGAGAGGCCGTACAGCTCGCTACCGAAGACGAGGCCCAAAGGCTCGTCGCGGCCCATCAGCTCGTCGATTCGTACCTGGCCATTGGCAGCCAAGCCGATCAGGCGGCAGCGGTGCTGCCTCGCCCAGGAAATGAGCTCGCTTTCGGTAGCCAACACGACCGGCAGCGAGAAGACGTAGCCCCTGGCTAGCGCGCACCAGGCGACGGTCCATCACGGACTCAATTCAGAGCCACACAACACGACACCCTGACGCTCCGAGCGCGAATGCCGATCGCACGATCGCGCCGATATTGCCGACGATGCGGACGCCGTCGAGGACGACGACGTCACCGTTTCGGAGATCTATTTCATCTAATTGATAGCGCCGCGGCGTGTGTGCGACGGCCATCACGTCTGGGCGACGGCCTGCCTTGAAAATTTGCGAAACCAAGGAGGAGGTGATGGTGCGGAAAGGGATCTTCCTTTCCGCACACAACTCGGCAAGTGCAGCGGGAACATGGGCTTCGTTGGCGTAAACTTCCATGAGTTTTACGCCGCCGAAGATGGCCCTCGCGGATGGGGATCTCGTCTTCGAGGAACATGACCGCGCCAGGTTTGAACTGCGGCTTTGAAATGTCTACTATCCTCTGAATAGCCGGGTCGGAACGCTCGCTGATCAAAGTCGGATTACTGTTCATGCGATTGATCCTAGCTCTTGGAGTCAAAGGATGGAAGCAATGAGGAGGTGTTCTGGGGGCTTCTCGTGGGGTGAGGTAGTCAGGGCGGCGCAGGGTGTTCGTCTGTGCTCTTGGGTGATGGCGGTCAGGTGGCTGGTGCTGAGGACAGCCAGGTGGTTCGCCCTCTCCGGGGCGATCGCAGCACTGCACCCGTGGGTTCCGACGATCGCCTCACAATGGCCCGCCGCCCGCCGGTTGGTGGTCTCTTCGAGGCGCTCATCGATGCTGGTATGACGATGATCGGGGCCTTGTGCTGGCCCAGGGATTGCGAGGACGCCGCCGGGTGCGCTTAAAGCACGGCATGTCCCCTGTTTGCCAAGCCTCACCCGCGCCATGGCGTAGACCTCGTACGTGGATCGCCCCGTGAGATGCAATCGCTTCCATCACCCGAGAGACTCTGGGCTGCTGGATATTTTTCTGGGCGCTGCTTATTTTTATTTTTGCTGATCAGGCCGTTTCGTTCAGCTTAAGAATCTCACGTCCTATCTCGCGAGAGTGTGGCACCAGTTGCTGAGCGTAACCGTGTATGGCTGTCGTTCGCCTCCATTCAAGAGGCAATATCGTTGATCATCTTTTGTTTCCTGTGGAGTATATGATTCTATTTGCTTTCTCTCATTCTTTAACGTGGGGTTCAATGATTTCATTCAGGCATTGTCTTAGTCAGGGAGTCGGCATTGAGCTGTTCGGCACGCATCATCGATATGACCATCCCGGTGCCGGCTCTCACGCACGCTTCTCCAGGTAGGCCTGGACTCTTCGATGCCCGTAAGCGCCGTCGGATTCCTCAAAGGCGACTCTTTGGACTGCCAGGTGTAGAATCGTTGAATACGTGTGTACTCAAGTGAGATGGCAGGTTGTGAGCGAGACGAAGCGTCCACGCTGTGAGACTGTTGGCCGGCAACCCGGAGGTCGCAGGTTCGAATCCTGTCCCCGCTACCACTCCAGAGGAGCCCAGTCCTGGGAAGGACTGGGCTCCTCTGATTCTGTTTCCGTTGAGGGTTACCCGCGTGTCCGGGGTGTGCTGTGCGAAACTCAAGCATGGCAAAGAAGCACCCCACCATGGACCGTTCCCTGTACGAGGCCGAGCTGCTGAGACTGCAGGCGGAGCTGGTCGAGATGCAGGAGTGGGTCAGGGCCACCGGAGCCCGCGTCGTCGTCATCTTCGAGGGCCGCGACGCGGCCGGCAAGGGTGGGGCGATCAAACGGATCACCGAGTACCTCAACCCGCGTATCGCGCGCGTCGTCGCACTTCCCGTACCCACCGAGCGTGAGCGCACCCAGTGGTACTTCCAGCGCTACATCGCGCACCTGCCCGCCGCCGGCGAGATCTGCCTGTTCGACCGCTCCTGGTACAACCGCGGCGGTGTCGAGCACGTCATGGGCTACTGCACCCGGAGGAGCACCGGCGCTTCCTCCAGCAGTGCCCGGTCTTCGAGAGGATGCTCGTCGACGACGGCATCCTGTTGCGCAAGTACTGGTTCTCCGTCCCCCAGAAGGAGCAGTACAAGCGCTTCAAGTCGCGCATGACCGATCCCCATGCGACGTTGGAAGCTCTCACCCACCGACCTGGAGTCCCTGCCGCGTTGGGAGGACTACTCGCGCGCCAAGGACGAGATGTTCGTCCACACGGACATCGACTCCGCGCGCTGGCACGTCGTGGAGTCAGCCGATAAGCGCAAGGCCCGCCTCAACATGATCCACCACCTGCTGGAGTCCATTCCCTACGAGCACGTGGAGCGTCCTGAGATGACCTTTCCGAAGAAGTCCTCGTTGCCGTCGTCGGGCTACCGTCGTACGGACCGCTCCCTCCAGAGCGAGGTCCCCGACTACGTGGCCACTCTCAGCGAGTCCGGTACTCCCGAGCGCTACGTGGACCTTGAGGACCAGGGGATCGGTTAGGGCTGCCGGCTCCTGCGCTCCAGCTCCTGGAAGACCTGGCCGACCGGCTCACGAATGATGAGGTCGGCGCGGGAGTCATACGGCGTGGGAGTCGCGTTCATGAGGACCAGGCGCTCACCGGCGTAGTAGTCGATGAGGCCCGCCGCCGGGTAGACGACCAGGCTCGTGCCGGCCACGATCAGCAGGTCCGCCTCCGAGATGGCCCGTACGGCCCCCTCCATGACGTCGCTGTCCAGCATCTCCCCGTAGAACACGATGTCCGGGCGCAGCACCGAGGAGCACCTGGGCAGCGGGGAACCTCGCCGGAGCGGGCGTCGTCGACGTCGTCCAGGGTGAAGTGCTCACCGCAGCCGGTGCAGGTCAGACGCGACCAGTTGCCGTGCAGCTCGAGGACCCGCTCGGAGCCGGCCCGCTGGTGGAGGCCGTCGATGTTCTGCGTGACCACGGCAGACAGCTTCCCGGCCCTCTCGAGGCCGGCCACGAACCTGTGCGCCGCGTTGGGGGCCACGCCCTCGCGGGCGTTCTCCTGGGCGAACCACTCCCAGTAGGCCTGCGGGTGCTCGGTGAAGAAGTCGATGGAGAGGACCTGTTCCAGGGGAATCTCCCGGTCCTGGTGGTAGAAGCCCTTGGCGCCCCGGAAGTCTGGGATTCCCGACTCGGTCGAGACCCCGGCGCCGCCGAAGAAGACGATGCGCTGCGACTGCGTGATCCACTGACTGAGCAGGCCCCACTGGCCGTCCTGGTGGTCCATGCACCCCAGCCTAACGGCGAGGACCGACCCTGCAGGGGCAGAGTTGGAACCTGTCGCGGCGCCATATGAGGCACATGCTCAGGACGCACGCGAGAGTCGACAGTGTCCCGGTGACGTAGCGCTCGAAGTCGCTGCTGGTGATGAAGAGGTTGAACACCGAGGCGATGAACAGCCACAGGGTCGAGGCGTACACAATGCGGCGTGCGGTGCGATCACGTAGAGGGCGGCGCAGCAGGCCGCCGTACCTGAGGTATGCCAGGGCGCAACCGAACCAGGCCAGGAAGAGTGCCAGGTTGACCGGCCTGAGTAGGAGCGGGGAGACGGTATAGGCACCGCCCAGGACGAACCGGCCTAAGGGAAGTCCGAGGGCTAGCAGTAGCTGCAGCACGCCATTGATGAAGAACAAGACGGCGCATATCACCGTGAGCACGGGCGACTTCATGAGAGCGACTGCATCGGTCCGCATCCCGACAACGTGAAGAATCGAAGGGCGGACAACTCAGTGTTGAGCTATGTTTCAGTGGCTTGGCCGGTAGCCGCTGCGATCGGCCTCGGTCACGTCCCGAATCACTTGAGCCGGGTTGCCCGCGGTGATGACACCGGGAGGAATGCTGCGGGTGACAACGCTGCCTCCTCCGACGACGCTACCCGAGCCAATGGTCACGCCGGGGAGGACCGTGACGTTGCCACCGATCCAGACGTCGTCGCCGATCGTGATTGGTCGAGCGCGGCAGGCGCCGTCGGCGCGCTCACGAGGATCCAGAGCATGGTTGGAGGTGTACAGGCCGACCTTGGGGCCCAGAAGCACATTGTCTCCGATGGTGATCGGGGCGCCGTCGAGCATGACGCAGTCGAAGTTCGCAAAGAAATGGGAACCGAGATGGATGTTGCGTCCGAACTCGCACCGGAACGTCGGCTCGAGGCTCACCTCGCGGCCCATCGATCCCACGATCCGACGCAACAGGGCCTCGCGTTCCTCAGCGGGCCGACCATAGGCGCGGTTGTGACGCATCGGTGGCCTGGACGGTCTCAATCCGCGCTGTGATGAGCTCTGGTGTCAGGTCGTCGTACATCGCGCCGGTCGCCATATGAGCGAACTGCTCTGTCAGATTCATGCTGACCGGTCCTATTTCCTACCGTGTCGGTTCATCGACTTTCAGCCTCCTTGCAGGACGCTGAGCAGAATGGCAAGGGCCCGGAACAACGGCGGAACGGTGTGGATTGCGATCCGCCGGATCCGGGCCCTTTGTGCGCTTGTCGAGAGCTCAGGGCTCAGATGCCGAAGCCGACCCGGCGGGGCTCGGTCTCGCCGAGCTCCACGTACGCCAGGGACCCGGCCGGGACGAAGACCTTGACCCTTGTCATCAGTGAGGGTGACGGCCTTGGTCTCGGCATCGGCTACGGCGGCCAGCACCTTCTCCTGAGAGTCGGAGGTCTCCAGGGAGAGCTCGCGGCTGGCGTGCTTGATTCCGATCGTGACCTGCATGGGGCTCCTTCGCATCGTCTGTGTGCCGTATTGAGCGGCATAGCGCCCATCGGGGGAGAGGGGCGTGAACCTGCCATGATCCTAGAGGGGCCCCGGCCGCACCAGCCCTTTGAGCGCCCCAGGGAGCCGCGCCGTTTCGCGCCACGCGGAACATGAGTCGTCGGTTCTCCTGGGTTCTGGGTCCGCAACCGGTGACGATCCGTTAACGGTGCGCGTTCCTGTCAGCGGCCCGTGGTGAGATGGTCCCATGCCCCAGGACCCCGTCCGTCTCCTTCCGCCCACCGAGGTGGCCGAGCTGCCCGCCGCCGACGCCGATGGGCAACGGGTCCTGGATCGCGTGGCCGAGGGCTCCAACGTCGTCGTCCTGGGGGCTCCTGGGACGGGTAAGACCTCTCTGGCCCTCCGGCTGTTGGCTGAGGCGGTCGCCGGCGGCCGGGACGCCGTCCTGCTCGCCCCCACCCGTGCGCGGGCCGACTGGCTGCGTGGCCGAGCAGCCCACCTGCTGCGTGAGGGCCATGGCGACGGCGTCGTACGAGTGCGCACCCCCGCGGCCCTCGCCCTGACGATCCTGACCATCTCCTTGACCATGCGGCCAGACCCGCTGCCGCCCCCGGTTCTTCTGGCCGGGGCGGAGGAGGACTCCGCCCTGGCCTCGATGATCAGTACCGTCACCTGGCCGGGGCTGCCCACCGAGGCAACCGGGTCGCGGGCATTCCGCTCCGAGCTGCGCAACCTCCTGGCGCGCGCCGGAGAGCTCGGCGTCAATGCCGACGAGCTGGCCGACCTGGGACGCCGGCTCGATGTCCCCATCTGGGGGCCCGCGTCCCAGCTCCTGCGCACCTGGGACGCGCAGGGCCGGGCCAGCGCTGAGCGCAGGGCCCAGACCCGCAAGATGGACACGGCTCGTCTCCAGGACCGAGCCGTGGAAGCCCTGAGCTCCTGGGACTCCGACGCCGTCACGGCCCCTCGCCCCGTCCCGGACCTCGTCCTCGTGGACGACTATCAGGACTGCACGGCCGCCACCGCCAGGCTCCTGACGGCCCTGGCCACCCCGGACCCCGATGGGCATCGGGCGCAGATCGTGGTGCTGGGAGACCCCGATGTCGCGGTGGAGACCTTCCGCGGCGGCACGCCCAGCCTGCTCATCGCCGCCGAGGACCACTCAGGGCTCGGAGCCACCCGCCTGCGGCTGACCACCCTGCTACCGAGGGCAACCCGGCCATCACGGCGGTGATCGCCGATCAGAGCGCCCGAGGTCCCGGTGACGGGCGCGGCCACCCACCGGCAGACGACCCGGCCTCCCGATCCGCGGCGAGGCCTTCCTCCGATGCGACCGGTGACGAGCGCCCGGCGGCAGCAGCCGGCGTCGAGGTGATCCTGGCCTCCTCCACCTGGCAGGAACATGCCCACGTCGCCCGGGCACTCAGGCTCGAGCATGTCCACCACGGCACCGCTTGGTCTCAGATGGCGGTCATCGTTCGTAGCGCCGCCGACGCCGAGACACTCGCCAGGGATCTGCGCAGACGAGGTGTGCCCCTGGCCTCCCGTACGCCCGCGGTACTGCTGCGCGCGGAACCGGCCGCGGCTGCGCTCCTGGACATCGTGCGTGCCGCCATCCGCGACCAGCTGGGTGGGCACGGTGAACCGCCTCAGCGTGACGCCGCCCTCAACCTCCTCACCAGCCCCCTGGTGGGGCTGACCACCATGGACCTGCGCCGACTGCGCCGCAGACTGCGCCAGGACCCGGAGGCCACAGCCACCCGCGTCAGCGGGACCGAGACCGGCGAGCTCAGCGCCCGTGCCGAGCCCACCGCCGGGACCGGGACTCGAACCGGTGCCGACGCCGCCCTCCTGACCCTGCTGGCCAACACCGAGCAGGCATCCGCCTTCGCCCGGTCCCTCGACGGGGAGCCGCTGAGTACCCAGGCGGACCGGCTCCTCACCGCGGCCCGGATCATCGAGGCCCTGCGCACCTGCCTGCGCGGCACACCCGCCCACGCACCCCTCGTGATGTCGAGGCCCTCCTGTGGGCCGCCTGGGCCGCCTCCGGCCGAGCCGAGGTGTGGCGATCCGTCGCCCTGCGACCCTCCGGCGGCTCCGCCCGCTCGCTGCTGTCCGAGGCCGCCGAGCACGACCTCGACGTCGTGACGGCCCTGTTCAAACGGGCCGAGGTCTGGGCCGAGCGCCACCCGGGCCAGGACGCCTCCAGCTTCCTGGCCGAGCTCGACGCCGAGGTCCTGCCCTCGGACTCCGTCGCCCCCCAGGGGAGGCGCCCGGAGGGCGTCGCCGTCATGACGCCGGCGCGTTGCGCGGGCCAGGAGTGGGAGCTCGTCGTGGTCGCCGGGCTGGAACGGGACCGCTGGCCCGACCTGCGACTGAGGGACTCCCTGACCCGCACCGGCCTCCTCGTCGACGCCGTCACCGGACGCCTGACGGCAGGCACCACCGCCCCGGGCGACGGGACCGGCGGCAGCGGCGCCATCGCCGCCGCCCGGGCACAGGTGCGCGCCGACGAGCGCCGCATGCTCATCATGGCCCTGTCCCGCGCCACCAGGCGCCTCCTGCTGACGGCCACCGCCGACGCCGAGCACGCCCCCTCGCCCTTCCTGACCGAGATCGCCCAGGCCACCGGGATCCACCTGACCGACCCTGACGGCGCGATCCTCACCCCCGACACCGGGGACCCTCACCCCTACGCGGCATGGTCGGGGGAGCTGCGCCGTGCGGCTGTCGCCGGAAACCTGGAGACGGCCACCCCGCCGAACGCCGGCGTGGCCGAGCCGCCGTCGAGTTGCTGGCCGATCTCGCCCGCCAGGACGTGCCCGGGGCCGACCCTCCACCTGGATCGGTGCGGCAGACCCCACCTCCACCACCCCGCTCGTCGCCGCCGGCGAGCGGATCCGGGTGAGCCCCTCCGACGTCGAGGGCCTGGCCGCCTGCCCGCTCAAGTGGTTCCTGAGCCGCAACGGCGGTTCGACCCCCGCCAGCGACGCCCAGGGCCCTGGGCAGCCTCATCCACGAGGTCGCTGAGCGGGCGGAGAGTGAGCACCTGCGCGGCGCCGCCCTGCAGGGAGGCCTTCGAGGAGCGCCTGGGCGACCTCGGCTACCCCGACACCTGGCTGGGGGGCCTGGCCGCTGACCGCGCCCGCGCCATGATCGAGCGCCTCGACGCCTACCTCAGCGACTGCGACGCCCTCGACATCCGCGCCGACGTCGAGCAGCCCGTTCGCGCCGATGTCGACATCCCCGTGCAGGTCCTCAGCCCCGAGCTTCGAGACCGGGCCGGGGCCCGGATACCCACCGCGGGGCTCGGCGTCATCCCCGTCAGGATCTCCGGGCGCATCGACCGGCTCGAGCACCTGGCTGACCGCGGGGGACAGGCCGAGGACCACCCGGACCGCCCGGACGGCAGCAGTGGCGTGCGCGTCATCGATCTCAAGACCGGGCAGCGCGTCCCCAGGACGTCCAGCGCCACCCCCAGCTGGCCACCTACCGGCTCGCCTTGGCCTCGCAGGGCCGCGACGTCGTCGGCGGAGCCTTGGCGCTCCTGGGCAAGGAGCCCTCCAAGCGGTCCGGCGACGGCTACGTCCTGGCTCCGCCGGGCGCCGCACTCGACCCCAGCCCCATGGTCTCGGAACCCGTTGACGGGTCCGGAGCCGAGGCCCAGTGACGGTGACGTGAACGTCACGGCTGGGACCTCAGAGGAGTACTGGGCCGAGGACCTCGTGGCCGGCGCAGCGCTGGCCGGCATGGGCCCCTGCTGGAGGCGCGCACCGGGGAGCACTGCCGCACCTGCATGGTCAAGGACTCCCTGCCCCGTCCAGGTCGAGGGAAGGAGAGTCGTCTCATGACCCCCGCTGCCGCCTGCGAGCTCACCCCGCAGGAGCTTGCGGCCTCGCTCGGGATCCACACCCCCACCCAGGAGCAGGCGCGCGTCATTTCCCACCGGCTGAGCCCGCTCCTGGTCGTCGCCGGCGCCGGCTCGGGCAAGACCGCCACCATGGCCCAGCGGGTCGTCCACCTGGTCGCCACAGGGCAGGTCCGTCCCGACCAGGTCCTCGGCCTGACCTTCACCCGCAAGGCCACCGCCGAGCTGGACCAGCGCGTCGCCTCCCGCCTGGCCGGCCTCGGCGCGGCCGGCCTGCTCCCGACCGCTGCCGGAGGATGGCGGGACCGCCGGGGACGCCACCGATGTCGGCGAGCCGATGATCGCCACCTACAACTCCTTCGCCGGCTCCCTGGTGCGCGACCACGGGCTGCGCATCGGCGTCGATCCCGACTCCGCCCTCATCACCCAGGCCCGCTCCTGGCAGATCGTCACCTCCCCTGCTCGAGGCGCGCACGCTACCGCTCCCCCAGCGAGAGCCTCATCCACAACGCCAACGCCGCCCTGGTCCTGGGTGACGCCCTGAGCCAGAACCTGCTGACCATCGATGAGGCCGCCACGGACCTGGCCGACCTGACGGAGCAGTTCACCGCCCTGGCCGCCATCAAGGGCTGCAAGACCCTGGTCGGCAAGGCCCCCGCGGTCATGACGGAGTGGGAGGCCCTGCTCGACGTCGTCGCCGAGCTGCACGAGTACAAGCGCCGCCACGGCCTGCTCGACTTCGGTGACCAGATCGCCCTTGCCTGCACCATCGCCGAGTCCGTCCCCGAGGCGGTCGCCCAGGTGAGGGCGCAGTACCCCGCCGTCCTGCTCGACGAGTTTCAGGACACCTCGGTGGCCCAGGTCCGGCTCCTGTCCGCCCTCTTCGCCGACTCCGGGGTGACCGCCGTCGGCGATCCCCACCAGGCCATCTACGGGTGGCGCGGTGCCAGCGCCGGGGCCCTGGACACCTTCCACCAGCGCTTCAACCCCACCGGCACCGCGCGCCTCGCCTCCGGGGCGCCGCCGGCCGACGCCACCCCCGTCCTGGAGCTGTCGACCTCCTGGCGCAACGACTCCACCATCCTCGAGGTGGCCAACACCGTCTCCGAGCCCCTGCGCTCCGGCGTTGTCCAGGACGGCGACCCGGTGGGGGAGCACATCACCGTCGCCCCCCTGCGGGCCCGACCCGTCGCCTTCGGCCTGGAACCCGGGACGGTGCACGGCGCCTTCCTCCAGGACCCCGCCGAGGAGGCCCGCTCCGTGGCCGCCTTCCTTGCCGAGCGCTGGTCACCCAGCGCCGAGATGGCCGTCCTGTGCCGCACCCGCGCACAGATGGAACCCATCGCCGCCGAGCTGGAGGCGGCGGGCCTGCCCTCACGATCGTCGGCCTGGGAGGCATGCTCTACGTCCCCGAGGTCGCCGACGTCCGCGCCCCTGCTGACTGCCGCCTCCAACCCCGAGCGCGGGGACCGGGTAGTCAGGCTCCTGACGGGCTTCGGCATCGGTGCTGGCGATCTGCGCGCCCTGGCGACGCTGGCCCGCGAGGTCGTCCGCTCCGCCCCGCAGACGAGTCGGAAGGGCGCCGAGGACCGGGCCTCCCAGGACGAGGCCGATTCTCCGCTGCTCAGCGAGGCCTTGGACACTCTGTTGCTATGGCATGAGGAGGGGAGAGGAGGCAACGCCCGCTGCCGTTGGGCTGACGCCGGCGGGGCTGGCCGTCGCGCTGCGCACCGCCCGAGCGATCAGACGCGTCCGGGAGGCCATCGCCCTGCCTCTGCCCGACCTCGTCGCCCTGGCCGAGCAGGCCCTCGACCTCGACATCGAGATCGCAGCCCGGGTCGGCGACCCCATGGGCCACCGCGCCCTCGACTCCTTCCAGGAGACGGCCCTCGCCTTCGCCGCTGACACCGACGCCGCCACGCTCACCGGGTTCCTGGAGTGGCTCGACGCCGCCCAGGAGCACGAGGACGCCATGACCGCCCCTCAGATCGACCCCTCGCCCGGGCGATCCAGCTCCTCACCGTCCACGCCGCCAAGGGACTGGAGTGGGACGTCGTCGCCGTGCCCGGGATGGACGAGCAGGTCTTCCCCTCCTACACCGCCAGCGTCAAGGACGATCTGCGCGTGGTGGAGACCGGCTGGATGGGCAGTACCTCGACCTTCCCCTTCCCGCTTCGGGCCGATGCCGACGACCTTCCCCCCTTCACCGTCGGTGACCTCAACCCTGCGGTCACGGACAAGCCCCCTCCTGACCGAGACGATGAACGCCTACAAGGAGGCCCTGGGCCGCCAGAGCCTGCGCGAGGAGCGCCGCCTGGCCCTACGTGGCCTTCACCCGGGCCCGCCACGAGCTCCTCCTGACCGGTTCCCACCTGTCCAAGACCGCCTCCAAGCCCCGCCGGCCCTCACGATTCCTCACCGAGCTCCGCCGGCGTGACCTGCTCACCCCTACGGAGACGGCTGGGTCGACTTCGATGAGTCCCGCCCCAACCCGCTGACAGCCCTCACCCAGGTGGGCACCTGGCCCCTGGACGCCGACGAGCCGGAGGCGCTGGGTGCTCAGGAGCCTGGCGCTGGGGGATCGCGCGACGACGGGGAGCGGATACAGACTGCGCTACCGCCTTGCGCCGAGCCCGGCGCGCGGCTGCCGCCCAGGTCGCCGCGGCCATGAGCGGAACCAGCCCCTGCCGAGGAGGCACCTGTCACAGGCGGAGCCCGACGACGAGACGATGCAGCGGTGGAGACTCGAGGCGGGACTCCTCCTGGCCGAGCGCTCCCGGGCCCTGAGCAGCGGACCCTGCTGTCCGTCTGCCCGAGCACCTGGCCGCCACCCGCCTGGACGACCTGCGCGCCGACCGCCGGAAGTTCGCGCTCGACCCTGCGACGTCCGCTTCCACCTGAGCCCCGCGCCGCCGGACGGCTCGGAACCGCCTTCCACGACGCCGTCGCCCAACGCCTGAGCGCACGCGGCACCCTGTTCGGCCTGGGACAGGCGGGCGTCCCCGACAGCCTCGGGCCCAAGGACCGGGACCGCATCGAGCGCTGGCTGGACACCGCCGAGAACCCTGCCGCTCCTGGAGGGCTACGTCCTGGCCGAGACCGAGACGGACCGGGAGATCACCATCGGTGCCACCACCCTGCGCTGCCGCATGGACGCCGTCTTCCACAGCTCGGACGGGGCCGGGTGGCTCATCGTCGACTGGAAGACCGGGCGACGCCAGGTGCCGGTGGACCAGCTCAGCGTCTACGTCCATGCCTGGGCGGCCTCCCGGGGCGTGCCCACCGGCTCGGTACGCGCCGCCTACGTGTACGTCGACTACCCCGGAGGGCGTGTCGATGAGCTCACTGCTGCGGACCTGCTCAGCATCGACCGGATCCAGTCGGCTCTGACAGTGGGTAGAGGTGCGTGAGCCGCGCGTTCGCTAGCTCTCCTCCTCTTCGTCGTCGACGCGCACCATGGCCACCGGGTTGGTGACGGCGTCGGGCTCAGCCGGTTCACGAACCCCGGGTACCGGCGCCAGTCGGGGCGTGGCCGGCTCCACCAGCGGGGCGTCACCCACCTGGGCGGCCAGGTCCTCCAGCATCGCGACCGCGTCATTGATGACCGGCTTGTCCCCGGTCCTCACCCCGTGCAGCAGCCAGCGCGCCAGACTGAGCTCGCTGACCAGTCGGCCCGCTCACGCAGGTGCCGGTCGACGCCCTCGGAGCGGGCGATGTCGTAGGCGTCCTCAATGGAGTCCAGGCAGTCCACCGGTGCCGAGGAGTACACCCAGGCCAGGTCCTCGGCCGGGTCACCCACATGCGCCTGGGACCAGCCCCGCACGGCGACCACCGTGCCGCCGGCCACCAGGACGTTCTCCTCGGCGAGGTCGCCGTGGACCACGGTGGGGCGGAAGCGCCACAGGGCGGTGTCCTCCAGCGCCTGCTCCCAGCGCCCCAGCAGCGCCGGCGGGGTCCTGCCCGTTGCGGCGGTGTCGTCCAGCAGGCTCAGCCAACGCCGACGCACCTCCTCGGCGTCGTAGACCGGCATGCCCGCCTCGGAGATCACCGTCATGGCCAGCTCGTGGATCTCACCGAGCGCCTTGCCCAGGCCCGCCGACATCCCCGGCCCCGGTCGAAGCGTCTCCACCGGGATCGGCTTGCCCTCCACATGGGAGCGGACCTGGATATGGGCGTCCTTCTGCCGCAGGGACCCGGCGACGCGAGGAACATCGAAGGAGAGCCGTCCGTCGTCGACGACCCGGCCGATGCGGCGCAGCACCTCGGCCTCGGCCTCCAAGGAGGCGCCTACGGCATCGGTACGGGCCTCATGGACCTCCCAGTGCCGGCCCTGGGTGTCGATGACGCCGATGATGTGCCGCTCGGGGGTCTCGGACTGCGGAAGCGCCAGCCGAGTCGGGTTGAGGCCGCCGACGGCGACGCTCGCCATCGCGGCCAGGGACAGCGCGGAGTGATGGGGGCGGGGAGCCTCGGCGACCTGGGGCGCCGAGGCCCGCTGGCCGCCCTGCGCAGGGCCGGATGACGCCCCGGGCAGCGGAGCGACGACGACGGGGGCGCGATAGTCGTCGTCATAGCCGGCGTCCTGGTCATCGGGGGGACCGCTGTGCTCACTGCGGTCGTCGGCAGCTTGAGCCGCAGCACGCTCGACGTCGGAGGTCGCCTCGTCGGTGAGGCTGTCGACACCGCCGTCGACATCAGTGGTGCCGGGGGCGTCCGGGGACTGCGGAGGCTGTGACATGGTCCAACCGTAGGCGACAGGTCCTATATCTCGCAGGACAGCCGCGCCCGTCCGCTGGCGGCAAACGTCCGCAGCCGTGGGAGGCGGCTTGAGGAATACGCCATGAGGTCGAAGTTATCCACAGGTTCCGCGGAGGTGGTGGCCACGGAGCGACCAGGTGCCCTAAAGTTTATCCGTGACACTGGTCACCGACCGGCCGGTGTGTCACGGTTCAACGCAGAACCCCTGGTCGGTCCTCGCTCATCCTGACTCATCCCTTCACCCAACATCCACGCTGAGAGGCATCATGGACGCTGCCGATCTTCTCCTGACGGAGATTCGCGAGCTGGTGCGCGCTCGCGGCATCGACCCCCTCAAGGACGCCTCCGACCTCGAGCAGCTCATCACCGAGGCCGAGGAGGACTATCTGCGCCGTTCCGACGCCGGACTCGTCCCGCCGCTCATCGATCCTCCGGGGGCGCGCTCCCACGTGCTGGACTCCATGGCGGGGCTGGGACCGCTCCAGAGCTACCTCGATGACGAGTCCATTGAGGAGATCTGGGTCAATGCCCCCGGCCGCGTCTTCGTCGCCCGCTCCGGACGCCCCGAGCTGACCACCACGATCCTGGAGAGCGAGGACCTCACCGTTCTGGTCGAGCGGATGCTGCGGGCCTCCGGGCGCCGCCTGGACCTGTCCAGCCCCTTCGTCGACGCCCAGCTCGCCGGGGGACAGCGGCTTCACGTCGTCATCCCGCCCATCACCTCCCAGCACTGGGCGGTCAACATTCGCAAGCACACCTCCCGTGCCTCACGCACCAGCGACCTCGTACGCATGGGGTCTCTGACCAGCCAGGTCGCCGCCTTCCTGGACGCCTCCGTACAGGCCGGCCTCAACATCCTGGTCTCGGGTGCCACCCAGGCCGGCAAGACCACGATGGTGAGGGCGCTGGCCGGAGCGATCCCGGGCGCGCAGCGGGTCATCTCCTGCGAGGAGGTCTTCGAGCTCGCTCTGCGCAACCGGGACTGCGTGGCGATGCAGACCCGGCCGCCCAACCTCGAGGGTGTCGGAGAGATCAGTCTGCGGCGCCTGGTCAAGGAGGCCTGCGCATGCGTCCCGACCGACTCCTCATCGGAGAGGTCCGTGAGGCCGAGGCTCTTGATCTGCTCATCGCCATGAACTCCGGTCTTCCTTCGATGTGCACCATCCACGCCAACTCTGCTCGGGAGGCCGTCATCAAGATCTGTACGCTCCCGCTGCTAGCGGGGGAGAACGTCTCGAGCGACTTCGTGGTCCCCACCGTCGCCAGCGCCATCGACCTGGTCGTCCACCTCGACCTGGATCGCAGCGGGCGCCGCACCGTCCGAGAGGTCGCGGCCCTGTCCGGTCGGGTAGAGAACGGCATCATCGAGCTCTCCAACGTCTTCCACCGCGACCCCGCCGGCAACCTCGTACGGGGAGCCGGAGCGCCCGACGCCGCCGAACGCTTCAACCGGGCCGGTCATGACCTGACCGCCTTGCTCAACGCCCGCCCCGCCAATGCCCAGGAGGCCTACTGATGGGCGCCGTCGCCGGGCTCCTGGCCGGAGTCGGGATGCTCCTCATCTGGATGGCCTGCACCTCCGACCCGCCCCAGTGGCGGTCGAGGCGCTCCCGTCTCCTGGCCGACATCCTGGTCCAGGCCGGCGCCGGCCGCACCAGCCCCACGATGTTCGTCCTGGGCTCGATCGGTCTTGGGCTGCTCATCGGCCTGGTCTTTCTGGGAATGTCTCGGGCCTGGCCGGTGGCCCTCGCCTTCGCCGCCATCTTCACGTCCATCCCCTTCCTCATCATCTCCTCGCGAGCGCGTAACCGCCGTACCCGACTGCGCGAGGTGTGGCCCGAGGCTGTCGACACCCTCGTCTCCGGCGTTCGCGCGGGCATGAGCCTGCCGGAGGCGCTGACCAACCTCGGCGAGCGCGGACCGGAGGCCGTCCGCCCCCAGTTCCGGGCCTTCGCCGCCGACTACGCCGCCTCCGCCCGCTTCGACACTCCCTGGACCGGCTCAAGGCCCGTTTCGCCGACCCTGTCGCCGACCGGATCGTTGAGGCTCTGCGCCTGGCTCATGAGGTCGGTGGCACCGACCTGGGGACGCTGCTGCGCTCCCTGTCGCAGATGCTGCGTGAGGACATGCGCACCCGAGGGGAGCTCGAGGCGCGCCAGTCCTGGACCGTCAACGGTGCCAAGGTCGCGGTCGCCGCCCCGTGGCTGGTCCTGGCGCTGCTGTCCACCCGGCCCCAAGCGGCGGCGGCCTATGCCACTACCGCCGGAGCCATCATTCTCCTGGTCGGCGCCGTCGTATCGGTCATCGCCTACCGGCTCATGCTGCGCCTGGGACGGCTCCCCGAGGAGGAGAGGACACTGCGATGAGCCCCATGAACGCAATGCTCACCGGAGGACTCGCCGGGCTGGTGGGGGCCGTGGGCGTCCTGAGTGTCATCTCAGCCCTCCGCCGGCGCCGGCCCACACTCATGGCCCGCCTGGAGCCCTACGTCCACCGCCGGCCCACGACCTCCGGCCTCCTGACCGCTCCGGCGGGGCCGGCCTCGGACGGCAGCACCGTCGTTGGTCTGCTCATGACCTCCACGGCAGGTGCTCTCAGTCTCGGCAGGCTGATGGACTCCCTTGGGTCGTCGGCCGACTCGGTCCGGCGGCGCCTGACGCGGTCGGGCTCACCACTGGGGGGTCGACCAGTTCCGGCTTCAGCAGGTCCTGTGGTCGACGACGGCGCTCCTGCTCGTCCTGGCCTCCGGAGGCCTGGTGGCCCTGGTCCGGGCCGTCAACGTGCCCGGGCTCGTCCTCCTGTGCCTCATGGCGACGGTGGCCGGGGCCGCTGCGCGTGACTGGTGGCTCGGCCGGGCAGTGGCGAAGCGGCTGTCACGGATCGAGGCGCAGCTGCCCGACGTCGTCGAGCTCCTCGCCCTGGCGGTGGGGGCCGGCCAGGGCCCGGTACCGGCCATCGAGCGCATCGTCGCTCTTGGCCACGGAGACCTCATCGACGAGCTGGGCACCACTCTGACCGACATCCGGTCCGGCACGGTCCTGTCCACCGCCCTGGACCGTATGGAGCGGCGAGTCGGCTCTGTCCACGTCACCCGGCTGTGCGAGGCGATCGTCGTGGCCCTTGAACGCGGTACACCACTGGCGGACGTCCTGCGTTCCCAGGCCACCGATGTGCGTGAGGCGGCGCGCCAGGACCTCATGGAGGAGGGCGGCAGACGTGAGATCGCCCAGATGGTCCCCGTGGTCTTCCTCGTCCTGCCCATCACCGTTGTCTTCGCCCTCTTCCCGGGGCTGTTCGTCCTCAGGCTGGGGGTGTGAGTGTCACTGTCGCCCTCCTGCGCCTCCAGAACCTGACCATCCATCATCCTCTCGCTCAGATTCCCCCGACAGCAAGGAGCAGTCATGAAGCGCCTCATCCCTCCCTCGTTTCGCCCTTCTCAACACGGTTCCCGGTCATGGCGTGCCGCCGGTGCGGCCCGGATCGATCTGCGCGATGAGCGGGGTGACGTCCCCGGCTGGGTCCTGGTGACCCTCATGACCGCCGGTCTCGTGGTGGCACTGTGGACGGTGGCCGGCAGCGCGTTGACCGAGGTCTTCCTCAACGCCATTGCGAAGGTGACCGGTGCGATCTGAACGAGCCCCTCGCCGAGGCGCGTTCCCGCGGGGCGGTTGCGCACCGCGTCGGCTGGTCCCCAACCGCCTCAGCGCGCAGAACGACTCGGGCTCGGCCGTCGTTGATTTCGTCATGGTCGGTGCGCTCGTCATCACCGTGTTCGTGGCGCTCATCCAGGTCGTCCTGGGGGTCTACGCCCGCAACGTCCTCACCGATGCCGCAGGCGACGGCGCCCGTCGAGCCGCTCTGGTCGGGGGCACGGAGGCCGAGGCGCGCCAGCGGGTACAGGTTCTGTCCGACGCCGCCCTGAGGCGCGGCTACGTGGACACCGTCACCGTCTCGCGGGTCCCCTCGGGTGAGCTGATGATCGTCGAGGTGACGGTGACCGCTCCCTTTCCGGTCCTGGGGCTTTTCGGACCCGGAGGGACGCTAAGGGCCACCGGGCACGCAGTCGATGAGTCCTCCTTGATTCGGGAGAAGTGAGTGCGGGTGATGTCCATGACCGGTTCACGGCGTCGCGGGCGCGGTGCCGTGTCGCGATTACCCAGGGTGATCCCGGACCTCGTAATCACCGGGCAGCCTGTCAGCCGGCGCCGAGAGGCCCTGAGGGCAGATGGCCGGAGCGTCCGGCGGCTCGTGATCCGGGAGGAGGGCAACGCGATCGTCGAGTTCATCGGGTGGAGTGCCGTCCTGGTGGTGCCTGTGCTCTACCTGGTGGTCACGCTTGCTCAGATCCAGGCCACGACCTTCGCCGTCGCCTCGGCGGCTGACGCCGCCAGTCGGGTCCTGGAGGTCGATGACTCGCCCTCCGCGATGGATAACGCGCAGGTGGCGATGCAGTTGTCCCTGTCCGATCAGGGCGTCGACGCCGATCCCTCCGGCTCCCTGTCGGTGAACTGTGCTCACGGCTGCGCCCGGGGGCAGCCGGCGACGGTCAAGGTCTCAGCCGGTGTGGACCTTCCGGGCTTCGCCTCGCTGGGGATCGGTCGCGACGTCGTCGTCGTGGACACTGAGCGCTCCATCACCCTGCCGGGCAAGGAGGAGCAGTGAACAGGGCGACCGGCCCCAGAACCGCTCAGCGGCGGGCCCGCGCCTTGGTGCATCGGTTACGCCGCGAGGAGGACGGGCAGACGCTTCTTCTGGGAGTCGGACTCATCTGCGTCGTCCTCGCGCTGCTGTTCGTCGCTGCCTCGGCGACCGCCGTCTACCTCGACCTCAAAACCCTCACATCGCTGGCGGACTCGGCCGCGGCCGCGGGAGCAGACAGCATGGATGCACACCCCTACTACGGGGGCGGCGCCACGGATACCGTACCGGGAGCCCTTACCGACATGGGGGTGAGAGGCAAGGCGGCCGAGGACCTGTCCGCCCAGCCGGCAGCCGCCAGGTTGGAGGGGATCACGATGATCAGTGCCCGAGCCGCCGACAGCCGGACCGCCGTGGTGACGCTGCAGGCTCGTTCCCGGCCGCCCTTCCTGCCCTGGGGGATCCTTCCGGCAGAGGGCTTCACCATCACCGCCACCGGCTCGGCCCGGATGACGACGACGCAGTGAGCCCACAGGGCTCACTGCGTCGAAAAGGGCAGGTGGAAGGTGAAGTGGGGAAGGAGGCCTGTGCCCTCAGGCCTGCTCGACGAAGCCTGCTGAGACCACGGAGGAGCGTCGGCGCGGGTGCATCCGGGACCACAGCTCCTCCTTCTGCCGGCGCGAGAGCTGGGCGATGTAGGCCCGCTTCACCGTGAACAGGATGTTGAGACCCACCAGGAGGTAGAAGGCGTTGGCGATGACGCTGGGCCAGGCCCCGGAGCTCGCACAGTTGATCGTCAGCAGCACGGAGCCGGTGATGTTGAGGGCCTGGTACTTGAGTGAATCGCCTGCGATCGTGCCCTTGGAGACCAAGAAGTAGGCCACGAGGAGCTCAGCGGCACCGATCCAGCCGCCGATAGAGATGAGGGAGGAGAGCACGTCGTTCACGAGGACGATTCTTAGACACCCCCGGATGAAGGTCAATCGCATCTATCTGCATAAGGGATGTAGATTTACTTTATGCAGGTATTGCCTCAGAGACTCTCGGTTCTATTGGCCGTCCACCGAGCCGGAGGGGTCGTCGCAGCGGCAGATTTCCTTCATATAACGCCGTCGGCCGTCTCCCAGCAGATTCGCCTTCTGGAACGCGAGTGCGGCGCCCGGGTCCTGGACCGCACACCCGCCGGAGCCGTGCTCACGGCGGCCGGGAAGGTTCTGGCGGACGCTGCCGAGCGCATCGAGGACGAGCTGACCACCGTGCGCCGTGAGCTGGCGGACCTGGACGACTCCATCCCCTCCGGCGTGGTGCGTGTCGGGGGCTTCGCCTCCGCCGTCCGCGCGCTGCTCCTGCCGCTCCTGAGCTCCCTGGCGACCACCAGCCCGGAGCTGGAGGTGATCGTCGAGGAGGTCGAGGAGCGCAACGCCTTGTCCCGGCTGCGTCGGGGCGAGCTCGACATGGTCCTCATCGAGCGCGACGAGCACACGCTTCCCGCGGCGCCTCGGGGTATGACTGACATTCCATTACTGGACGAGTCCTGGCTCGTCGTCGTGCCGGCTGAGCAGGCGGCCCCCTCGACCTTGGCGGACCTGGCGCGCGCAACCTGGATCGATCTGGCCCCGGAGACCGCCGGCGCCTTCGCCCTGGACCGTCTGGAGCGTCAGCTGGGGGTGCCGTTGACCATGCGGCATGTCGCCTACGACTACGACGTCGTCCTGGCCATGGTCGGTCAGGGCCTGGGGTGCGCGCTCCTGCCCGAGCTGGCCGTCTACTCCGGACTCGTCCCCGATGAGGTCAGCGTGGTGCGCCTCCCCGGGCTGGGCGTACGCCAGCTGGTAGTGCGCCACCGATCGACCCGAACCGAGCCGGGCCCGGCGACACGAGCGGTGCTCGAGGCTCTGCGCGCCCAGGCCCAGGGCATTGAGCTGGGGTGACGGTCAACGGTGGCGTCGTCGATCCGTCTGAGCGGGCCGAGCCCGCCCTGACGGCGCCCCTCGCACGTTCTGCCGTAGACTTCCCTCCGTGGCCACTGACTTCTCCTCCGAGATCGAACGACTCCGACACACCTACGCCTCCATTGCCGCGGTGACCGACCCCGAGGCCCTGCGCTCCCGCATTGCCGAGCTCTCCGAGCAGGCGTCCGCACCGGACCTGTGGGACGACCCCGACTCCGCCCAGGTGGTCACATCCGCGCTGTCCCACGCCCAGGCCGACCTCAAGCGGGTCGAGAGCCTGGGGGAGCGCATCGAGGACTCGAGGCGATGGTCGAGCTCGCCGGTGAAGAGGAGGGGGGAGGACGCCGCCGAGATCCTCGCCGAGGCCGAAGCCGACCTGTCAGCTATCAGCAAGGACCTTTCCGACCTGGAGATCCGCACGCTGCTGAGCGGCGAGTACGACCCGCGCGACGCCGTCGTCACCATCCGCTCGGGCGCCGGCGGTGTGGATGCAGCTGATTTCGCAGAGATGCTCCTGCGCATGTACACCCGCTGGGCCGAGCGGCACGAGTACTCCGTCAAGGTCCTCAACACCTCCTACGCCGAGGAGGCGGGCCTGAAGTCGGTCACCTTCGAGGTTCACGCCCCGTACGCCTACGGGACCCTGAGTGTCGAGGGCGGGACGCACCGCCTGGTGCGCATCAGCCCCTTCGACAACCAGGGCCGCCGCCAGACCTCCTTCGCCGCCGTCGAGGTCATCCCTCTCATCGAGTCCACCGACCACATCGACATCCCCGAGACCGACATCCGCATCGACGTCTTCCGCTCCTCGGGACCCGGCGGGCAGAGCGTCAACACCACCGACTCCGCCGTGCGCATCACCCACCTGCCCACGGGGCTGGTGGTTTCCATGCAGGATGAGAAGTCCCAGATCCAGAACCGCGCCGCCGCCATGCGCGTTCTCCAGTCGCGCCTGCTTCTGCTCAAGCAGCAGGAGGAGGACGCCAAGAAGAAGGAGCTTGCCGGGGACGTCAAGGCCTCCTGGGGGGACCAGATGCGCTCCTACGTCCTCAACCCCTACCAGATGGTCAAGGACCTGCGGACCAACTTCGAGGTCGGTAACCCCGACTCGGTGTTCGACGGCGACATCGACGGCTTCATCGACGCCGGCATCCGCTGGCGCAAGCAGCAGGAGACCGCAGAGGACTGAGCGGCTCGCTTCATTAGAAGCGGCACCGGAGTCAGGGATCCCCCGGAGGGATCCCTGATTTCTTTTCCACGCGCCCCTGATTCCTTCAAGGTTCGATTGAGGGCACAAAATATGAGGCGTACCGTGAATTTTATGAGCGCATCACATGAAAAACCTCGGTCGGTGGAAGTCTCATCAACATTCTCGTCTCTCGAGTCCTCGGATCTCAGTGGGGATCGATCGGATCAAGGTCATCACCTCACTGTGGGCGGCAAGGTTCTGCGCATCGTGATTGCCTTTGTGATGATGTTCGCCTGCGCGCTCGCTCCGCCTTTACTGAAGCAGATTCCTGTCATCCACTCTTTTGCTCTCGCACATGAGAATCCCGATGATCTCGTGGAGTCATTCGCGGTGGGGGCGTGTGTGTTGCTGATCTATGGGGCGGCGGTGGTGGTCGCTCTTACCCTGTGTTATGTCTTGGGCCGCACGCTTGACCGAGGCCGGCATGTCAGTATGGGCCTGCGCATCGACAGACGTGCGATGCTTTGGCTGGCAGGGATGATTCTGGCTGCGCTCGTCGTAGACCTTGTGGTGGCCAGCATGCTTCAAGTGTTCGGGTTTGCCGGTGGCGACCAGTCGGTACCCCAGGGTCCACTGTGGCTCGCGATCGTCGAGTCCTTCTCCATAGCCTTCCTTCTTCAGGGAATTCCTGAGGAGGTGATTTGGAGAGGCTGGCTCTTCTCCTCATTGGGTGAGGCGCGTTCGCAGCAGTGTCCAGCGTTCTCGGATTCACCGTTCTTCATCTCTTGTCCCAAGGAGGTCAGCAGAATCTTCTCGAGCACCTCACGTATCTCGCTCCACCGTGCGGATTTGCGGTGACAGCATTGATTGTTCGAACGATCTCCGGGTCGACCTGGGCGGCCATCGGCGTGCACGGGGGATTTCATGTGGCGAACGACTTGTTGTCGGATCGGTTGCATCTCCCCGTTGGGTCGATCACCTGGGTGCTCCAAGGTTTGATCTGGGTCGCGGTCGGTCTCCTCATTCTCGTGTTCCACCGCCGTCGTCAGCGGCTGGCGGCGTTAACAGACCGGACACGTTGACCCCCTCCATCTCCAGGAGCCGTTCCTTGCGGTCAACCCCTCCCGCGTAACCGCGCAGGCTCCCGTCGGAGGCGAGCACACGGTGGCACGGCACGATGAGAACGATCGGATTGCGCCCGACCGCGCCACCCACGGCCTGGGCGGACATCTGCTTCCGGCCGGTGCGGCGCGCAACGTCGGCGGCGATGCGGGCATAGGTGCTGGTGGCGCCGAAGGGGATGGACAGCATGATGGAGGTGACCGTCTTTTTGAAGTCGGAGCCCTCGATGCTGATCGGCGGAGTGAAACCCGGGTCAGCACCCCCGAAGTATGCGTCGAGCCACTGGGCCGTCTGTGTGAAAACAGGTAGACGGGGCTGGAGTACCGCGTCGTCGTCGATCGTCGAGCGGTCGTACTTCTGACCGTCGAACCACAGGCCCGTGAGGTGCTCGCCATCGCTGGCCATGGTCATGGCGCCAAGGGGTGACTCGTAATGGCTGAGGTAGTGCATCTCTTCCTTCTTCTCGTTCCGCTTCTTGCTCTTGGTGGCGTGTTCGGACGCTGATTCTGCCTCTGCCCGGTTCCACAGGTGCATGACGGCGTAGGCCCGCCACGGTTTCCAACATTCAGCCAGGGTGAGGATCTTCCCCGGGGCGGGGTTCCCAGCGCCTTTCTGACCTCCAGGTCGGTGGCGAGGAATGCATCGGGCCAGGCCAGGCAGCGCATGGCGATATAATTGGCGGTCCAGGCTCCAATGCCCGGGATCTCCATGAACCGAGTAACTGCGGCTTCAGGGTCGGGGCAGCAGGAGGCGTCGATGATGCCAGAACTCATCATCGCGGCCAGGCCGTGAATAGCCCGTGCCCGGGCAGCAATGATGCCGAGCGGTCCTAGATGCTGCTCGATCGCACCGTCGAGGTTGAGGAGCTCCTGAACCATGGGGAAGGTCGTGGTCAGTCCGTCGATTCCGGTGTCCAGGGGTGAGCCGAGGGCCTGGACGAGCCGACCGGCCAGTGTCCTGGCCGCCTGGATCGTGACCTGCTGACCCAGGACCGCGAGGACAGCGGTTTCGAAGGCGTCGAAGCAGCCCGGCACACGTGTGCCCGGGATGAATGGTCCGAGCGTGGAGTCGTCCATGCTTGTGAGTGCGCGAGCCACGGTATCGGGCTCGCAGTGGAGATCGAACAGATTCTTGATCCCGTCCAGCACCACCGGTAGCGCGGGACAGCAGTGAGGCGGAGACGGTTACCGCCAGCCGATTGTGCTCAGAGTCGTTGCCCACGGCCACCCAGCCGGTGAGATCACGTCCTGAGGAGCGCAGGCGGATCGTCCTGGCGTAACGATCGTCTTCGACCTTCTCGACGCCGGGGATGGCTCTGCGTGCCAGGAACTTCAGCATGAGGTCCCAACGGTATGGGGGACGGTACCCCAGACTGAGCTGGACGGCGTCACCGTCGGCCCTGCTGAGCCGTGCTTGGCTGCGCAAAGCGGTGGGCGTCAGCCGGTAGCGACGTCGGAACACCTCGTTGAAGCGGCGCAGGCTGCCGAACCCCGCGGAGTAGGCCACGTCCACCACAGATAGGTCCGTGTCGGTCAGAAGACTCTTGGCCAGCAGAAGTCTGCAGGTCTGGCGGTACTCCACGGGACGCACGTGATAAGCGTCCTCGAAGACACGGCGCAGGTGGCGGTTGGAGCAGCCCAGATGACGGGCGATGTCCGTCAGGCTTCCCTGAACACCACAGTTCCTCTCGATGTACCGTGCTGCGGCGCGAGCTAGTGACGCTGAGGAGTCCACGGGGGCGTACCCGGGTGCCAGCTCGGGCCGGCACAGCAGGCAGGGGCGGAAACCCGCCTGTTCGGCCTCGGCTGCCGTGGCGTAGAAGGAGCAGTTGACCGCAAGCGGTTTCCGCGCCCGGCACACTGGGCGGCAATAGACACCGGTCGTTGCGACCCCAACGAAGAACCGTCCGTCGAATCGGGTGTCCTTGGCCAACAGGGCCTTATACAGCGATTCGCTGTCCAAATCCGGCATGATCCTCCTCAGAAACGTTCCAAGCATGGCATCGGGGCCTTAAGGAGTCCGGCCGTTTTCGGACATTGATGTCCAGCCGTTGACGCGCTTCTGGTTTAGGTGGCACTGTCTCCTCCCGGTTCGCCGGCGAGTGGTCCGAGAACATGAGCGTCCTCAGCGGGGCGCCGCGGATCCGCGTGCACCGTCTCACCTCCGCCGTCGTCGCCATTGCTCCAGGGCTCCCTTAGGCTTGGCCACGGTGCGCACGGAGGGGACCGGTCGGTCGCCGTCGTCGCGCAGAACCTCCGCTCACACCCTGACGAAAGGCGCATACGAGCAGTGGCTGAGTACATCTACCAGATGATCAAGGCGCGCAAGGCCCACGGGGACAAGGTCATCCTCGACGACGTCACCATGGCCTTCCTCCCCGGAGCCAAGATCGGCATGGTCGGCCCCAACGGCGCCGGCAAGTCCTCCATCCTCAAGATCATGGCCGGCATCGACCAGCCCTCCAACGGCGAGGCCCGCCTGACCCCCGGCTACAGTGTCGGCATCCTCCTTCAGGAGCCCCCGCTCAACGAGGACAAGACGGTGCTCGGCAACGTCGAGGAGGGCGTTGCCGAGATCAAGTCCAAGCTGGACCGCTACAACGAGATCAGCGCCGCCATGGCGGACCCGGACGCCGACTTCGACGCCCTCATGGCGGAGATGGGCACCCTCCAGGACGCCCTGGACGCGGCCAATGCCTGGGACCTCGACTCCCAGCTGGAGCAGGCCATGGACGCCCTGCGCTGCCCCCCGCCGGACGCCGAGGTCAAGAACCTCTCCGGTGGTGAGCGCCGCCGCGTCGCCCTGTGCAAGCTGCTCCTCGAGGCCCCGGACCTCCTCCTCCTGGACGAGCCCACCAACCACCTCGACGCCGAGTCCGTCCTCTGGCTCGAGCAGCACCTGGCCAGCTACCAGGGCGCCGTCATCGCCGTCACCCACGACCGCTACTTCCTCGACCACGTCGCCCAGTGGATCGCCGAGGTCGACCGCGGCCACCTCTACCCCTACGAGGGCAACTACTCCACCTACCTGGAGACCAAGGAGAAGCGCCTCGAGGTCCAGGGCAAGAAGGACGCCAGCTCGCCAAGCGCCTCAAGGAGGAGCTCGAGTGGGTGCGCTCCTCGGCCAAGGGACGCCAGGCCAAGTCCAAGGCCCGTCTGGCCCGTTACGAGGAGATGGCCGCCGAGGCCGAGCGCACCCGCAAGCTCGACTTCGAGGAGATCCAGATCCCGCCGGGTCCCCGCCTGGGCAACCAGGTCCTGGAGGCCACCAACCTCAACAAGGGCTTCGACGGGCGCACCCTCATCGACGGGCTCTCCTTCACCCTGCCGCGCAACGGCATCGTCGGGGTCGTCGGCCCCAACGGCGTCGGGAAGTCCACCCTGTTCAAGACCATCGTGGGCCTGGAGCCGCTCGACGGCGGAGATCTCAAGATCGGCCAGACCGTCAAGCTCTCCTACGTCGACCAGTCCCGAGCCGGTATCGACCCCAAGAAGACCCTCTGGGAGGTCGTCTCCGACGGGCTGGACTACATTCAGGTCGGCAACGTGGAGATGCCCTCGCGCGCCTACGTCGCCTCCTTCGGTTTCAAGGGGGCCGACCAGCAGAAGCCGGCCGGCGTGCTCTCCGGCGGTGAGCGCAACCGCCTCAACCTGGCCCTGACCCTCAAGCAGGGCGGCAACCTCATTCTCCTGGATGAGCCCACCAACGATCTCGATGTCGAGACCCTGGGGTCCCTGGAGAACGCCCTGCTGGAGTTCCCCGGCTGCGCCGTAGTCATCACCCACGACCGCTGGTTCCTCGACCGCGTGGCCACCCACATCCTGGCCTGGGAGGGAACTGACGAGAACCCGGCCAGCTGGTACTGGTTCGAGGGGAACTTCGCCTCCTATGAGGAGAACAAGGTCGAGCGCCTCGGCCCCGAGGCGGCCCGCCCCCACCGGGTCACCTACCGGAAGCTGACCCGCGACTGAACCCTGAGCGATCGAGCTCCGGCTCGAGCCGCCGTCTCAGACGGATATGCCATTCCCACAGCCGACTGGCTGTGGGAATGGCATATCCGTTGATGGGCGATGAGGGTGCCTCGTCATGGTGCCTGAAGCCGTCGCCGCCGGAGACTCGGAGGCAATCCTCAAGAGCGGTGGCGTCGACGTCGGAGCGACTAGATGCATAAAATTGAGCACTATAATGGTTGGGGTAGGCGTTCGTCAATGGGGGTCGACCGCTCTGGTGAGTTTCAGAAGGCGGATTCTATGGTTATTTCAGGCGGCGACCTCACGTGGTCAGGGTGTCGCCTCACATACTCCGCCACTTTGAAAGGACAATCATCATGGGTACGACAATGGCTCGCCGTATCGCAAGTGCCGGCTCACTCATCCTGCTGACCGCAGGCGCTCTTCTGATTCCGACTTCGGCAGCAAGTGCTGCTGAGAGGGACGGTGTCTGTGACGTTGGAGAGGTCTGTCTCTACTACAACAGCAACGGGGAGGGCTCGCTTTCTGATTTCAGCGGCTCCATCCCCAACTACGGTGGCAGTCAGCCCAACTGCTATGAGTTCAAGGGGTCTGGAAATGGGCAAGGCAAGTGCGTGAAGAATAACGCGGCCTCGGTCTGGAACCGGACGGGCCGGTCGGTGACAATTTACTACAACTCCAACCACTCAGGACCTAGTCAGACGATCCCTGATGGTGAGCCGGTGAACCTCCGACCTGAACTCAAGAATGAGAATGCGTCGCATGAGATTAACGACAACGTTAAGTTGTGCGTGAATGGGAACTGCCCCGTCTAGTCTGGGCTGAGCTGATGGAGTGTCGTCAACAGTGGTGCCAGTCGACGTCAACAGATGTCGGCTGGCACCACTCTCGTCATCCACACTCCCGTGGTGTCTTTTTCGCTTTGCCCGGTAATATTGGTTGTGCTGAGAGTGCTTGCTTGGAGGTGTCCTCATGGGTAGAGAGACATCGGGGCTCATCCCCGAAGAAGGCGTCATCGGGAGAATTCCATTCGACGGGCAGTGGCTGACTGAGATCAGCCCCACGCGCCGCGTCCCGAGCCACGGGACCGATCTGTTCGCCACCACGTACGCGCTCGACTTCCTCGCCTTCGACGATGACGGTCGCACGGCGCCTAAGCGCAGCCTGCGTACGGTCTTCGCCACCGAATCGCCAGAGCTCTTCTACGCCTTCGGGCGCCCCCTGTACTCACCCGTTGCAGGAACTGTGGTGTCTGCTCACGACGGCGAACCCGACCATGAGGCGCGCCGCTCCATGCTGACACTCATCCCGTACGGATTGAGCCAACCCCGGCGGATTCGGCGGGGACTGACCGCGATCCTCGGGAATCACGTCATCATCCAGGTTACGGGCAGCCCTTATTACGTTGGACTCGTGCACCTTCAGCGAGGGTCTGTTCAGGTGTCGCCAGGTGAGCGGCTGCGCGCCGGCGATCAGATCGGCAGATGCGGCAACTCCGGGAACTCCACGCAGCCCCATCTCCACATTCAAGCCATGGACAGCCCTGATGCCTATGCCGCCAAGGGGGTGCCGCTCCGGTTCGAGGAGTTCCGGCAACGCAGCCCGCAGCAAGGTGCTCCCTGGGAGTTTCGCCGGTAGTCGTGCCCCGAGCAGGGCTTGATTATCGCTCAGCCTTGAGGTGACGCTACAGAATGAGCCTCGGATCCGGCGGATGTCCCCTCGTGGGGCCGCCGCGCCCTGATTGTGGCAAGAAGCGGGGGATCGGCCTACGGCACAGTACGTAGTTCCCGCTCGGAGACGTACTTCTCCGGCGAGGACTGCATTCTCCTGCAAGCCTCTGAGATCCGGCCGCAGTCGTGTGAGGGAGAAGTACGTCCTGGATGGACAATGCAGTCCCCAACCCGCACCATTCCGGTGTCCACACAGCGGACATGAACGCTGCGGCGACGTAGGGGTCCAAGCGGAACTCCCGAGATTCCGGGGTCGTCGTCCAACCGCATCTACTGTGGAGTCAGCCATGTCGATGTGTGGACACCGAGTCGCTGACGCGACGCGGGAGAAAAACAAAGGCATCAGTTCGGATCATTTAATGAGATGAATTTTACGACCGAGGCATGAGCTTCTGGATTTCCGGCCCAGTATGCATGCCTGGCGTCCGGAATCATGAATACTTCCGCATTTGGGATTCGATTTCCAAGGATTGCTGCGTTGCCAGGATCGGAGATAGGGTCGTTCGTGCCGTGCAGGATCAAAGTGGGGGCCGTAATGTTTTCTGGGGCTGGCCCGTCAGGGCGGTCTGAGGCCTTGCTGTGGATGCTCATTGCTTCCGGTGAATGAGGTGCGGGGAAGACGCTGGTGGCTTGTTGAGGATTTGCTGCGATCCAAGGATCCGGATAGAAGAGTGAAGCTAGTGCGCTTGGGTCGCCGGATGCTAGGGCCGCTGCTCCAGTGGTAGGCGAGGTAGTCCAGTTCCGTCACCAACGCTGGTGCCCCCAATGATGAGTGTAATAATGCGATCTGCATGCTCCGCTCCGAGCCACTGAGCAATTCTTCCTCCCATTGAGTGTCCGTAAACGTGCGCCTTGTCGATGCCTGCGTGATCGAGGATGGTTACTACATCCTTTGCGAAATCTCTCGTCGACCATTCTGAGTTCAGTGGCGCTGTGTTCTGGCCGGTGCCTCTGTGGTCAAGGAGTACGATGGTTCGATTGGTGAATTCGCTGAGAACGGAGTCCCATCCGTGGTGGTCGAGTCCCCTTCCTTGGATAAGCACTAATGGAGGTTTGGGTGATAATGTGTTTCTTATGGAGTACCAAAGGCTGCCGCCGTTTGACAGTGTCACAAAAGTCATGATTCGATCATATCATGAAAACTAAAAAGCTGTTCGCTGGGGTGGTGGGGATGATGAGATTGCGTTCACGAGTAGGAGATTGTTTTTACTGTCAGTGGCTCTTGTGTGCGGTTCCGTTTGCATTCTTGTCTCGAATCGTCCCCTGAGTCTCACGTCCTCTCTCTGTCATTTTGACGCCTAGACTAACCCTATTCTCTCCCTATTCTCTCCTCTTGAGAAGGAATCTGAATAAATGCGTTTATGTCAGCCAGGCTGTGATGCCGTGGATGATGGCCGCGATCGACGGGCCGATGATCATGGCCACCTCTCTGCGTCGGATACCGATGCCGGCGTCGACGATCTGGACCACCATTGCAGCCATGAGGACCAGCCTCACGGTAGTGATGTCTGAAGCGGCGACAAAAGGTACGGCTGCCGTCATCACGCCGAGGGGAACCGCTCGAGCCGCATACATCTGAGCGAAGAACCTCTCCCCGGCGCTGACCTCTCGCGACTTGCTCATGATCTGAGGTTGGAAGACAGCCAGCAGTGATGACACCGTACTGATTGTTGCGGCGATAGCGTTGAGAATCTGAAGTATGGCAATCGGCACCGTTAATCACCTGAGAGGAGGAAAGGTGGAGAGAGCCTCAGCCGGGGATCGCGCTGCCGTCGTCGCCCTCGCCCATGCGGATCCGCCAACGTCCTGAACCGCCGTCGGACTGGGAACCGGAGGGCATACGGACCATGCCCTCCTGGGCGATGGTCGACACGAGCCTGCCGGATGAGTCGAAGACCTGTGCGCGCGCCATGCCGCGGCCGCCCTGTGAGGAGGGGGAGTCCTGCACGTAGAGCAGCCAGTCGCCCATGTCCACGTCCCGGTGGAACCACTGGGCGTGGTCGAGGGTCGCCAGACTCATGCCCTCGCTGCGCCAGGACAGTCCCTGGCTTCGCAGCACCGGCTCCAGCATCACTGATCGCACACGTAGGCCAGCAGTGCCCGGTGCACAGTCTGGGCGGTCTGCTCCGGGATGCGGCTGCGCGAGCGCATCCACAGGTGCTGGCGACCGACACGCTCCTTGGTGGGGCGCAGGTAGAGATTGCCCTCCACGTGCCTGAGGTCGAAGGCCGCCGTTCGCCCCAGGAAACGCGCCACCGGATGGTCGATCGTGCGGAAGATCTCCAGAGCGCTCGTCAAGTCCTCAGGGCGCGGAACCGAGGGGGCAGAAACATGGAGGTCGGCCCCCTCCTGCTCCTCCTGGAAGGAGGTGAGCATGGTGAGGATCGGCGTGCCCTCCTGGGAAGCGGTGGTGCGTCGTTGGGAGAAGGACCGCCCGTCGTGCAGGCGCTCGACGGCGAAGGTGATCGGCGTGTCGGGCTGCCCGCCCCTCATGAAGAAGGCATGGACCGAGTGCGGCAGACGTTCACCGTCACCGTCGTCCTCGATCGTGGCCGCCGCGGCAAGCATGCCCTGGGCAACCACCTGTCCTCCATAGACCCGGCCCGAGAGCTGGGGCAGAGAGCCTCCGGAGAAGATGTCCTCCCCGTCACCCGCCGCCAGGTTGAGGATCCGGGTCACCGACCCGAGAGGCTCCTCCGTGGCGGCGGGGACGGGGTAAGGGACTGTCACAGGCCGAGCTCCTCCAGGATCGGCAACTGAGCACGCACCGCCGTGCGCGCGTCCTCGGCCGTCGCTGCGTCCAGGGCGATCCTCGCCAGCTCCTGGCACTCGGCGAACGTGACGGACTTCAGGACGGCGTCGACATCCGGCAGCGCGCGTGCCGTCATCGACAGAGAGGCGACTCCCAGACCCACGAGGACGGTCGCCAGTGCCGGGTCCGCTGCGGCCTCACCGCACACGCCCACCGGGCGTCCCTTGGGGGGAGGCCCCTTCACACGCGGTACCGATCAGACGCAGGACGGCCGGCTGCCAGGCCGTGGACAGGTCGGCCAGCGAGGACAGCAGACGGTCGGCCGCCATGACGTACTGGGTGAGGTCGTTGGTACCCACGGAGGCGAAGTCGGCGTGCTCGAAGAGCTTGTCGGCCATGAGCGCGGCGGAGGGCACCTCGATCATCATGCCGGCCGTCTTCAGACCGTAGGAGCGGGCCTTCTGCGTGAAGGCCTCCGCCTCCTCGGCCGTGGAGATCATCGGGGCCATGACCCACACCTTGGCCTCAGTGGCGGCCTCGGCCTTGGCCAGGGCCTCGAGCTGGTGGTCCAGGACCTCGGGGTCGCGGCGCGTCGTGCGGTAGGCGCGCACACCGAGCGCCGGGTTGGCCTCGGTGGCGTCGGTCAGGAAGGGCAGCGGCTTGTCCGCACCGGCGTCAAGCGTGCGCACCACGACCTTCTTGCCGGGGAACGCCTCCAAGACGCCCTGGTACGCCTCCACCTGAGCCTCCACCGTGGGCTCCTCGGGCTGGTCCAGGAAGCAGAACTCGGTGCGGAACAGGCCGATGCCCATGGCCCCGGCCTCTGCGGCACTACGGGCGCCGGCTGCGTCACCGACATTGGCCAGCAGCTGGACCTCGTGGCCGTCCTTCGTGGCTCCGTCACCGTTGAAGACGCGCACTCGCGAGGCGAGCTCCTGGCCCGGTGCAGAGCGTCCTCGGAGGGGTTGAGGGTGATGCTCCCCTTGGTGCCGTCGACCAGGACGATATCGCCCTCGGCCAGTGCGTCAGTGACCTCCTCACCGGTGCCGACGATCGCCGGCATGCCCAGGGCTCGGGCCAGGATCGCGGTGTGCGAGGTGGGGCCGCCCTCGGAGGTGATGAAGGCGATGACCTTCTCGGGGTCCAGCAGCGCGGTGTCGGCCGGGGCCAGATCCGTCGCCACGAGCACGAAGGGCTCAGGCAGACGGGGGATTCCCGGCATCGGGGACTCGGTCAGGACGGCGACGATGCGGTCGCGCACGTCCTGGACGTCACGAGTGCGCTCGGCCATGTAACCGCCCAGCGACTCCAGCATGGCGGCCAGTGTCCCTGCCGACTCCCACACGGCTCGCTCTGGAACCAGGCGCTTCTCGCGCACCATGGCCTGCGCGGTCGAGGTCAGGGTGGGGTCGGCCGCCATCTGTGCTGTGGTCTCAAGGAGGGTTCGGGCCTCGGCCTTGGCCTCGGCCGCGGACACTCCAGGCCCTTCTTGACCTGCTGGGCCGCCAGTGCGATGCGCTCGCACTCCTTCTCGACGTCGCGACTGGGCTCGAGGGTCGCGATCTCGGGCTCAGGAATGGGGGGTGCCATCCTGGCGACGGGGCCGGCCACAAGGCCAGGGCTCACACCGATGCCGGACAGAGTTGTGGAGGTGGTGTCGGACGCTGTCATGTGGTGCTCCTCATCGGAGACGAATGGGGATCATCGCTCATTGTGCCCCGACTGTGGCCGGAATGAGGCGTTTCCGCCAGGGGAATAACGAGCTCCTCTGCGGCGTCGTCAAGGCAGCTATCGTGTTCCCGTAAGGTTACGTGAGGGAACGCCGTCAAGCGAGGAAGGTGCTCCCGCACGGTCGTCTCCCGCGCGGCAGGCCCCCGCTGCCTCCGTGGGCATGCGTCCTTCCTTCCGCCCCGGATTCTTCGCCGCGGACAACGCGGAGGTGGGATAAAGTGATCGTGAGCACGAAGGACCTCATTTGCCCGACCAAGCGCATGACTGACGGGGATTGCGTGAGGACGGCAACCGGGAAGGAGAAGCCATGAGCACTGCATCAGACATCGTCGCCGGTCTCGGCGGCCAGGAGAACATCACCGATCTCGAGCCGTGCATTACGCGTCTGCGTGTCGAGGTCACCGATCAGACGAAGGTTGATGAGGAGGCGCTGCGAGCGGCCGGTGCCTTCGGCGTGGTGCGTTCGGGCCGTGTCGTCCAGGTCGTCGTGGGGCCCACGGCGGACAACCTCGCCTCGGAGATCGCGGCTCTCTGACTGATCAGCCCGTTCCCGGCCGGTCTGCGCGGGCGCTCGGTTCCAGCACCTTCATCGCGGGGCCGGGCGACCCGTTTGTCCTGGTACGGCGTTTAGGCGCATGCCGGGAACGGGGGGCGGTCTCACCGGCTGGTCAGTCGACGGCCGGCCGACCGTGCGGTCCTGGGCACACGTTCCCCGAGCTTCTCATCCGCAGTGGCGCCATCCCGGGGCGTCGCAGTGAAACAGTTGCAGCAAAACTTCACGAGACACGGTGCGGCGGGTGCACAACCCTCAGCCGCTAGGGCACACTTGGACACTGCTAGTCCTGCTAGCACCCGCATCCCGATCCAACCCATCCATCCCCAGGGGTGATGGCGGAGCGCAACCCTGCTCCATGCCCGCTCCATGGCGCTCCACCGCACATCTGCTCACGCAAGGCTGACCCACGCACATGAACGAGTTCAACGACGACCAGTTACCTGCTTCTGAGAGCCTCAAGCAACTGGCTGAGGCGCACGGCGTCTCCACCGAGTACTGGGACTATCACGGCAACCTTGCCTCTCCCTCAAGCGCCACTCTCAGGGCCGTGCTCGCCGCGTTGGGGGTGAGCACCCACTCCGAGGAGGAGATCGGGCGCGCTCTGCGAGAGGTCGAGGACGCCCCCTGGAGGCAGACGCTCGCTCCCACGGTCGTCACGCGCGGCGGTGTCGAGTCCACCGTCCCCGTCTACGTGCCCGACGGCGCCAGGGTGCGGGTTCGCGTTGAGCTCGAGGACGGCGACGTCCGTGAGCTGACTCAGACCGAGGACTGGACCGTGCCCCGGGAGGTGGACGGCATCAAGCGTGGCCGCGCCTCCTTCATCCTCGGTGCCGATCTGCCCCTGGGGTGGCACCGGATCATCGCCGAGGTCAGCCCCGGCTCCAGCTCCACCGACCAGGCGGCCCCGCAGGGGGCTCACGCCGCACCGCCCGCCGACGGCGAGGCGGACACCGTCACAGTGACCTCGGCTCTGGCGGTCACTCCCAACCACCTCGATCTGCCCGAGTCCCTCGGTGAGCGCGGTTGGGGAGTCATGACCCAGCTGTACTCGACCCGCTCACACAGGTCGTGGGGGACCGGCGACACTGACGACCTCACTGAGCTCGCCGCCTTCCTGGGGGACCAGGGGGCCGACTTCCTGCTCATCAACCCGCTGCATGCGGCTGAGCCGGTGGCGCCGATGACTCCCTCGCCCTACCTGCCGGTGACGCGTCGCTTCGTTAACCCGCTCTACATCCGGCCGGAGAACATCCCCGAGGTGGCCCACCTGTCCGGCCCCAAGCGCTCGCTGGTGCAGTGGGCCTTCGAGGAGGTCAAGGACAGTGACCTGAGTGCCGAGCCGATTGACCGCGATGCGGTGTGGAAGGCCAAGCGCGAGGCCCTCGAGGTCATCTTCGCCGCCGGTCGCTCCTACTCCCGTCAGCGAGACTTCGAGCGCTTCCGCGCCGAGCAGGGCGAGGGTCTGGAGCGCTTCGCCCTGTGGAGCGCGCTGGTGGAGAAGCACGGGCCCCTGCAGTCCTGGCCCGCCACGCTGCGGGAGGCGGACTCCGCATACGTGGCCAACGAGGCGCACCACTGGCTGAGCGCATCGACTTCTTCGCCTGGTTGCAGTGGATCGTCGACGAGCAGCTGGCCCGTGCCCAGGCCGAGGCCCTCGCCTCGGGGATGGCCCTGGGCATCATGGATGATCTCGCCGTGGGTGTGCACGCGCAGGGCGCGGACGTATGGTCCAACCCGGAGGCATTCGCCTCCGGAGTCACCGTGGGGGCTCCGCCGGACATGTACAACCAGCAGGGCCAGAACTGGTCCCAGCCGCCGTGGAACCCTGAGTACCTGGCGCGCAGCGCCTACGCCCCTCTGCGTGACATGGTGCGAACGGTCCTGCGTCACGCCGGCGCACTGCGCGTGGACCACATCATCGGCCTGTTCCGCCTGTGGTGGATCCCCGAGGGCATGGGCGCGGACCACGGCGCCTACGTGCGCTACGACCACGAGGCCATGCTCGGCGTCGTCCTCCTGGAGGCTTACCGGGCCGGCGCCGTCGTCATCGGTGAGGACCTGGGAACCGTGGAGCCCTGGGCGCGCGACTACCTGGCCAGTCGCGGTGTGCTGGGAACCAGCGTCCTGTGGTTCGAGAAGCAGCACGACGGTTGGCCCCCTTCAGCCCCAGGACTACCGCAGGCTCGCCCTGTCCACGGTCAACACCCACGATCTTCCCCCGACTGCCGGCTACCTGGCTGACGAGCACGTCGATCTGCGCGAGCGCCTCGGCCTGCTCACTGAGCCGGTCGAGCAGGTGCGTACTGAGGCACGCATTGAGCGTGACCGGATGACCGCCCGACTGCGCGAGCACGGTCTGCTGGGGGACGCACCCACGGAGCGTCAGGTCGTGGAGGCCCTGCACCGTTACGTGGTGCGCACCCCCTCGGTCCTGGTCGGTGTCGCTCTGGTCGACGGCGTGGGGGGAGCGGCGCGCTCAGAACCAGCCCGGCACTGACCAGGAGTACCCCAACTGGCGGATCCCCCTGGCCGACGGTGCGGGCGAGGTTGTCCTGGTCGACGACCTGCCCGAGAACGCACGCCTGGGCAGCCTGCTGAGCGTCGTACGAGACGAGATGTCCCCGCAGGACTGAAGACTCTCGGTCCGAGCTCACCGGACCAGACGGGCCGGAGCCGGGTAGGCCGCTGAGACGCTGTGGTCCCGACTGTCACACCGACGGTCGGGACCACACGTAGTGCAGGCGGGGCCGGATGAGACCGGACCCGTGCTCGGGCCTAGGCCCAGGTCACAAGTGTGTCGCCGGCTGTGACCCTGCGGCCGGGTGACATCGGCTCCACAACGGACTCGTCGCCCTCCAGGGCGATGACTGGGACGATCGGGTTGAGCCCACCGGCCTCGATTCGAGCGGGGGACCAGCTGATGACGGGACTGCCCGCATCGACGGTCTGTCCCTCATCGGCCAGGAGAGTGAAGCCGCTGCCCCCAAGACTCACGGTGTCCAGCCCCAGATGGACCAGGATGCTGCGGCCGTCATCGTTGGTGACGACGTAGGCGTGGGGGTGGATCTTCGTGAGTGTCCCACTGATGGGGGCCAGGGCGCTGACCTCGTCCCCGGAATCGGGGTCCGGGGAGACAGCTACACCGGGGCCGACGATCTTGCCGGAGAAGACGGGGTCGGGAACGTCGTCGAGAGCGATGACGAGACCGGATACCGGGGACTGGACGGTCAGGCTCACCGCAGGTCCTCGATGTCCTCCGCGATCGTGTCCGCGTTGGGGCCGACCACGACCTGCACGATATCGCCGAGCTTGACGACCCCGTGCGCGCCCGCGGCCTTCAGGGCAGGCTCGTCCACGAGGGAACCGTCCTCCAGCTCGCAGCGCAGCCGCGTGATGCAGGGCTCGATCTCCACGATGTTGTCGAATCCTCCGAGAGCGTCGACGATGCTCTGTGCCTGAGACATGGGTTCCTCCTGGGTCTTCCCGGGCGGCTGCCGGGATCGGTGGGTGATGGTGCCGAGATGAGGCATCAGGACGTAGGGGAGGTGCAGTCAGGTGCGGCACCTTCGCCGGTACCGGACTAATGGTCCATACCAGTACCCCATGGTACAGGTCGCTCGGAGGTTGTCCAGTACCGGCCTTCAACGACTCCTCAAGGCTATGAGCGGTCGGGGCGGAAAGCGGGCTTGGGTGCGGCCACCGGGACCCACAGGGTGTAGCGGTCGGCTCGGAACAGGGTGCGCGAGTAGTCGATGGCGCAGTGCTCGTGGAAGGTGCGTCGAGTGATGTCCAGGGTCGGGGCGCCCTCCTGGACGGACAGCAGTGCTGCCTCCGGGGCCGTGGCCGCGTGGGCCTCGATCATGTCCTCTCCCCACTGCGGCGCCAGGCCGGCCTGGGACAGCTCGGCGTAGACCGAGAAGTTCGGGCTGGTGTGCAGCAGATCGGGAAGGAGCCCTGCGGGGATCCAGTTCTCCTCGATCGCCATGGGGATGGCGTTGGCGGTCAGTAGGCGACGCAGGTGGTGGACCTCGGCCCCCACCTCGAGCTCAAGCGCCTCCGCCACGCTCTCCTCGGCGGCAATGGTCTCGGCCTGCAGCATGACGACACCGGGCTCCATCCCGCGCCGCTGCATCTCCTGAGTGAAAGAGGTCAGCCGAACCTGCAGGTCGAGCTTCGGGGGTGCCACAAATGTCCCCTTGCCCTGATGCCGCTCCAGGATGCCGTCGACGACGAGGGTGTCGATGGCCTGGCGCACGGTCATGCGGGAGACCTCGAACTGCTCGCACAGCTCGCGTTCGGACGGCACCGGGCTGCCGTTGGCGAGCCCGTTCCTGACCAGATCCAGCAGGTGATTGCGCACAATGACGTACTTTGCCGGCTTCTTGCCTGCGTTCTTGGGCATGGGGCTCCCCTGGTTGACAGTGAGTGGAGGCGGCCAGAGAAGGGGGGTGGCCGCGACCACTGCTTCCGCTCCGTCGCGTCGACTTTCATATCATTATGGCCGACGAGCTGTATCCCGCGCTTGACATTGAAGGGTCTATCGGTTTTTCTGGTGGTACTGGTCCAGACGTGTTCGGTGTCGATCCGTCCCGACTACCACCGTCATGGTGGCTATCTCTGACGCGGCAATGCAGCCGCTCGATCCTGAACTGGAGAACATCATGTCAGACAAGAAGAAGACGGGCGGCGCCTTCGCCCTTGCTCAGCGTCTGGGGAGATCCCTGATGCTGCCCATTGCCACGCTTCCGGCGGCGGGTCTGCTGGTGCGTCTGGGGCAGGCGGACATGCTCGGGGCCGAGGGGCTCGCCTCGAAGTTGTCCTGGGTGCAGCCCGTCGCAGACATCTTCGCCGCGGCCGGTGGGGCAGTCTTCGACAACCTGCCCCTCATCTTCGCCGTCGGCGTCGCCGTGGGCTTCGCCAAGAAGGCCGACGGCTCCACCGGGGTGGCCGCCCTGTTCGGATACCTCATCTACCGCGCCGTCACCTGGACCATGTCGCCATCATCATGGGCAAGCCCGACCCCCTGAGCAAGGAGACCCTCGACTGCCTCCACTCCTTCGACCCTGCCACCGGCAAGATCGCACAGGTCGGCCCCTGGAACCAGGGAGTCAAGCTTTGCGACATCCCCACCCAGACGCCCATCAACTACGGCGTCCTGGGCGGAATCGTTATCGGCGTCGCCGCCGCCCTGCTCTGGCAGCGGTACTACCGCGTCAAGCTGCCCGACTGGCTGGCCTTCTTCGGCGGACGCCGCTTCGTCCCGATCGTCACCTCCGGCGCCTCCCTCGTCATCGCCCTGGTCATGTCGGCGATCTACCCCGCCTTCAACTGGCTCATCAACGAGCAGCTCGGCGGCTGGCTCATCCATGCCGGAAACTCCAAGGGCGTCAGCGGTGCCCTGGCGGTCTTCGTCTTCGGTACCGTCAACCGGCTGCTCATCCCCTTCGGCCTGCACCACCTGCTCAACTCCGTGCCCTGGTTCCAGCTCGGCTCCTGCCAGACGGCCTCCGGGGACACTGCGCACGGTGACATCACCTGCTTCTTCCAGGGCGTGGACGGTTCGAACTCGTGGACCGGAGGCTTCATGACCGGCTTCTTCCCGATCATGATGTTCGCGCTGCCCGCTGCCGCACTGGCCATCTGGCACACGGCCAAGCCCGCCAAGCGCAAGGCGACCGGTGCCCTCATGATCTCGGTGGCCCTGACCGCCTTCATCACCGGTATCACTGAGCCCCTCGAGTACGCCTTCGCCTACGTGGCCTTCCCGATCTACGCCGTCCACGCGGTACTCACCGGATCGTCCCTGGCCATCGCCAACCTGCTGGGCGCCAAGGACGGCTTCGCCTTCTCCGCCGGAGCGATCGACTACCTGCTCAACTTCGGCAAGTCCGCCGAGCTCTCCGGAGGTGTGGTTCGCGGCCCGCTCATGATTGTCATCATGGGACTGGTGTACGCCGTCATCTACTACTTCCTCTTCAGGTTCCTCATCGTCAAGTTCGACTTCAAGACCCCTGGGCGCGAGGACGACGACGTTGACGCCTTCGCCGCCGCGCAGGCCGCCGCCGCCAAGTCCACGGGCAAGAAGCCTGCGGAGTCATCCCGGCGCTGAACGATTCGGGTACTGGGACGTCGGGGCCGGTACCTCACGGGCTGGGGCCGAGCGCGTCATGCGCTCGGCCCCAGCTCATTGCGTTCTCCTGAACCCGGTGTCCGGGCCGGACCACGACACGGCTAGTGGATACTCGGGCTCTCAGCGGCTTGCGCCCTGGCCACGCGCAGCGTGTCATCGAGGTTCTCGCGCACGATCCGTCGCAGCGCGGCCGGTGCCTGGGTGTGGGACTCCAACCAGCCCGTCAGGGCGGTGGCCGGGTCATCAGCGCCCTCCAGGCCCACCGTGACGCAGGACCACAGGCCTGTCAGCAGATTCTCGGCCATGTGGAAGGTTCTCGAGGACCATACGGAGTCGATGGCCTCCACATACGCGCCCACGAAGGGAACCAGCAGTTCAGGGTGGCGCTCGACGTTGGTCAGGCCCCGCAGTACGCGCACCTGGGTCTCATTGGGCATGGAGGCGTCATCGACGAGCGCTTGCCACGTGGCCTGCTTCGCCTCCGGGGTCGGAATCGATGCGCGAGCCTCGGCGGCGCGCTCCCGTCCTGTGGTCGTGCGGTCCCGAGCCTCCTCGGCACGGATCTGCTCCTCCCCCGCTGCGGCCGGCGGCCACCAGACCGATCAGCAGGTCCCACCGCAGATCCTGGTCGATGTCGAGCCCGCCAAGGGTCTCGGTCCCCTCCAGAAGACCGGCGACGACGTCGAGCTGCTCTTCAGTGACGGCGTGAGCGGCCAGCGCCCGGACCAGCTGAAGCTGCTTGTCACTGCCGTGCTGGGCGGCTCGAGCCAGCTCCAGCAGCCGGTCGGCTGTTCCCGGAGCGAGATCTCGGCGCGTGGTCGGGGGCAGGAAACCGGACAGGCAGGTGGTGACCCGGCCCAGAAGACCCTGGATGACCGAGGAGTGCTCCTCCACGGCCAGCGCCCGCAGTGCCGCTTCAAGGAAGCGGGAGGCGGCGAGCTCGCCGTCGCGCACCATGTCCCAGGCCGAGGCCAGGACGATCGAGCGCGGCAGGGACTCGGAGAAGGCCTCGATGTGATCAAGCCCGAAGGACAGAGACGCCTCATCGAGGCGCACCTTGGCGTAGGTGAGGTCGTCATCGTTGAGGATCATGACGTCGGTCCGCTCAGAGCCGACCAGCTCGGGAACCTCAGTCATCTCGCCGTCGACATCGAGCTCGATGCGGTGGGTGCGCTCCAGGCGCGCCTCGGCGCCCCTGCCGGTCAGGCTGTAGCAGCCGATCGCCACTCGGTGCGGGCGCAGAGATGCCGGCGAGTCGGCGGGGACCTCCTGACGGACGGCCGCCTGGGTGATGACGCCGTCGGCGTCGGTGGCGAGCTGCGTGCGCAGGGTCGTCACGCCGGCCTCCTGAAGCCACAGACGGGTCCAGGTACCTAGGTCGCGGCCCGAGACCGCCTCCAGCTCACGGAGCAGGTCGCTCAGCTCGGCGTTGGCGTAGGCATGCGCCGCCAGGTAGCGCTGGATGCCGGCGAAGAAGTTGTCCCTGCCCACGTAGCCCACGAGCGCGGCCAGGACCGAGGCCCCCTTGGCGTAGGTGATGCCGTCGAAGTTGACCTCGACGTCGTGAAGATCGTTGATCTCTGCGGCCACGGGGTGGGTGGAGCTGAGCTGGTCCTGGTTGTAGGCCCATCCCTTCTCCAAGGTCTGGAAGGTCGTCCAGGCCTGGTTCCAGCGGGTGATCTCGGCAGTGGCCAGGGTGGAGGTGTACTCGGCGAAGGACTCGTTGAGCCACAGGTCGTTCCACCAGGTCATGGTGACCATGTCTCCGAACCACATATGTGCCAGCTCGTGCAGGATCGTCACAGCTCGCCGCTCCACGCGGGCCTCGACGGGCCTCGAGCGGAAGATGTAGTCATCACGGTGGGTGACGCAGCCCGCGTTCTCCATCGCCCCGGCATTGAACTCGGGAACGAAGATCTGATCGTACTTGGTGAAGGCGTAGGGGGTGGCGAACAGGTCCTCGTAGTAGGCGAAGCCCCGCTTGGTCAGGTCCAGGATCTCCTCCGAGTCCATGTGCTCGACCAGGCTCTTGCGGCAGTAGACGCCCAGGGGCACGGTGCGTCCGTCGTCGGCCACGTACTCGTCGGTCGCACCGACGTAAGGCCCGGCGACGATGGCCGTGACATAGGAGCTCATCGGTTCGGTGGGGGCGAAGACGAAGGTGTGAGCGTCCCCTGAGCCGTCGGGGGCCTCAGTGGGAGTCGGCTCAGGAGTGGGGGAGTTGGACAGCACCGTCCAGCTCGACGGTGCGGTGACGGTGAAGGTGAACGAGGCCTTGAGATCGGGCTGCTCGAAGACGGCGAATACCCGCCGGGAGTCGGGGACCTCGAACTGGCTGTAGAGATAGGTCTCGCCATCGGCCGGGTCGGTGAAGCGGTGCAGTCCCTCTCCGGTGTGCATGTAGGTGCAGTCGGCGACGACGACCAGTTCGTTGTCTGCGGCCAGATTCTTCAGTGCGATGCGCGAGTCCGCGTAGACCTCGGCCGGGTCAAGAGGGAGTCCGTTGAGGGTGATGGAGTGGACAGTCGGTGCAACGAGGTCGATGAAGGTGGAGGATCCCGGTGCGGCCGCGAACCGTGCCGTAGTGGTGGAGCCGAAGACCGTCTCACCGCGCGTGAGATCGAGGACGACGGCGTAGCTCTGGGTCTGTACGGTTGCGCTGCGCTCGGCGGCCTCAAGACGAGTCAGGTTCTGGCCGGGCATAAGAACTCCTGTCTGAAGGGGAAGCGCGGCCCATGGGGGCGCGCCGGGCGATTGTCTCACCTTCTGATCGGCACTGGCAGCGCCTGGAGCGCTGCATATAACGGCGCCGGGGGACGACACGTCACATGTCGTCCCCCGGCGCCGAGGCTGTTCCCGTGGCTCGGGGAACGTCAGCGGATCAGGTCAGATCGGCTCAGGCCTTGTTGCGGCGACGCAGGACCAGCGCTGCGCCTCCGGCCACGGCGAGGAATGCGGCGATTCCGCCGAAGATCATGCCGTTGGCGCCGGTGTGGGCCAGAGACCGGTCGCTGTCCTTGGTGGTCTCACCGCCGGCCCGGTTGTCCGAGGAGGACTCCTTGGCGTTCGAGTTCAGGTTGTTGACCTTCTGATCGGTCCCACCCTTGTTGTCGCCACCGGCCTGCTTGCCGCCGGCGTTGGCCTGCTTGTCACCGCCACCGTTGTTGTTGCCGCCGCCGTTGTTCTCGGAGGCCTTCTGCTCAGCAGCCTTCTGCTCGGTGGTCTGCTGCTCGGTGGTGGTCTTGTCGCCACCGCCGTTGGCCTGCTTGTCGCCGCCACCGTTGTTGTTGCCGCCGCCGTTGTTCTCGGAGGCCTTCTGCTCAGCGGCCTTCTGCTCGGTGGTCTGCTGCTCGGTGGCCTTCTGCTCGGTGGTCTGCTGCTCGGTGGTGGTCTTGTCGCCACCGCCGTTGGCCTGCTTGTCGCCGCCACCGTTGTTGTTGCCGCCGCCGTTGTTCTCGGAGGCCTTCTGCTCAGCGGCCTTCTGCTCGGTGGTCTGCTGCTCAGTGGCCTTCTGCTCGGTGGTCTGCTGCTCGGTGGCCTTCTGCTCGGTGGTGGTCTTGTCGCCACCGCCGTTGGCCTGCTTGTCGCCGCCACCGTTGTTGTTGCCGCCGCCGTTGTTCTCGGAGGCCTTCTGCTCAGCAGCCTTCTGCTCGGTGGTCTGCTGCTCAGTGGCCTTCTGCTCGGTGGTCTGCTGCTCGGTGGTGGTCTTGTCGCCACCGCCGTTGGCCTGCTTGTCGCCGCCACCGTTGTTGTTGCCGCCGTTGTTCTCGGAGGCCTTCTGCTCAGTGGTCTGCTGCTCGGTGACCTTCTGCTCAGTGCTCTCAACGGTGAAGGTGTGGTTGGAGACCGTGGTCACGGTCTGGCTGGTGGCCGTCTCGCTGTGGTGGGAACCGGTCAGCACCAGGAGGTACTCGCCATTGGCCGCGTCAGCGGGAGCGGGCAGGTTGCCCGTGAGGTTGCCGTTGGCGTCAACCGTCAGCTCTCCAAGGGTGTAGGTGATGCTGGAGTCGCTCTTGCTCTTGAGCACGACAGTCACCGTCTCGCTGGCGTAGAAGCCCTGGGCGTTGAAGGTGAAGGTCTGGGCCTGGCTCTCTGTGCGGGCGGAGACCTCGTAGGAGCCGGTGATGCGCGTGTCGTCGAAGTAGATCTGAGTCTGCTGCTGCGTAGTCACCTGGGCCATCTCAGTCTTGCCGCCGTTGGTCGTGCAGCCGGCGCCGATCTTCCACCCTTCGGTGGTAGTGGCAGCAGAGGTGCCGATGGACTTGATGAGTGCCGCCAGATCGAGGTCTGAGGTCCAGCTGCCGTCCGAGGCCGCTTCGGTCTTGACGACGTCGGAAACGGTGCCGTCCGGTGCGTACAGCGTGATGCCGACGGTGGCCTGCTTCCCGGTGCAGCCGGTTCCCGAGACGGTGAAGGACGTGTTGGAGCTGGCGGAGACGAAGGTCTTCTCCTGGGTGATCTTGAAGCTGCTGCCCTCGCTGGTCTTGCCGGGGGCCGGCGTGGCCTCGGCGGTGCTGCTGGGAGCCGAGCCGGGTTGAGTGGTGCTGCTGGGGGCCGGCGTGGCCTCGGCGGTGCTGCTGGGAGCCGGGCTGCTGGAGCTGCTCGGGGTGCTCGGGCTGTTCCGGTTGGAACTGTTGGCAAGAGCAGGGGAGGCAATGAGCGAGGCTCCGGTCATTGCGGCCACCGCGCTGGCTGCGGCCAAGGGGCGTCCAAGACGCATGTGTCCTCCTAGGTCTGACGGGGGAACGATGGGTGTCGGTGATCCGATTTCTTCACCGACTCGTTATCTACCGTAACGAGGAATAGGGCGGGGGCGTGGGTCTCCGGGGTGATACCAGTCACATACGGGAGTGTCCTCGCTCACGTGAGAATATGGATGGCGGCTCGGGAAGAGCGACGAAAGACTGATACGGCGGGGAACGCTCGGGGTGTCGGTGGTCGGCGATTAAGAGGCTGCTGGCCGACAGGTTTTGGGGCTGTACCCATAGCGGGCCAGCAGGGCGCGCGACTCCTGGTTGGGTGAGACGATGATCGATTCGTCCCGAGGCCCTGTCGGAAGGTCGATGATCGTCGTGGTGGCTCCGGCCGTCCTGGCTTTCGAGGCGCTGCGTCCCAGCGCGACCAGGTCGCTGAGTCCGGTGCCTGAGTCCAGGGTGATGTTGCCGGCCACGGTGTGCGCCAGCTGATGGAGTGCGACTGGGCTACTGGCCTTCTGTCCAACGGCGGACAGCACGGCCTGCATGACGGTGGTCGTGGACTGTGTGCGGCGCTGGGCGCCATCGGCCTGATTCATGGTCACCCACGTGCCGTCGCGCAGAATCTCCGGGTGCCGTGAGCGGACAAGAGCCAGGGCGTCGATCCCACTGAGCCGGTGGCGTCCGGCATGGGTGAGATTCAGTCCGGTATAGGCGTCCCGAATCGGCTCGGGAACGTCCACCTCAATGCCTCCCAACGAGTCGATGATGGTGGCGAACTGAGCCATATCGATGGTCACCAGATGCGTGACGGGGATCCCCAGGCCGGTGCACAGGGCATCGACCGTGTTCTGCGGTCCGGGGACGTAGGTGGTGGCCAGGCGGTCCAGCTCCCTGCCCTTGCTGTTGATGGTCAGGTCCCGGGGCAGGTTGATGACGGTGAGCCCCTCCTGGGAGGGACGTACGAGGGCGATGACATCAGCGCGGGAGCCCTCCACCTCCTGAGTGGTTCCGTAGCGGTTCTGGTCGCCCGGCACGGTGGTGCGGGAGTCGGTCCCCAGGATCAGCCAGGTCTCGCCGGCTGTCGGAGAGGATGCGGAGGGCATGGCGATATCGACGCGTGCGGGGCGATGAACCAGGACGGCCACGTCCGTGCCCAGTGCCAGAGCGGTCGTCATCACTGCGGCGCTCAGGCCAACGACGATCCTGCGTCGCCGCGACCAGTGCCTGATGCCATGGCGGCCGCTGCCTCGGCGGCGCTGTGAGGGCGGGGAGGAAGCGGCGTCGGTGGGGTCCCCAGTGTCGGCTGAGGCGGCTGAGGAGCCTGCGCTGTGCTCGTCGTTGGAGGTGGAGTCCATGGTTTCAGTGTCCGCTGCGGGGCGGTGCTATTGCCGGAAGGCGCGGTTGTGCGCGCCGTATGAGGGGTGCGGGATAGAAAAAAGCCGCCGGGGAGACGGCACGCGGTGGTGCTGTCTCCCCGGCGGGACGTGTTCCCAGTCAGACTGGGGGATGCGATCAGGCCTTGCGGCGACGCGCGATGAGGGCGCCGCCACCGATGACCACGAGGGCCGCGGCAATGCCGCCGAAGAGCAGGCCGTTGGCACCGGTCTGGGCCAGGGGCTTGTTGGAGGTGGAGGCCGCCGGAGTGGCGCCGTTGTCGGCCGGGGTGTTCACGCTGCCACCGTTGGCGGGAGCGGTCGGGGCGGCGGTGGCGCCGTTGTCGGCGATGCTGTTGCCGTCGTTGGCCACGAGGTCGAAGCGGTGGTCCTTGACGACGACGGTCTTGGTGCTGCTGCCGCCCTCGCCGTAGCGGGCTCCCTCGATGGTCAGCGTGTACTCGCCGTCGTCCACGTTGGCGGGAGCTGGCAGTTCGCCCTTGACGTTGCCCTCGGCGTCAGCCGTCAGCTTGCCGATGGGGTAGGTCTTGGAGGGGTCGGTCTTGCTGACCAGGGTGAAGGTGACCTCCTCGTTGGGGGAGAAGCCCTTGACGTCCATCTTGAAGGTCTGAACGCCCTTCTCGTCGGTGCTGATCTCGTAGGTGCCCTCCACCTTGGTGTCGTCGAAGGCGATGCCCTCCTGTGCCTGGCCCTTCTCCTCGCCGTAGGTGACGCAGCCGGCTCCGATGGACCAGCCGTCGGCCGTGCCGTCCGTCTTGGCCTCAACGCCGGTGGACTTGACCAGGTCGGGGATGTCCAGGGTGGTGGACCAGTTGCCCTCAGCGTCGGGGGTGGCCTTCACAATGGTGGACATAGTGCCGTCAGGGGCGTACAGGGCGACACCGACCACCGCGTCCTGGCCGGTGCAACCCGTTCCGGACACCGAGAAGGCGGTGTCCGTGGGGCTGACGATGTTCTGCTGGTCGTCGGCGAACTTGATGCTGCCATCGGCCAGGCGGGCGAGGCGGCGAGGGAAGCGCCGATGGCGGCAGCCATCACGCTCGCGGCGGCCAGGGGGCGTCCAAGACGCATGAGTACTCCTAGGTCTACGGGTGTAGGTGGCAACCGGTGAGACGGGGTGTCACCGCGTTGTTATCAACCTTAGCGTTCTATGGGAGGAGGTTCCATCGTTTTCTGTGAATGAGGTATCGGCCTCAGTGCCGAGTAGTTGCGGCTTATCCTATGTGGGCCAATGGGTTCTGGCTTGCGGGTGCGGTTCCGAGCGCCCGGGTCCGTTACCAGATGGAGACCCGTTTGTCCGGGGCCAGCCACAAGGCGTCGTCGGACGTGACGTCGAAGGCCTCGTAGAAGGCGTCGACATTGCGCACGATCCCGTTGCACCGGAACTCGGCCGGCGAATGCGGGTCCACGGTCAGAAGCAGCTCGGCGTAGTCCGGGCGGCTCTTGGAGCGCCAGATCCGAGCCCAGGAGTAGAAGAAGCGCTGTAGACCAGTGAGTCCGTCGATGACGGGAGCCTTCTCCACTGAGGGGATACCGGCGTCGGCCAGGGCCAAGGAGTATGCCTTGAGAGCGATGCCCAGGCCACCCAGGTCGCCGATGTTCTCCCCGATGGTCAAAGCGCCGTTGACGTGCGGGATCTCGGTGTCCTCCGTGCCCGCTGCCCGGTGCTTGTCGACGACGACCTCGGGCGTGTAGGCGTCGTACTGGCTGATGAGCGCGCTCGTACGCTCGGTGAAGGCATCCCGGTCCTCCTGAGTCCACCAGTCGCTGACCTTTCCGGTGCCGTCGAAGGTGGAGCCCTGGTCGTCGAAGCCGTGGCCGATCTCGTGGCCGATGACAGCGCCGATCCCCGCGTAGTTCACGGCGTCGTCGGCCTGCGGGTCGAAGAAAGGAGGCTGAAGGATCGCAGCGGGGAAGACGATCTCGTTCATGGTGGGGTTGTAGTAGGCGTTGACCGTCTGCGGGGTCATGTGCCACTCGTCGCGGTCCACCGGCTTGGACAGCTTGCTCAGCGAGTAGGCCATATCGGCCCGCTCCACGCTGCGCACCGAGGCCAGGACGTCCCCGGGGACGATCTCGACGGCGGAGTAGTCGCGCCAGCGCACCGGGTAGCCGATCTTGGGGGTGAACAGAGCCAGCTTCTCCAGGGCCCGTTCCCGTGTGGCCGGACTCATCCACTCCAACGAGGAGATGGACTGGCGGTAGGCCTCGATGAGCCGGCCCACCAGGGTCTCCATCATCGACTTGTGCGACGGCGGGAAGTGCCGCTCCACGTAGATCTCGCCCAGCGCCTCGCCCAGACAGGACTCCACCAGGCCGACGCCGCGCTTCCAACGGGGGCGCAGCTCGTCAGTCCCCTGGAGCGTGCGGCCATAGAAGTCGAAGTTCTCCTCCACGAAGGCTCCTGACAGCAGGGTGGCGCGTCCGTGAACGACGTGCCAGGCCGCCCAGGCCTTGAGGTCCCCCAGGTCGGTTTCCTGCCAGACGCCGGCCGCGTGGGGGAGGTAGTCGGGCTGGGTGACGATGGTCTCGTCGAGGAAGACGGTCTGCTCGATGCCGGCGGTTCGGGCGGCCGCGCGAATCCCTTCACGCCACTCGTGCCAGGGAAGGCCGGGTGCCGAGTCCACGATCTCCTGCCAGGACATCGGGTTGTTCATCTTCTCCACGTCACGGCATGTGACGCGGTCCCAGTGGCCCTTGGCCAGGGCGGTCTCCACGGCCATGGCCCGCTCGGCGAGGTCCTCACCGGAGGCGCCGAAGGACTCCGTCAGACCCGCCAGCACCAGCATCCTGGCCACGTGCGCCACGTAGGCCTGGCGCAGCGGGGCCTGAGCCTCCTCGCGGTAGTACGACTCGTCCGGCAGCCCCAGCCCCGACTGGCCGATCCAGCTCGTATAGCGCTCCGGGTCGTTGATGTCGACCTCGACATCCGCACCGACGACGCCCATGAAGCCGATCGGCGTCATCTTGCCCAGCGCTCTGGCCAGCTCCTCCTTGGAGGAGGCCCCCAGCACCGGCGCCAGCTCCTCAGTCAGCGGCTCGGCCCCGAGCTCCTCCAGGTGGGCCTCGTCTATGAAGGCCTCGTAAAGGGCGCCGACTCGGCCCCGGTTGGTGGCCAGGACCTCCGGGGCACTCTCGGACGCAACGGAGGAGAAGTGCTCGGCGAGCTCCTCGACGATCTGGCGGCAGGCGGCCTCGGCCTCGTCGCGCAGCGTGGTGAAAGCACCGCTGCTGGGGCGGTCCGCCGGGATCTCGGCGGTGGCGAGCCACTGGCCGTTGACGAATCGGAACAGGTCATCCTGGGGGCGGATGGAGGTGTCGGTGTGCCCCGTCTCCAGCACTCCGGCGAGAACCTCGCCGGCAGTGGTGCCGGAGGCGCTCGCCGGCTGAGAGTCCCGGATTGGTGAGTCGGATGAGGAGCCGGTGGGAATCGGTGAGGTCGCGGAGGCGTCAGTCATAGCGGACACGCTAACCCGGTCCGGTGCCGTCCGGCGTCCTGACAGCACCCGTGCCCTCATGGTGCGAAGCGCTGTTCGCGTGAGGCACAATTCTGCCCATGCGCATCCATATTGCCTCCGACCACGCCGGTTTCGAGCTCAAGAGCGCCGTGATCGAGCACTTGAGGGAACAGGGGCACAGCGTCGTCGACCACGGAGCCCACTCATACGACCCGGATGACGATTACCCCGCCTTCTGCCTGGCCTGCGGGGAGGCCGTTGTGGCCGACGCCGGCAGTTTTGGCATTGTTCTCGGGGGGAGCGGCAACGGGGAGCAGATCGCCGCCAACAAGGTCGACGGAGTGCGCGCCGCCCTGGCCTGGTCGATCGAGACGGCCCGACTCGGCCGGCAGCACAACAACGCCAATGTCGTCGCCGTCGGAGGGCGCATGCACGACCCGGGCACGGGAATGGAGATTATCGACGCCTTCCTCGCCGAGCCCTTCAGCGGGGATGAGCGCCACGCGCGTCGTATCGCGCAGCTCACCGACTACGAGCGTCGCATTCACGGGGACGCCAAACCGGCAGCGGATCCCGGCGGCGCCTCCACCCCCACCGGGGCCTGAGCATGCCGGAAGGGCACACCATCCACCGGCTCGCCGCCGCCCTTGACGAGCTCTACGGTGGTCAGAGCCTGCGCGTGCGCTCGCCGCAGGGGCGTTTCGCGGACGGAGCGAGCCGTCTTGACGGTCAGGTCCTCCTGGGCAGCCAGGCCCATGGCAAGCACCTCTTCCTGCCCTTCGGCCCTCGCGCCGACACGTCCCTCGACGACGCCTCCGTCACCTGGCTGCGGATTCACCTGGGCCTCTACGGGGCGTGGACCTTCGACGGCGACCGTGAGTTCACGGCGCCCCACGCCATCGGGGCGCCGCGTCGGCGCGTCGGTGAGCGCGGCGAGCATGCCCTCAAAGGTGGGGGGAGGGTCGGCCCTGGCCGGGCTGAACGGCGGGAGCCTCGAAGCCGAGGGGCAGGATGCAGCCACGCATGGGCCCGCCCCCGAGGAGTGGGAACCGCCCGAGCCGCGTGGCGCGGTGCGGCTGCGGCTGCTCGGCGAGCACGGGGTGGCCGACCTGACCGGGCCGGCGGCCTGCGAGCTGCTGGACTCCGAGGGCGTGGCCGCCGTGCGCCGTCGCCTCGGCCCGGACCCGCTGCGTGCCGACGCCGACGTCGAGTCCTTCGTGGCCAAGGCGCGCTCGCGGCGCAAGAGCATCGGGGAACTGCTCATGGACCAGGCCGTCATCTCCGGAGCCGGCAACATCTACCGGGCCGAGACGCTCTTCCGGGTCGGGGTCTCGCCGTTCCGAGCGGGCAACCGCATCAGCCAGGAGCGGCTGCGGGCCATCTGGGAGGACCTGCGTCCCCTCATGGAGTACGGGGTGGCCACCGGTTTCATCACCACCGTCGACCTCGACGACGTCCCCGACCCCCTGCCACCTGACGACCCCGAGGCCGGCCGGTGGTACGTGTACCACCGCACTGGCCGTCCCTGCCTGCGCTGCGGGACCCCGGTGGCGGAGCGGGAGGTCGCCTCCCGCCGGCTCTTCTGGTGCCCGACCTGTCAGGCCCACTGAAACCGGCTGGTGACCCTCCGGGTCCCACTAAGGTGGCGGCATGTCGAACGCCTCGCCCGCCCTGCACTCCTCGAGCTGGTCCTCCTCGACCGCCGGCCTGCTGACCCGCGACCATCACCTGACCGTTCCCCTGGACCGCAGCGGGCAGGGGGACTTAGCCCCGGGACGGCACGGAGACCATCACTGTCTACGCCCGTGAGATCTCAGTTGCCGGCATCGACCCGGTCTCCCGGCCGCCACTGGTCTTCCTCCAGGGCGGGCCGGGCTGCGAGGCACCCCGCCCCAGTGCCGACTCCGGGCTCGGCTGGATCGGTGCGATCCTCGAGCACCACCGACTCATCCTCGTCGACCAGCGCGGCACCGGAGCCTCCAGCCCGGTGGACCGGCCCGATGCCGCCGGCACCCCAGCAGACACCGCCCGGCTGCTCACTCATCTGCGTGCCGATGAGATCGTCGAGGACTGCGAGGACCTGCGCCGCGCTCTGGGCCTGGAGCGCTGGAGCCTGCTGGGCCAGTCCTTCGGAGGGTTCTGTGTCACCCGGTACCTCTCCGAGCATGCCCAGAGCCTGGAGAAGGTCTACATCACCGGTGGCCTGCCCGCCGTCGGGCACAGCATCGACGAGGTCTACGCCCTCAGCTACGAGGCGATGTGCCTCAAGAGCGAGGAGTACTACGCCCGCTTCCCCCAGGACCGCGACCGCATGGCGTCTCTGGCTGAGAAGGCCGGTCGGGGCGAGCTGAGGACGGCGGCTGGAGACCTCGTCGGACCTGAGCGCCTGCGCTCGCTCGGCGCCTGCTGGGTGGAGCCGGGGGCGCGGACACGATCCACTACCTCCTGGAACGCGACCCAGACTCATGGGCCTTCCGCTACGACCTGGGACAGTGCCTGCCCTTCGGCGGCAGGTTCCCGCTCTACGCCGTCATCCACGAGTCCTGCTGGGCCGACACCGGCACCACCGACTGGGCGGCCCAGCGGGTGCGCCCCACGGTCTTCGACGACGATCCCACCCTGCTGACAGGTGAGCACGTGCGCCGTGATGCCTTCGTCGAGGACACCGGCCTGCGCCCCTGGCTGGAGGTGGCAGACCTCCTGGCCGCGCACGAGTGGCCGGCGCTCTACGACCCGACCCGCCTCAGGTCCACGACGACCCCCGGGGCGGCCGCCGTTTACGCCCGCGACGTGTTCGTGCCGATGACCACCTCCCTGGAGACGGCCGCGCTCATCCCCGGCCTGCGCATCTGGATCACCAGCGAGTACGAGCATGACGGCTCACGCGCCTCCGGCGGCCGGGTCTTCAACCGCCTGCGCGACCTGGCCACCGGAAGTGATCGCCCGCTGACCGGGTGCATGAGTGCGCTCAGCGGGTGCCCCAGGGGCTTGCCGGAATACTCGAGGGACGGCGTGAGGCGGTCCCCGGGCCACTGAGAGGTGGCTCAGATGTAGATGGTCGGATCCATCATGAGCTCGGGGTCGGTGCGAGGGTCGCGGGCTCGGCTGGGTACGCCCACGGCGACATAGCCCTGCGGGAGGTTCTTCACCAGGACCGCGTTGGCACCCACCTTGGCCCCGTCCTCGACGACGACCGGCCCCAGGACCTTGGCGCCGGCTCCGATCTGCACATTGTTGCCGATGGTGGGATGACGCTTGCCGGGGCTCATCGACACCCCGCCCAGTGTCACTCCGTGGAACAGCAGGACGTCGTCGCCGACCTCGGCCGTCTCGCCGATGACCACGCCCATGCCGTGGTCGATGAAGAAGCGCTCACCGATGACTGCGGCCGGGTGGATCTCGATACCGGTGAAGTTTCGGGCGGCCTGAGACAGGGCGCGCGCCGCGAAGCGGTGCCCCTTTGTGCCACAGCTTGTGGGCGGCCCGGTGCGCCCACAGGGCGTGGACGCCCGGGTAGAGGAGGGCCACCTCCACGTTGGAACGGGCGGCGGGATCGCGCCTGCGGGCCGTGGCCAGGTCCTCGCGGGCCAGGTCCAGAAGGGACCGTTCGGAGTTGTGCATGGTGTGCTCCTCTGGGTGGGTGACGGTGCGGCCCAGGTCGGCTTGTGAGCCTTCACCTCACCCGCTGCGCCGGTGACAACACCGACGGCGGCTCACCTGTTCCCAGGATCGCCGCCGTCGGGGCCGTCAGTCGAGGTAGTCCTTGAACAGAGGCGTGGACAGGTAGCGCTCACCGGTGTCCGGCAGGACGGTGACGATGGTCTTGCCCTCCAGCTCGGGGCGCCTGGCCAGCTCGCTGGCGGCGGCCAGAGCAGCGCCCGAGGAGATCCCCACGAGGAGGCCCTCCTCCGCCGCGGCACGGCGTGCGTAGGTGATGGCGACGTCGGAGTCGATGTGGAGCAGCTCGTCCCAGATGCCCTGGTCGAGGATCTCGGGAACCACGTTGGGGCCCAGACCCTGGATCTTGTGGGGTGCGGCCTGCCCCCTCGCTCAGCAGCGGGGACTCGGAGGGCTCGACGCCGTAGATCCTCACCCCGGGCTTCTCCTGGCGCAGAACCTGGCCCACACCGGTCAGCGTGCCCCCGGTGCCGATGCCGGCTACGAAGACGTCGATGTCACCCCCGGTCTGCTCCAGGATCTCCCGGGCCGTGGTCTCGCGGTGGACCTTGGGGTTGGCGGGGTTGGTGAACTGGGATGCCAGGATCGAGTTGGGGATGGCCGCCTGGATCTCCTCAGCGCGCTTGACCGCCCCGGCCACGCCGCCCTCAGTGGTCAGCACCAGCTCCGCACCGAAGGCGCGCATGATCGCCCGGCGCTCCTTGGACATGGTCTCGGGCATGGTGATGATCACCTTGTAGCCCAGGGCTGCACCCACCATGGCCAGGCCGACTCCGGTGTTCCCGGAGGTCGCCTCCACGATGGTGCCGCCGGGCTTGAGGTCACCGGACTCCTCCGCGGCGCGCACGATGGACAGAGCGATGCGGTCCTTGACCGAGGCGGCCGGCTCGAAGGCCTCCACCTTGGCCAGGACGGTGGCGGGGGCTCCATCGGTGACACGGTTGATGCGGACCAGGGGAGTGTTGCCGACCAGGGCGGTTGCGTCAGGTGCGTACGTCATAGTGATGTCCTTCGGATGTGGGTTGGGTGAGCCCTGTGGCTGCGGTGACCGGCGGCGCTGCGCGATGAGGCGACGTCGGGCCCGCAAGAGCTCGTGAGAGGAAGAGAAATGGGGACGGTCCGCGTCCGTCAGGGGTGGCCACGTCGTACGGAGTGGCTCAGCAGCAGGGGTGACCGCCTGCTCCGGGAGCGCCGGGCATGCGCGCAGCGGTACGCGCACAGATGTCGTGGCCTGGCGCCCTACCGACACCGGCAGCAGCACGACGCGGGCGCGATGGGCATGGAGGACATGGCGGACACGGTGCACATGACGGTCATAACCATCACGGGTCCTCCTCTGTTCCTCAAGGCGACTGACTGCGCCTGCCTGGGCGTGACTGCTCATAGGGTCGTCCGGGGCTTGGTGCCCCGGCCGTTGGCGAGAACCCTACCCCGTGACCGACGGCGATCGCCACATCCGTCCGTCATCTGTTCGCATCGTGGTCGCGTACCCGTTGACGATCACGCGTGCCGCGAGGGCGTCTCAGGGGGATCGGGGAGCCCGATCGTCGTCAGGTCGGGGACACAGGTACTTCGACCAGCCGGCTGCCGGCCGGTTCGGCCCTCCCCTCGCCGCGAGTCAGGGCCGCCAGCGGAGCCTGCAGGAGCGCAGGATCGGCGCAAGAGGTGGCCAGTACGAGGACCGCGTGGGTCGGTCCCCAGATCGTCTCCTCAACGCGAATGGTCGGGACCGGGATGGTGGCACTGTCCTCCACCGTTGGCCCCGAAGTCGCGGTGCGATCGTGGGAGCGCAGCTCGGCCTCGATCCTGCCGGCCTGAGCCACTGGCACCCGCAGGTCCCATAGGTGAAGCCGGGTCAGGGTGACGCGTGCGGCCGCATGCAGTGCTTGAGCGGTTGCCTCGGAGTAGGCGCGTACCAGGCCGCCGGTTCCCAGGAGCGTTCCGCCGAAGTAGCGGGTGACGACGACGGTCGTGTTGGCCAGTCCCGTTCCCCGCAGCACGTCGAGCATGGGCTGGCCAGCCGTGCCGGAGGGCTCGCCGTCGTCGTTGGAGCGCTCGGTGGGCGGGGGAGGGGCGGCCAGGGAGTGTCCGTCCGAGAGGTCGGTGAGCGTCAGTGCCGAGCAGTGGTGGCGTGCGTCGGGGTAGGTGGAGCGCACGCTTGCGATGAAGTCGCGGGCCTCACTCATGGAGTCCGTGCGACAGGCGCGCGCCAGGAAGTGGGACTTCTTGATCTCCACGTCGATCTCGGGCTGCTCCCCGTGGGCCAGAGTGATGAGCCCGGGGGGATCCCTGCTCTTGAGATGGTTGGTGCGATGGTGTGTGAGGGGCTTGCGGGGCCATGGCAGGATCCTCGCACGGAGCGGCTGCGGGACCGATGTCACACGTATTGAGGCGGTCCTGGACTGGAAGCGGTCCCGGCGATGTCGTTATGGTGTCCCTCGGTCCAGTTTCGAGGGGTCGTCCGATCCCCAGGTTCATGAGAGAGGAGCGGGCCCATGGCAGTGCCGAAGCGGAAGATGTCCCGCAGCAACACCCGCAACCGCCGCTCACAGTGGAAGGCCAAGCTCACCGAGCTCAACACCATCCGCGTCCAGGGCCGCGAGATCTCCGTGCCTCGCCGTCTGGCGCGGGCCTACAAGGAGGGCCTCATCGAGCAGTGAGGCTGCCGGTGGAGGGGTGAAACCCTTCATCTATGCGGGTGTAGCTCAATGGTAGAGCCTCTGCCTTCCAAGCAGATTGCGCGGGTTCGATTCCCGTCACCCGCTCTGTGAGCCGAAAGGGGCCGCTCCTCGGCGGTCCCTTTCGTCACGTCACGGGCTGTGGCGCAGTTTGGTAGCGCACCTGCTTTGGGAGCAGGGGGCCGCGGGTTCAAATCCCGCCAGCCCGACCGGAGAACCCCGGCACGATCATCATCAGGAAGGAGGCGTGATGGCTGACAGCATCATCCCGGCTCTCGGGGCGTGGTGGCGCAGCAAGGGGCAGCGGCGCGACGCCGGCGCGTTCCTTCCCGCCGGGGCTTCAACCACTCCCTACGACGGCTCTGCCGTCCCGGTAGGCTCCCGCCGGTTCACCTTCGAGATCGCCTACTCGGCCGATGCGGGCTCCCAGCTGGACCTGCGCGTGAACTGGTTCAGTGAGGCGAAAAAGAAGGTCTCTGGCCCGTTCGACTTGAAGAGTGTGCCGCTGGCTGTGGGGCAGGGGGCGACGGTCGTCGCGGAGGTTGAACTGCCCGCTAACCCGAGTCCCCTGTGGCTTCCGTCCGTTAGCGTCCCTGCGGCAGCGAGCGACGTCCTGGTCTCATCGCTGAAGGTGTATGAGACTCCGGTCCCGCCGGCCCCGGCCGGCCCGTCCGTGACTGTGTGGGATGGGGGCCGTGAGGTCGCGGCGACCGTGACTGTGTGGGACGGGGAGAAGGAGATCCCCGTCAGTATCCAGATCCAGGCATAAGGGGAGTCATGGCAGACGAGAAGACCGAGTACTGCGGGCCGTCACAGGTAACCATCAACATCGGGGCATCGGGGGTGAAGATCAACGATGAGGGGAAGCCGCAGGCCCCGGCCGGAGACCTGTCGGCGTACGTCACCCGTGAGGCGGCGGACGCCGCCTACGCAACCAAGATTCAGGTCAACGGCATGGGTGACAGCATCCGTGCTACGCGGAACACCGCGGAGCAGACGAAGGCCGACGCGGCGAAGGCCGCCGAGGTGGCAGGGCAGGCTGAGGCGCTGACGCAGCAGCTTGCCCGGAACATGGTCCGGTTCGCGCCGGTGGTCCGCCTCGATGCGGGTCAGCCGGTCCCGGCCGGCACTCCGCTGGGGGCGGTCATCGTCCGCTCGGCGGATCCCGTATCCGCGAGCCCGACCCTGTTCCCGCCGATCAGTGAGTGGCCGAAGGTGAGCGCAGCGGAGACCGGCGACGGTGTGCGCCTGGACTCCCAGTACCCGGTGCTCGCTCCTGGCCTGGACCAGTTGAAGCCCTCGGAGGGGACGTGGCACCTGACTGTGCGCTACTCCTACCCGGGTGGGAACTTCGGTGAGGAGGAGGGGCAGGCGGCCCTGTACACGGCTCGCCGCTTCCAGGAGGCCGGGCACCCGGCGCAGGTTGACCAGGGCGCCAAGATCACAGACCTGACCGTCCGGAAGGGCGACCATCAGGTGCTCGAACTGGATATCCGGCCGCGTGAGGTTGACCCGAGCGTGGGTGACGTGTGGGGCGTCTGGTTGGAGGCTCCAATCCCGTCGTTGACGGTTCACGACGTCGTTCTACGCCGTACTGTCTGACGGCTGAGATGGCTTCTTGAACAGCTAGGCGCCTCCGCTACCTACCCGGGTAGTGGGGGCGCTTTCGTCGTCTCTGAGGGTGCGTTTTTGGCTTGATTCCGGGGTCTGCGTGGCGTCTCGGAAACATGGCGCGTTGATGGCTGGTTTTGGGATGGCTGGTCAGTGGTTCGGTGAGTGTTTTCAGGGGGTCACCCTTGGGATGTCACCTGCTTTGGGAGCGGGGGCCGCGGGTTGAAATCCCGCCAGCCCGACTCCTCGTCCTGTGGGCGACAGCATGATGTCCAGGTCGTCTCAGGGGTGCGTCGATGCCGGATGTGTGGCTCGTGAATATGTCGATGCGGCCGACGGCCATGACGCACCGTGCCCGGCGTCTCCGCCTGTGTCCAGACTCATGCGCCAGGTGCGGGCGCAGCATCGATCCCACTGCCCGTTTGCCCTAAGATGGCACGGATTGACGCCACAGACGCGCGTCGGCCGAACACCTCCGAGCGTGTCGGTGTTACCGCAGAACTCAGACCTATGGGAGCAACCCCCGTGAAGACCACTGTCGAGAATCTTGACCCCAGCCGCATCAAGCTGACCGTCGAGGTCCCCTATGAGGAGCTCAAGCCCAGCCTGGATGCCGCCTACAAGGAGATCGGCTCCCAGATCCAGGTCCCCGGCTTCCGTCGCGGTCACGTCCCCAACCGGGTCATCGACCAGCGTGTCGGTCGTGGGGCCGTCATCCAGGAGGCCGTCAACAACAAGCTCTCCGACTTCTACCGGGACGCCATCACCGAGGCCGAGCGGGTCCCCATGCTCCAGCCCGAGGTCGACGTCGTCGAGCCCTGCCCAACGCCACCGGTGAGAACGGCGGCCAGCTCGCCTTCACCGCTGAGGTCACCGTTCGGCCCGTCATCGAGCCTGCCGGACCTGAGCAAGACCAAGGCTGACCGTGGACGCCGTCGAGGTCACTGACGAGGACGTCGACACCGAGCTGGACAACCTGCGTGCCCGATTCGGCTCGCTGAAGTCCGTGGGTCGCAAGGCCAAGACCGGTGACTTCGTCACCATCGACCTCAAGGCCGTCATCGACGGCGAGGAGGTCGACTCCATCTCCGGCGTCTCCTACGAGATCGGCAAGGGCAACATGCTCAAGGGCCTGGACACCGCTCTGCGCGGTCTGAAGACCGACGAGTCCGCCACCTTCACCACCGAGCTGGCCGGCGGCGAGCACGCTGGTGAGCAGGCCGAGGTCACGGTGACCGCCACCGCCATCAAGCAGCGTGAGCTGCCCAAGGTCGACGACGAGTTCGCCCAGCTCGCCTCCGAGTTCGACACCGTCGAGGAGCTGCGCGAGGACCTCGTCAAGCAGGTCACCGAGCGCAAGACCGGCGAGCAGGCAGTCGCCGCCCGTGATGCTCTCCTGGAGCACCTGCGCAGCAAGGTCACCTTCGATGTGCCTGAGGCCGTCGTTGAGGCCGAGGTCGCCCAGCACCTTCGGGCCGAGGGCAAGGAGGGCGACGAGGAGCACGCCAAGGAGATCCGCGAGGACATCGTCACCGGTGTGCGCGACCAGATCATCCTTGATGTCCTGGCTGAGGATCTCAAGGTCGGGGTGGCTCAGGACGAGCTCCTGGAGTTCCTCTTCCAGACCGCTCAGCAGTACGGCATGGAGCCCGCCCAGTTCCTCCAGGGTGCTCAGCAGGCCGGTCAGATTCCCGCCTTCGTCTCCGAGGTCGCTCGCAACAAGTCGCTGGCCATGGCGCTGCGCCAGGCTGCAGTGGTTGATTCCAAGGGTGAGACCGTGGACTGTCCGCCTTCATCGGTTCTGATGAGGATGACGCCGCCGCGGCAGCAGAGGCCGCTGCCGTTGCTGCGGCGCAGGACGCCGACTCCGCTGAGGACGACGACGCCGAGTGAGTCCACGGCGCTCGGACGCATGAGTTGACGTGCGTTCCCGCCGCTCACGCGGGACGCTCCGTGTCAAAGAGATGGGCCCACCTTCTGGAAGAAGGTGGGCCCATTGCCGTATGGAGAGGCGTTGTTGGGACGGGGCTGCCTGCGTCGGCTGGACGTGTCCCGGATGAGAATCAGCTCGCCGTGACAAGTTCCTTGCGCTTGGGACGGATGACTCCGAAGTTGCGCTCAGGAATCGCCATTTTGAAATAGTAGGCAACCCCGATGGGAACCACGATGAGACTGACGAAGAGACAGTAGAACGGCTGGAAGATCAGCCACTTGTTGCCGTGGTCCCAGTGAAGCCACACGATAGCGGCGTAGTAGATGAACAGTGCGAGCAGAAGCGTCCATCCGGGATTCACAACGGCTATCCACCTGAGGACGAACATGCTGATCACCACGATGCCGCTGTACAGCCACAGGAAGGGGTGCTGGAAGACGAATCTGAAATTGACGATGAATAGTCTGAAGGAACCACCGCTCCATGCGATCCGCTGGCGCCACCAGGCGTACAGCGTGTCGGGTGCATTGGTGTTGACGTGGGCAAGAATATGGACGGCCTTGTAACCCAGTGCGTCTCCGATGATTCCGGACTCGATGTCATTTCCCTGGAAGAACAGCGAGTGGCGGGCCATGATCTGACGCATGACGTCGGTCTTGCCAATATGAAGGGCGCCGCTGAGCAGCCATGGCATGATTCTGCGGGCGCGCATTGAGACGACGTATTCGTGGCGCTGCATCTGGACGATGAAGGGGCCCTTTTTCTGGGGCACGATGGTCACCGAGGCGAAGTCGGCCTTATTGGCCACCAGGGCGCCAATGATGTGGGTCAGCGGCTCCTGCGCCGTGGTGTCGGCATCAAGGCAGACAATGTAGGAGTTGAGAGGCGCGGCCAGCAGTGCGTCACGTACGACTGTGTCCCGGGTGATGCCCGAGGTGCTTCGCTTGCGCCCCACCTTGCGCGGGACGTAATCGCTGCGGAAGATCCTGAATCCATAGCGAATGGCGATGTCCTCAAGATCGCGGTAGAACTCCTCAGACTCACCGGAGGTGGTGCACAGGACTACTCGATTGCCGTAGGGGCGTAGGTAATCCGCGTTCTGCAGGTACTTGACATTGCCGTAGATCGGTACGAGGACGCTGAAGTCATCTGAGGTGATGTTCGAGTTCAGCTCCACCGCCTTGTACCACTTTGAGGTGATGCCGGCCCAGATATCAATTCCGATCCAGAAAAGAATTCCCACCAGCAGGGTAATGACGATCATGCGGTGGTCCTCTCTGGTGCATGGAGTTGTGCGAGCGTGCTGAACACGGGTAACCCCTTACTGGGTGGTGCGGCAGGCGGAAAAGACGTGCTGTTCGAGTAGGGACGGGGTTATTGAATGTTAAAAGAATGTGGTAGGCTGACGACGGCGAGAAGCGGAGCTTTGGTGGCCGTCAGGTAGGCGGATGCTCCAGCGTTCTCGGGTGGATAAAATCGATGGTGCCACGCCCGTCTCGCCGATGCCACGGTGTGGGAAGCGGGTCACGTTAAGATCTCGGGCGCCTACAATCTAACCTACGGACGGTTTAGTTTTCCTACAAGGGTACGTGAGTTGGCTTACCGCCGCTTCGCCTCCGGGTGCTCGAGTGAGGCGCAACACTGCGCGTCATGCTCCAGATGAAGTCCGGTTGCCCGGGTGCTGCGACGCGCCTGGACAGGGTGTTTGATTTAGTGGATCTCACAAGGATGTGGGGTGGGGGCGAACACCTCAGTGCTTCGCTCCCCACCCCATGCGGTGGCGGCCGTCGACCGGCCGGCTGCTGATTGGTGGCGGTTGCCCGCTCCTGGGCTACTTCTCGGTCGCCGCACCGACCTTGTCGACGTCGACCATCACCAGCTGCATGCGGCACGGCGTCACGGCCGTCAGGGCGTGACGGTCGCCGGGTGCCAGATAGATGACGTCCCCGGCTCCCATCCTCTCGGTGCGCTCGCCGATGGAGAAGTCCATCTCGCCCTCCAGGAGCGTGACGATCACTGCCCGGGGGGGGAGGAGTGCTCGGTGAGGACCTGACCGGCGTCGAAGGTGAAGACGACGGTGCGCAGGATGTCGTTGTTGACGACGACCCGCGAGGTGGTGGCCTCCTCGGAGATGGGGAGAGCGGCATTGAGACCGAGCCGGAACAGGGACTCGGTGGATGGGGTGCTGGATGAGGGGGGCATGTGTGCTCCTTCGGTGTTGGTGATGATATTCGGTAGTAAGAGCTGTAGAGGGTGCTGATGCTACGAGGGCTGAGATGACCATGCCATGAGGCGCCGGCGCAGCGGCCGCAGAAGGCACAGCTCGAGCACCAGCGTCAGCGCCGCCATCATGGCGGACAGGGCGAAGACATCGGCCGTCTCCAGATTGGTGCGCGCCTGCTGGACCTCTGCGCCAAGTCCCGTCGGGGTGCTCAGAAGCTCTGCCATGACCGTGACCCTCACGGACTGCCCGACGGCAACCGTCAGGGCAGACAGTACCGGTGGTGCGACCGCGGGCAGGATGAGCCGACGGATCGTCCACGGGCGGGACTTGGAGAAGACGGTCGCCATCTCCAGTAGGTCGCCGTCGACATTGAGGACCGCGTCGCGCATGGAGGCCACCAGCAGGGGCAGCGTGACCAGGGTGACCACCAGGATGACGACTCCCGCCGTCGGTCCGAGCCAGATCATCCCGACCACGACCAGCACGATCGGCGGTACCGCCATGAGGACCTGTACCCAGGAGTCCAGCAGCTCGCGCAGCCAGGTCCAGGTTCCCAGGACCCAGCCTGTCGGGATGCCAATAAGGCAGGACAGCCCCAGTCCGATGACCGCTCTGGAGAGGGTGAGCCACAGCGTCCAGCCCAGGCCGCCGTCGTCGATCAGCCCCAGGAAGGCGTGCCAGGTCGTCCCCGGGCCGGGCAGTGCGTACTCGGGCTGGTCCAGGGCGGCCCAGTACCAGATGAGGATCGCCAGGCCGATTCCGGCCCACCACAGGAGGCGGGCGCGCCACCGTCTGAAGGCTGACGACCGGTGCGGACTCACCGCGGGTCTTTCAGGTAGAAGTCGTCGGCCGGCATTTTGCCGCCGACGATGTCTGGGTTGTGAGTGGACAGACGGGTGTAGAAGTCGACGAGTTGGTCCTTGGCCTGGGCCGCCGGAACCAGTTTCAGCTGGAGGCGGGGGATCACCTCGGTGACGACCGGTGCGGGGACCTTGGTCTTCTGGGAGATGGCGTTGACGGTCTCTTTAGACATCGCGTTGGTGGCCGCGATGCAGGCCTCCACCTCATTGAGCACCGCTCCGACCGCTTGGGGGTTGGAGTCCGTGATCTCCTGGGGCATAACCAGTCCGGCCATGGGGAACTTCGCCTCGCCGCCGGTCACCTCTGCCCACACCTGCTGGAGGTCGGCCGTCCGCTCCAGGGTCTTGCCCTGCTGCTTGGCCTTGGTCAGTCCGGCGCTGGCCGCGTGCTCGGGCAGGACCGCGAACTCGGCGTTGCCCGCCAGCAGGTTGGACAGGGCCTCCTGGCCGTCGGCGTAGTTCTGGATAGTCAGGTCTGTGCCCGTGTCCCAGCCCTTCTGGCCGAGCAGGTAGCGGAAGACGAGGTCGGGCATGTTGTTCGGCATGGGGACGGCGACCGTTTTGCCGCGCATGGCCTGGAGGCCCTGCGCCGATGAGCCCTTAGGGCCGACGACGTAGAGCATGCCCCACACCTGCATCGCCACCAGGCGCAACGGGACACCCTTGTTGAACAGTTCGCGGCCGCGTATGAGGGTGTGGCGGCCAGGTCCGTCTGCTTCTGCATGAGCAGCGTCCGCATGGCATCGATGCTCGACCAGTTCTCCACTGTGGCCTTGCCGATCGTCGGGGCCAGCTTGCCCTGTTGACCGAACAGGGTCATCGGCGCCATGTAGGCCAGAGTCGTGGGGACGTGGACGCGCAGGGTGTCGATGTGCCCGCCCGTCCCGCTGGACGAGGCCTTGCCCGAACGCGACGAGCAGGCCGACAGGATCGTCGGTGACAGCAGGCCAAGGCCTGCCAGAGTCATGAGGGATCGGCGCCTGATCGGGGCCGCCTGCATGCGTAGGGTGTCTGCGGGCGAGTGCGTGTGGATGCTCATTGTGGTGCTCGTTGTCCTTCGTCGCTGGAGTGTGCGGAGTAGGAGGCTCAGGAGGTGGGGTAGCCGTCAGTGGTGTGGACTTCAGGCGAGTAGCCGCCAGGTGCCCGGCGGGCCGTCAAGGTGGAGGTGAAGGTGTGAGACCTCCTCGGCCTCGTCGGGGTCGTGCGTGACCCAGACGGTGATGACGTCCTGGTCGGCGAGCAGTGCGATGAGATCGGCCCTCAGCGCCTTGGCCAGGGGGCGATCCAGGGCGGAGAAGGGCTCGTCCACCAGAAGCAGGCTCGGGTCGGTTGACAGTGCCCGGGCGATGGAGACCCGTTGCCGCATGCCGCCCGAGAGACGGGCCGGTGGGAGGTGACCGGCCGAGGCGAGCCCCATGTGCTCCAGCCACTGGACGGCCGTCAGGTCCGGCGTCGGACCGCCCACCACCAGGGAGATGTTGCGGTGGGCCGAGTACCAGGGCATGAGCCGCGGTTCCTGAAACACCTGGGACAGGCCCCCCTCGGGGCGCAGGATGGTGCCGGCGTCGGTGTCCGACAGCCCCGAGATCGCCCGCAGCAGCGTCGTCTTTCCGGCGCCGGAGGCTCCGGTGACCGCGAGGGTCTGTCCGGGAGCGACTGTCACGGACAGGTCCTCCACCAGGGTCAGGCCCCGGCGGATCATCGTCACGTGCTCCAGCCGGAGCTCGCCGCGGTCCTGTTGCGCGTGCGCGGCCCCACCCGCACGGGCCGAGGTGCTTCTCGCGACGTCCGTCATGATGCCGGGGCCACGTGGTCAGAGTGGTCAGAGACGTCTCTTGCGTCCTCGGTGACTATGGTGTTCCCGGCCCCTTCTGTGGCGTTGGCCGCCTGCTCCGTCGCCCCCTTCGGAGCGGGGGACTCGGGTTTGCGCGCCACCATGCCGATCGCGCTGAGGGCCTCGCCCTGAAGGTGGAAGCTCTGCCGCATGGCGTTGACCCGGTCCCGGGCTCCTGGGGTACGGCGCATGTTGCGCCAGAAGCGCAGGGCGCCCAGGATGCCCTCGTCCTCGATGATGCGGGAGGGCTCGAGCAGGCTCATGGACGCGGTGCCGGTCCAGGTCACCTCGAGCCCGGCCTCCCGCAGTAGCGCCTCCCATGCCGGCGCCGTCAGCGGACGCGCGCCGACCTTGATCGTGCGGGAGATGCTTCTGCGGATCTCCTCGAGCTCTTCGGGGGAGCGGTCTGCGCGCAGGGCCAGCTCGTGGATCGCGTAGCGGCCGCCGGGAGCCAGGATCCGGGCCGCCTCCGCGATGATCTCCCGTTTGTGGTCATCGGACTGGATCGTCAGCATCGCCTCGCCCACGACGAGGTCCGCACTGACGTCGGGCAGGCCGGTGCTGGCCGCGTCGGCCACGACGTACTCGGTGTCGGTCTGCCGGGAGTGGGCGGCAAGGATGTCCGCGACCTGCTCGCGTCCCTCGGGACTGGGGTCCACGCCCTTGTAGGAGGCGGGCCGGGCGGCCAGGAGGATCTCAGCGGTCCGTCCGACTCCGGGGCCCAGCTCGATGACGCGGTCGGTCGACGTCGGTCCGGCGGCCTCCAGCAGGCGCCGGGTCAGGCCGATGCCGCCCGGGCGTAGGACTCTCTTGCCGAGCCTGGCCAGCAGCCAGTGGCCCTGCATACGGGAGGCCTCGGGGCCCTGACGGGTTCCGCGTTTTCCGGGGGCGGCATTGCTTGATGCGGGGGAGGGATGTGTACTCAAAAGGTTCCCTTCTGCTCCTGCCGTTCCTTCGCTGGCATGAGGTGCTGAGGCGGTGAGCTCAAATCTCTGAAATATGTGATGAAACCCTATCGTATTTGTTTATTGTGACAAAACTGATTGTTGTGACTCATAGATGGTTGTGCGGGGGTGTCGAGGGTTGCGCTCTGCGCCGGCGGAGGCTGCGTGCCCCTGGCGTTCCTCCTTCAGTGAGCGCACCTGCGCCGTGGGCGAAAAGGGTGCGATGGCGGGCATGGTGGCCGGGGCCGTCGCGTTAGCGTTGGCGACACCGACCATGAGAGGACTGACGTGAGCGAGCTCTACACACCCGCTGCGGTCGCCCCTCCCCAGGCAGCCGACGCCGCTGGCGCGGGTCTGGGGTTGACCGACTCCATCTACAACCGACTCCTCAAGGAGCGCATCATCTGGCTCGGATCCGAGGTGCGTGACGACAACGCCAACGCCATCTGCGCTCAGATGCTTCTGCTGGCCGCCGAGGATCCCGAGCGGGACATCTACCTCTACATCAACAGCCCCGGTGGTTCGGTGACCGCCGGTATGGCCATCTACGACACCATGCAGTACGTCCAGCCCGACGTCGCCACCGTGGCCACGGGCCTGGCCGCCTCCATGGGGCAGCACCTGCTGTCGGCCGGTGCCAAGGGCAAGCGCTACCTCACCCCGCACGCCCGTGTGCTCATGCACCAGCCCTCCGGCGGTGCAGGGGGCTCCGCCACCGACATCCGCATCAACGCCGACCTCATCATCAAGATGAAGCAGGAGCTCGCGGAGATCACCGCGGCCAACACCGGGCACACGGTGGAGGAGATCATCGCCGATTCCGACCGCGACCACTGGTTCTCGGCCCAGGAGGCCCTGGAGTACGGCTTCGTCGACCACATCGTGCGCTCCAGCCGGGAGATCGGCAAGCAGAACGGAGACAACTGACATGTCCTCGACCCGTCCCTACTTCGAGGCCATCGCCCGCCAGGCCGGTGCCATGCCGCAGGCCCGCTACGTGCTGCCCCAGTTCGAGGAGCGCACCGCCTACGGCTTCAAGCGTCAGGACCCCTACGCCAAGCTCTTCGAGGACCGCATCGTCTTCATGGGCGTCCAGGTCGACGACGCCTCCGCCGATGACATCATGGCCCAGCTCCTGGTCCTGGAGTCCCAGGACCCCGACGGCCTCATCACCATGTACATCAACAGCCCCGGTGGATCCTTCACGGCATTGACTGCCATCTACGACACCATGCAGTACATCAAGCCGCAGGTGCAGACCGTCTGCCTGGGGCAGGCGGCCTCCGCCGCCGCCGTGCTCCTGGCCGCCGGCAGCGAGGGCAAGCGCCTGGCGCTGCCCAACGCGCGCGTCCTCATCCACCAGCCAGCCATGGAGGGGATGCAGGGGCAGGCCAGCGACATCGAGATCGTCGCGAACGAGATCGACCGCATGCGCTCCTGGCTGGAGGACACCCTGGCAGCGCACACCGGTCGGGACCGAGAGAAGATCCACGCCGATCTCGAGCGCGACAAGATTCTCACGGCCACAGCCGCCAAGGAGTACGGGATCGTGGACCAGGTGCTCACGTCTCGCAAGGCCCCGGCCTCCCCGCACTCCTCCTGAGGAGTTGTCGGGGTGCTGACCGGGCAATCGACGCTGTGCTGATACTGCGTGCGGTGCTCCCCTCCGCGATCGGCGGGAGCGCCGCACGCACAGTCGGTGGAAATAAAACTCGCAAACGCTGGCAGCGTGTTGCTCAACGTGGCATATTGCGGACTGGACACGCCGCCATGTCCTCGGCGCACCTGCCGACTCAGCCCGTAGGCTGACGCAGGGCCGCCCGGGCGCGGGGGGCCGATGACGAACCTGGAGGAAACTGTGGCACGTAACGCTGAGAGTGTGGATCTGCTCAAGTGCTCCTTCTGCGGCAAGAGCCAGAAGCAGGTCAAGAAGCTCATCGCCGGGCCCGGTGTCTACATCTGTGACGAGTGCATCGAGCTGTGCAACGAGATCGTCGATGAGGAGCTGAGCGACTCCGGCGCCGGTGTGCCTCTCGAGCTGCCCAAGCCCCAGGAGATCTTCGACTTCCTCAACCAGTACGTCATCGGTCAGGAGGCCGCCAAGCGCGCCATGAGCGTGGCGGTGTACAACCACTACAAGCGTGTCCAGGTCAAGGAGCGCTCCGTGGCTGAGGGCGACGGCCTGGAGCTGGGCAAGTCCAACATCCTCCTGCTGGGCCCCACCGGGACCGGTAAGACACATCTGGCCCGAACGCTGGCTCGCCTCCTCGACGTCCCCTTCGCCATCGTGGATGCCACCGCCCTGACCGAGGCCGGTTACGTCGGCGAGGACGTGGAGAACATCCTCCTCAAGCTCATTCAGGCCGCCGACGGCGACGTCAAGCGCGCGGAGAAGGGCATCATCTACATCGACGAGATCGACAAGATCGGTCGCAAGGCGGAGAACCCCTCGATCACCCGCGACGTCTCGGGTGAGGGCGTTCAGCAGGCACTGCTCAAGATCATCGAGGGGACAACGGCCTCCGTGCCGCCCGGCGGCGGGCGCAAGCACCCGCACCAGGAGTTCCTGGAGATCGACACCACCAATATTCTCTTCATCGCCGCCGGCGCCTTCGCCGGTATCGAGGAGATCGTGCGCCAGCGTCAGCGCAAGGAGTCCGGTGCTCAGATGGTGGGCTTCGGGGCGCAGCTGACCAGTAGCACCGGCTCGCAGGACGTCTTCACCTCGCCGGTGCGTCCCGAGGACCTTCACAAGTTCGGCCTGATTCCCGAGTTCATCGGCCGCCTGCCCGTCATCGCCACGGTCCAGGACCTGGGAGTGCGTGAGCTCGTGCGCGTCATGACCGAGCCCAAGAACGCTCTGGTCTCGCAGTACCAGTACCTCTTCAGTCTCGACGGCGTCGAGCTGGAGCTGACCGATGCGGCCATTGAGGCGGTGGCCTCCCTCGCCCTGGAGCGCAAGACCGGTGCCCGTGGGCTGACCTCCATCGTCGAGGAGGTTCTGGGGCAGGCCATGTTCGAGGTCCCCTCCCTGCCTGAGGTCGGGCGCGTCGTCGTCGACGCCGATGCCGTCAGGGGTACCGGGAAGCCCAACTACCAGTCCGGATCGGGCACGTTGCGCTCGACGAACAAGGTGGGGGAGCGGAGTCGGACCGCATGAGCGAGGGGCAGGGCGGTGTTCCTCCGCAGCTGGCCGTCTACCGGAACACCATCGACAACCTCGACGCCGCCCTCGTCCATCTCCTGGCCGAACGCTTCCGCTGCACCCAGCAGGTCGGCCTGCTCAAAGCCCGGCTGGACCTGCCGCCGGCCGACCCCGGGCGCGAGAGGCAGCAGGTGGCGCGTCTGCGGGCCCTGGCCGAGGAGTCCGGTCTTGACCCGATCTTCGCCGAGAAGTTCTTCACCTTCATCGTCGCCGAGGTCATCCAGCACCACGAGGGAGATCCGCGACGACCACGAGGCCGAGCGCGCCAAGCCGACGGAGCCGTAGGAGTCAAGAGTTGATCCCGCGAGCAGCCGGGGGCGTCCGCCTCTGCCGTTGATCCTTCTCAGTTCTGCGACGGTGAGACAGTGGTGCTGGGGACGAGCGGCGTACGCGTGTAGAGAGCCTCGATCTCGGCCGAGAAGCGCTTCTCCGCCTCGGCGCGACGCACCTTGAGCGACGGCGTGAGCAGGCCGTTGGCCACCGTGAAGTCCGTGGGCAGCACCTCGAAGGTGCGGATCGACTCCGCCCGTGAAACCGCCTCATTGGTCCGGGCCACCGCCCTCTCCAGGGCGGCGCGTACCCGCGGGTCCCGGGCGGCGTCGACGACGGTCATCTCCTCCAGCCCGTGGGAGGACAGCCACAGCGGCAGCATCTCCGCATCCAGGGTGACGAGTGCCCCGACACATGGCCGGTTCTCGCCCACGACGAGCACCTGACTGACCAGCGGGTGACCCCGCAGACGGTCCTCCAGCGGGGCCGGAGCGACGTTCTTCCCCCGGCGGTGACGATGAGCTCCTTCTTACGCCCGGTGATCCTCAGGAAGCCCTCGGCGCCTTCGAAGGAGCCGATGTCCCCGGTGCGCAGCCAACCATCGGAGGTGAAGGCCTCGGCCGTGGCCTCGGGGTTGTCGTGGTAACCCGCGAAGGTGCCGATGCCCTCGAACCAGGATCTCCCCGTCGTCATCCAGGCGGATCGCGCAGCCGGGAAGCGGGGTGCCGACCGTCCCGATCCGGGTGGCGTCGGGCAGGTTGACGCTGCACGGTCCCATGGTCTCGGTCAGGCCGTAGCCCTCCAGGACGGTGACCCCGGCGCCGCGGTAGAAGTGCCCCAGGCGCTCGCCCAGAGGCCCGCCCCCGGAGACCACGTGCGTGACCTGCCCTCCCAGTACGGAGCGCAGGGTGGAGAAGACGAGCCTGTCGAAGGCGGCGCGCTGAGCCTTGAGCCGGCGAGATGGTCCCTCGGGCGTGTCCAGGGCCCGCGAATAGGCGATCGCGGTCTTGGCCGCCAGGCGGAAGACCTTCTGCTTGGCGCCGGTCGCCTTGGCGTCCGCAGCGTTGTAGATCTTCTCGAAGACCCGCGGCACGGCCAGGACCGCCGTGGGTCGGAAGGAGCCCAGGTCGTTGACGAGATTACGCACGTCGGGCACGTGCCCCAGCACACCCGAGCGCGAGCAGACGATCGCGATCTCCACGAACCGGCCGAGCACATGGGCCAGGGGCAGGAACAGCAGGAAACGGACCTCGGCCCCGCCCAGGACCTCGGGTACGTGCGGGCAGACGTTGACGCATAGGTGCACGAGGTTGCCGTGGCTGAGCTCGACGCCCTTGGGGCGGCCCGTCGTGCCGGAGGTGTAGACGATCGTGGCCAGGACTGTGAGGTCAGGGTCGCGGTGCGCCGGTCGAGCTCGCCGGCGTCCACGCCTCGACCGGACTTGATGAGCCCCAGGACGTCCTCGCGCTCGACGCACAGCACCTGCAGACTCTCCAGCTCGGGCACGGTGGAGGCCAGTGCGCCGACCATGGAGGCCATGGCCTCGTTCTCCACAATGATGAGCTTCACGCCGGCGTCGGTGAGGATCCACTGGGCCTGCTCGGCCGAGGAGGTCTCGTAGACGGGGACCACGACCAGGCCCGCCTCCCAGGCGGCGAAGTCCAGCAACGTCCACTCATACGACGTGTGCGACATGATGCCGACGGCGTCTCCGGGCTGAAGACCTCGGGCCACCAGTCCCGCGGCCACTTCACGCACCTGGGTGCGGAAGGCGCTGGCACTCATCTCCCGCCAGCGCCGTCCCAAGGGGGACTTACGGGCGATGAGCCCGCCGTCGGGATTGCGGCGCACGCGCTCGGCCAGCGCCCAGGATGTTGTCATGCCGTTGTGAACCGGGACCAGGAGCTCGGTGGTGCGCTCTCCGGACGAGGCGGAGGGGTTGGAGTTGGCTGGTCGGGCGGAGGCGTCGGTCATGGTCGTAAGTATGCCCGCCTGAGGCGAGTGGTGACGTTTGCTCCCGTTTACTCCTGCGGTCCTTTGCGTGTGGAGCTGTAGATGTCCGCGATGACGTCGGCGTGGGCCTCCATGACCGGGCCGCGCTTGACCTTCAGCGACGGGGTGAGCAGGCCGTTGGCCTCAGTGAAGTCGGTGGCCAGCACCCGGAAGGCGCGGATCGACTCGGCCCGGGAGACCGCGCGGTTCGTGCGTGCCACGGCCCGGTCCAGGGCGGCGAGCACCTGCGGGTGGGAGGATGCCTCGACCACGTCCATGGCCGCCAGCCCGTGGTTGCGCAGCCACTGGGGGAGCATCTCCTTGTCCAGTGTGATGAGTGCGGAGATGAAGGGCTCCCCGTCCCCGATCACGAGCACCTGGCTGATGAGCGGGTGACCGCGCAGGCGGTCCTCGAGCTGGGCGGGGGCGACGTTCTTGCCACGGCGGTGACGATGAGCTCCTTCTTGCGTCCGGTGATGCGCAGGTAGCCGTCATCATCGAGGGCGCCGATGTCGCCGGTGCGGAACCAACCGTCGGCGGTGAAGGCCTCGGCCGTGGCCTCGGAGTTGTTGTGGTAGGTGGAGAAGACGCCCATGCCGCGGACCTGGATCTCGTCATCCTCACCGATGCGGATCTCGTTGCCGCAGACGGGCGGACCGACGGTGCCGATCTTGTTGAGCCAGTCGGTGTTGACGCTGACCGGGCCGATGGTCTCGGTCAGGCCGTAGCCCTCCAGGATGACCAGGCCCAGTCCGCGGTAGAAGTGCCCCAGACGCTGTCCCAGCGGCCCTCCGCCGGAGATGATGAAGCGGGCGTTGGGGCCCATGAGTCCCCGGATCTTGCGGAAGACGAGACGATCGGCCACGGCGTGCGCCCGACGGAGACCGCGGGAGGGGCCCTCCGGGGTGTCCAGGGCGCGGGAGTAGGCGATGGCGACCTTGGCGGCCCAACGGAACAGCTTGAGCTTGGCGCCGCTGCCGGCCTTGGCGTCGGCGGCGTTGTAGATCTTTTCCAGGACGCGCGGGACGGCCAGGATGTAGGAGGGGGCGAAGGACTGCAGGTCGGGCAGGAGGGTCTTGGCGTCGGGGGTGTGGCCCAGCACGCCCTCGCCGGCCAGGGACAGCAGCTGGAGGCAGCGGGCGTAGACGTGGGCCAGCGGCAGGAACAGCAGCAGGCGTACATCGCCGCCCCACAGGACGCCGGGCAGGTAGCGCACCCCGTGATAGGGGATGCCGACGGCGTTGCGGTGGGTGAGCTCGACGCCCTTGGGGCGGCCCGTGGTGCCGGAGGTGTAGATGATGGAGTAGACGTCGTCGACCGTGAGGGCGTTGGTGCGCTGGTCGACCTGGGAGGGGCTGACGCCCGAGCCCGCCTGGACGATCGTGGTGATCGCGTCGGAGTCCAGTGCCAGGACCCTCACCGGCTGCTCGATACCGGCGACGGCGCCGCGTACGAGCTCGGCCAGCGTGCCGCTCTCGGTGATGACCAGACGCACGTCGGAGTCGGTGACGATCCACTCGACCTGCTCGGCTGAGCTCGTCTCGTAGATGGGCACCGAGATGAGGCCCGCGCGGGCGATGGCCATGTCCAGGAGGAACCAGTCGTAGGACGTGTGCGCCATGATGCCGACGGCGGTGCCCGCCTCGAGCCCCATGCCGATGAGACCCGCGGCCACGTGGGCCACCTCCTCGCCGAAGGCCCGGGCCGAGACCTCCTGCCAGTCCCCGGACAGGGACGACTTGCGGGCCACGAGCGGCCGGTCACCGCTGCGGGCGATGCGGTCGGCGAGCAGCCACGGAACCGACCAGTGCGCCTCGGGCTGGAAGGGGATCTCAGTGCTGGAGACCCCGTCGGCCATGTGGCCGGGATAGCGCGGCGGCCTGGTGCTGGTGGCCTGGGGCGAGGAGTGGTGAGAGCTCACGGCCTCATTGTGTCAGGCGGCGGAAAGGGCGGCGCACCGTTGAGGTGAGAGAAGGAGAGGGTGAGCTGTGGAGGTTTTCACAGGAGGTGTGCAGCGGTCTCCTGGAGATCGTGGGGTGTGGGGATGGCAGGGGAGTCTGTGGTTCGGAGGTTCCTCTCAAGGCATCCGAGATGGCGAGTGAAAAATGGCTTGACCGGGAGATTGCAGATGTGTAACGTGCCTCTCATGCCCAAGTCGACGCGCGTCGACGATGTGGGTCCTTCCGGAACGGAGCCGGTGGGCTCCGCAGCAGTTTCAAGGAGGAAACACACATGACACCCCTACCCCGTCGTCAGTTCATCCAGGGCTCGGCCCTGGCTGCGGCGCTGGCCTCAGTCGGGGCCTGCTCCACCTCACGCGGAGACGACGACGGTCCCGTCACCTTTGAAGGCACCGGACCAATCACCTGGGTCCAGGGCAAGGACAACTCGGGCGGCAAGGTGCAGGCCAGGATCGATGAGTGGAACAAGGCCAACCCCGGCGAGGAGGTCAAGCTCATCGAGCTCTCCGCCGAGGCCGACCAGCAGCGCACCTCGCTCATCAACGCCGTCAGGATCAACTCCAAGGCCTACGACGTCGTCTCCCTGGACAATGTCTGGGTCTCCGAGTTCGCCGCCAACCGGTGGGTGGTCGAGCTGCCCCAGGACGAACTCAAAAACGATGACATCCTCGAACCCGTGTGGAAGACGGGCGTCTATAAGGACAGGCTCTTCGCCGTTCCGTTCCACACGGATGCTCCGGTGATGTTCTACCGCAAGGACTTCCTGAAGCAGGCCGGCGTCGCGGTCCCCAAGACCTGGGACGAGGTCAAGGCCGCCATCGACAAGGTCCGGGCCCTGCCCGGGCCACGAGAACATCGGAGGGTTCGGCGGTCAGTTCGCCAAGTACGAGGGCCTGACCTGCTGCGCCTCGGAGTTCATCCACACCGCCGGTGGGTGGGCTTTCTACGACGCGGACAACCAGGTCATCTGTCGACTCCGCCGAGTCGGTCGCCGGGCTGCAGTGGCTCATCGACGGCTTCTCCAAGGGCTACATCCCCAAGGCGTCCCTGGAGTGGAAGGAGGAGGACGGCCGCAACGCCTTCGAGGCGGGCGATCTCCTCTTCTACCGTCAGTGGCCCTACCAGTACGCCAACAACAAGAAGTCCCTGGGGACGGAGAAGTTCGACGTCGCCGCCCTGCCGAGCATCGACGGCAAGCCCTTCGTCTCCACGCTGGGTGGGCACAACTGCGCCATTACCAAGGGATCCAAGAACAAGGCGACCGCCTTGAAGTTCGTCAAGTGGTGGATCAGCGAGGACTCCGAGCGCTACCAACTGGAGACCCAGACACTCGCACCGATCTACGGGTCCCTCTACGACGACCCCGAGCTCCTCAAGGACTTCCCCTACCTGCCGATCCTCAAGAAGAGCCTCGAGAACGCCAAGAGCCGTCCCCAGGCCGTCTACTACGGCGACGTCACCGCCAAGATCCAGGACAGCATCTACCCGGCGATCAAACAGCCGGGGAGCAGCGCGGCCAAGGACGTCATCGCCGGCCTGAGCAGCAACCTGAAGAAGTTGGAGGGCTAGAGCCCCGATATGGTCACCGCCTTGCGGCGGAGCCCCTCGTGAACCCGGTCATGTCATCGAGGACAGTCAACAAAGGACAGTCATGAGTACAACGACGCACTCCGAACAAGTCGTCAATCACCAGTCCAAGAGCTCCAAGGCCCAGGCCCGTCTGGCCTGGCTGCTCATCTCGCCCACGGTACTGGTGCTGACGATCGTCATCCTCATCCCCATCGCGCAGTCCCTCTACCAGTCGCTCTTCGGGCGTCCCCGGCTGGAGGACAACGGCTTCTTCTCCACCACCGAGCCCTTCGTGGGCCTGAAGAACTACACCGACATCTTCTCCAGCGCCGGTGAGAGGTTCTGGGTCGCCTTCTACAACACGACCCTCTTCGGCGTGGTCACCGTGGTCCTGGAGACCATCCTCGGTGTGGCCATGGCGCTCATCATGCACAAGGCAATGAAGGGACGCGGCATCGTGCGCGCCTCCATCCTCGTGCCCTGGGCGATTCCCACCGCGGTCTCCGCCATCCTGTGGGGCTGGATCTTCAACCAGAACGGAGTCGCCAACGCCATCCTGGGCCGGCACGTCATGTGGGCCTCGGGGGACCTGAGCGCCAAGGCGGCCATCATCATCGCCGACGTGTGGAAGACGGCGCCCCTACATCGGGCTGCTCACCCTGGCCGGGCTCCAGCTCATCCCCGACGAGGTCTACGAGGCCGCCAAGATCGACGGCGCGAGCGCCTGGAAGCGCTTCACCTCCATCACCCTGCCACTGGTCAAGCCCGCGCTCGTCGTGGCCGTGGTCTTCCGGGCCCTGGACGCCCTGCGTATGTTCGACCTGCCCTACATCCTCATCGGTCCCCAGGAAGGGCAGCGTGGAGACCCTCTCCATGCTGGTCCAGGACGAGAGCTCCAACTCCCGCTACGGCAGTGCCGCGGCCTACGCCCTCATCCTGTTCCTCTACGTCTTCGTCTTCGCCGTCGCGTTCTTGAAGATCACCAACACCGACCTCAGCGGTAACGACGAGGCTCGGCGCAAGCGCAATGAGCGCAAGCTGCCGGTCAGCGCCTTCTTCAAGCGCTCCGGCTCCTCCACCCCGGCCTCCCAGACGGCTACTGAAAGGAGCCAGCAGGCATGAGCACCTCCACCGCCGCACCGCTCAACAAGACCAAGAGGGACTGGGGAAGCCTCTTCTCCACCGTCGGTATCGTCCTCATCGTCATCTACTGCCTGGCGCCCTTCTACTGGATGCTGGTCTCCTCGCTGCGCCCCGACAGCGAGATCTTCGAGAACAGCTGGTGGCCCCGCCACCCCTCCTTCGAGAACTACAAGGCGGTCTTCTCCTCGAAGAACGACTTCGCCAACGGCCTCATCAACTCCCTGGTCGTCTCGATCATCGTGACGATCGTGGCGCTGGCGGTGGCAACCTTCACCGCCTACGCCCTGGCGCGCCTCGACTTCCGGGGCAAGGGTCTGCTGATGCTCCTCATCATCGCCACCTCGATGTTCCCGCTCGTGGCCATCATCGTGCCCCTGCTGAAGAACTTCGCCGCCTGGGGCTGGACGGACACCTACCAGGCGATGATCGTCCCGGATCTGTCCTTCTCCCTGCCGCTGGCGGTGTGGAACCTGACGAGCTTTCTTCCGGCAGATGCCCCAGGAGCTCGAGCAGTCCGCCATGGTTGACGGATGCACCCCGGGCCAGGCCTTCCGCAAGGTCATCCTCCCGCTGGCCGCGCCGGGAATCTTCACCACCGCCATCATCATCTTCATCGGCGCCTGGAACGAGTTCCTCGTGGCCGTCACGATGATCGTCAACCCCGTCCATGCAGCCCGGCCACGGTGCTGCTGTCGAAGTTCACCGGGGACTCCCAGTTCAACACACCCTTCGGCTCACAGATGGCGGCCGGAGTCATCATGACGCTGCCGCTGGTCGTCATGGTGCTGCTCTTCCAGCGCCGGATCGTGGCCGGACTGGCCGCAGGAGGGCTCAAGCAGTAGGGACAGCCGCAGTCCGAGCCCGGCTCACTGGAGAGCCCACCCATCACCAGTTCGTCTCTGTGGGGCGGCAGCACCGCGCCGCCGCCCCACAGAGATCGTTCAGGGACGACGCTGGTTGCCTCCAGCCCCCACCCCCATTCCATCATCCCTCGTCTTCTCTTTCACCTGGCCGCAGTGCCGCGGCCCGACCTAGGACCTGTTCATGACCTCGACCAGCGCCCGTCCGCAGGGACTCGTATCGCGCACCGACACCGACGCCTGGTGGCGCGATGCCGTCATCTACCAGATCTACCCCCGCTCCTTCGCCGACGCCAACGGTGACGGTATCGGCGATATCCAGGGGATCCGGGATCATGTCGACCACCTGGTGGCACTGGGCGTGGACGCCGTGTGGCTCTCGCCCTTCTACCCCTCGCCCCAGGTCGACGCCGGCTACGACGTCTCGGACTACTTCGACCTGGCCCCCGAGTACGGGGTCCCTGAAGGACCTCGACGCACTCATCGCCGACCTCCACGAGGCCGGCATCCGCGTCATCATCGACCTGGTCCCCAACCACTCCTCCGACCAGCACGAGTGGTTCCGTGCCGCTCTGGAGGCGGGCCCGGGTTCCCCTGAGCGCGATCGCTACATCTTCCGTCACAGTGACGACGGCGCCCCGAACAACTGGGGCTCGCTCTTCGGCGGACCGGCCTGGCAGCCGGTGGAGCCGCTCACCGGCCGCAGCGAGGACCGGGGCTGGTACTACCTCCACCTGTTCGCAGCCGAGCAACCCGACTTCAACTGGTCCAACGAGGACGTCCACGAGCACTTCCGCACCTTCCTGCGCTTCTGGGTGGAGCGCGGTATCGACGGATTCCGCGTGGACGTCGCCCACGGTCTGGTCAAGGCCGAGGGACTGCCCGACGATGAGCTCGGCCCCGACCGGTGGAACGTCACCGACTCGCAGGACGGGGACACGGGCCACGAGAAGCTGCCCGACGTCGGGCCGGCCTTCAACCAGCCCGGGGTCCACGACATCTACCGCGAGTGGCGCCGTGTCCTGGACGAGGTCGGCACGGACATCCTCCTGGTCGCCGAGGCCTGGGTGCCCACGGAGGCCGATGCCGCCCTGTACGTGCGCGCCGACGAGATGAGCCAGGCCTTCAACTTCCCCTTCCTGACCACAGGATGGGACGCCGACGGGCTGCGCCGCGTCATCGACGTCTCCCTGAGCGAGTACGGCGCCGTCGGAGCCCCTTCCACCTGGGTGCTGTCCAACCACGACGTCGTGCGCCACGCCTCCCGCCTGGCCTACCCCGCCGACATGGACACCGACCCCGGGATCGGCCCCAAGGATCCCTCAGCCCGACGCCGCGCTCGGCCTGGCCCGGGCGCGCGCCGCCACCCTGTTCATGCTGGGACTGCCCGGCAGCGCCTACCTCTACCAGGGCGAGGAGCTGGGGCTGCCCGAGCACACCACCATGGAGGACGAGGCCCGCCAGGACCCCCTGTGGGAGCGCACCAACCACCTCGTCCCGGGCGCGACGGCTGCCGGGTCCCCCTGCCCTGGACGCGGGACGGGGCCTCCTACGGCTACAACGCCACCGGCCGCACCTGGCTGCCCCAACCCGAGGGCTGGGGCGAGTACTCGCCCCAGGTCCAGGAGGGGCGCGAGGACTCCACCCTCTCCTTGTACCGGCGGGCCATCGCCCTGCGCCGCGAGCTCCGACTCGGGCGCGGGGCAGTGGAGTGGCTGGACAGTGAGCCCGGGGTCCTGCTCCTGCGCAACGGCACCACCGGAATCGTCCTCAACACCACTGAGCACTCGGTGGTGATCGAGGGAGTTGGCAAGCCCCTCATCACCTCCTGGCACCGGACTGACCCGGACGGGGCGGATTCAGCGGATACCGTGGACACCGCGAACGCCGTCATCGTGCCACCCAACGGCGGCTGCTGGCTGGATGCGTCCGCTGGAGGAACCGATGGCGGCGACCCGCGCTGACGTGGCCCGGGCGGCGGGCGTGTCGCCCTCGACCGTCACCTACGTCCTGAGCGGTCAGCGCTCGACGAGCTCGAGCACCCGGGAACGAGTCATGCGGGCCGTGCGCGAGCTCGACTACCACCCCAACACCGCCGCCCGCTCACTGGCCTCGCCGGTGCTGCGCACCGTAGGAGTCCTCTTCCGACGCCAACGCTCCACCATCGACGCCAACGACCTGGACTACGTCGATGGCGTGCGCCGCGCACTGGCGCCCAGCGGGAATCCAGGTCGTCATCCCGGTCATGACCTCCTCGACGCCGCTGATCGAGCTGCGCTCGCTCGTGCGCTCCGGCGCCCTGGGCGGGGTGGTTCTCATGGACGTGGCCGACGGCGATGAGCGCGAGGCGATGCTGCTGGAGGAGAAGGTCCCCACCGTCCTCATCGGCTCCTCCGATCGAGCCGGCGGAGCGCCGGGCATTGACACGGACTTCGCTCAGATGGCGCACGCCGGCGTGGAGCACCTGGCCGGTCTCGGGCACCGTCGCATCGTCGCGCTCCTGCGGGAGACCGCCTCCGACGACGCTCATGCCCGTCAGGACCAGGCCCACGAGCTCCTGCGTGCCGCGCAGGAGCTGGGGAGTGGATGTCCTGGTGCGCCAGGTGCCGGAGGCGGCGCTGGCCGGCGCCGACATCGTTGAGGCCGGCGGCCTCATCGAGGGGTGCAGCGCCGTCCTGTCCAACAACCCCGCCGCCGTGGTGGGACTGGCCTGTGCGGCGCAGGCCCACGGGCTGTCCGTTCCCGCGGACCTGTCCGTGCTCACCCTCGGGATCACGCAGGACAGCGGCCGCCAGGGGGAGGCCTTCAGCGAGCTCAGTGTGGACCGTGAGGCCATGGGGACTGAGGCGGGCTCACTTCTCCTGAGCCGCCTCAGGGGAGAACCGGACCCGGCTCAGCACCGCAGACTCATGCCCGCCGTCCTCACCGACCGCGGCTCGACGGCGCGCTGGCGGAGCTGATGGCATTGGTACGGGGCAGCAGCGTCTTCGGCAGAGAACCGAAGGCGTGAACCTGCCTGGCAGGTCCTAGAACGACGACGGTGGCGCCGCCCGAGGGGGACGGCGCCACCGTTCGTCAGAGGACCGGGTGCTCGCGGCTCACTTCTTCTTGGTCGGGGCCTCGCCGAGCTCGGCGGCGGTCACGGTCACCGGGGAGGCGCCCTCAGCCGAGTCGGCTGCCGGGGCGGCCTGCTCCACGGTGAAGGGGCCGGTGACCTTGGCCGCCTCCGTCAGGTCCGCACGAACCGCCTCGATGGCCTCGGCGTACTCGGGCCGGTCGGCGGCAACGGACAGCGTCACCGAGAGGATCGGTGTCTTCTGACTCGTCTTGGCCTCCGACTTCACCTTGCGCAGCGCCGCCAGGGCGACTCCCGCACGGGCCACCAGCTCGGCGTCGGCCCCGGCGGAGGCCTCCCGCAGACCCTCGGACTGCGGCCAGGCGGCCCGGTGCACCGATCCGGTGCGGTACCAGCTCCACACCTCCTCGGTGGCAAAGGGCAGGAAGGGGGCCAGCAGGCGCACGAAGGTGTCCACCGCGATCGCCAGCGTCGCCCGCGCCGAGCGGACGGCCGCGGCGTCGTGAGAGCCGTCGAAGTCATTGGCCCGGTCCTTGACCAGCTCGATGTAGTCATCGCAGAAGGTCCAGAAGAAGGACTCGGTGACCTCCAGGGCCCGGGCGTGACCGAACTCCTCGAAGGCCGCCGTGGCGGTGTCGACGACGTCGGCCAGAGCCGCCAGGACCGCGCGGTCGATCGGCTCGCTGACCACCGAGGCATCCAGGCAGGGGGCGGGGGCCGCGGCCACGGTGGCCTCGTCGGCGTCCCAGGGGATCCCCATGGACAGGGCGAACTTGGAGGCGTTGAGGACCTTGATGGCCAGGCGCCGACCGATCTTGATCTGGGTCTCCTCGAAGGCCGCGTCCAGGCCCAGGCGGGCCGAGCTGGCCCAGTAGCGCACGGCGTCGGAGCCGTACTGCTCCAGCAGGCCCATGGGGGTGACGACATTGCCCTTCGACTTGGACATCTTCTTGTGGTCGGAGTCCAGGATCCAGCCCGACAGGCCGGCGTTCCGCCACGGCAGGGCCGCGAACTCCAGGTCCGCGCGCACCACCGTGGTGAACAGCCAGGTGCGGATGATGTCCTGCCCCTGCGGGCGCAGGTCCATCGGGTAGACCCGGCCGAAGAGGTCCTCATCGCTCAGCCAGCCCGAGGCCAGCTGGGGCGACAGGGACGAGGTGGCCCAGGTGTCCATGATGTCGAGCTCGCCGACGAAAGCCGCCGGGCTCGCCGCGCTGGTCCTCGGTGTAGCCGGCCGGGACGTCGGAGGACGGGTCCACGGGCAGCTCGGACTCGGCCGGCGTCAGGATCGCGTCGTAGTCGACCTCGCCGTCGGCGTCGACCTTGTACCACAGCGGGAAGGGGACGCCGAAGAAAGCGCTGGCGCGAGACCAGCCAGTCGTTGTTGAGGCCGCGCACCCAGTTCTCGTAGCGCACGCGCATGAAGTCGGGGTGGAACTCCAGCTGGCGGCCGCGCTCGAGCAGCTCCTCGCGCAGATCGGTGCCGGAGGCCGGGTTCGTCCACTCCTTACCGCCGTTGCGGATGTACCACTGGCGGGAGGTGACGATCTCCAGGGGCTTGTCGCCCTTCTCGAAGAAGTTCGTCTGACGCACCGTCTTGACGGGCTCACCGCGCATCTCGCCGGTCTGCGCCAGGCGAGCCACGAGGGCCTCACGGGCGGAGAAGGCGGTCTTACCGGCCATGGCCTCGTACATCTCACGGCCGGCCTCAGAGGTGATCCACTCGGGAGTCTCAGTCTCGATGCGCCCGTCCTTGCGCAGGATCGCGCGCAGCGGCAGCTGCAGGTCGCGCCACCAGTCGATGTCCGTGGTGTCACCGAAGGTGCAGCACATGGCGATCCCGGCGCCCTTGTCCTTCTCCGCGGCCGGGTGCGGCAGGACCGGCACCTCGACGCCGAAGACGGGGGAGGCCACCGTGGTGCCGAACAGGGGCTGGTATCGCTCGTCATCGGGGTGGGCCACCAGGGCCACGCAGGCGGGCAGCAGCTCGGGACGGGTGGTCTCGATGCATACGTCGACGCCGTTCTCCACCGGGGCGCCGGCGGCCTCGGCCTTTGGCGGCGGCGGCCTCATCGACGATGTGGAAGGCCAGACGGTGGTAGAAGCCGGGGTACTCGCGAGACTCCAGCTCTGCCTGGGCCACCGCCGTCTGGAAGGTGACGTCCCACAGTCCGGGCGCCGCCGCCTGGTAGGCCTCACCGCGCTCGAGGTTGTGCAGGAAAGCGGTCTGGGCGACCTTGCGGGCCCGCTCGCCGATGGTCTGGTAGGTGTGCGACCAGTCCACGCTCAGGCCGAGCCTGCGCCACAGGGCCTCGAACTGCTTCTCGTCCTCCACCGTGAGGCGCTCGCACAGCTCGACGAAGTTGCGACGCGAGACCGGCACCTGGTCGCGGGCCTTGATCGACTTGCCCTCACCGCCGGTGTGCGGGGGAGTGAAGTGAGGGTCGTAAGGCAGGGAGGGGTCGCAGCGCACCCCGAAGTAGTTCTGGACGCGGCGCTCGGTGGGCAGGCCGTTGTCGTCCCAGCCCATGGGGTAGAACACCGCCTTGCCGCGCATGCGCTGGAAGCGGGCCACGGTGTCGGTGTGGGTGTAGGAGAAGACGTGCCCCACGTGCAGGGAGCCGGAGACCGTCGGCGGCGGGGTGTCGATCGAGAAGACCTCGGCACGCTCGGCGCTGCGGTCGAAGGCGTAGGTCCCCTCGGACTCCCAGCGCTCGCCCCAGGTGGTCTCCAGGCCGTCGGTCGACACCTTGGCCGGCACTCGCGGGCTGTGGGGCTCGGAGGGCAGCAGGCGGCTGGACGATGACGAGGTAGCGGCGTGGCTCGTGGGGGTCTCAGACATGAGGTCGATTCTGTCACGACGCGGCCCGGGCACTCGACACGGTCCGGTGTGAGGTCGGCGGGCGTCGGTGCTGCTCCACCTGCCTTATGGATGAGGAGCCGGGTTACGAAACGGGCGCTGATTGGTACGCTTGTACCAACACGGATCGAGGGGGACCCGAAGCGGTCCCGGGCCGTAGTCGAGGAGGACGCACATGGACGAGGAGCCGGTGGAGAACAAGGACCCAGTGGCGCAGACGATGTCGGGCGTCTCCCGGGACCCGTCAGCGCAGGCAGGCAGCCAGTCCGGAGGGGACGTCACCGACCGCCTGCGGGAGCTCAGCGAGAACGCCGGCGTTCTCAGCCGCAAGAACGCACACCTGGCCAACGCCCTGAGGGCCGTGCGCCAGGAGCTGGCGGCCCTCCACGAGGACGTCAAGGCCCTTCAGCTCCCGCCCCTGGCGCACGCCACCGTCCTGGCCGTGGACGCCACCGCGCGCACCGCCGACGTCTCCATCGCCGGGCGGCGCCACCGGGTGGGTGTAGGGCCCGCCGTCGTGTCCTCCTCCCTCCGCCCGGGCGACGACGTCGTCCTCAACGAGCACCTCGTCATCACCGCCACCACCCCCTCGCCGCGCTTCGGGGAGGTCGTCACCGTCAAGGAGACCTACGACGACGGCACCGTCCTGGTCCTGGCCCGCCACGACGAGGAGCAGGTCCTCAGCCTCTCGGCGACCCTGAGCGACCACCGCCCCCGGGTCGGCGATGCGCTCGTGGCCGACCTGGCCGTGCGCATGGCGCTGCGCCCCGTGGTGCGCTCCGAGGTCGAGGAGCTCGTCCTGGAGGAGGTGCCCGACGTCGGATACGGCGACATCGGCGGACTGGGCGAACAGATCGAGCTCATCCGCGACGCTGTCGAGCTGCCCTTCCTCCACCCCGACCTCTACCGCGAGCACCGGCTCACCCCACCGCGCGGGGTACTGCTCTACGGGCCGCCCGGATGCGGCAAGACCCTCATCGCCAAGGCCGTCGCCGCCTCCCTGGGGGCGGGCGGCCGGGGCGAGGCCTACTTCCTCAACATCAAGGGCCCCCAGCTGCTGGACAAGTACGTGGGGAGACCGAGCGGCGCATCCGCGTCATCTTCGCCCGTGCCCGGGAGAAGGCGGCAACCGGGGTGCCCGTCGTCGTCTTCTTCGATGAGATGGACTCCCTGTTCCGCACCCGCGGGTCCGGGAGGTCCTCAGACGTCGAGACCACCGTCGTCCCGCAGATGCTCGCCGAGATCGACGGCGTCGACGAGCTCGACAACGTCGTGGTCATCGGCGCCACCAACCGCGAGGACATGATCGACCCGGCGATCCTGCGGCCGGGCCGCCTCGACGTCAAGATCCGCATCGGGCGGCCGGACCGGCGCGGCGCCGCCGAAATCCTGGCGACCTACCTGACGCCCGACCTCCCGATCAGTGAGGAGCTCCTGGCCGCTCACGGCGGCGCGCAGGGGGCGGTGGACGCTCTCATCGAGCAGGTGATCGAGGCCCTCTACACCCGCCGCCGCGCCACCGAGATGGTCGAGCTCACCCGCTCCGACGGGCAGGTCGAGATCCTCCACGTCGCCGACCTCGTCAGTGGCGCCATGCTCGCCAACATCGTCGACCGGGCCAAGAAGGCGGCCGTGAAGGACCTGGTCACCAACGGGAGGCGCGGCCTGACGCGAGAGCACCTGCGCCGCGCCGTCATTGAGGAGATCGTGGAGAACGAGGGCCTGCCCGCCACCGTCCACCCCGACGACTGGGCCCGCGTCAGCGGACGGCGCGGCACACCCGTGGTCTCCATGAGCGTGCTCCAGCGCTCGCGGGAGGAGTGAGAGCAGTGGCGCCGGCGAGTACCCAGCGGGCCCCCGGCCGTGAGGTCACGGTCATGGGCCTGGAGACCGAGTACGGCATCCTCGGAGCCGAGCCCGAGGACGTCGTGGCCGCCTGCCTGGATGCCGAGGGCGAGGCGGGGCGCAGCCGGGGCGTGCGCTGGGACTACTCCGGCGAGTACCCCCTGCGTGACGCCCGTGGCTTCGAGATGGACCGCTCAGCGGCCGATCCCTCCATGCTCACCGACATCTCCGGAGCCGGGTCCGTCGAGGCCCCCGTCCCCGGGCGGGTGCGCACCACCGCCGTCGTGCGTCTGACCGCCCAGGAGGAGGCATGGCAGCGCGGTACCGCCACCTGCGTGGGCACTGGTGGGCGCCTCTACGTCGACCACGGGCACCCCGAGTACGCCACTCCCGAGTGCACCGGTGCCGCGCAGGCCGTCCTTGCCGACCGGGCGGGTGACCTCCTGGTGGCCAGGGGCGCCGAGCGGCTGCGCCGTGGCGGCGTGGAGGCCCGACTGTTCAAGAACAACGTCGACGGCAAGGGCGCCACCTACGGCACCCACGAGAACTATCTCGTGCCCCGCACCCTCGACTTCGACGACCTCGTCGAGGCCCTGGTGCCCCTGCTCGTGGCCCGCCCGCTCCTGGTGGGTTCCGGCCGGGTCGGCACCGGCGCCGTCGCCCAGGGCGCCGACTTCCAGATCAGCCAGCGGGCCGACTACCTGGAGAGGATCGTCGGCCTGGGCACCACGGTGGACCGCCCCCCTGGTCAACACCCGCGACGAGCCCCACGCCGACCCACAGCGCTGGCGCCGTCTCCACCTGGTGGCCGGCGACGCCAACTGCTTCGACACCATCGCCTGGCTCAAGCTCGGCATGACCGCCCTCGTCCTCCAGGTGCTGGCCGACGGCGTCCCCGCCTCCTGGCGCCGCCTGCGCCTGGCCGACCCCGTGGCCCAGGCCCGGGACGTCTCCCGCGACACCCGCCTTCAAGGAGCGCTCGAGCTCGCCGACGGCCGCCGCCTGAGCGCCCTGGAGATCCTGGAGCACTACCTTGAGACGGTGCGCAGCCACCTGAGGGACCACGGCCGCCCCGCTCCGGCACCGACAGGCGACCCCCTGCGCCCGGACCTGGCAGCGCTGGCCGACGGTGCCGACACCGAAGGTGCCGAGACCGGTGCGATTCTCGCCTTCTGGGAGGCCTCACTGGCCTCACTGCGCGAGCTTCAGGCCCAGTGCGCCGATGGCGACGAGCCGGGGGAGCCCCAAGGAGCCGCCGGACACCTGGAGTGGGTCGCCAAGAAGCAGCTCCTGGACGCCACCGCCCGTCGCCATCCCGGCACCCGCGGACACGACGTCCTCCACGCCGTCGACCTGGCCTGGTCCGAGCTCTCCCCGGCCGGACGGGGCCTGGCCGAACGGGTGCCCGCCGGCGTCGACGCACGTGGCGGGCTCAGCGACGAGGCGGTGGAGGCGGCCCTCGCCGAGCCGCCCACCACGACCCGGGCCTGGCTGCGAGGTAGGCTCGTGAGCACCTTCCCCGGGCAGGTGGTCGCCGCCGGTTGGCACTCCATGGTCCTGGAGACCGGTGAGAAGGCCCAGCGTCGCCTGCCCCTGACCGACACCCTGTCCTTCACCCGCGCCGCCACGGCACCGGCCCTCAAGGACGCCGCCGACGTCGTCGAGGTCCTAGCGCGCCTCACGGGCGAGCTCCCCGGCGACCCGGGGCGGGCCACCGAAGCAGTGACCACATCCGCCACCCCTGTCAGGAGAGCAGACATGAGTGAGTTCGCCCAGCCATCCCGCAGCCGCCAGGACGACCCCGCCCCCGACGACGACCCGACGCCCGCCCCCGCCGGCCCCGCCCGAGGCCAGGGCCTGGACTCGGTGCTGGACATGATCGACGACGTCCTGGCCGTTGATGCCCAGGAGTTCGTGCGCGGCTTCGTCCAGAAGGGCGGCCAGTGAGCGCCAGCGCCCTGGGGCCGCGCGTCACCGGCCTGGAGACCGAGTTCGGCGTCCTGTGCACCCCCGCCGGGCCACCGGAAGCGGTGAAGGCGGATCTGCCGGATGTCGAGCGGGCGGCGGCGCTCATCTTCCGTCACCGGCCGGCCGGCTACCGCAGCACCAACCTCTTCCTGCCCAACGGCGGGCGCCTCTACCTCGACATCGGCGCCCACCCCGAGTACGCCACCGCCGAGTGCGTGAGCGTGCGCGACCTCGTCGCCCAGGACCAGGCCGGGCGGGCGATCCTTGCGGCCATGGCGGAGAGCGCCGCCACGAGCCTCGCCCACGCGGGGACGGCGGTCCGCTTCCACCTCCTGGCCAACAACACCGACTCCGCCGGCCACACCTACGGCTGCCACGAGAGCTACTCCGTGCCCCGCAGCCTGCTCGACGCCCCGGACGAGCAGCCGGCGGCAACAGTGAGACCACCATGGCGGTCCTCACCTCCTTCCTGGCCACGCGCCCCGTGCTGGTCGGCTCCGGGCGCCCGCTGGGGGGCAGCCCATCGGAGCCGAACAAGGACGGCCGCGGGGCTGGGGACGAGGAGTCCGCATGGGGTCTGTCTCCGCGCGCCCCCCACCTTCAGGCTCTGACATCGGCCGACACCACCGGGCAGCGAGCCCTGGTCAACACCCGCGACGAGCCCCACGCCGACGCCACCCGCCTGCGCCGCCTGCACGTCACCTGCGCCGACACCACCATGGCCGAGCCGACGACGGGACTGCGCAGTGCGGTGACCCTCCTGCTCCTGGACGCCCTCGAGGCCGGCTGGGACTTCACCGACCTCATCCTGGCCGACCCGCTGGCCACCCTGTCCGCACTGGGGGAGAGCCCCTGGGGAGACGTTCCCGCCATCACCGTCGACGGCCGCCGCCTGAGCGCCGTCGACATCCAGGAGGCCTTCTTGGAGCGGATGACCTCCTACCTGGGCGACGCCGGAGTACCGGACTTCCTCCGCGGCGCCGAGCACCTGCTGGAGGACCTGGCGCCCCGCGTCATCTCTGCGCTGCGTCGCCATGACACCGGTCCTATCGACACCGAGATCGACTGGGCGATTAAGCGCCGCCTCATGAGCGCCCAGCGCGAGCGCCACCCCCAGCTGTCCGGTGATGCCCTGGGGGCCCTGCGCTCGCGGGTGGACCTGGCCTACCACGACCTCAACGCCGAGACCGGGCTGGGGCCACGCCTGGTCACCCAGGGGGCCATGGCGCGCCTGTGCGAACCGGAGGAGATCGAGCGCGCCCGCCACACGCCCCCGGCAACGCGCGCCGCCCTGCGGGGGGCCTTCGTGGCGGCCTGTCTGGAGGTGGGCGCCGACTTCTCGGTGACCTGGGAGAGCCTGCGCCTGGACTCACCACCCACTGCTCCCGTGGACCTGCCCGACCCTCTGGCGACTGTGAGCGACGCCGCCGAGTCCCTGACTCAGCGGGTGCGGTGCCTGCGTCCCGAGGAGATGCACCGCATCGACCTTGTGGGACGCGGAGGCCTGGGCGCTCCGGGCTAGGCTCCTGAGGACCTCGCCCGGCATCCTCAGCGCCGGTTCACCACCCGGTTCTCCCGTCTTTTCAACGGTTAGTCCTGATCGTCCTATAGCTGCTCCGTGCCTGTTCGGCCCTTGCAGGAACCCCCGAGAAGGAGTACACACTTAGGTATGCCTCACCAAAGCCGGTGAGGTGCTGACGAGAGGATCCGGTATGGCCGGCACAGCCAGTTCAGTCAGGTCAGCAGCGACCGACCCCGCCAGTGGCAACGGTGGTGCCCGGGCGGCGAACATCGCCTCGCCGCGCAACCTCATCAACGTGGGAGTCTTCACCGCCCTGTACTTCATCGCTCTGTTCGCCTCCGGGATGCTCGGGGCGATCCACCCGATCATGATCTTCATCGGCGGGATCATTGGCATCATCGTCGAGGCGATCATCTGCATGCTCTACGTGGCCCGGACCCGGGCCTTCGGCGCCTACGCCATCCTGGGGCTCATCATCGGCATCCTCATGGTCGCTACCGGACACGCCTGGGTCACACCCCTGGTCGCAACCGTCCTGGGACTCGCCGCCGACACCATCACCCGCGCCGGTGGATACGCCAGAACCGCCACCAACGCCCTGGGATTCGCCGTCTTCTCCATATGGGCCATCAGCCCGATCCTCCCGGTGATATGGGCCTCGGACGCCTACTTCGCCGACATCCGCGAGTCCATGGGGGACACGTACGCCAGAGACCTCCAGTCGCTGATCAGTATGAAGTTCCTTCTTGGGTGGATACTCGTCATCGCACTCGTGGCCGGTGCCAGCGCTCTGCTGGGAATGAAGATGCTGCGCAAGCACTTCGAGCGCGCAGGCGTCGCCTGAGCATGCGGCGCCCACAGATCTCAATGTCCCCGGCCGGCCCGGCGGCGCCGGGCCCGCAGAGCCGCTCGCTCCTCGACGTCCCGTTCGGGGCGCGCCCCCGCTCCGGCGTCGGCGCTATTGCCCGTGTTCGCGCCGATCCGCGCAGCAAGTTCCTGCTGCTCCTGGTGTGCAACGTGCTGGTGATGGGGGTTGCCCCCACCGGCGCCGTCGGACTCATCGCGGTCCTGGTGGGGATGCTCATCGCCCTGGACGAGCCGGTGCGCGTCCTCATGAGCTACTGCGCCATCACCGCGATGTTCTGGGGACTGACTCAGCTGCCTCAGTGGTGGCCGAGCGGGCTCGCGGTGTTCCTCGGGGTCGTTGCCTACTGGTTGCTGCGCTTCGCCATCTCACTGTCTTTGGGGGCATGGTTCGTCACCACCACCCGCGTGAGCACCCTGTTGGCGGCCCTCAACCAGCTGCGCGCGCCGCGGTTCCTCACCATTCCGCTGGCGGTGCTCTTCCGGTTCGTGCCGGTGGCCCTCGATGAGGCCAGGGGCGTCATCGAGGCCATGCGGCTGCGCGGCTACAGCGGCTCCTACCTGTGGCGCCACCCGCTTCAGTGCATTGAGAAGCTCGTGGTGCCCGTCCTGGCCGCCTCGGCCCGCAGCGCCGACGACCTCTCGGCCGCGGCTCTCATCAGGGGGCTAGGAGGTGGCGGCCGCCCCACCGTCGTCGATCGTCTGCGCTTCGGGAGTGCCGACGCCGTGCTCCTCGCACTGAGCGCCGCCATGGTGGCTCTCGCGCTGCTTCCCGTCCCGGGGGTGTGGCGGTGACCCCGCTTGATGAGACGAGGCTCGGCATCAGAGGCGTCTCCTACGCCTATCCCACCGGCCAGCAGGTGCTCGACGGCGTCGATCTGGATGTCGCCCCCGCAAGCCTCACCCTCGTGTGCGGGGCCTCGGGGTCGGGCAAGTCCACGATCCTGCGGCTGCTCAACGGCCTCATCCCGCACTTCCACGACGGCGAGCTCACCGGCCGGGTCCTCGTCGGGGACGAGGAGGTCTGCGACACCCCGATCGAGCGCTCCGGCCTGCGCACCGCCACGGTCTTCCAGAATCCCGCCTCCCAATTCTTCACGACCACCGTGGCCGACGAACTCGCCTTCGCGCCCCAGAACTACCAGGTCCCCGCGCCGGAGATCCGGCGACGTCGCAACGAGGCCCTGGAGACGCTGGGCATCACCGACCTGGCCGAGAGAGAGCTGCGCGGCCTATCCGGCGGCCAGACCCAGAAGGTCGCCTGCGCCCAGGCCCTGGCCCAGCAGACCCCCGTCATCCTCCTGGACGAGCCCACCTCCAACCTGGACCCGCGGGCGATCGACGACGTGCGCGCCGCCATCGAACGAGCTCAAACAGGCCGGCCGGACCCTCGTGGTGGCCGAGCACCGCATCTACTTCCTGCGCGGCCTCGTCGACGAGGCCGTCATCATGGGGCGGGGACGCGTCCTGCACCGGATGAGCGGCGAGGGACTGTGGCGGATCGAGGACGAGCGGCGCAGGCGGCTGGGCCTGCGCACCCTGGAGCGGCCCCGCCTGGCTAGGAGCCCCGAGCCCGTCGCAGCCCGGACCGGCCACGCGGGCAGCACGGCCGACGACGTCGTGAGCAGCGGCGTCGAGCACCCCTCTCGCGCGGCCGGTGGCGCACTATGGGCTGAGCCCAACGAGACTTCCGGAGGTCCGCAGGAGGAGGTCTGCGCATCGAGAACCTGAAGGTCGAGCGCGGCGGCCGCCTCATTCTCGACATCCCCGAGCTCTTCTTCCCCGCAGGTGCGATCACCGGCGTCATGGGTGCCAACGGGATCGGCAAAACAACCTGGCACGGGCTGTCTGCGGTCTGCAGCGCGCCCGCAGGGGCGTGCGCATCTCCCTGGACGGCAAGGGGCTCGCCACCGGGCAGGCCTTCCTCGTCATGCAGGACGTCCACCGCCAGCTCTTCGCCGAGTCGGTCTCCCAGGAGGCCGGCCTTCCGCAGCTCAAGCGCCTCGACCTGGCCGACCTGGCCGACCGTCACCCGCTTTCGCTCAGCGGCGGGCAGAAGCAGCGCCTCGTCATCGCCACCGCGATCGACCAGGATGCCCGCGTCCTCATCCTGGATGAGCCCACCTCCGGTGTCGACCACCGACATCTCGTGGCCATCGCCGCTGAGCTGCGGGACCTGGCGCGCGAGGGGCGCGTCGTCATCGTCATCAGCCACGATATCGAGTTCCTCAACGAGTGCACCGACCACGTCATCGAGATCGAATGACATCTAGTTAGATAATGATAATGATTTGCAAATATGACGATATCCGAGTAGACGTGAGGCCGTCGCGCTGACGCGCCTGAGGCGGTGCGTCCCCGGTGCTCCGGCACGGCGTCGGACTGTTCACCGTGACCTGCGAGAACACACGAGGAGAAGACATGAGTCCCACCAACCGCACAGCGACATCGACTGGGCAGGAGCGGCCCACCGTGCGCACGTCGTCACGCTCGGGCCTGGCCGACTCAGCGCTCGGAACCCGTCACCTCATGTCGATCGCGGCTCTGGCCGTGGTCTCGATGATCCTCCTGGTGCCCCTGAACTACCTGGCCCCGGCGGCGGGAGCCTCCCGAGACGTAGTTCTCCTGGGCTGCGCGATCATGGGACTGTGGCTCGTTCCCTTCCTGCTGCCCGCCACCGTCGTGCGCCGCCCCGGCGCTGTGATGATCGCGGCCCTTCTCATGGGGATCATGAGTGTCTTCACCACTCCGACGGGTCCCGCCGCCATCGTCGGCACCCTCATCGGCGGAGCCTTCGTCGAGGCACCCCTCGCCCTCATGCTCTACCGGAAGTGGACCTGGTGGTCCTTCCTGATCTCGGCGACGACCTTCGGCCTGCTCAACGGCCTCGGTGATCGCCCCTTGGGCGGTCACTGCGCTCATGATCTGGATCCTCAGCAGCGGAAGCCACCACCAGGAGACCGCTGCGCGCCTCTACGACCTGGGTGACGCGGTGACAGGAGGGACCGGCATCGGTGCGCTCGTCGCACTCGTCCTCGTCTCCGGCGTCTCCACCGACCCCGAGGCCCTCATCCGGACCCTGACCACCACCTTCCACATGCCCTACCGACTGGGGGCGGCGGGAATCGCGTCCATCGCCTTCATCACCCGCTTCCAAGACGACTTCGTACTCCTGCGCACCGCCAGGGCGCTGCGCGGAGTCGGCGACCGCTGGGGGCCGCTCGCCCCCGTGGTCCGCTGGATCGGATCAATCTGCCGCTGATGATCCTGGCCATCCAGCACGCCGAGCGCGTCGCCCTGTCCATGGACTCACGCGCCTTCGGCGCCCACCGACGGCGCACCGAGATGACCGACGAGCCCTGGAGAGCACGAGACTGGGGAGTCGTCGTTCTCACCTGGGCGCTGGTCGCCTTCACCTGGAACACCCTCCGCTGAGGAGAGCACCATGCCCAACCAATCGACTCACCAGACGACTCACCAGGCAACGAAACGCTTCACCGAGGAGCCGGCCGACCACCCCGGACAGACCGGACGGGCCGGCGGTGCCGGGCGTTCCGGCGTCACCGTCGGCGAGCTCATCCGGCCGGCGCGCCCGGCCATGATCGTCACCGGGCTGCTGACCGCCGTCGGAGCGCTGATGTCCATCGTCCCCTTCGAGGCCCTGCGCAACATGGCGGCCATATGGCTGGGCGAGACCTCCCCCGAGGGCTGGCGTGGCAGTCTGTGGATCTGGGCGGCCATCGCCGTCGGGGCGCTCTTCGCCTCCCAGGCCCTCTACCTGGCCGGCCTCGGGATCACGCACCTGGCCGAGGCCCGGCTGCGGCACCACCTGCGTGAGCGGGTCGTCGACGCCATCAGCAGCCTGCCCCTGGGGCGGGTGGCGCAGATTCCGCACGGCACCATCCGCAAGATGGTCTGCGACGACACCACCTCCATCCATACCCTCGTCGCCCACGTCCCCGGGGACGCCACCAACGCCGTCGTCATGGCGGCGGCGGGGACGGCCTATCTGCTGTGGACCGACTGGCGCCTGGCCTGCGCACTGGTGGGGCTGTGGGTACTCGCGCTGGGAGCGATGCTCCTGACCCTGTCCGGCCTGTCGGGCATCACCGAGCGCTTCGGTGCCGCTCAGACCGCGCTGGCTGCCGCGACCGTCGAGATGCTGGAGGGCATCAAGGAGATCAAGGGCTTCCAGGCCACCGACGCCTCCCGCACCCGCTTCAGCCAGGCGCGCACCGAGTTCTCCGGCCTGTCGTACGAGTGGGTGAGCAGGTCCGGGAAGGCCATCAGTGCCATGACCGCGGTCCTGCGGCCCTCCACGGTCTTCGCCACGGTCGCGGTCCTGGCCGTTCTGTTCACCTCCCAGGGGTGGACGCCGTTGTCGGCGACCCTGCCGTTCTTCCTGGTGGCACTCGGGCTGCCGGAGGGGCTCATGACGCTCATCGGTCTCATGCAGCACATGTACGAGTCCAGGATGGCCGCCCAGGCCACCGCCGACCTGCTCTCCCTGCCGCCGATGCCCGAGGGAACCCGTGACGACGGTGAGGGGCCCGCCCCCGGGCGCGTCGACGTCGAGGACGTCACCTTCTCCTACGAGGCCGGTTCCCCGGTCCTGCACGGTGTGTCCTTCACCGCCGAGCCGGGAACCGTGACAGCGCTCGTCGGCCCCTCCGGTGGTGGCAAGTCGACCCTGGCCCGCCTCATCGCCCGCTTCTACGACGTCGACGACGGCGCCGTGCGCATCAGCGGCGTCGACGTGCGAGATGCGACTTTCCCTGGCTGCTCTCGCGCGTGGCGATCGTGCTTCAGGATGTGGCCCTGGCCCATGAGTCCGTCCACGACAACATCGCCCTGGGACGCCCCTGACGCCACCCGGGAGCAGGTTGAAGCGGCCGCCCGGGCGGCCTGCATCCACGAGCGCATCACGCGTCTGCCCCACGGCTACGACACGACCCTGGGCGACGAAGGCGGGTTCCTCTCCGAGGAGAGCGTCAGCGCGTCACCCCTGGCGCGCGCCTACCTCCAGGACGCCCCCCGTCCTCGTCCTGGACGAGGCCACCGCCCAGGCCGACCCGGCCTCCGAGCGCGACATCCACCAGGCCCTGTCCCGGCTGGCGGCCGGGCGAACCGTCATCATCATCGCCCACCGCCTGTCCACGATCCGCGACGCCGACCAGATCCTCGTCGTCGACGCCGGACGCATCACCGAGCACGGCACGCACGAGGAGCTGCTGGCCGCAGGTGGCCGCTACGCCGCCATGTGGAGCAGCCAGGACCTGAACGAGAGACCGATGCTGCGGCGCTGACCGAGCAGGTCGACCAGCTTCGGGGCCGAGACCGCAGGGCAGGAGGAGAAGTAGCCATGTGGAAGCTGCTGACGCGAGTCGTCAACGCCGCCGAGATGCGGGTCATCACCGCCTGGTTCGTCGCCTCCGCCGTCCTTCAGGGCCTCACCCTGGCCTTCATGATCCCCTTCCTGCGCGCCCTCTACTCCCGCTCGGAGTCCCTGACCGCCTGGCTGATCGCAGTCGTGGTCCTGGGGGTGGTGACCGCCGTCGTCGACACCACCGCCATGCACCGCTCCTACCGGGTCAGTGTCTTCGAGGTCTGCGACACGATGATCGACCGCATCGCGGAACACGTCCTGACCCTGCCCCTGGGCTGGTTCAGCGCCGAGCGGGAGGCCGCGGTCGTCAACGCCACCTCCAAGGAGGTCAACACCCTCTCCCACCTGGCCTCCATGGTGATCCCCAACCTGTGCAACGCCTTCATCGTCCCGCTGGTCATGCTGGCGGCCGCCGCCGTCGTCGAGTGGCCCCTGGCGATCATCATGGCCGCCACCATCGTCCCGCTGGTTCTCGTGTGGCGGCTCATGGGAGATGCCACCACTCGCGCCAACGAGATGGAGGACCGCACCTCGGGCGCCGCGGCCGGACGCCTCGTGGAGTTCGCCCGGCTCCAGCCCGTGCTGCGCGCCACCGGTGTCACCAAGACGGGCTGGGCGCCGGTGCGAGCCGCCCTGGAGGCCGACTCCGCCTCCACCCTGGACGGCTTACGGGTCAAGGGCAGGCCCGGGCAGTACTTCAACCTCATCGTCAACATCGCCTTCGCCCTGGTCATGGCGGCTGGACTGTCACGTGTGAGCGGGCACAGGCTCGACGTCGTCGGATACCTCGCGATCATGGCCGTTACCGCGCGCACGCTCCTGCCACTGACCAAGGCCGCCATGTACGGCTCCGAGGCAGACAACGCGAAGGTCGCCCTGCGGGCCGTGGGGGACATCCTCGACGCGCGTCCCCTGCCCGACCCCGAGCCCGGTCAGGAGATCGAGCCCCGGGGAACCACGATCACCCTGAACGACGTCTCCTTCTCCTACGACGCCGGCCGCCCCGTCCTGGCGGGCGTCTCCCTGAGCGCACCGCAGGGAAGAGTGACCGTCCTGGTGGGCCCGTCAGGGGCGGGCAAGTCCACGATCCTGCGCCTGGTGGCCCGGTTCTGGGACGCCGACGACGGGACCGTCAGCATCGGCGGCGCACCGGTTCGCTCCATGCGCGCCTCGACGATCATGGGCATGACCTCCATGGTCTTCCAGGACGTCTACCTGTTCGACACCACGATCCGCGAGAACCTGCGCATCGCCCCGACCCGAGGCCACCGACGCCGAGGCTGGCCGACGCCGCCCGCGCGCCCGCCTGGACCGCGTCATCGAGGCGCTGCCGCACGGGTGGGACACGCAGGTCGGTCCCGGCGGGCTGAGCCTGTCCGGTGGGGAGCGCCAGCGCGTCGCCATCGCCCGGGCCTTCGTCAAGGACGCCCCCATCCTGCTGCTCGACGAGATCACCTCGGCCCTGGACGGGGAGAACGAGTCCGCCATCACCGAGGTGGTGCGCGAGGCTCTCCGAGGGTCGCACCGTCATCGTGGTGGCCCACCGCCTGTCCACCGTCCGCCAGGCCGACGAGGTCGTGTTCCTCGAACCGACCGAGGCCGGTGCCCGCGTGGCCCAGCGTGGTACGCCCCAGGAGCTGGCGGCCGTTCCCGGTCCCTTCCGCGAGTTCATCGAGGCATCCACGACCTCCTCGCGCTGGCACATCCGTCAGGGGTGACGCGGGGCCGCTTCAGGTCAGACGACATGGTGGGCAGACGTTGTCTCATACCGGTTGGTATGGGACAACGTTTCTGTTGTTATGAGAACCCTCAAGGCTCTGTGAAACCTTCTGGTAATGCTGAGTGGTATGTTAGATACCAACCGGTACGGATCGGTCTGGTGGTCGATCAGGTGCTCGGTTCCAGGTAGTTGAACGAAAGGAGGGGGCTTCATGGCCGACGTACTAGCCATTGAGGACCTTCACAAGCACTTCGGAAGTGGGTCGCACGTGGTGAGAGCCAACGCCGGCGTCACTATGCGGGTGGGTGCCGGCGAGGTGGTTGGGCTCCTCGGGCACAACGGCGCGGGCAAGACCACGTTGGTCAACCAGGTGGTGGGGCTGCTGTGTCCGACCTCCGGGAGCATCAGGCTCGACGGGGTTGACGCCGTCGCCAACCCCGCTCTCGCCCGTCGCCTCACCAATGTCCAGGCGCAGGCCAATGTGCCCATCACCGGGCTCACGCCCCTGACGGCGATCGACCTCGTGGGGCGTATACGAGGAGGGCGTCCGCGTCAGACGCGCAGGCGCGCCGAAGAGCTGATCGACGCCCTCGACCTGGGGGAGTGGGCCAGGACTCCCGCGCAGAAGATCTCCGGCGGAGTCGCCCGTCTGACTGCCTTCGCCATGTGCGCCGTCGTCCCCGGGCGCCTGGTCATCCTCGATGAGCCCACCAATGATGTCGACCCGGTACGCCGGCGCCTGCTGTGGGACCAGATCCGTCTTCTGGCCGAGGCCGGGGCGGCGGTCCTCCTGGTGACCCACAACGTGCGGGAGGCCGAGCGGGCAGTCGACCGGCTCACCATCCTGGACCACGGCCACGTCATCGCCGAGGGAACCCCCGCGGCACTCGTGGCCGGCCACGGATCTCCCTTCGTCCTGGAGGTCAGCCGGACTCCCGGCCGGCGGATCGAGCCTCCCGCGGGAATGAGTCTGACGCAGCACGACGCCGTGCGCGCATCCGTGGCGGTGGACTCTCAGCGTACGACCCAGGCCGTGGGTGGGCCGCTCAAGCCCTCAAGGACGGGTGATCGAGGCGCACGAGCTGGCACCGATCTCACTGGAGGACGTCTACGTCGATCTCACCGGGAGTACGGGAGAGGAGGTGCGCCGTCATGCCGCCTGAACCGTGTGAATCCGTGGGAGTCCCGGCCCGTCCCGATGATTCGCGTCATCCCCGCGCTGCTACGTAGGCGCGGTGCGACTCCAGTCCCCAGAGAAACATGAAACGTAAGGAGAATCCGATGCCTGTTCCAACCAGTGCCACTGCTGAAGCGGCCCCGGCCAGTGAGACTGTTCTCGAGGTCGCGTCCCAGAAGACCTCGCTCTGGCGTCAAAGCTCGCCCTGCTCATCCAGTGGCAGTCCCGTCGCAGCCTGCCCGTGCTTCCTCTCTTCATCATCGTCCAGACGCTGCTGTCCGTCTCCATGGTCCTGGGATACGGGCTCATCGCGGGCCACCCAGGCCGCGAGGCGAGCCTCTACCTGGCCGGCGGCGGCTGGCGATTGCGCTCATCTCGCTGGGCCTCATCGCTGACACCTCAGTGGGTCTCCCCAGTCCCGCACTGAGGGCAGCCTGGACTGGATGCGCACCCTGCCCGTCCCCAGGGTCGCCTTCCTCCTGGCAGACCTCGCCATCTGGACCGCTCTTGCACTGCCCGGCCTGGTTGTGGGCGTCCTCGTGGCCAACGCCCGCTTCGACGTCGACCTCGCCCCGCAGTGGTGGCTGGTGCCCGGCGCCGTACTGGTCGCTCTGACAGCGGCCTGCATCGGATACGCCATCGCCACGCTCCTGGCTCCGGCCCTGGCTCGGATCCTCTCCCAGGTGCTTGCTTTCGGCATCATGCTGTTCTCGCCCGTCGGCTTCCCCGCCGACAGGCTCCCCGACTGGGCCCAGGAGATCCACCGCTGGTTGCCCTTCGAGCCCATGGCTCAGGTGGTGCGTGCCGGTCTGTTCTCCCACGACGCCGCCATGCCCGCCCGTTCCTGGGGCCTCCCTGGGCGGATGGTGCCTGGTGGCCGTCGCCGGAGCGTCATGGGCCCTGGGAAGGCGGCCCTGAGTCGGCCGGGATGCCCGAATGGTTGGAGCCCGGTGGGGGAAGTGACGAACGTGGAGGGGGAAGTGCCGTGAACCCCTTTCTGAGGGGCCTCCTCTACAGTGGGGGCATGACCGCCAGGAGCTCCGCCCGTGGGCCGAACAGTGACAGTGATGACTCCGGGGCCTCCGCCTCTGATGACATCAGGGGAGGCGACGCGCGCCCTCAATGAGGCGATCACCGCCTTCTCCCGTGCGGTGGGGAGCGGCCGGTCAGGGTGCGCGCCGGAGCAGTGAGGTGCGGTAGCGGCCTCCCTGGACCTCGCCTCCCGGAAGCTGGCCTCCGCATCCACTGCAGTCAGCGGAGCTGCCCCGGGTCGGAGCGGCGGGCGCCGTCGGAGCGAGGAGACCAGGGCGCGGATTCTTGCTGCTGCCAGGGAGGTCTTCGCTGCCAAGGGCTACGAGGGGGCGTCGGTCAGTGACATCGCTTCGGCAGCCGGATTCACCAAGGGCGCCTTCTACTCCTCCTTCCCCTCCAAGGAGGCCCTGTTCCTGGAGGTCGTCACCTGTGGTGAGGAGAGTCCGGATGAGGCCGCTCGGGAGATGGCGAGCCCCGAGCAGTGGGGCGAGCAGCTCCAGGAGCTTCCCATGGAGGATGTTGTCCTGCACCTGGAGACCTGGCTCTACGCGATTCGTCATGAGGACTCCCGGGACCGGCTGGCCGGAAGCTGGCGCCGCTGGCTGAGAGAGACCTCCCTCCTGGTGGCCCGTTCCCATGGACGCCGCGAGCCGAGCCAGCAGGATGAGGAGACGGCCTTCGGACTTCTGGCGGTGGGCATCTTCGGCCGCGTGAGCGCCGCAGCCACCACCTCGCAGGAGGTCGAACCCATCATCCAGCGCCTGTCCGAGCGGCTCCTTGAGGATGGCCGTGACTGATATGCCTCTCCGCCGAGAGCGGCATGTTTCGCGTAAAGACACGGACAACGGTTGTCTTCCGCGAACAGTGTCCTTCTCGATGGAGGAAGGGTCTCGCGGTCAGGCGACCTGCTCCCGGTAGCGGTGGACCACCAGACTCAGCGACCGCCGGGTGGTCGCCGATGGGGCAGCCACGACATCGGCGCCCGTGGAGTGCAGGGGTCCCGGTGGAAACGCCCTTCCGCCAGCAGGTAGGTGGCCACACCCACCCGCCTGGCACCCCCGGGCCCAGGGCCGAGCTCACCGCGTCACGGACGCTGGGGCGTGCAGCCGAGAGGTAGGCGGGCGTTACCTTGCGCCCCAGACGTGCCTCGAGCAAGTGGGTGATGGCCTCGACCTCCTCCAGCGCCGCCGCCTGACGCGACCCGGCCGCCCCCAGGACAACATGGTCGAGCCCTGGGAGCCCGCCCAGGGGCGCGGAGGCCTCCTGGAGCCGCTGCGCGACGGCCTCCACCAGGTGCTCCTCGACGCCCAGGTGCCCGGTGACCGTCCCCGATCCGTGCCGGTCCACCACAGCCGGTACGTCATTGAGGACGTGATAGCCGCGGGCCAGGAAGAAGGAGCAGCACCACCGGATCCACCAGCCCCTCCAGCGCCGTGGTCGGGTCCGGGGGCTGGAGCTCGATGTAGCCGGTGCGCACCTCCACCTCCGGCAGGATCGTGCGGACGCGCTCGGCGGTGCGGGACAGGACTGAGGACGGCCCGGGCCGGCGCGAGCCGTGGGCCAGCAGCACCAGAGGACGAGTACTCATACCGGCTCCACCACCAGATCTGCACTCGTGCGAGAACGAGCCGGGTAGACCGGCCTCGGCCCGATGGGCTCACCGGAGGTGAGAGGCTCGTCCGGTACAGCAACCTCAGGTGCGTGGCCGCGCTGATGAGTGGATCGGACCTCCTCAAGCGCCTGATCGGTCTCCTCGCGAACATCCTTGGCGCTGGCCTGCGCCTTGCGGATCGCCAGGGTCAGGAAGGCCGCCCACACCACCCCTGAGCGCGCCGTACAACAGGAACCCGGTTCGGGCCGAGGCCTCGGCCCAGGACAGCAGGACCCGCAGGTTCGTGGCCAGGATCAGTCCGCCGACGGCGGTACCCAGCACCGCTCCGGGCAGACGGGAGACCAGCCAGGCGGAGATCGGTGCAGCCACCAGTCCACCGGCCAGCAGGGTCAGGACGATCCTAAGGCTGATGCCGGCGGTGCCCAGTCCGGTGAGGAAACCGGCCGAGGCCGCCACCGTCACCAGGAACTCCGAGGCCCCCACTGAGCCGACCACGGTGCGCGGCGCCGTGCGACCGCCCGTGAGCAGCGTCGTCGTCACCACCGGTCCCCAGCCGCCACCGCCGGTGGCGTCAACGAAACCGCCCACCATCCCAAGGGGAACCAGGAGCCGTCTGCCGTGCGGGGAGCGCCTGCTGCCGGAGCCTCGGGGCGGGCGCAGGGAGAAACGACCCAGGACATAGGCCCCCAGCAGGATCAGCAGGCTCGCCGTCACCGGGGTCGCCGCGCGGGTCGACAGGTGAGACAGGACCGTGGCTCCGCCGAAGGCCCCCACCGCGCCGGGCAGTCCCAGCCGGACTACCAGGCGAGGGTCGGTGTTGCCCAGCCGCCAGTGGGAGGCCCCCGAGGCCAGGGTCGTGCCGATCTCAGCCAGGTGCACCGAGGCCGAGGCCAGTGCCGGGCTCAGACCGGCCAGAAGCAGCAGGGAGGACGAGGTCATGCCGTACCCCATCCCGAGAGAGCCGTCGACCAGCTGAGCGGCCAGGCCGACGAGGGCGAGAAGAACAAGCTTGCGCATCAGTGACTCCGGGACATTCGGTCTACATGCGCCGAGGCGGGCTCAGGCGGCGGGGCTCGCCGGCCGGGCCTCCTCAACGACTCGGTCAGCCCAGTACGGGCTCAGAGTGACGACGTCGCCGATGACGATGACCGCGGGGCGGTCACGCCGTACCGGGCGGCGACGTCGGCCAGACATCGCAGGCTCGGTGGTGGTCACGCGCTGGTCAGGGAGGTAACCGCGTTCGATGATCGCTGCCGGAGTGGCCGCATCGCTACCGGCCTCCAGCAGGGAGACGACCGAGTCCCGCAGTCAGGAGACCCCCATGAGCAGGATGAGGGTGTGATCGCGGCGCTGGGGAGCACCCCGGATCCGCATGAGCCGTGATGACCGAGAAGCCGCGCGACAGGCCCCGGTGGGTCACGGGGATCCCGGCCGCCGCGGGCACGGCGATGGCGCTGGTGATCCCAGGACGACCTCGACGGCGACACCGGCCGCGCGACAGGCGGCCGCCTCCTCCCCGCCGCGCCCGAGCACGTAGGGGTCGCCGCCCGAGACGGACCACCCCTTGCCGCGGTGGGCCAGGGTCGACCAGGGCGCATCGATCTCCTCCTGGCTCAAGACGTGCCGGCCGCGCCGCTTGGAGGCGTCGATGACCTCGGTTCTGGGGTCGAGGTCCTCCAGGAGGTCCCAGGGCGCCAGCGCGTCAACGACGACCACGTCCGCCTGGCCCAACAGGCTCCAGGCCGCGAGCGGTGATGAGGCCGCTGCTGCCCGGGCCACCGCCCACCAGCGCCACCCAGCCGCCCGCTGAGCCGGTGGAGCCAGCGGGTGCATGGGAGAAAAGCTCGTGAGCCATGCCTCAGCCCCTGCCTGAGGGAGGCGGTCGCAGCGGGGTCGGGCTCGCCTGAGCCCGCCAGGCGCACCATGCCCGCGCCGAGCGTGCCGCCCTCGTGGGCGTCGATGAGGAGGAAGGCTCCGTCGGACCGGGAGACCGAGTAGTCGGCCAACGGCACCGGTGAGGCCAGGCGCAGACGCACCAGGCCAATGTCGTTGAGCTCAGGGCGTCCGCCGGCACCGTGGTCAGGTCGTCCAGGTCGAGGCGGCCCTCAATGGTGCCCACGATCGTCTGGACCGTCTGAGCGCCGTGCTTGAGCAGCACTCGCGCCCGGGGACGCAGAGGCTGCTCGCTCAGCCAGGACACGCGGGCGGCGACCTCGGTGAGCACCTGGGGCGCGTCGCCCGCCGCGGCCAGGGTGTCTCCGCGGGCGACGTCGACGTCATCGGTCAGACGCACCGTCACCGACTGGCCCTCGACGGCCTCCTCCAAGCTGCGCTCGCCCAGGTCAATGCCGGCCACGCGCGAGCCTGCCCGAGGGCAGGACCACCACGGGGTCGCCGACGCGCACCGTGCCCGAGGTGATCTGCCCGGCGTAGCCGCGGTAGTCGCGCAGGCTCGGGCGCCGGCGCCGCCCCTGAGGGCGGATGACCAGCCCTGGACCGGGAGGCGGAAAGCGCCCTCATCGCGGGCGGTGGGCAGGGGACTCCAGGAGCCCCAGCAGGGTCGGCCCCTCGTAGAGGGGTGCTGGACGAGGCCTCGACGATGTTGTCGCCCAGGAGCGCGGAGGTCGGCAGGGACATGGATCTCGGCCACGCCCAGGCTCCGCGGCCACGGCGCGGATATCGGCCTCGATGGCCGCGTAGACCTCGGCGGAGAAGTCCACCAGGTCGATCTTGTTGACCGCGACGATGACGTGCGGGACCCGCAGGAGGGCGGCGACCGCCAGGTGGCGGCGCGTCTGCTCAGGACTCCGTTGCGGGCGTCCACCAGCAGCACGACGACGTCGGCCGTGGAGCAGCCGGTGACCGTGTTGCGGGTGTACTGCACGTGTCCGGGGCGGTCGGCCAGGGATGAAGGAGCGCTGCGGGGTGGCGAAGTAGCGGTAGGCGACGTCGATCGTGATGCCCTGCTCCCGCTCGGCCCGCAGACCGTCGGTCAGCAGTGCGAGATCGGCACTGGTCAGCCCCCTGTCCAGGCTGACCCGCTCGACGGCGGCCAGCTGGTCCCGCAGGACGGACTTGGAGTCGAACAGCAGGCGGCCCACGAGCGTGGACTTGCCGTCGTCGACGCTGCCGGCCGTGGCCAGTCGCAGCAGCGAGCCGGTGGTGGCGGCGTGCCTCGGCCCTCGGCGGGGATATCGGTGAGGGTGGGGTGCTCATCAGAAGTAGCCCTCCTTCTTGCGGTCCTCCATGGCCGCCTCGCTCAGGCGGTCATCGGCGCGGGTGGCTCCCCGCTCGGTCAGGGTGGAGGCGGCGACCTCCAGAACGATGTCGTGGTTGGTGGCGGCGGCGGACTCGACGGCGCCGGTGCAGGACATGTCGCCCACGGTGCGGTAGCGCACGGTGCGGGTGACCACCTGCTCGCCGTCGCGCAGCCGGTTGACGCCGCCGGCCGCCAGCCACATCCCGTCACGCAGGGAAGACCTCGCGCTCATGGGCGTAGTAGAGGTCGGGCAGGGCGATGTCCTCGCGCTCGATGTAGCGCCACACGTCGAGCTCGGTCCAGTTACTCAGGGGGAAGACCCGCACGTGCTCCCCGGGACGGTGACGGGGATTGAGCAGGTTCCACAGCTCGGGGCGCTGGTTGCGCGGGTCCCACTGTCCGAACTCGTCGCGCAGGGAGACGATGCGCTCCTTGGCCCAGGCCTTCTCCTCGTCGCGGCGTCCGCCGCCGAAGACGCTCGTCGAAGCCGCCCTCCTCGATGGCGTCGAGCAGGGGGATCGTCTGGAGCGGGTTGCGGGTGCCGTCGGTGCGCTCGCGCAGACGGCCGTCGTCGATGTAGTCCTGGACGCGGGCCACCACGAGCCGCAGACCGAGGTCCTCGACCGTCTTGTCACGGTGAGGCCAGCACCTCGGGGAAGTTGTGGCCGGTGTCCACGTGCAGGACAGGGAAGGGGATCGGAGCGGGCCAGAAGGCCTTGCGCGCCAGGTGCAGCATGACCACGGGAGTCCTTGCCTCCGGAGAACAGCAGGACGGGGCGGCGGCACTCGGCGGCGATCTCCCGGATGACGAGGATGGCCTCGGCCTCCAGGACGTCAAGAATGTCCAGGGTCTCAGTGGTGGCGGGCGCCTGGGAAGAGGCGGTCAGACCGGCCGGTTCGAGCTCCGGCGCCTGGGCGAGGAGGCGGCTGGGGCCGGACGGGAGTGGGTCAAGGTGATGCTCATAGGTGGATTCCGCATTCTGTCTTGGTGAATCCGGCCCAGCGGCCCGGAACGGGGGTCGTCTCCGGGTCTGACTCGCGCCGTGCACGGGCGCAGCCGATCGAGGGTATCCGTCGTAGAGGAGGGGTTGATGAGTACGCCGTGCTGGTCGGCGTAGCCCGGTCAGGTCCTCCATGCTCCAGGCGGCCAGGGGTTGATCTTGACGATCTCGTGGGTGGCGTCCCATCCGATCAGCGGAGTGCGGGTGCGGGTGGGGCGTCCTCGCGTCGCACGCCGGTGGCCCAGGCCTCGTAGCCGCTCAGGGCCCGGGCCAGCGGCTCGACCTTGCGCAGACGGCAGCAGGTGGCCGGGTCCCGTGACCACAGGTCCGGCCCGTAACGCTCATCCTGCTCGGCCACGCTCAGGCTCAGGAGTCACGTCGACGACGGTGACGTCCATGGTGGCAACCACCGCGTCGCGGGTGCCCACGGTCTCCGTGAAGTGGTACCCGGTGTCCAGGAAGAGGACGTCGACGCCGGGCAGGGACCCGGGAGACCACGTGCGGCAGGGACGGCGTCGGCCATGGAGCAGGCCACGGCCAGCGTGTCGGGGAAGTTCTGGGCCGCCCACTGGGCGACGTCGAGGGGCCGGGGCGTCGTCACCGAGCCTCGCGCGCGCCGGCCTCGGCCGGTGCGCGCAGGCTCCTCGGCGGACCGCAGCGGGGCCCCGGCCGGCGCCCCGTGACCTCGAGGCGGCCGGAGCACGTTGCGGCAGGCCCAGGGGCCCCAGGGCACTCTCAGCGGTTACGGCGTTCACTGCAGGGCCTCCTCATCGGCTCGGTGCGCCCACTGGGCGAAGGTCTCCTCGGGGAGGCGCTGGTCCAGGTAGCGGCGCACCAGGCGCTCGACGTAGTCAGTCAGGCCGGAGGCGGGAACCTTGAGGCCCCGGACCGTGCGACCCAGGCCGGCCTCTGCGCGTCCGTCGGCGGCAGGCCGCCGCCCAGGTGAACCTGGAAGCCGGGCATCTGCTCGCCGTCGACCGTGATGATCTGGCCCTTGAGACCGATGTCCGCGATCTGGATGCGGGCGCAGGAGTTCGGGCAGCCGTTGACGGTCAGGGTGATGCGTCGCTCGAGGTCGGTGTCCGCCAGGCGCGCGTCGAGCTCGGCCGAAACTCGTGCCGCCAGCTTCTTGGTCTCCACGATCGCGAACTTGCAGAACTCCAGCCCGGTGCAGGCCAGGGTCGAGCGGGTGAAGGCGCCCGGGTCAGGGGTCGAGCCCCAGCCCCCGCAGGCCTGCGACGGCGTCATCGACTCTGTCAGCCGGCACGTCCAGGAGCAGCAGGTTCTGCAGCGGGGTCGTGCGCACCCGGTCCGAGCCGACCCGCTCAGCCAGGTCGGCCAGGCCCAGCAGGACGTCACCACTCAACCGACCGACGGGCGGCTTGGCCCCCACCCAGAAGCGGCCGTCCTTCTGCTCGTGGACGCCGATGTGGTCGGAGTCCCACTCGGCTCCTCAGGTGCCGGGCCATCGGGTAGGGCACGCCCCAGGTAGTCGTCCTGGAGGACCTGGCGGAACCTCTCCGGCCCCCACTCGGCCATGAGGAACTTCAACCGGGCCTTGTTGCGCAGGCGCCGGTAGCCGTAGTCGCGGAAGATGCGGATGACGCCGTACCAGACGTCGAGGGCGTCCTCCGGGGTGACGAAGGCCCCCAGCCGCTGGCCCAGACGTGGCGCGGTGGACAGGGCACCGGCCACCCACAGGTCATAGCCGGGACCGAGCTCGGGGTGGTTGACGCCGACGAAGGAGATGTCGTTGATCTCGTGGAGGATGTCGAGGCTGGGGGAGCCGGTGATGGCCGTCTTGAACTTGCGGGGCAGATTGGCCAGCTCGGGGTCGCCCAGGTAGGTGTCCTTGATGGCACGGGCCAGCGGGGTCGGATCGATGATCTCGTCCTTGGCGACGCCGGCCACCGGCGAGACCAGGAAGCCCCGGGGCGTGTCCCCGCAGCCCTCGATCGTGGTCAGCCCCACCGACTCCAGGCGCTGCCACATCTCGGGCACGCTCTCGATCTCCACCCAGTGGAGCTGGATGTTCTGGCGGTCGGTGATGTCGGCGGTGCCGCGGGCGAAGTCGTTGGAGACTGAGCCCAGTACCCGCAGCTGTTCGCGGCTCAGGCTTCCGCCGTCCAGACGCACCCGCTGCAGGAAGTAGCGGTCCGAGAGCTCGGAGGCCTCCAGCTGGGCGGTGCGGCCGCCGTCGATTCCCTGCTTGCGCTGGGTGTACAGACCCCACCAGCGGAAACGGCCGTTGAGGTCATCGGGCGCGATGGTCTCGTAGCCGCCGGGGCCGTAGATGCGCATGATCCGGTCGCGCACCGCCAGCGGTGCCCCGTCCTGCTTGAAGGCCTCGTTGTCATTGAGCGGCTTGCGCCCGTCGAGGGCCCACTGGCCGTTCGACCGGGCCTTGCGCGGAGGGCGCACGGTGCGGGCGGGTGGCGTGACGGTGGTGGTCATTGCTCCTCCATGACGGTGGTGTGTCATTGGCGCGTGAGGAGCGTCCGGGGTCGGCCTGGTGTGCTGCTGCGTGCAGAGCCTGCAGGGCCGTTCGGTTGGCGTCAGCCGTCTCAACGGGGCCTTCCGGACGCTTCATTGCGCCGGATACCTCGTTGCGGGGTGAAATCCCCGTGGTGTCAGGCGCTGGTCAGGCCCGACAACACATGACCGCATGGGCACGCAGAACGTCAGCGGGATAAGCACCGCTGAGAAGAACTGCGTGAGGAAGGTCATGGCCAGAACATTAACCATGCATTTACCTGGCGACAAGCAAGAATGATCTGTGCTTCGAGTCACGGTAGAGCCGTTGAGGGCGCTTTATCGAGTCAGGACGGGGAAAAGGTCGCACTGCCGACACTGCCCCCGTGGTGGCGTGCGGCAGTGGTGTGGGTCGCCCTGGGCCTGCGCCTGCGCTCAGGCGCCCAGCTCGCGGTCCCGCTCGGCGATGGCCCTCGAAGGCGCGCACGACGGCGTCGGAGAAACCGGCCCGCTCCAGGGCCACCATGCCCGCCACCGACGTGCCGCCGGGGAGCAGACCGCGTCGATGAGATCGGCCGGGGTGCGGCCGTTGCCTCCCTCGGCGGTGCGCTGAGCCTCGGTCTGCACGGTGCGGGCGGTCCCCAGCACCGCCTGAGCCACGATCTGGACGGCCAGGGCCTTGGGGATGCCGCCCATGACGCCGGCGCGCGCCAGGGCATCGATGAAGGCGCACACCAGGGCGGGGGAGGAGCCCGCCAGGCCGATGAAGGAGGAGAAGTCCCTCTCCTCCAGGATCACGGTGCCACCGATGGTCTCCATGAGCGTGCGCACTGTCTCCAGGTCCTGAGTGCTCGCACTGCTCCCCGGCGCCAGTGCCGTCATCGACTCGCCCACGGCGGCGGCCATGTTCGGCATGGTGCGCACCACCCGGGTCCCGTCGGGCAGCATCGACTCCAGACGCTCCAGGGTCAGGCCGGCCGCGATGGAGACCACCAGGGGCCTGCTGCTGGCGATGGCCTCCGACAGCCGGGGCAGGACGTCGGGGATGACGTAGGGCTTGAGCCCCAGGATGAGGATGTCGCTGCGTGAGACCAGCTCGGCGGCGTCGGCCACGTGCACGGCCCCGACCTGCCCGGCCAGGCGCTCGGCGGAGCCGTGCTTGCTGGTCAGGAGCAGGTGTCCGGCCGGTGTTCCCGCGGCCACGGCCCCTCGTACAATGGCGCTGACCATGTTGCCGGCGCCGATGAACCCGATACGCATGAAGGCCTCCTGCTCGTCTGCGACGTGAGGCCATCACCGTACCGCGACGCCGCGCCGGGCGGTGCGACTTCCGGGGTGCCGGTGGCCTTCAGAGCACCATGGCGGCGATCCAGCCGGCGATGAGCAGGGGGATGTTGAAGTGCAGGAAGGTCGGGATGACCGAGTCGCGCATGTGGTCGTGCTGCCCGTCGGCGTTGAGTCCGGCCGTCGGCCCCGGCGTGAGTCCGACGCCGGTGAGCCCGGCATCCCCAGGGCGCCGGCGGTCCCGATGAGGGAGACCGTGGCGACCGGGGAGAAGCCAGGGAGACGCACAGCGGCATAGATCGCCGAGATGATCGGCAGGGTGGAGAAGGACGAGCCGATGCCCATCGTCACGATGAGGCCCACGAGCAGCATGACGAAGGCGGCGGCGGGCTTGGAGCCCGCGAACAGGGAGGTCGCCGACTTCACCAGCGGCTCGATCTGCTTGGTCTCCTTGAGGACGGTGGCGAAGCCCTGCGCCGTGATCATGATGAGCCCGATGAGGGCCATCATCCGCATGCCGCCGGTGAAGACGTCGTCGGCCTCGGCGATGGTGACGACCCGGGTGGCCATGAACAGCAGCAGACCCGTGAGCGCCCCTGACCAGGAGCGGGTCGGCCTCGGACTCCGTCCAGGTCAGGAAGGTCTGGACCATGAAGCAGGCGACGACGGCGACCAGCGCGATCGCCACCTTGTGGCGGTCGATCTCGACCGGGCCGGAGACATCTTCGCCCGAGCCGGTGCCGTTGCCGGTGTCGATCCGGTAGGCGCGGGGCTTGCGATAGGTGACGAACACGGCGATGAGCAGCCCCGAGACCATGCCGAGCGCCGGGATCCCCATGGCGTGGGTGGCTGAGATCTGGGAGACGTCCAGGCCCGCCTCCCTTGATGTTGGCGTAGAGGATGTCGTGAGGAAGACCCGTCCGAATCCCAGGGGCAGGAACATGTAGGTGGTGACCAGCCCGAAGGTGATGGCGCAGGTCACGGCGCGGCGGTCCAGCTGCAGGCGGCTCATGACGATGAGCAGTGGCGGAACCACGAGAGGAATGAAGGCGATGTGAACCGGGATGAGGTTCTGACTCATGACTGCCATGGCCGTGAGCCCGCCCAGCACCAACATGGTGGTGGTGCGTACAGCCTTACGGGAGGCGGACTCGTCCTTGTTCTCGATTCTGCCGATGAGCCAGTTCGCCAGCAGGCGGGGCAGGCCAGAGTGCGCCACCGCCATGGCGAAGGCCCCCAGCAGCGCGTAGGGACAGGGGCGATCTTGGCCCCGGCGGCCAGCCCGTTCTGGAAGGCGACCATGGTGTGGCTGATGCCCAGGCCGGCGCTCAGCCCGCCTGCGAGTGCGCCGACGAACAGGGGACAGGACCACATGGACGCGCAGCATCGCCAGGGATGAGCATGACAAGGACGGCGAGGATGACGGCGTTCACAGGGGGCCTTCCGGTGGGGGCCGACTGCACTGGCTTCGCGAGCGGGCCTGGGTGAACCAGTGCGAATCGAGGCCGATTGTGCCAGGTGAGCGTGACGGGGACGTATCGTGGGCTCGTGAGCGAGAACCGCAAGAACGTCACTGTCGACTCCGTACCCGGCCCGCCGAGCCCTCGTCACCGGGGCCTCCACCGGCATTGGTGCCGCCACTGTTCGGCTCCTGCGTTCCCACGGGTGGGAGGTTGTCGCCACCGCGCGTCGGGTGGAGCGTCTTGAGGCGCTGGCCGCCGAGACCGGCTGCACGTGGGTGGCCGCCGACCTCCAGGGAGGCCGGCGACGTCGAGCACCTGGCCAGTGAGGTGCTTGCCGAGGGGCCCTGTTGACGCCGTCGTGAACAATGCCGGGGGCGCGCTGGGAGTCGACCCGGTCGCTGAGGGCAGCGCCCAGGAGTGGGCCACCATGTATGAGCGCAATGTGCTCGCGGCCCTGCGCGTGAGCCAGGCCTTCCTGCCGGGGCTGCGGGAGCGGGGCGGGGACCTGGTCTTCCTCACCTCCACGGCGGCCCACGACACTTACCCCGGTGGGGGTGGTTACGTGGCGGCCAAGCACGCCGAGCGGATCATCGCCAGCACGCTGCGCCTGGAGCTGGTGGGTGAGCCGGTGCGCGTCATTGAGATCGCCCCCGGCATGGTGGCCACCGAGGAGTTCTCCCTCAACCGCCTTTCACGGGGACGCGGAGGCGGCCGCGAAGGTCTACGCCGGTGTCGCCGAGCCCCTGAGCGCCGAGGACGTCGCAGCCTGCATCGCCTGGACGCTGGAGCTGCCCGCCCACGTCAACATCGACTCCATGGTGGTGCGGCCGCGGGCCCAGGCATCCAACACGCTGGTGGCCCGGGAGCAGTAGGGGAGCAGGACCGTCGGACATAGGTGGTCCACAGGCTCGACCTGCCCCGAGCACAGCGCAGGTTCCTAACGTCTGTTCCAGCCCCGGCCGGGCCGGGAAACAGACTGAAAGGACACCCATGAGCATGCACGTCTCCTCCGGTGGCGACGCCACTTCCTCCCAGCGCGACGCGGCCACGGAGAGTCTTCCCACCAGCGACGCCGTCGACGCCGCTGCGCAGCGCCTCTCGCAGGGCGCCACAGGCAGTGACGGCGTCGAAGATGCTGAGGATGTCAAGAACACCGTGGACGCCGTTGACGCAGGCACGCTGAGGGCCGAGGCCCCCGCCAAGGACGTCACGCAGGACTCCGCCAAGGGCTCCGGGACGGCTCGCTCGGCGGCTGCCGGCAACAGCACCGCCGACACCAGGCTGGGCGGGGCGTGGGCCTCTCCGGATGCTCAGAACGCCGCGACCATCGGCGTCGTGCCCTCCACGTCCGCGGCGACCAAGAAGGCCCGCAAGGCTCGTGGGCCCTGGTACCGCCGTCGCGCCGTCGTGGGCGCTGCCGGGGTGGCGCTGCTGGCGGGCTCCTTCGGGGCCGGGTGGGGGACCAACGAGCTCCTCAGCTCCGGCTCCCAGCACGGTCAAGCCCAGCAGCAGGGAGGCGGCAACGGTCAGGGCATGCCCGGAGGGGGTCAGGGAGGTCCTGGTGGCGGAGGCCCTGGTGGTCAGGGTGGCCCCGGCGGGCAGATGCCCGGTGGCGGCCGCGGTGGTCAGGGCGGACAGGGCGGCCCCGGCGGACAGAACGGCCAGGGCGGTCCGGGAGGAGGCTCCGGTGGAGCCGGCCGGACCACCCCCAACGGGGACGCCTCCGGTGGCTCCGGCTCGGGTGATGGCAACCAGAAGGGCGGCTCAGGCTCCTCGGGTGTCCTTCAGCAGCAGGACGCCTCTCCAAGCGCCCAGGGCTGAGAGCGCGGCGCCACCGCCCACAGATCAGCATTTTCTTCAGGGACGACGCGTATCCGTGTCGTCCCTGAAGTTCTTGTCGGTGTGTGCGGAATCGGTTACGGTCTCTGGCACATTTCGCACCGCTCACCCTGATGACACGGAGGAGAGGACCCCAATGACTGACGCACACCCCCGCATGGCGCTGGGCACCATGCACTTCGGAACCCGCCTGTCCGCCACCCAGTCCCGAGAGATCCTCGACGCCTATCTGGATCTGGGCGGCCAGTGGATCGACACCGCGAACTGCTACGCCTTCTGGGGATCCGAGACCGGCCTCGGTGGCCAGAGCGAGACCGTCATCGGCCAGTGGCTAGCCGATCGAGGCGTGCGCGACCAGGTGAGGATCAGCACCAAGGTCGGTGCGGAGCCGACCCGCCCCCACGGTTTCCCAGACGCCGTGGAGGGCCTTTGGTAGGGACACTGTCAACCGAGCCATCCGGGACAGCCTGCAGCGCCTGCAGACGGAGCGCATCGACATGTACTGGGCTCATATGGAGGATCGGGAGCAGCCGGTCGCCGATGTCGCCGAGACCTTCGGTGACCTGGTTGACCAAGGGCTGACCGCACGGATCGGGCTGTCCAACCACCCGGCCTGGTACGCCGCCGCAGCCAACGTGCACGCCCAGCAGCGGGGTGCGTCCGGATTCAGCGCCCTGCAGCTGCGGGAGTCGTTTCTCCACCCGAGGCCGGATACCCCGGTTGAGGGTGAGGACCATCCCCACGGGATGATGACGATCGAGAGCAAGGACCTCGCCGAGCGCTGTGGTCTGGACCTGTGGGCCTACACGCCGCTGCTCACCGGTGCCTACGAGCACCCGGAGCGCCCGCTGCCCGAGGCCTACAGGCATCCGGGGACTGACAACCGGCTGACGGCGCTGCGCAGGTGGTCGGACAGCCTGGCCATGAAGCCGAGCCAGGTCGTCCTGGCCCTCCTCAACGCCCAGCGGCCGACCATCACCCCGATCGTGGGCGTCAGCAGCGTCGCTCAGCTCACTGACGCGGTCGAGGCCACCCGTTTCAGCCTGCCTGAGGAGACCGTCGAAGAGCTCAACGCAGCCGGCTAGACCGAGCGGATCCGAGCCGGCGCGGCACTGCGCCGCCCACAGATCGACCTTTTCTTCAAAGGCGACGCGTATTCGTGTCGTCTTTGAAGTTCTTGTCGGTGTGTGCAGATTCGGTCACGGTCGCCGGCTCTGAGACAGGTGGACACCCGGTCGCTATTCCACCGCCGGGTGTGGGAGGACGACGTCGCCGAGGCGGGGTGCGAACTGGCCCCGGATGCACGCCGCCCACTACACTCCCCGGAGCAAAGGCACCGACCCGGCCATCACCGGCGAGCCTCCGAAGAACCGGACCTCGGCGCACCAGCGCCGTCGGCCCTCAGTAGAACCGGACGGGACAGCCCGTCACGGCTGGAAACGAAGCGGTCGTGCAGACCGTCCCGGTCGGGGGCGCGCAGCACGGCAAGCGAGGTGGTACCGCGGTGCGGCACCAGCCGGGCACCAGGCCCGGCCGGGAGCCGACGTCGTCCTCGTCAGGCCCCGGGCACCCGCCCGAGGCGGCAGGAACGAGTGAGACGAGAGCACACCGCGATGGCTGAGAAGATGGCTGACAGCACCACCGCCGGCGGCAGCGAGCCGACCGGCGCCGCCTTCTACCCCTGCACCGCCCGGGGAGCAGATCGACCCCTCGCCCTCCTTCCCCGCCATTGAGGAGGACGTCCTGGCCTACTGGAAGGCCGATGGCACCTTCCAGGCCTCCATCGACAACCGCGGCGAGCCCTGCGACGAGTTCGTCTTCTACGACGGCCCGCCCTTTGCCAACGGTCTGCCCCACTACGGCCACTGCTGACCGGCTACGTCAAGGACGCCGTCGGGCGCTACCAGACCCAGCGCGGCAAGCGCGTCGAGCGTCGCTTCGGCTGGGACACCCACGGTCTGCCCGCCGAGCTCGAGGCCCAGCGCCTGCTCGGCATCGACGACGTCACCGAGATCACCCGCCCAGGCGGCATCGGCATCGAGAAGTTCAACGAGGAGTGCCGCAGCTCCGTCCTGCGCTACACCAAGGAGTGGGAGGACTACGTCACCCGCCAGGCCCGCTGGGTCGACTTCGACAACGACTACAAGACCCTCGACCCCGACTACATGGAGTCGGTGCTGTGGGCCTTCAAGCAGCTGTGGGACAAGGGGCTGGCCTACCAGGGCTACCGCGTCCTGCCCTACTGCTGGCACGACCGCACCCCCTTGAGCAACCACGAGCTCAAGATGGACGACGACGTCTACCAGGACCGACAGGACAACACGGTCACGGTGGGCCTGCGCCTGGAGGAGCCCCTGCGCCAGGGTGCCGAGCGCCCCGAGTTGGTCCTCATCTGGACCACCACGCCCTGGACCCTGCCCTCCAACCTGGCCATCGCCGTGGGCCCCGACGTCGAGTACGTGACCGTCCACGTCGATAAGGCCCTCGACTCGCCGGTCGCCGGCCAGGACGTCGTCATCGCGAAGGACCTGCTGGGCGCCTACGCCCGCGAGCTCGGCGAGGAGCCGCAGGTCGTGTCCACCTGCACCGGGGCCGACCTGGTGGGGCGGCGCTACCACCCGATCTTCGACTACTTCGACGACGCCGCCCACCGGGCCGAGGGCGCCGCCCCCGGGCCGAAGGCCTGGACGATCATCGCCGCCGACTTCGTCACCACCTCCGACGGAACCGGCCTGGTGCACATGGCCTCGGCCTTCGGTGAGGACGACATGATCGCCTGCACCGAGGCGGCATCGAGACGGTCGTGCCCGTCGACGACGGCGGCCGCCTGACCGAGGAGGTGAGCGACTATGCCGGGCTGCAGGTCTTCGAGGCCAACAAGCCCATCGTCGCTGACCTGCGCGACGGCACCGGCCCGCTGGCCCGCCGCGACGAGAACCAGCGCGCCGTCCTGGTGCGCCAGGCCTCCTACGTGCACTCCTACCCGCACTGCTGGCGCTGCCGCAAGCCGCTCATCTACAAGGCCGTCTCCTCCTGGTTCGTGCGCGTCTCGGCGATCCGCGACCGCATGGTCGAGCTCAACCAGGACATCGACTGGTACCCCGGTCACATCAAGGACGGCATCTTCGGCAAGTGGCTGGCGAACGCGCGCGACTGGTCGATCTCCCGCAACCGCTTCTGGGGCGCCCCCATCCCGGTGTGGGTCAGCGACAACCCCGACTATCCGCGCACCGACGTCTACGGCTCCTACGCCGAGCTCGAGCGCGACTTCGGCGTGAAGGTCACCGACCTGCACCGCCCCTTCATCGACACCCTCGTGCGGCCCAACCCCGATGACCCCACGGGTAAGTCCATGATGCGCCGCATCCCCGACGTCCTGGACTGCTGGTTCGAGTCCGGCTCGATGCCCTTCGCCCAGGTGCACTACCCCTTCGAGAACGTCGAGTGGTTCGAGTCCCACTACCCGGGCGACTTCATCGTGGAGTACATCGGCCAGACCCGCGGCTGGTTCTACACCCTCCACGTCCTGGCCACCGCCCTGTTCGACCGGCCCGCCTTCACCTCCTGCGTCTCCCACGGCATCCTCCTGGGCAACGACGGGGCGAAGATGAGCAAGTCGCTGCGCAACTACCCGGACGTCTCCATGGTCTTCGATCGCGACGGTGCCGACGCCATGCGCTGGTTCCTGCTCTCGGCGCCGGTCATGCGCGGAGGCAACCTCGTGGTGACCGACAAGGCCATCCGCGACACCGTGCGCCAGGTGGTGCTGCCGCTGTGGAACACCTGGTACTTCTTCGCCCTCTACGCGGGTCAGGTGGGGGAGTCCGGCTACGTCACCGACGGCGTCGACCTCGACGACGCGAGCCTGTTCGCCAAGCACGGCGGCCTGCATGTCATGGACCGCTACGTCCTGGCCCGCACCAAGGACCTGGCGGAGACGGTGGCCGCCCAGATGGACGGCTACGACATCACCGGGGCCTGCGCCACGATCCGCGACTTCCTCGACGTGCTCACCAACTGGTACCTGCGTACCTCGCGCCAGCGCTTCACCGACGGCGAGACGGCCGCCTTCGACACCCTGGCCACCGTGCTGCGCGTGCTCACCGAGGTCATGGCGCCGCTGGCGCCGCTGGTGAGCGAGGAGATCTGGCGAGGTCTGACCGGTGGGCGCTCCGTGCACCTGACCGACTGGCCCGTGCTTCCCGGCCACGTCGCCAACCCCGAGCTCGTCACGGCCATGGACGAGGCCCGCGCGGCGGTCTCAGCCGCCCTGAGCCTGCGCAAGGCCGAGAAGCTGCGCGTGCGCCAGCCGCTTCGCAGCCTGACCATCGCCACGGCCGACCCGGCCGGGCTGACCCCCTTCCGCGAGCTCGTGGCCGAGGAGGTCAACGTCAAGGAGGTGCGGGTCCTGGACGCGGAGTCCGCCGGCTACGAGGCCCGAATGGACCTGGCCCTCAATCCGCGCGCCTTCAGCCCCGAGGTCCGCAAGCTCACCTCCAAGCTCTTCGCCGCCGTCAAGGCAGGGGAGTGGGTGCTCACCGAGGACGGGGACGTGCGTTTCGACGACGTCCTGCTCGACGGCACCCCCGTGGTCCTGGAGGCGGAGGACTCCGCCTTCACCCTGACCACCCGCATCGAGGTCGACGACGACTCCCTGGCCGCCACCATGCTGCCCTCGGGGGCCTTCGTGGTCCTAGACACCGCCCTCGACGATGCCCTGGAGGCCGAGGGCTGGGCCCGCGACCTGGTGCGTCTGGTTCAGGACGAGCGCAAGGCCGCCGGACTACACGTGGGGGACCGGATCCGTCTGGAGCTGAGGGTTCCTGAGGACAAGGGCGCCTGGACCGGTGCCCATCTGGACCTCATCAAGCGGGAGGTCGGCTGCGTGGACGCCTCCGTCGTGGCGGACCCGGCCGCGAAGGAGCCCACCGCCACGGTCGAGAAGGTCTCCGAGACGAAGGATCACTGATCCGACACGCCGGTCAGTTAACTTTCCGATTACCTGAGGGATAAGGCAGAATAAATCCGTCGCTCGGTCACCAGGGCTTGGCTGAGCAGCGGCGCCTCCCCTTCCCGCGGGTCGCCTCTCCCATCTCCCGGCAAGTACGCCCCCTGCCGCCACGGTGACGGCAGGGGAAGCGTTGTGCGCGGCTTCCTCCCTGGGGGCGAGCTCGCTGGCCGCCTTGGTTTTGAGAGGTACGGACGATGAGCATCAGGGGCACTGCGGAGGCCATTCTCCCCCTGCCGGCTCAGAGCTGGCTGAAGCGGGCGATCTACCGCCGTAACTGTCGTCTCTCGCCTCCCCAGTACCGCTCCGCCCTCAAGCACTGGTACTGGCTGTTCAAGTGCCGCCCCTGCCACCTGGAGGCGCCGCGCACCATGACCGAGAAGATCCACTGGCTCAAGCTCTATGACTCCACCCCGCTCAAAGGGCGTCTGGCGGACAAGTACCTGGTGCGCGAGTGGGTTGCCGACACGGTGGGGGAGGAGTACCTCGTCCCCCTGCTGGGTGTGTGGGACTCGCCCGACGAGATCGACTTCGCCTCCCTCCCCAACAGCTTCGTCCTCAAGGCCACGCACGGCTCGGGATGGAACATCCTCGTGCCGGACAAGAGCGCTCTTGATCGAGTCTGGGCTCGTCGGCGGCTCAAGAAGTGGCTCGGCCTGCGTCAGGCGATGAAGGGCGGATTCGAGCTGCACTACGAGTACTGCGAGCCGCGCATCGTGTGCGAGCCCTTCCTGCGTGACGGCACGGGAGGGCTGCGGGACTACAAGTTCATGGTGTTCGACGGCGTCGTCCAGTTCATCTTCACCGTGGACAGCGTGCGGGTCGCGCGATGCGCGGAACCTACCTCCCGGACTGGACCCGAGCGCCCTTCGAGTACACCTGTGAAGCCGTCCGTTCCCCAGACGTCCCCCCACCGAGCGGCCTGGAGACCATGCTCCTGCTGGCCAGCAGGCTCGGGAAGGGATTCGCCTGCGCGCGCGTCGACTTCTACGAGGTGAGGGGGCGCGTCTACTTCGGCGAGATCACCTTCACCGACGCCGATGGACTGTCCGACTTTGCTCCCCCTCGCTACGATCGTATTTTCGGAGATCGCATCATCCTGCCTGAGAAGAAGTCGTTCAAAGGTGTCATACTGTGATGGTTTAAAACGCGAGGAATGGTTTCTGTAGGTCTTCTACGAAGATTGTCGAACCCGGTGGGTGGGACCCTTCAATTTCCTCGATGTACATGAGGGCTTTCTCATTAAAACTTCTGGTCGCTTGCCTTTCCGGGGCTCTCGCGTGTTACTGTCTGTCTCATTAATTCCGGCACTCCTTCATGGGGTTCATGGCTGTTACTTCATGTTAGTGAGTGCCGTGCCCTATCAGTCCTGAATAATGGCAGGTGATATGCGGATGACGCTCGAGGACCTTCTTCAACTGACTCGTCGACGCCTTGGATCTCTCGCTCTGGCGGTCATGATCTGCGTACTTTTCTCAATAGTGTTCGCTCTCGTGTCGCCGAGCTCCTACACGGCGAAGGCTCAGGCGTACCTGCATGTAGAGGTGGGAGGAGATCCGGCGGAGAACACGCAGTCCCACTACAACGCAGCGCAGCTCGCCGGCATGAAGGCTGACGCCGTTGTCCCGGTCTTCACCTCGGAGGCTGTCGCCCAGCGAGTAGTGGACTCTCTCAAGCTCGACGTCACCCCCGAGGAACTGGCCTCCTCGGTGTACGCGGCGAGGACACCCGAGACCGTGTCGGTGCAGGTCTCCGTCAAGGCGTCCTCCGCCCGTCAGGCTCAGATCCTGGCCGATGAGGTCATCCGGCAGGCCGCAGCAGAGGTGGAGGAGTGGAGGGCGCCGACTCCCCAGTGCGGATCTCTCTGCTGTCCTCCGCCGAGCTGACGAGCGCCACTCGGTCCCCCGCCATGGTCACCTGTGTAGCGGTGGGGCTGCTGGCCGGGCTGGTCCTGGGCTATGTGTGGATTCTTGTCCAGGAGCTGCTCGACAAGAGCCTCAAGGGGCCTGAGGACGTGCGTGAGGCCTTGACGGCGCCGGTGCTCGGCGTTCTGCCGAAGGATCCCTCGTCCCTGCGGCTGGGTCGAGATGTACAGGCGGAGGTCGAGGAGCGGCTGCGCGCCACCCGCACCAATCTGCTTCACGCCTTGTCTCACGGGGCTCGGCAGGTTGTGGTCGTCACCTCGGCCGGCCCGCAGGAGGGGGCCTCGGAGACGGCTGCCGGCCTGGCGCGAGTCCTGGCCCTGTCCGGCCATCGGGTCGTTCTGGTCGGAGGGGACCTGCGTTCGCCAAGCACTGTCGGAGCTCAGGGCGGTCCAGGACTCGCAGAGGTGCTGGCGGGTTCGGCGCGCCTCAGACAGGTCCTGGTTGAAGGGGAGGTGGCGGGCCTGGAGCTCCTGCCTGCTGGTGAGATGCCCGAGAATCCCTCCGAGCTGCTCGGCGGCCGCAACATGAGCGACCTCCTGCAACATCTGGCCTCGGACCGCATCGTAGTCATCGATGCTCCTCCGGTCTGCCGCTTCACCGATGCCGTCGTGCTGGCTGCATATGCCGGCGGCGTCCTTCTTGTAGCGCGAGCCGGGCGCACCACTGCGGAAGGGCTCCGCGAGGCGGCCCTGGCTGTGGAGCAGGGCGGAGGGCGCATGCTCGGGAGTGGTACTCACCAATGTGTCCGATGTCGGGCGCGGGGGCCAGGGCATTCAGGCCGGTGCCACCCATTCAGAGAGCGTAACCGTCTAGCCTTCTCCTTCCGCGAGTGCGGAATTCGTGTGCAGAAGAATAGGTCGCACCGTCAAGGAGTTTATTTAAATGTTACCTTGCGGGAGATCTGATATCTGTCAGTGCTGCACACCTCTGGTTCCGGTCGAAACTGAGGTTGTCACTTCAAGCATTCATGCAAGAGTTGCCTGTGATTTTGTCTGACCGTGCCAACCCGGATCTGTTGATAAACGATGATCGAGGAGAAATCTCCTCGGAAATATTCCAATCGGTGGTGCTCGGTGTTAGATTGACGCTGAGCATTAAAAACGGAAGTTGATCGTGGTGGTTCCATGAGGTTCCGTCTGCCGTTTTCAGCACCATTTCCTCCTGTTCAACAGGAGGAGCTGCATCCCCAAGTCCGTCCCGCGAATCAGTGAAACCTGTTCGCCCATCCGCAGATTGAAACCCTGATGACATTTGAAATCTGTCGCTCCCACCGGCGTCACACGCTTGATCGGAGTCCCTCACTCTCAGGCGGTGTGTCCCTTGCTTGTCAGCTGAGTCAACGGAGTGTGACGACTCATGGCTGAAGCACGTCAGAACTCCCACGGCGTCGCAAGCCGTGATGAGCGCAGGGCCGAGGCGCGCCAACCTGGCGTGCCGCTACCCGCACGATCCCTCGAAGAACAGGGGGGAGCCACTACCGGCGGTTCCCGGGCACCGGGCTCCGCCCCCATGAAGCCGTCGGACTGCAGCGTGCTGAGGCCGGGCTCCTCCCTGTGCCGGCTCGAGCCCCTCGCTCTGATGGTCGTCGACTTCCTGGCCACCTATGTGGCTCTGTTCTGCGCGGCGTGGGGGACCACGAAGTGGGCGACCGCCACAGGCGCGACCGGCGGCCTCCTGGCGATCGGCGTGCTCGGGATCGTCAACGTGGGAGTCTTCGCCACCTTCAAGATGTACAACAGTCTGTGGCGCTACGCATCGATGGCGGAGGCGCTGAGGATTCTCTACGCGACCGTCGTCGGCTCGGTCTGCGGTGATCTGCTCTTCTCCCTGGCCTTCGATGGTGGGCTGTCGGTGCGTTCCTACGTCATGGCCTGGGCGCTGCTCGTCATCATGACCGCGGGAACTCGCCTCGCCGTCCGGGCGCTGTGGCACAGCCGCGCCCAGCGCAGCGCTCGAGCAGGTGAGCGAGGCACCCGCCCCCGCACCCTCATCGTTGGAGCCGGGCAGACAGGCTCGCTGACCATTAAGCGCATGCACCTGGGGGACGAGGACATGTGCGGAGAACCGGTGGCCCTTGTCGACGACGACGTCACCAAGCACGGTCGCCACGTCCACGGCGTCAAGGTCCTCGGCTCGTGTGACGACATCCCCCGCATCGCCCAGGAATGCCAGGCCGAGCAGATCGTCCTGGCCTGCCCCTCAGCCCTGGCCTCCGAGCGTCAGCGCATCCTGTCCATCTGCCTGACGACGGGCCTGAGAATCCTCACCCTCCCGAACGTACGGGACCTGGCCCAGCAGGATGACGGACGGATCGCACTGCGGGAGGTCGAGATCTCCGAGCTGCTCACCCGCGACGAGGTCGCCTTCGACTCCACGGGGATGGGGTACGTGCGCGGCCACGTCGTCCTGGTCACTGGCGGTGGCGGCTCCATCGGCTCTGAGCTGGTACGCCAGCTCATCGAGGCAGACCGCGGCAGATCGTCATCTTCGACGTCTACGAGAACACGGCCTACGAGCTGCTCCACGAGATGCAGCCCAAGGCCACCGAGCTGGGGGTGACGCTCTCGGTCGTCATCGGCTCGGTGACCAATGAGCGCATCGTCCGCGACTGCTTCGAGCGGTACCGGCCCAAGGTCGTGTTCCACGCAGCGGCGCACAAGCACGTGCCGCTCATGGAGGACAACGCCCGCGAGGCCGTGGAGAACAACGTGCTGGGCACCTGGATCGTCTGCCGTCTGGCGGAGGAGCTCGGCTGCAGCCACTGCATCCTGGTCTCCACCGACAAGGCGGTCAACCCCACCAACGTGATGGGGGCGACCAAGCGACTGTGCGAGCTGGAGATCCAGGCCCTGGCGCAGACGAGTCGCACCACTGTCTTCGCCGCCGTGCGCTTCGGCAACGTGCTCGGCAGCCACGGCTCGGTCATCCCGCTGTTCAGGCGCCAGCTCAGATCAGGTGGGCCGCTGACTGTCACCCACCCGGACATCACCCGCTACTTCATGACGATCCCCGAGGCGGCCCAGCTGGTCATCACCGCCGGGTCCATGGCTCAGGCCGGAGAGATCTTCATCCTGGAGATGGGGCAGCCCGTGCGGATCTACGACCTGGCCGTCAATCTCATCAAGCTCTCGGGCCTGCGAGTGGGGCGTGACATCGAGGTGGCCTTCACCGGGCTGCGCCCGGGCGAGAAGCTCTATGAGGAGCTGCAGATGCATGACGAGGAACTGCGTCCCACGGAGAACACATCGATCCTCGTCTCCACGGCACCGCCGCCCACCAGGCTGGAGGTGGAGGACAAGATCGCTCGGCTCATGGCCTGCCTGTCCGAGGGAAGCGAGCAGATCAAACGGGAGCTGGCTCGTGCGGTGCCCACCTACCACCCACGTCTTGAAAACAGTACGAGTACGTCGTCGACAATGAGGAAAGCTGGCTGATGCGTGTCGATTTCTCACCCCCGGACATCACCGATGCCGAGTGCCAGGAAGTGGTGGATGCCCTGCGATCGGGCTGGATCACCACGGGGCCGCGCACCAAGACCCTGGAGAAGCAGGTGGCGCAGCGCTGTGGAACCACCCGGGCCGCCTGCCTGAACTCCGCGACCGCCTCCTTGGAGCTGACCCTTCGAGTCCTTGGCATCGGTCCAGGCGACGAGGTCATCGTCCCCGCCTACACCTACACGGCCTCGGCCTCCCCGGTCGTGCACGTGGGCGCCACCCCGGTTCTCGTCGACGCCGGTGAGGCCGACGGCGGTTACGGGCTGGACCCCAGTGTCCTGGAGTCCGCCATCACCCCGCGGACCAAGGCCGTCATCCCGGTCGACATCGGCGGACGCATGTGCGACTACCCGGCCCTGCGCGCGGTCGTCGACAGCCGCAGCCACCTCTTCACCCCGGCCGGGGCCGTCCAGGAGGCGCTGGGACGCGTCGCCCTCGTCGCCGATGGCGCCCACAGCTCGGAGCCCGGCGCGACGGCACGCCCTCGGGCAGCGCCGCCGACTTCACCACCTTCAGCTTCCACGCCGTGAAGAACCTGACCACCGCGGAGGGCGGCGCCGTCACGTGGAGGCCGGAGCTGGGCCTGGACGAGGAGCTCTACCGCCAGTACATGCTGCTGTCCCTGCACGGGCAGAGCAAGGACGCCCTGTCCAAGACCCGCCTGGGGGCCTGGGAGTACGACGTCGTCAGTCCCGCCTACAAGTGCAACATGACCGACGTGTGCGCCGCGATCGGCCTGGCCCAGATGACCCGCTACGACTCGATGCTCGAGCGTCGGCGCCAGATCATCACCCGCTACGACCAGGCCCTGGCGCCGGCGGGCGTGACGTCACTGCGGCACTACCAGGACGGGAGCGTCTCCTCCGGGCACCTCTACCTGGCGAACCTGCCGGGCCTGGGGGAGGCCGAGCGCAACGAGTTCATCGAGCGCATGGCGCGCGCAGACGTGGCCTGCAACGTCCACTACAAGCCGCTGCCCCTGCTGAGTGCCTACCGGAACCTCGGCTTCAGCATCGAGGACTTCCCGCGGGCCCACACCCTCTACGCCAATGAGGTGAGCCTGCCTCTGCACACCTCATTGACCGACGAGCAGGTCGACTACGTCATCAGCTGCGCGCTCGAGGCGCTCGCGGCGATGGGGCGATCATGAGGATGCCGCCCTGGGAGGACCTGCCGGCCGCCCTGCGGACCGATGAGGTTCGCCCCTACTACGAGGCACTGTCCCGGCGCGGACTCCAGCTGCGGCTCAAGCGCCTGCTCGACGTCGTCGGAGCGACGGTCCTGATGGTGCTGCTCGGGTGGCTCTTCATCATCCTGGCGGCCCTCATCAAGCTGGACTCGCCCGGACCGGTGTTCTTCCGCCAACGGCGGGTCACCCAGTTCGGGCGCGAGTTCCGGATCGTCAAGTTCCGCACCATGACACACCGGCCGGCCGACCCGGGGGACCAGATCACCCGGGGGAGCGACCCCCGGGTCACGAAGGTCGGTGCGGTGCTGCGCCGGTACCGGCTCGACGAGATCAGCCAGCTCATCGACATCCTGCGCGGCACGATGAGCTTCGTGGGGACCAGGCCGGAGGTGCCCGAGTACGTCAACCAGTACACCCCGCAGATGCGGGCCACCTTGCTGCTGCCGGCCGGGGTCACCTCCACGGCCTCCATCGAGTTCAAGGATGAGGCCGAGATCCTGGCGGCCGCCCCGCCGGACCAGGACGCCTACCTCACCCAGGTCCTGCCGGCCAAGATGCGCCTCAACCTGCGCGACGTCCAGAACTTCAGCATTGGGCGAGATCTGTCGATCGCGCTCCGGACCGTGTTGGCGGTCGCCACATGAGACGCGCAACGACGACACCTAAGGAGCAAGCATGACAGCAGGTGCCAAGCACGATCGCGAACCGGATGCCGATCTGGTCTCCGTCATCATGCCGACATACAACTGTGGCGCCTTCATCGCCGAGACCATCGCCACCGTCCAGGGCCAGACCCACCCCCGATGGGAGCTGCTCGTCGTCGACGACTGCTCCACCGACGACACCGCCGATGTGGTCGGGGCGCTGGCCGAGGCCGACCCCCGGATCCGGTACGTGCGGCTGGAGACCAACAGCGGTGCCGCCATGGCCCGCAACCGGGCGATGGAGCTGGCGCAGGGGCGCTACATGGCCTTCCTGGACTCCGACGATCTGTGGCACCCCGACAAGCTCAGGCGCCAGATCGACTTCATGACCTCGCGCGGCGTCGCCATGTCCTGCACCGCCTACGCCCAGATCGACGAGCAGGGCGTTCCCACCGGGAAGATCGTGCGCAGCCCGGCCAGGACCAGCTACAACCGCCTGCTCCTGGACTGCCCGGTGGGCAACTCCACCGTCATGTACGACGTGGCGCGCCTGGGGAAGTTCGAGGTGCCCAACATCAGGAAGCGCAACGACGACGCGCTGTGGCTGCGCATGCTCCGCACCGAGCCCTACATCTGGGGAATGCCGGTCGTGCTCATGAGGTACCGGCTCCGCTCGGGATCGGTGTCGGCCAACAAGCGGAGCCTGGTCAAGTACCACTGGACGCTCTACCGCGACATCGAGCATCTCAGCGTCCCCCGCTCCGTCTTCCACATCGGCGTGTGGGTCCTCATCAAGACCCTCAAGGTGAAATGAGGACGAGCGTTAACAGGACGACCAGTTCCCCGGACCGGCCCGGGGCCGACGGAGGGAGGCCGGCAATGAGTCAGGAACAGTCTGTGACCCCGCAGGACTCCGGGGGCGGGCCCCTGAGAGTCCTGCAGATCAACTCATCGATCTCGCGGCGTTCCGGAGTCATGAGCGTGCTCATGAACTACCTCAGGCACATGGACCGCTCGCAGGTGGTGTTCGACTTCTTCTGCTATGCCACACCCGACGAGACCCACCGTGAGGAGATCGAGTCACTGGGTGGGCGCTGCTACGTCATCGATGCCGGGAACCGCATCGGTCGCATCCGATCATCCCTGGGGCAGCTGCTGGAGCAGCACGCGGGGCAGTACCCCGTGGCGCACCTGCACGACCCCATCCTGTCGCGCTTCCTCTACCCGGTGGCCCATCGCCGCGGGGTGCGTGCCTTCGCCGTCCACTCACACGCGACGGCGTACTCCGACTCCCGGTTGCGCAGCCTGCGCAACTGGCTCGTCTGCCGCAATATCGGGGCCTACTCCGATGCCCGCCTGGCCTGCTCACGGGCGGCCGGTGACTTCCTCTTCGGCTCGGGTCGCTTCGAGGTGGTCCCCAACGCGATCGACGTGACCACCTACCGCTTCCGTGAGGCGGTCCGTGCCCAGGTGCGCGCCGGGCTGGGGCTGGGGGACGCGCCCGTCGTCGGCCATGTGGGGCGGTTCAATGAGCAGAAGAACCACCGGTTCCTCATCGACGTGTGCACCGAGCTGCTCCGTGTGCGACCCGAGGCCCGCCTCATGCTCATTGGCGACGGCCCGCTGCGACCGGGCATCGAGGCAGTGGTGGCCGAGCGCGATCTGAGCGACCGCGTCCTGTTCCTGGGGGACCGCAAGGACGTTCCTGATCTTTACCAGGCCATGGACATGTTCCTCCTTCCCTCTCTCTACGAGGGGCTGCCGATGGTGGGGGTCGAGGCGCAGTGCGCGGGGCTCCCACTGGTGTGCTCCGACGAGGTGACCGAGGAGGTCGCGATCGGGGAGGTCTCCTTCCTGCCACTGGATACGCCGGCGGCTCAGTGGGCACAGCGTGTCAACGAGGCCCTCGACCACGGGCGAGACCCGCGGCGCAGGGCGGAGGGTGAGGCGGCCGCGCGCACCGCGGGCTTCGACATCACTCATGAAGCCGACCGGCTGGCGCACCGTTATCGTGCGCTGGCGGAATGGTGATGCCGGAGCATGTGGATCCACTACGCGCTATTCGCCACCTTTCTTCTGCCAGCGGCCCTCCTGGGGCTGAGAGGCCGTGCTGATCGGCGAGGCTCCCCGGCCATCCTGGTCGTGGCCTTCGTGGCCTTCGTGGCCTTCTCCTCCTTGCGAGCCGTCAGCGTCGGCAATGACACGATCGAGTACCACCGCGTCTTCGAGGCGATCAAGGCGACGACCTCCTCCAGGAGGCCTTCACCGTCAGCCGCTTCGAGTACGGCTACGTCCTGCTCAACTACCTGGTCAGCCGCATCACGGACGACTTCAACGTCCTGCTGCTCATCATCTCGGTGTTCGTCTACGGCTCAGCGGTCCTGTTCATCAAGCGATACGCCGCCAGCTACTCCCCTGGCGGTCCTCCTCGCCTTCGGCATGTCCGCCTTCTACGACTTCATGCTCTTCGCTCGACAGAGTGTTGCGGTGGCGATCTTCCTGTTGGCCGTTCCCGCGCTCATGGAACGCAAAGTCTGTTGCGCTACGTCCTGCTCATCGTGCTCGCCTCCCAGTTCCATGTCAGCGCCCTGCTCCTACTCATCGTCTACCTCGTCTCCGCCATGCGGCTGAGCACCTTCGGTGACTGGTTCAAATGGGGCACCCTCATCGGGGCCAGCATGCTGTCGCTGAGCTGGGTGATGAACTCCCTTGCGGCGTCCTCCGCCTACTACGGTCACTATCTCAACACCGACTACGCCGACGGCGGGGTGCGCTCGGCCACCGTTCTGCTGATCGTGGTGCGCATCCTTCTCATGCTTCTGGCGGCCACCTGCGGCTGGGCGGCCGCCGTGGAGGAAGACCCCTCCGGGCGTACCCGCAGTCTCCTGGCACTCGCCGTTGCCGACATCGCCATGGTGACGGTGTCGCTGGGCTTCAACCTCGTTGATCGTCTCGAGATGTACCTGACGATGCCCTTCGTCGTCGGCCTGGTGAACATCACGGTGCGGGGGCGGAGACCTGAGCGCTCCTACATCGGCGCCCTGCTGGTGATCATCGCCTTCGCGGCCTCCACGATCTTCTTCCTGTACCGCCCTGAGTGGTACCACCTCTTTCCCTACCGAACCGTCTTTGAGAAAGGGATCCCGTGATGGAATCTGTCCATTCTGCGAGTTCGTGTAGAACCGATGTCAGCGATCTGAGCGGTGGCTGCCAGCGGGAGAGGTGCGACTCCAGCCCGACGTGGAAGGTGCAGTTCGGTGTCGGCGAACTATAAGGACCGCATCGCATTCTTGCTGGGTAACACCCTGGTCTTTGCCCTGGGGGGTCTGGCGATCAAGGCGGTCTCTCTGGTGCTCATGCCCCTGTACACGACCGCCTTGACGGCTGGTGAGTACGGAACGGCTGAGCTGCTCAACAGTGCGATCGAGATCGTGCTGCCGTTGCTGTCGGCGGGCGTGGTCGAGGCCCTCTACCGTTTCTCCATTGACGACGACGTTCCCAAGGACGAGCTCTTCGCCGGCTCCCTGGTGGTCCTGGGCGGGGGTGTCGTGTGCGCTGGGGTGCTGTGCTCCCTGGCCGGCGCTGTGTGGGACGTCAAGCACGCTGTGTCCTTCTTCGTCCTGTTCTGCTCGGTGTGCGTCTTCAAGGCCACGACTCAACTGGCCCGTGGGCTGGGCCATGTGCGCCGTTTCGTGGTCTACGGGCTCATCAATGCGCTCGCTATGGTCGTGGCCACCTACGTGCTCCTGGTCCACGCACACTTGGGTGTGAAGGGCTACCTGTGGTCCTTCACCATTGGCTACCTGGTGGGTGGCATTGCCGCCTTCCTGGGGTCGGCCGAGTACCGGCTGCTGGTGCCCTTCCGGGTCGATCGTGAACTGCTGCGCCGGATGCTCGTCTACAGTCTGCCGCTCGTGCCTAATCTGCTGTCGTGGTGGCTGGTGAGCGTCTCAGGCCGGTACGTGGTCCTGTGGGGCAGCGGAGTCGCGGCTGCTGGGCTCTTCACGGCGGCGAGCAAGATGCCTGCGCTGGTCAACATCGTGGCTTCCGTGTTCCAGCAGGCATGGCAGTACTCGACTGCCCGAGAGATCAGCTCTCCTGACCGTGGAGCCTTCTTCGGCATCGTGATGAGGGGATACTCGCTGGCGACCCTGTCGGTCGCCGGGCTGGTCATCGCCCTGAACCGGCCGATCTCCGGAGTGATGCTCCAGGCCGAGTTCGCCGAGGGGTGGCGCTACGTCCCCCTGCTCATGCTGGTCGCCTCCTTCGGGGTCATCAGCATCTTCTTCGAGAGCTTCTACCAGGCCTTGAAGAACAGCGGCGTTCTCATGGCCTCCACCGCGCTGGGGGCGGTGGTCAACGTGATCCTCGGTGTGGCTCTTGTGCCCTTTATGGGCCCGTGGGGCTGGGTCTGGCCGGAGCGGTGGCCTACGCCCCTCGTCCTGGTGGTGCGAGCATGTGATCTTGGGCGCCGCATCGACCTGCCCATAGACCGCCCTCGCCTCACCTACCAGCTCGCGCTGCTCATCGGTATCACTGCGTGCATGTCTTTCGACGGCGGCTTATGGCTGACTGCCATGGTCTGGACCTGCCTGGGGCTGCTGGCAACCAGTGACATGACGGTTCTCACCAGCAGCGCTCGAGCTGTGACGGAGTCCCTGGGACGTCGGAATGGGCGACTGCTGCGCCGGCTCTGACAGGAATCCCCGCGCAGAATGTGAACGGTGGAACGACTCTGTGGGATAAGAAACGATGTAGTGCCCCGCTTGTGAAATTGCTTTTTGTGTCCACCGGTGTGTTTTTGTCTTAACTGTACAGTGCGGTGATCCATGTTGTCTTTCCGTGATGTCTGTGAGAGAGCCAATCTTTGGATACGACGTATCCTTGTCGAGCCGATCTGGCTGGTTGAATTGAAGTATCTTGCCAATGCAAGAAGGGAAGATTATGAAGCGTATTCTTCTTTTGGATACATCCGTTGGTTCTCTCAATATGGGGGATGAGATCATTGGGCGATCCATTGAGATGAACTGGCGCGAACTGTTCTCCTCGAACTATGTCATGCGCCTGGCCACCCATACTCCGATGTACACGCCTGCACAGTATCTTCTGTCCAAGCGTCGGCTCAGCATCTTCAAAGGAGCTGACATCAAGCTCCTGTGCGGCACCAACGCCCTGTACACGAATATGCTGCGGCCCCTGCCGACGTGGAACATCAACTACCTCAACTGCGGGATGGCCGCAGGAACGGTGTGCCTGGGCGTGGGTGCGGGGGCCAACTCCTCATCGGTCAACCTCTACACACGAGCCCTCTACCGCAAGGTGCTGTCCCCAAGGTCGTGCACTCGGTGCGGGACGAGCGCACCAAGCATCTCCTGGAGCGGGTGGGGCTACGGGCCTGGAACACCGGCTGCCCCACCCTGTGGGGACTGACCCCCGAGCACTGCGAGACCATTCCCCACGCCAAGGGCGACGAGGTGGTCTTCACTCTCACCTCCTACCACCCGAACCCGCGCAAGGACCGGGCGATGATCGACGTGCTGCGCAGGAGCTACTCGCGATTGCACTTCTGGCCCCAGTCCATCGACGACCTGAGACTACCTGCAGTCGCTGGGAGCGGCCGACGACGTCGAAATCGTCACGCCGAGCCTGGCGGGATTCCGGGAGGTGCTCGACCGAGGCGTCGACTACGTGGGGAACCGCCTGCACGGGGGCATCTTCGCCCTGCAGCGCAAACGACGCGCCATCATCGTGGCCATCGACTACCGCGCGAGGGAGATGGCGAAGGACTACTCCCTGCCGCTGGTGGAGCGCGACTCCATCGAGACCGATCTGGCCGACCTGGTCGAGTCCTCCTGGCCCACCAGGATCCACGGCCTGGACTTCGACCTCATCGAGAAGTGGAAGGCCCAGTTCGGTGTCGGCAAGCCATAAAGGGGCGCATGAGGGCTCCTGCTGGGCAACACCCTGGTCTTCGCTCTGGGGGGTCTGGCGATCAAGGCGGTCTCCCTGGTGCTCATGCCCCTGTACACGACCGCCTTGACGGCTGGTGAGTACGGAACGGCTGAGCTGCTCAACAGTGCGATCGAGATCGTGCTGCCGCTGCTCTCCTTGGGTGTGGTCGAGGCCCTCTACCGTTTCTCCATTGACGACGACGTTCCCAAGGACGAGCTCTTCGCCGGCTCCCTGGTGGTCCTGGGCGGCGGCATCGTGTGCACTGGGGCGCTCTGTGCCCTGGGCAGTGCCTGTGTGGGGCATGAAGCACGCGGCGGCTTTCTTCGCCCTGTTCTGCTCAGTGTGCGTCTTCAAGGCCTGACCCAGGCTCGCCCGTGGGCTGGGCCATGTGCGCCGTTTCGTGGTCTACGGGCTCATCAATGCGCTCGCCATGGTCGTGGCCACCTACGTGCTCCTCGTCCACGCACACGCGGGCATCGAGGGCTACCTGTGGTCCTACTCCATCGGCTACCTGGTGGGTGGCATTGCCGCCTTCCTGGGGTCGGCCGAGTACCGGCTCCTGGCTCCATTCCGGGTCGATCGTGAACTGCTGCGCCGGATGCTCGTCTACAGCCTGCCGCTCGTTCCCAACCTGCTGTCGTGGTGGCTGGTGAGCGTCTCAGGCCGGTACGTGGTCCTGTGGGGCAGCGGCCTGGCAGCCGCTGGGCTCTTCACCGCGGCAGAGCAAAGATGCCTTCACTCATCAACATCGTGGCCTCCGTGTTCCAGCAGGCATGGCAGTACTCCACCGCCCGCGAGATCAACTCACCCGACCGCGGCGCCTTCTTCGGCTCCGTTCTGAGGGGCTACTCCCTGGCCACTCTGACGGCCGCGGGCTGGTCATCGCCTTGAACCGGCCGATCTCCCGGGGTGATGCTCCAGGCCGGGAGTTCGCCGAGGGGTGGCGCTACGTCCCCTGCTCATGCTGGCAGCGACCTTCGGGGTGATGACCATCTTCTTCGGCACCTTCTACCAGGCTCTCGCGATGAACAGTCGCATGCTCATGGTCTCCACCGCACTGGGAGCAGTGGTCAACGTGATCCTCGGTGTGGCTCTTGTGCCCTTCATGGGCCCGTGGGGCGCCGGCCTGGCCGGGCGGTGGCCTACGCCCTCGTCCTGGTGGTGCGGGCCCGGATCTCAGGCGCCGCATCGACCTGCCCATGGACCGCCCTCGCCTCACCTACCAGCTCGCACTGCTCAGCATCATGGCCGTGGGCACGTCCTACGACGGCGGCTCGTGGCTGAGCGCCGCGGTCTGGGCCTGCCTGGCGCTCCTGGCGACCAGCGACATGACAGTTCTCACCAGCAGCGCTCGAGCGGTGGCCGGACCTCTAACCCCGCAGGCTGGGGCGGCGCTGACTTCGCGCCGCCCCGCCTGCTCACCGCCGTCCCGATACCCGCGGTAGGCTCCATCCGGCCGCCTTCCAGGCCTGCGCGTCCAGGCAGTTGCGTCCATCAATGACGTAGCGGGTGCGCACCAGGCCGGCCGCCTGGGCGGGGTCGAGATCCTGGTACTCGCGCCACTCCGTGCCGATGATGACGAGGTCGGTTCCCTCCAGGGCGGACTGGGCGGAGGCGGCGACCTCGTAGGGGACGGTTCGTCCTCTCGGCGAGGATCGGGCCGGCGGCCGGGTCGTGCACGACGACTCGCTCGACCATGCCCGACAGCTCCACGGCGAGATCCAGGGCGGGGAGTTGCGCATGTCGTCGCTGTCCGGTTTGAAAGGCGCCCCGAGTACCGTCACCGTGGCTCCGGACGGCGCTCGCCCGAGGGATCTCCTAACCGTGCGGATGACGCCTGCTGCGCATGGTGTCGTTGACCCGATCAACCTCTGCGAGGAAGGCCAGGGCGTCGCCGACGCCGAGCTTTCGTCGCGCACGGGCCTGGAAGGCGCGGATGTCCTGGGCAGGCAGCCCCCACCGAAGCCGATACCGGCGCGCAGGAAACGGCGGCCGATACGATCGTCCATGCCGATCGCCTCGGCGAGAGCCGTCACATTGGCACCCGCGGCGTCGCAGACCTGGGACATGGCGTTGATGAAGGAGATCTTCGTGGCCAGGAAGGCGTTCGCGCTGATCTTGACCAGGCTCGGCAGTGGCGTAGTCCGCGACCAGGGCGCGGAGTGCCGGCGGCCAGGATCTGTGCGTGAGACCGCGTCCATCGTCTCCTGGGCGCTGGCAGCGGCACCGGGATTCGGCCGGCAGGGCCGTAGACCATACGATCCGGGCGCAGCGTGTCCTGAACGGCGAAGCCCTCCCGCAGGAACTCCGGATTCCAGCAGCAGCGCTCCCGGTCGGCTCGATCAGCCTGGGCCAGACGTGATGCGGTGCCAACGGGCACCGTGGACTTGCCGGCGACAACCTCGGGGCCACTGGTGCAGTGCCCCAGGTGGGGAGCATGGAGGTCACGGCTGCGTCGACGTAGGTCATGTCCGCCGCCCCGACTCGGACTGTGGGGTACCCACGCCGATGAAATGAACCTGAGCGCCCTCAATGGCGGAGAAGTCACTGAGTGAAGGTCAGGCGTCCCGGCCTCCACGTTACGAGCCAGAAGACCTTCCAGCTCGGGCTCGAAGAACGGAGCCCTGCCGTCGCTCAGAAGATTTACCTTGCGAGCGTCGACGTCCACGCCCACTACATCATGTCCAAGCTCCGCCATTGACGCAGCGTGAACAGCGCCGAGATATCCGCAACCAATCACTGACAAACGCATGGAGAAAGCCTGAGACGGGTATGTAGGGGGTATGTCTACCCCTATATCCATAAGGTTCCCTGGTGAATTCCTCAAACATTTCACCGAGAATTAGGATGTATTCATCGAGTTTTTATTCAACGATCATGGTACTCGCATTGTTGGGGTGACAAGTCGTGTAGCTGCTCAGAGAGATTCAGGAGAAATTGTGTGAGTATGTCCGGGTCCTGCTGCGAGAGATTGTGCTCAGATGATTTTCCTGTCATTCATCGTGACGGAGGCGCGCGTCTGTGTTTGTGGCTTCACGCGTCAATGAGGCAGGCGACTCCGTGGTCGTTCGGATCGCGAGAGTCCAGGGGTGTCGAGGTGTGGGGCCTACGCTGCCGCAACGCGCGCTGGACAAGCGGTCATCCCGTCGGACGTCGGCCCGGTGGGAGTCCGGGGAGTGGTGCGGTCCGCCCGAGCCTCGGCTGAGTAGGGGCGGGGCGGGAGCACGTGAGAGCCTCTGTCCAGTCCGCCATGTCGAGTAAAGGAAGGCACAGTGCCCGCAGACGACGATCCCAAGCAGACCAGTCCCGGCGCCGCCTTCGGCATCCCCGAGGGCGCCACGGGGGAGGAGGTCGTCGACGCCGTCTTCGGTGAGACCGGTGTCGACCCCGATCTCCTGCCCCTACCTGGAGGCCGCGGCGCCCCGGATCCGCGGCGAGAGAGTCTGACCGTCTCCGTCTCCGATCTCCAGGAGGTCGGTGCTCAGCAGGAGTGCCGACGCCGAGGCTCCAGGACCGTGAGGACCTTGAGGCTCTGCGCGAGCTCGTCGCCGCCAACATGATCCCCGGCGGCGACACCGACCGCCTCGAGGAGCTCCTCGCCGAGGTCGACGCCGACGACTCCGATGACTGGGACTCCTGGGAGCCCCAGCTCCCGACGACCCCGAGGGCGAGCACCTGCGAGACCTGGAGGCCGCTGCCCGCGGCGTCGAGGTCTCCGCCCGCATGCGCGAGGTCGAGGCCGAGATTCTCGCGCGCGCGCCGAGCACCAGGTCCAGCCCTCCCTGGAACGCGTCGAGGCCGTCCTCGATCATCCTGGGCAACCCTGAGCGCGCCTACCGCACCGTTCACATCACCGGCACCAACGGCAAGACCTCCACCGCCCGTATGACCGAGCGCCTTCTGGCCGCCGGCGGCATGCGCACCGGCCGCTTCACCTCCCCGCATCTGGCCACCATCCGCGAGCGCATCAGCCTCGACGGCGAGCCGATCAGTGAGGAGGGTTCATCGCCGCCTGGGAGGACGTGGCCCCTTACATCGCCATGGTCGACGAGCGCTCCCAGGCCGCCGGCGGAGCCTGCGCCTGTCCTTCTTCGAGGTCCTGGCCGTCATGGCTCTGGCCGCCTTCGCCGACTATCCCGTCGACGTGGCCGTCATCGAGGTGGGCCTGGGCGGGCGCTGGGACGCCACGAGACGTCATCGGCTCCGACGTCGCCGTCATCACCCCGATCGGGCGCGACCACGAGCGCTGGCTGGGCTCTCGATCACCGAGATCGCTCACGAGAAGGCCGGGCATCATCAGTGACAGCTCACCGTCGTCGTCGCCCATCAGGTCCCCGACGCCGCTGCCGAGATCGAGCAGGCCGCAGCCTCGCACCGGGCCGTTGTGCGCCGGGAGCGCGACCCGGAGGAGGATCCCCACTCGCCGGAGGCCGGCATCCTGCGGGTCCTCGACCGCCAGCTCGCCGTCGGCGGTCAGCTCGTCACGCTGGCCACCGCCGCAGCTGTCTACGAGGACGTCTTCGTTCCCCTGCACGGGAGTACCAGGCCCCGCAACGCCCTGCTGGCCCTGGCGGCCGCCGAGGCGATCCACGGCGGGCGCCGGCTGCCCGCGCGCATCGTCGAGGGACGGCTTTCGCCTCGGTCACCAGTCCCGGCCGCCTGGAGGTCCTGCGCTCCTCGCCACGGTCCTGGTCGACGCCGCCCACAACCCCACGGCGTCGAGGCCCTCACTGGCGCCATCGAGGAGGCCTTCGGCTTCCAGCACCTCGTGGCGGTCCTGGGCGTCATGGCGGACAAGGACGCCGAGGGGATCCTGGCGGCCTGGAGCCCGGTGACCGACGCCGTCGTGTGCGTCCCCATCGACTCGCCCCGGGCGATGGATCGTCGAGACCTGGGCGAGATCGCCGGAGGTCTACGGCGCCGACCGCGTCGT
>BNJS01000765.1_pt1 | contig 178446 bp, 219 predicted proteins | sample 8540461 | NCBI WGS metagenome assembly BNJS01 (sample SAMD00202454, study PRJDB9452) | human saliva metagenome | isolation source: human saliva | place: Japan
CAGTTACGCATGCCTGCCTGCATCCCCCATGGCGGGCCTCCTCGGGCTCGGCGACCTGGGCGCCCAGCATCTGCTCGCCGGAGGCGAAGGTGCGCCGAAGGCCTCGACGGCCTTGACCAGGGCCTCCTCGGTCTCGTCGGTGAGCTCGCCAGTGGACCTCGATGGTCGTCAGGATGTCGGTGTTGCGCCGCAGGTGGTCCAGGAAGGCCGCCTCGAAGGGAGGACGTCGGCGACGTCGAGGTCGTCGAGGTAGCCCTTGGTGCCGGCCCAGACGCTGGCGACCTGCTCGGGCCACCCGGGTGGGAGGCGATGTGCGGGGCTGCTTGAGCAGCTCCATGGAGGCGCTCACCGCGGGTGGAGCTGGGCGCGGGTGGCGGCGTCAGGTCGGAGGCGAACATGGCGAAGGCCGGCATGGACCGGTACTGGGCCAGGTGATCTTTGAGGGTTCCGGCGACCTTCTTCATGGCCTTGACCTGGGCGGCACCACCCACGCGGGACACGGAGATGCCGACGTCGACGGCGGGGCGCTGGTCGGCGTTGAACAGGTCGGACTGAGGAAAGATCTGCCCGTCGGTGATCGAGATGACGCGGGTGGGGATGTAGGCCGAGACGTCGTTGGCCTCGGTCTCGATGATCAGCAGCGGTCATGGATCCCAGCGCCCAGGTCGTCGAGAGCTTGGAGCAGCGCTCCAGCAGGCGCAGTGCAGGTAGAAGACGTCACCGGGGTGAGGCCTCGCGGCCCGGCGGGCGGCGCAGCAGCAGGAGACCGCGCACGGTGAGCCTCGGCCTGCTTGGACAGGGTCGTCGAAGACGATGAGGACGTGCTTGCCCTGGTACATCCAGTGCTGAGCGATGGCCGAGCCCGTGTGGGCGAGGAGGTACTTGAAAGCCGCCGGGTCGGAGGCCGGTGAGGGCGACGATGGTGGTGTACTCAGGGCGCCGCGCTCCTCCAGGGTGGCGCGCACGGCGGCGAGTGGTGGAGCCCTTCTGGCCGGTGGCCACGTAGATGCAGCGCACCTGCTTGTCGGGGTCACCGCTGTCCCAGGCGGCCTTCTGGTTGAGGATGGTGTCCAGGGCGATGGCGGTCTTGCCGGTCTGGCGGTCGCCGATGATGAGCTGACGCTGGCCGCGGCCGATCGGAATCATCAGGTCGATGGCCGCGAGGCGGTCTGGAGGGCTCGTGAACGGACTTGCGGGACATGACGCCGGGGCCTGGGCTCCAGGGCGCGGCGGCCCTCGGCCTCGATCTCGCCCAGGCCGTCGATGGGCCGACCCAGCGGGTCGACGACACGGCCCAGGTAGGCGTCGCCCACCGGCACGGAGAGGACCTCGCCGGTACGGCGCACGACCTGGCCCTCGTCGATGCCGTCAAGGACCCCAGGACGACGACGCCGACCTTGCGCTCCTCGAGGTTCATGGCCAGCGCGCCCGCGGTACCGTCCTCGAAAGGTGAGCAGCTCGTTGGCCATGACGCCGGGCAGGCCCTCGACGTGTGCGATGCCGTCAGCGGCGAAGACGACGTGCCCGACCTCCTCGGCCGCGACTTCGGCGGGCTTGTAGGACTCGGCGAACTCGTTCAGGCCGAGCGGATCTCCCTCGGGCCTGATGGTCAGCTCTGCCATCTCGTCTCCTTGCTGGTTGCGTTCTGGGGGCCGGCGGCGCGAGGCGTGAGCGACGACGGCACGGGGTGGGGTGGTGAAGTTGTGGGGACCGGTGCAGGAGGCGGCGCTGGGCGCGTTGCCCGCTATCCGGCCAGACGGGTGCGCAGCTCGGCGACGGCGCCGCGCACGGTGTGGTCCAGGACGTGGTTACGGATCATGACACGCGCCCCACCGATGACCTCGGGGTCAACCTCGCAGTTGAGATCGATGCGGGTGCCCAGGCGGCGCTCCAGGATGGTACGCAGGCGCGACTCCTGGGCCGTGGTCATGGGGACGGCTGTGACGACGTCGGCGATGGTGCGTTGGCGCATGGCGGCGGCCAGCTCGACGACGCGGCGCAGGTTGCGCAGCGGCCCGCCCTCGGCGCGGTGACGCACGCACCAGCGCAGCAGGCTCATGGCCGGGGCGCTGATGTGGGCGGCGAAGACCGCCTCGGCCAGGCGGACGCGGGCCTCGGTGCGGGTGCGCCGGGAGGGCGCTAGGGCCTCGCGCAGCTCGCGGTCGTCGGCGATCCGCTCGTGGACGTCGAAGAGCTGCTGCTCGATCTCACCGACCGCGCCGTCAGCGTGGGCACCGGCGAGGATCGCCTCGATGCCCAGGTCATGGAGGGCGGAGATGAGGTCGACCGGCTTGGACCAGCGGCCGCGGACCATGGCGCTGAGCAGGTCGACGACGCGCCCGTCCACAGTTCCCTCGAAGAGTCTGCGAGCCAGTACCGCCTTGTCCTCGGACTCGCGGCCCGGGTCGGTCAGGGGGCTCTCCAGCGAGTTGACGGCGACCTGGTGGGCCAGGGCGAGGATCTGGCGACCCAGCTCCTGACCCTCGACGCCCGCCGCCGTGAGCACCGGGCTCCAGGCCTGGCTCACGGTCTCACGGGTGGCTCCGGTCCCGGTTCTCACGGCTTCTCCTCCGGGGCGGGCTCGGAGGCGGGGCCGGTGGTCACCGCTGCGTCGACGCCGTCGACGGGAGGCATGGCCTCGAGATCGTCGAGGAAGCGGTCGATGACGCGCTCGGACAAGGCGGTGTCCTTGAGCTGCTCGCCGACGATGCGCTCGGCCAGGGTGGTGGCGAGCATGCCGACGTCAGTGCGCAGCGAGATCTGCGCGGCCTGCTTGTCGGCCAGGATCTGGCGCTGGGCGCCCTCGACGATACCGGCGGCCTCGGCCTGGGCGTCGGTGCGGGCCTGGGCGACGATCTCCTTGGCCTCGCTCTGTGCGTTGTCGCGGATGCGGGCGGCCTCGCGGCGGGCCTCGTCCACGAGCCGGGCGGCGCGCTTCTCAGCGTCGGCCTGGTCCTGCTCGGCCTTGTCAGCCAGGTCAAGGCCCTCCTGGATGCGCCGGGCGCGCTCGTCCAGCACGGCGTAGAGCCGGGGCAGGGCGTAGCGGCCCACCACCAGGAGGATGAGCAGGAGGACGATCGCCGCCCAGAAGATCTCATAGAGCGGAGGCAGAATGAAGGCGGTCCCCCCTCCCTGCCCGCTCTCGGCAGCCAGGGGAAGCATCACTTGACGACGAGCGGCATGACGAAGCCGATGAGGGCCAGGGCCTCGACCATGCCCGCACCGATGATCATGTTGGTGAACAGGCGTCCGGCCACCTCGGGCTGACGGGCCGTGGCCTCCTGGGTCTTGCCGACCAGCAGACCAATGCCGACGCCCGGGCCGAGCGTGGCCAGGCCGTAGCCGACGTATGCGAGAGCAGCGGAGGTCATATGTGGTTCCTTCTTTCTGGCGCCGATGGCGCAGGTGGGGTCAGAGGGTCGTGAAGAGCCTCAGGGACAGGTCGGTGACGTCTAGTGGGCCTCGATGGAGAGCTTGATATAGACGGCGCTGAGGATGGTGAAGATGTAGGCCTGCAGGACCGCGACGAAGACCTCGAACAGGGTCACCGCGATCATGGCTGCGCCGGTGAGGAAACTTGCCGCCGAAGACGCCTGTAGGTGCAGGAGCAGACTGGTGGTCCCGAAGAAGGTCATGGCGAGCAGCATGTGCCCGGAGACCATGTTGCACAGCAGACGCAGGGTGAGCGTCACCGGCCGAACAATGAAGTTCGAGAGGAACTCGATGGGGGTGATAAGCAGGTACATCACCTTGGGCAGCCCCGGAGGCAGGAGCTGGGAGGCGAGGAAGTGACCGATTCCCTGCTCCCTGATTCCGGCACCGATGAAGGTGATGTATGTCAGGGCCGCGAACACCAGGGGCACCGCCACCACCGAGGAGGCGGCGATGTTGAGTCCCGGGATGATGCCGGCGATGTTCATGGCCAGCACTCCCAGGAAGAGGGTCCCCAGCAGGGGGGCGAAGCGGCGTCCGTTCTTATTGCCCAGAAGCATGAGGGCCACATTGCTGCGCACGAAGTCGGCGATGAGCTCGAGCACGGCCTGGCCGCGCCCGGGGACGGTCTTGAGCCGGCTGGCGGCCACCCCCACCGTCAGGCACAAGGCGACCCCCATGACGACGCGGACGAGGGTGAGCCTGTTGAACTCCAGGAACGTACCCTGGCCAAAGAGCGCTTCGGGGAAGAAGTCCTCGACGCCGGGTGAGTGAGGGTGCTGAGTGAAGGCGGGCACCGCAGTCAGCACGATCACCGCAACCAGGACAACCAGGAGCACCCAGTACCACAGCGGTTTGACGAACGGCTTGGCGTCAGCCGTCCGCGGCGCGGCGACGTCGTCGACTGCCGCGTCGCTCTCGGTGACGGTGTTGATGGACAGGAGATCCTCCCGATGTCTCTCACGCTTCGAAGTCTGGCTTGATGTCTGCCCTGAACAGGCCTGCTAACCACTGGCAATGCTAGCGCCTAGGAATGGTTCAACGAAGCAAAATCAGCAGGTGCATCCCGATTCATCGTCCTTGCTGCCTCCCAGGGATGAACCTACGCCTCGGTCAGAACCGGCCCGTCGGCCCTCCCTTCATCGGCTCCACAGCAAGGATTCGTGCTCGCGCCAGGACGGTCACCTCGGCGAACACGCTTACCAGCACAGCAACGATGAGTGAGACCCCAATCACTCGAATGTCCAGCCCGATCACCCGACCGCCGAGGAGAGCCAGGGCCAGCAGGGAGATTCTCGCGAGGTAACCGCCGCCCATCCAGGCAGCCATGAGTCCCATCCCGGAGCGCACCATGCGGGCCAGAACCCACCACGTGGAGGCCAGGAGCAGCACCGTCGCCACCGCGGCCACCGGAAAGGTCCCGGTCGGGCGGGCCACGCCTCCGGTCATGCCGCCACCTACGCACCAGAGGAGCTCAAGTGCCACCAGAACCCCGGTGGCAATCGTCAGGATCCGACGCAGCCGGGCAACAGAGTCGATCAGGACGGCGGTGTTGTGACTGGTCCCCCCGGTCGGTCCCGGCTGCTCGTCGGCAGGTTGCTGCGACATCGGGCCGGAGCCGTGTGCTGTACTCATGCGTCCGTCTCCTCGGGATGGTAGGCCGGAGCCGTTGACACAGCAGCCGACACGACGGCTCCTTGTGGCGCCTGCCCCTGGGCCGGGCGCGTCACCTCACCGGTTCCCGAGACATTGCGGGAGATGACGATCCGCTGATCCTGGCGATCCTGGCGCCGGTGCAGCATCGAGTGCAGAGCGTGGCGCACCCCGGGCATGAGGTCGACGGTGACGACGAAGGCGAACAGGACCGCGATGCCCGCCCCCCACCATCACCCAGGGCAGGGGGAAGAAGGCCATCGCGGCTACGGGGAAGGAGGCGACGGCGGCCCACAGGTACATCACCAGCACGGCGCGGCGATGGGAGTGCCCGGCCGCCAGGAGCCGGTGGTGCATATGCATGCGGTCGGGGTGGGTGGGACTCAGGCCCTTTCTGGCCCGACGCACGATCGCCATGATCATGTCGGTCAGGGGCAGCAGGAGGACCGCCAGCGGCAGGAGGATCGGCATGAAGGCGGGCAGGGCGCGCGAGCCGTCGAAGCTGCCGGGGTCGATCTGCCCGGTGACGATGATGGTGGAGGCCGCCGAGACCAGCCCCAGCTGCATCGCCCCGGAGTCGCCCATGAAGATGGTGGCCGGGTTGAAGTTGTGGGGCAGGAAGCCCACGCACACGCCGATGAGCGCGGCCACGATCGTGGCGGCCAGGGAACTGTAGGAGCCGGGGCTCGTGGCGCGGGTGAGGACGTAGGGTGTACATGAAGAAGGCGGTCGAGCCGATCCCGATGATGCCGGCCGCCAGTCCGTCGAGGTCCGTCGACGAAGTTGACGGCGTTGATGGCGGCCACGACGACGATGACGGTGGAGATGAGGGACAGGCGCGAGGAGCCGATCGTCAGCCCCGCCACGGGGAAGGTGAGGAGCTGGACGCCCTGCCAGGCCATGACGCCGGCGGCCAGGATCTGGCCGGCGAGCTTGGTCATCAGTCCAGCTCCCACAGGTCATCGACGACGCCGAGCAGGCACACCGTCCGCTCCCCAGGACCACCGCCCAGGGCGCTGGAGTCGATGACGTCGGAGATAAGGGATCGTGGAGGCCACGGAGATCGCGGAGAACAGGCCGAAGAACATGGCCACGCCGCCCAGGCGCGGGATGGGCGTGGAGTGGACGTCGCGTGCCCGCACGGGGGTGAGCGCGTTGCCCACCAAGGCGATGTGCCGGATGATCGGAACGGCCACGTAGGTGGTCGCGGTGGCGATGGCCATGACCAGGAGGTAGACCTTCACGCATCCACCTCCGTCCTGTCATGCGTTGCGTCCGCCGTTCGTTCAGACAGGTCGACGCCGGCCACCCGTTCCAGGTCCGCGAGCGCCAGGACCCCCTGGCGCAGGATCCGGGGCGCGCGGGCGTGTGCCCCGGCGAGGGAGACGATGGTGGAGGGGACCGGGCCGGGCGTGGCCCCTCCGTCAAGAAGCAGGATGTCCTCGCACCCGACGGCGCCGGTGCCCGCGACCCCCTGCGTGAGCTCTTCGACGCACCGGACCCGTCCGGGGAAGGCGGCCCACGCGGCGGCGGCATCGGTTGCGGGCGGCGCGCCGGTGGGGTTGGCGGAGGTGACGGCCAGCGGGCCGCTGCGGCGCAGGAGGTCGAGGGCAAGGTCGTGGGCCGGCATGCGCACGGCGATGGTGCCGCCGGTCTCACCCAGGTCCCAGGTCAGGGCTCCCTCGGCGTCGAGGATGAGGGTCCAGCGCCCCCGGCCAGAAAGCCTCCGTAAGGGCGCGGGCGACGTCGGGCAACCTCGGCAACGATCCCGGTCAGGTCGGCGGGGTCGGCCACGAGGACGGGCGGGGGCATCTGGCGTCCGCGCCCCTTGGCGGCCAGCAGCCGCTCGACCGCTCCGGCCTCAGCGGCGTCGCACCCGATGCCGTAGACGGTGTCCGTGGGCAGGATGACGAGCCCGCCGGCGCGCAGGTGCTCGCAGGCCGGTTGGAGGAGGTCGGGGTGGGGATGAGCGGTGCTCGCGGAGGGCTGCGGGGGTGGCTCACGTCCCGCATCCTGCCACGGATCGGGCCGGCGGCGGGACAGTGCGGCGGTGTGGGCCCCAGACGCGATGTCAGACCGTCACCTGCCCCGGCCGCCGTCACTCGCACGTCCCGTCCTCGTTCTCGGGCCGAGCCCGCTCTCTACACGATGCGACGAGCCACGGCCCAGCGGGTGAGCTCGTTGCGGTTGGACAGCTGGAGCTTGCGCAGAACCGCGGAGACATGGGTCTCGACGGTCTTGACCGAGATGAACAGCTCGGAGGCGCACTCCTTGTAGGTGTATCCGCGGGCGATGAGGCGCATGACCTCCCGCTCCCGCGCCGAGAGGCGATCGAGCTCGGTGTCGGCCACGGCCACCTCGCCGGCCCCCGCGCCGAAGGCGTCCAGGACGAAGCCGGCCAGGCGCGGGGAGAAGGCGGCATCCCCGGCGGCCACGCGCCGCACGGCCTGGGCCAGGTCCTCAGTCGAGATGGCCTTGGTGACGTAGCCGCGGGCGCCGGCCCGGATGACGCCGACGACGTCGTCGCTGGCGTCCGAGACGCTCAGGGCCAGGAAGCGCGTCTCGGGGACGTCGTGGCAGGAGGCGACGACCTCGCCCCCTCCCCCACCGTTGCCGCCGGGCAGATGGACGTCGAGCAGGACGACGTCGGGCCGCAGGGCGTGGACGGCTGCGATGGCGCCCTCGACGTCGTCGGCCTCGGCGATGACGTCCAGGTCGGGGGCGTGAGCGGTCAGCTCGGAGCGCACCCCCGAGCGGACCAGGGCGTGGTCGTCAACGACCAGGACTCGCAGGGCGAGGCCGCCGGGGCGGGCTGGTGGTCGTCTGTCGGGGTGCCGGCGGGAGTGTCAGCCATGGGGTCTTCCTGGTGGTGACGTCGGTGCGATGAAGGAGGAGCCGAGTGGGATGGAGCCAACGATAGACGGGCAGCGGGATCATGTGGGTAGCGACAGGGCCACCTCCGTGCCGGTGGCCATGCGGCGAACCCGGGCGCTGCCGCCGTGACGCTCCATGCGGCCGATGATGGACTCGCGCACGCCGTGGCGGTCATCGGCGATGGCGTCAAGATCGAATCCGGGGCCGTGATCGCGCACGAACACCTCGAGGCGCTGGTCGCCGGCCTCCACGTAGAGGGAGACCGGCGGGGCACCGTGGCGCACCGCGTTGGACAGGGCCTCGCGGGTGGCGGCCACGATGACCTCGGTGTCACGGTCGGGAGAACGGTCGCCGACGCACACGACGTCAACGGCCACGCCGTGGCGGTCCTCGACCTCGCCGGCCAGATCGGTGAAGGCGTCGGCCACGGAGGTGCCCGGCGCGGGGCGGTCGGTGTAGAGCCAGGCGCGCAGCTCGCGCTCCTGGGATCGGGCCAGGCGGGCCACCGTCTCGGGCTCGTCGGCGCGCTTACGGATGAGGGTGAGGGTCTGGAGGACGGAGTCGTGCAGGTGGGCGGCGATGTCGGCTCGCTCGGCCTCACGGATCTCGGCGGCGCGGGTGTCGGCCAGGGCCCGGTTGGTCCGCAGCCACAGAGGCGCCAGGACCACGCCGATCCCCACCACGAGAGCCCCTCCGGTGATGAGGCCGGAGATGAGCTTGTAGGGCGAGCTGTCCGCGGCCACCCACACCAGGATGCCGACGACGGCCAGGCACACCCCGCCCGCAACCCGCAGGACAGCGCCAAGGTTGCGGTCCGGACCGACGAGGTTGTCCATCTGGGACCAGGACAGGGCCGCTCCGGCGATGATGACGATGATGATTCCCACCGCGCCGACCTGGTCCAGCAGGCCGAATCGCCATGCCGCCAGGAAGAGGGCCGCCAGGAGGAGGGAGCCGCCGTCGATGACCGTCTGCGACAGACCGGAGACGGAGCCGCTGTCAGCCCCATGACTTCCCCGGCCTCCAGCGCCTTCTCCGCCCTTGGGACGAGTGGCCAGGCGGGCCCGGGAGACCGGTGAGGCGGACTCGTCCCCCGCCGGGGCGCTCTCCCCTGGCAGCGTCGCCCACAGCAGGGCGTAGAGGAAGGCGCCCGCGCCACCCGCGAGGGCAAGAACGGCCATGGCCGCGCGGACGTAGCGCACGGGAATGCCCAGGTGGAGACTCAGACCCGCGCAGACGCCGGCGATGCGAGCGGGCCGGCGCAGCCGGGCGACCTCCGCGGGCAGGTCGGCCGGGACCGGCCCCAGCTGACGGGTGGACGACGCAGAGGGGGTCGTCGCTGCGGTCGCGGCGGGGGGCTCCAGGAGTAAGCGGGCCCGCCGGTGGTCGGCCCGGGCTGCGCACCCCACTGCTGAGCTGTTGTCATGGCACCATCGTGGCACGTCGGGGTCCCCGATCCGATGGTCCTCCGGGGATTCGGGGGACGATCGGGGATCATTCAGGGGTCCCCCGATCGTGGCGCGGGACGCGGAGCGAAGAATTGATGGCATGAATGACATGCCCTCCCTCGCCTGACGGCGACTCTCCGCCGGCTCCACGTCCTCCGGTCCTTCCGACTCCCACGGCACCGGCGGCTCCCAGCACCGCTCCCAAACGGGCCCTGCAGCCCGGGCCCGGCCCCTCCCTACCAGCAGTACGGCGGGCCCCGCCAGGGCGGCCTCGACGCGCCGTTTCTTCGACTCCCTGCGCGGCTCTGGCCTCATGCGCACCAACGAGCGCTGGATCGCAGGTGTGGCCGGCGGGGTCGCCTACCGCTTCGGCCTGGATCCTGTTCTGGTGCGCTGCGTATGGGTGGTGCTCTCGATCTTCGCCGGTGTCGGACTGGTCCTGTACGGCGTGGCCTGGGCCCTTCTGCCCGAGGAGTCCGACGGGCGCATCCACCTGGAGGAGGCGCTCTCCGGCCGCTTCAACGCCGGCCTGGCGGGAGCCATCGGTATGACGATCGTGGGCATGTCGACGCTCGGTAACGGCCTCATCCCCAGCTGGTACATCAACCTGTGGGGCCTCCCGGGAATCGCCGCCCCCGTGTGGTCCTTGTTCTGGCTGGGGCTGACCGTCCTGGCCGTCATCTTCGCCGTCCGCCTCGTCCAGAACCGCCGCGGAGTCCGGAACACCGCTCCGGCCCCGCAGGGCCACCAGCCCTGGCAGACCACTCAGCACGGCGCCGAGCAGTCACCGGGCAACCATCCTGGTGACCAGATCGGCCAGGCCGCACCCGGGGCCTTCCCCTCGGCGACCGGCTCGCCATCGGCCTCAGACTCCTCAGCCTTCTCCCCAGCAGGCTCTGGCGCCCCGGCCTTCAACCGCCCGGCGAACGGTCCGAGCTGGCAGAACCGTTCCTACCGGCAGCACCCGCCCTACCAGCCGGCGCCCATGCCGGCCCCGCCCACTGCGCCCGCGCCGTCCCGGTCCCGGTTCCTCGACGTCGCTGGCGATCCTGGGGCTGGGGCTCCTGACCGGAGCAGGCATCTGGTACGCCACGGCGACCCACCGCGTCGGCCTGCTCCAGGGCCAGTTCATTCTCATCGGCGTCCTGGTCGCTCTCCTGGGTGCAGGCATCTTCATCAGTGGTCTGCGCCGTCGGCACGGCGCTGGATGACGGTGCTGGGCTGGCCGGCCCTCTTCATCATGGCGATCCCCGCTCTTGCCACCGCCTCGGTCGTCCCCTCGAGCCTGGCCCACATGCCTTTCAGGGACCTCACGGACTCGGCCACTTTCGCCTCAGAGCACGGTGACGTGGAAGGAGCTGGCGTCGTCGGCCAGCGGCGGCAGCGTCACCCGCAGCAAGGACGTCGGTGATCTCACCTTGGACCTGCGCGGCATGCCCGCTGAGGAGGCCGGCAGGCTCTCCACCATCACCGCCCACCTCGACGTCGGGACCCTCCGCATCAAGACCGACACCAACCAGCGGGTGACGGTCAAGACCGACGTCGACATGGGGGACGATCGAGTCGCGGGTCTCGAGGGCCTGGACCGTCAACGGCAAGCAGATGGGGACCGACGACGAGAACCTACCTGCCTATGACGTGGCCGGAAGGGCCGTGCCCGCCTACAGGGAATCCCATGGCGGCCTGAACGTCGCGTCCACCCTGACCTCCCCCAGCAGCGAGGACGGGCGACCGGCGATCACCATCAACGCCTCGGTGGACACCGGGACGATCAACGTCGAGGAGTCACGGGGCACCGTCTTCTGGTACGGCGACAACGAGGAATCCGTGTGGATCGTCAGCTCCTGGTACGACGAGAAGGGCAATGTCCACGAAGGCACCCTGCCGGTTCCGGGCATGAGCCACCAGGCCATCAAGGCTGAGGACGCCGAGGCCTGCATCCGCACGGCCCACGGGAGCGTCAACGAGGACAACCGAAGCGAGGATGTCGGCTGGGGCAACCTGTCCGGCCTGACCTCCGCGGAGCGCACCGCCTACGACTCCTGCGTGCAAAAGATCCTGTCCGGACAGAGCACCGCACAGTCCAGTGCGAGCCCGGCCTCCTCCGGAACGGCCACGCCGGCGCCCTCCCAGGCTCCCACCAAGCAGCCCGCCACGGCCACCCCGGCGGATGCCGGCTGATCGCACCCGCGCCTCCGCACTCGTTTCAGCCACCAGAAATCTTTCCCGGGCATGTCCCGGCCCCTATCCAAGGAGACCCCCAATGAGCAGCACCTCGTCCACGACGTCGCCCGACGACGCCAGTAAGAACAGCACCGAGGCGACCAGCGAGGACGCCACGAGGCCCTTTCCGGCTTCCGGCGACACCCGACCACTCACCATGCCGCTTCCCACCTCCGACGGTGCCGCTACTGATGTCCTGAGCACCGAAGGCGCACCGAGCGGTACCGATCAGGTCGCCCGTACCGACGATGCCGACGCTAAGAGCAAGGCGGCAGCGCCAACTGATGTACCCACCTCTCCGGCCGCGAGCTCAGCCCAGAACCAGAACGGTTTCTCCACCGCCTTCGATACCGACCCCTTCGGACGGGAAGGTAAGAGCGGCAAGGGCCGCGTCACGTCCGCGGACTCGGCGCCCGCGTCGTCGACGCCGGGCCCGGTGTGGAGCGCCGGGACGGTGACCGGTCAGGACCAGCGACCTCAGGCCCCCCAGGACATCAAGGGGTCCACGCTCCTGTGGGGGGCCTTCCTGCTCCTCATAGGTGGGCTGCTCATCGCGGCGGGCCTGGGGCTGCGCTTCGACTTCACGACGACGGCCATCGCCTGCCTGGCCGGGCTGGGGGGCCTGCTCGTCGTCGCGGCCCTCGTCCCCAAGGGGCGCCGCAGTATCAAACCCTGATCAGACCAGCTGCACCGCCCGCGGACGCACCTTGATTCTCGTTGACCGCCCCTCAGGCGTGAGGACGCGAGGTTCACAGTGCGTCCGCGCGGGCGTACCATGCAAGGAGAGCTCACCGGAACCGAGAACCTCCACCACTCCGACGGACAACGAGGGACATCGATGGTTGAGACAGCTATTTCCATACTCATGAGCCTGGTCCTGGGCGTGACCGGGATCGTGCTCGTGGTGCTGGGGCGCCGGATGGCGCAGCACAGGCTCCCGCCGAACTCGTGGGCGGGAGTGCGCTACGAGATCGCGCAGCGCTCCGAGAAGAACTGGTACACGATGCAGGCCCGGTGCGCGGTGGCGACTATAGGACTGGGCGTGGTCTTCATCGACTCGGCTCTCCTGTTCGTCATCCAGGCGGTCCTGCATGAGACGGTCTCGATCCTGGTCCCCATGGCCATCACGCTGATTCAGATGGTTGCCGGTATCGCGTTCCTTCACGTTCAGGCCCGCAGGTGCGCTGCGATGCTGACGAGGAACGCATGAACCGGTCCCCTCAGACGCAGGCGAGGGAGCCGGTAGGGGACGTCGGCGTCAGGGCTGGAGCGCTCAGCCCTGGTAGACGATCTTGGCCTTGACGTCGTCGACGGCCTTCTCGCCGAGGTAGTGGCGCACGATCTCCAGGCCGAAGTCGATGGCGGTGCCCATGCCGCGGGAGGTGATGACGGGGCCGTCGGCCACCACGGCGGCTTGGCTGACCTGCGCACCGTGCTCGGCGAGCACGCTGATGAAGCCCGGGTTCGACGTCGCCTGGCGGCCCTCGAGCAGACCCAGCTCGGCCAGGATCGAGGGGGCGGCGCAGATGGCGGCCACCGACCGGCCGGCGCGCACGCGCTCGGTGACCGCGGCCATGAGCGGCTCGACGGCCTTGAGGTTGGGGGTGCCGGGGATGCCACCTGGCAGGACGAGCATGTCGTAATCGGCCAGGTTCGCCTCGGCCAGGGTGAGGTCGCAGGTGACGACGATGTTGTGGGAGGAGGTGACGGTCCGCTCAGGGGTCACTGAGATCATCGTCGTCGGGATTCCGGCGCGGAAGAGGATGTCCACGGTCGCCAGCGCCTCGACCTCCTCCAGTCCCGGCGCGATGAAGACGGCGACGGCCTTATCGGTCCTCTGGTCGGTGGGCGCGTGGAAAGCGGGCATGTCTCCTCCAGGAAGGTCGGCTCAGATGCGTGTGGCTGCCACCGTCACCCTACGCGCCCGCAGCATCGGCCGGGAAGGCAGGCCCCGGCACCATGACTCAGCGCTGGCGCAGGAGGTGCTGCTCGGCGTTGTCCAGGATCGGCTTGGCGGTCTCGGGCGCGTAGACGCTCAGACCGCCGTCGGACACGGGCAGCTCGACGGCGCCGTCGTCACCGACGGTGACCGGCTCGTGCCCGCCCAGGACGCAGATCCACTGCTCGCCGGCGTGCCGAGCCCCGACGTGGAGACGCTTGGTGGCGGCCCTGCGGTCGGACAGGACGACGGCGAGCCCGGAGCCGGGGTGGGCATCGTCGCCCTCGCGCGCGAAGCCGATGAGGTCGGGCCCGTCGAGGTAATCGTGCTGGGGGCCGTGGGCCAGTGCGCGCCGCATGGTCATGAGCAGCGGCAGCTCGGTGACGGCCGGCAGGTCACCGGTCTCGGGGGTGCCGAACAGGTCGCCCCAGAAGACGCAGGGGGTCCCGGCCTCGCGCAGCAGGATGAGGGCGTAGGCCGAGGGCTTGAACCACGACTCGATGGTGGAGGCCAGCGACTGACCCGGCTGGGTGTCGTGGTTCTCCACGAAGGTCACGGCGCGGGCGGGATCGGATGCCACGAGGGTGCCCTCGAAGAGGCGGGACAGGTCGACGTCGCCGTTGGAGGTGGAGGCGGCGTGCAGGTGGAAGTGGAGGGGGACGTCGAACAGGCTCATGAAGGGAACGGCCTCCAGGTAGCCCTCCAGCTCGGCGACGTCGCGGGTCCAGTACTCGCCCACGGCCGGCAGGGCGCGCCCGGTGGCGCGTCGCAGCTCGGGCAGCCAGCGGGCGAAGAAGTCGGCACCGACGTGCTTGAGAGCGTCCAGGCGCAGGCCGTCGACGCCGGTGGTCTCCACGTACCAGCGCCCTCCCAGCGGTCCATCTCGGCACTGACGGCGGGGTCGGTGACGTGGACGTCGGAGCCCATGAGGTAGTCGTAGTTGCCGAGCTCGTCGTTGACGTTCTCGTTCCACTGCTTGCCCTCGAAGAGCCACACGCCCTGCTGGTGGCGGGCCTCGTCCCAGTCGGTGCCGTGGAAGCAGGTCCAGTCCCAGGTGAAGTCCGAGTAGGCGCCGTTGCGCCCCGGAAAGGTGTAGCGGGTCCAGGTGGTGATCTCCTCGGCATCACCGATGGGGCGCATGCGGTCGTGGGGGTCGACCGGGGTGGCGCGCACGACCTCGGTGTCGTCACCGCCCATGCGGTGGTTGAGGACGATGTCGGCCACGACGCTGATGCCGGCGGCGTGCAGGGCCTCGATGGCGGCGAGGTAGTCCTCCTTGGTGCCGTACTTGGTGGGGACGGTGCCCTTCTGGTCGAACTCGCCCAGGTCGTAGGTGTCGTAGACGCCGTAGCCGACGTCCTCCACCCCGGACTGTCCCTTGTAGGCGGGCGGCAGCCAGGCCGAGCTCACGCCGCAGTCGGCCAGGAGGGAGGCGTTGTCCGCCAGGACGCGCCAGTGGGTCGAGTCGGCGGGCAGGTCCCAGGCGAAGGCCTGGAGCAGGAGGGGGTTGACGACGTCGTCCGGGTTGGCGGGGCTGGGCTGGGCGCGGTTCTCGGTCACGGATCCGATGCTGCCAGCCCTCCCCCGACGGCGGAAGCCGAATGCGTGATCGAAAAGCCCGTGCGTCCACGCGCAGGATGTCCCCACAGGTGAGCTGAGAACTCCGGTCGATTCCTCCGAGCACACCACACGTGATACCAGTGTGGTATCACCTGCTACTGTGGGCGCATGGCGATGACACTGCGTTTAAGTGAAGAGGACGAGCGTCTTCTGACACTTCTTGCCAAGGAGGACGGGGTCAGCCGCCAGGAGGCGACGATCCGAGCGATCCACGAGGTGGCCGCACGCCGCGGACATGAGCGGCGAGTTAAAGAAGCGTCCGCCCGTATCCGTACCCGGTATGCCGAGGTCCTGGAACGCCTTGGTCGCTGAGCAGGCACGGATGATCGAGTATCTGACGCTTGAGGACGCCCTGATACTCATTGAGGACCTCGCCGTCGGACCGGTCCGGGATCTCGGTCTGCTCGACTCGGCGCTGCACCGCCCTACAGCCACTCTCTGGGGACGTGACGCGTACGCCACGATCGATGAGAAAGCTGCGGCCCTGCTCGATTCCCTGGTCCGTAATCATCCCCTGGTGGATGGAAACAAGCGCCTGGGGTGGTTGGCCACGCTGGTCTTTCTGGACATCAACGGCCACTGGATCGAGGCTCCCGACGATGATGCCTACCAGCTGGTGATGGCCGTAGCGGCTGGAGAGCTCTCGCTCAAGGGGACCGCTGAGGCCCTGTCTCAATGGCGCAGCCACGACTCGGAAGAGATCAGATAGGTGCGAGCAGGGCGGCGACGTCGTCGAGCTGAGCGGCGATCTCGGTGAAGTCCCGGTCCAGGTCAAGGGTGCGCACGTGGAAGCGGTGCCCGGTCTCGGTCCAGGTCTCGCGAATCGGCGGGTCGACGGCGGTCTGGGCGTAGAGCAGCATGCCGGCGACCTCGCGCCCGCCCTGTCGGGGATCACTGGCCTCGTGCATGACGTAGCTGTAGATCTGGTTGCGGTTGGCCGGGGACAGGATCCGCCTGTCGTAGCGGGAGCCGAGGATGCGCCCGTAGCACTTGGTGTCGATGATGAGGGTCCGCTCCGGTCCGGTCAGGACGATGTCGGTGTGCAGCCCCGGTAGGAAGACCGGGGCGTCCTCGATGCCGCCGCTCACCCAGGGCGCACCGGCACGCAGGTGGGGGTGGTGGCGGCGGAAGTAGGCCAGGACGAAGCGCTCGTACAGAGCGCTCAGCTCCTGGGTGTCGAGGAAGTCCGCGAGGCTGACTGCGCCGTCGGCGCCGCTGAGCAGCCGCTCGTCCAGGACGAGCCGGCACACCCCCATGAGCAGTCGGTAGGAGCGGTTACCGCGGTGGAATCGCAGTCTCTCCCAGTGCAGCTGCCTGAGGTCCCCGGCGCTCATCACCTCGACGCCGCCCATGACGAGCAGCGTGGACTTCAGGCGCGTCCTGCGGGCCGGGGCGATGTCGCCGTGCAGGATCAGGCGCAGGGCGGCGGTCTTGAGGAGCCGGTTCATGAGGGTGTTCTCGGTGCGCTCGTCGTAGCCGCAGCGCACCAGGCTCCTGCGGCGGGCCCTGAGCCGCATCGTGGCGGCCGGGTCGATGCGTCCCCGTACAACCGTCAGGTCCTCGGTGAAGGGCTGATAGTCCCGCTCGAAACCGCGTCGGCGCCGGTTGTCCAGCCCACCGGCCAGGATCGCGGCGAGCATGTCGTGGACGTGCTCGAAGTCCTCGGCCGCCAGGCGCCGGTGCTCGCCGGTCTCCAGTGCCTTGAAGGCGTAGGCGAGCATGTAGTAGACGTTCTTGAGCAGCACAGTGCTGGGACCACGCTCGTGCGGTCGGCCGGCAGTCCCGTCCTGCGCCCGTCCGGGCAGGGCGGCCGTCATGGCAGGATGCTCTCCAGCTCGTGAATGCTCTCGTCCATCGCAGCGGGGTTGTCGAACCAGTACTCGCGCACCAGTGGCTCCAGCTCGTAGCGCACCATCGAGGTCACATCCGCATCCATGCCCCCAGGGTTCTCAGGGTTTCCCGCAGGCAGGCACAGGTAGGAGTGGCCGATCTGGAATCCGGGGCCGAGGGCCTCGTCCTCGGCGATCCGTTGGTTGAGGCGGCGTACGACGTCGACCAGCGCCTCCAGCCTCGAGCTGCCCACTGCCTCGACGTGCCTGAGGAACCCCGGGTGATCGAGGGCCGGCCTCATCTCGAAGAAGGCGAAGCGGCGCCGCAACGCGTAGTCGATGAGGGCCAGGCCCCGGTCAGCGGTGTTCATCATGCCGATGATGTGGAGCCGCTTCGGGACGGACAGCAGCTCCCCGGACACGGGCAGGGCGCAGCGCCTCCCCGCGGTGCTCGGCCTCGATGAGCATGAGCAGCTCGCCGAAGGCCTTGGAGATGTTGGCGCGGTTGATCTCGTCGATGATGAACACGTAGTCCCGCCCCGGATCGGCGGCAGCGCGCCGGCAGAACCTGGCGAAGACGCCCTCTGCGGCCGCGAACCCGCCCCTCGGCCGTGGGGCGCAGCCCGACGACGACATCCTCGTGAGGCGGTCGACTGGTGGAACTGCACCACCTCCACCCGCGAGTCATCCGTCTCTCCCATGAGCGCGTACGCCAGGCGCTTGGCGGCGAAGGTCTTGCCCGTGCCCGGAGCGCCCTGGAGGATGAGGTTCTTCTTGCGTCGCAGCAGCCCGAGCATCTGATCCAGGTCCTCGGGACTGAGAAAGACCTCGTCCAAGAAATCGGTACTGGTGTAGTGCTCGTCCGCCTCATCGAGATCGTCATTCCCGAGCCGCTCGTCCGCGGACGAGGAAGAGCGCGGGTCCTCGATTCCGATCAGTGCGTTGAGCTGGTCCGGTGTGTACTTCGTGTTCTCTGTGAGGCGTTGCAGCATCAGTCTGCCGATCCGCTGCTCAAGCGGCCAGGAGCCGACATGCGTCCACTCGACGTCACGCACCGCCCGGAAGGATGATCGGTCCTCGTCATAGCGATAGTCGGAGCGAACCACTCCGCGCCCCACGATCTCATTGAAGCTACGGCGGACGTAGACGATGTCGCCCGGTTTCATGGCATGGATGTAGTCCCACACTCGAGTCCGCGGCCCTACGCGGGCGGCCGCCCCAGTCCCCGTAATGGGTGTAGAGCGCATCCAGGAGCGACTCCTTGTCGGGGAAGGAGGCAAGATCACCAACCCGGTCCCAGTTGAGCGCCATGATCCCGGCCGTTCGGAACTCCTCCCATCTCGCCGCGCCCTCGCCCGGGGTGTAGAGCCAGTACCCGCGCTCCCGCTCCTGGGCGCTCTCAGCCCCCTCGGCCGACGCCGTCATCGGCTCACTCATGGTTCCTCCTCATCGCCCGTACCCGCAACGCTGCGAGCACGTCCAAGGAGAATAGTAGTGCTGCCTCGCCCCATCAGTACCAGCCGGGTACGTGCCGCTCCAGGCGGGGAGATCCGACGCCGTCGGCGCCGGAGTTCCTGCTCCCGTAGGCACAGGATGTCCCCGTTAAGAGATCCCGCTCAGGCCGGTGCTCGCAGCACCACGATGCGCTCGGAGAGTCTGCCCACCAGCGGCAGCCGCACCAGGGGCGCGAGCACGGGGTGGTAGCGCGCAATGGTGCTGGTGAAGGGGACGTCGTGGAGGAGCGTGAATCCGGGTGCGGCCCTCCGGTGGAACTCGGCGGCGCTGGAGCAGCCGTAGGTGTAGCGCGCCCCCGCGTCCTCGACCGAGCGCTCCCGGCCGTACTTCTGGAACAGGCGGGGCATGACCTCGATGAGAACCGTCGCACCGGGCAGCCGTGCGGCGATGATGTCCATAAGAGAGCGCACCTCGTCCTGCTCGAGGTACATGCTCAGCCCCTCGATGATGACGAGCACGTCGCCGCTCGCCTCACCCTCCCCCAGCTGGTCGGGCCAGTCGGGGTCGAGGGCGGACGCGGCGATCGTGCGGTGACGCTCACTGTCCTCGAGCAACCGACGTCGCAGCTCGATGACGTCGGGGAGGTCGAGGTCGTACCAGGTGACGTGCCCGTCGTCGAGGCGCTGGAAGCGGGTGTCGAGCCCGCAGGCGATGTTGACCACCGTGCAGCCGGGGTGAGTGGCCAGGTACCCGGCCACGAGCGGGTCGAGCGTGAGCGTGCGCAGCACGACGCCGTCGGCCATGAGCCGGTCCTGTCTCGCCATGGTGAAGTCGTAGTCGAGCCGGGATACGAGCTCGACGGCGGCGGGGTCCGTGAAGCGCGGGCAGTCGGAGAGCGTGTGCTCCGCCCTGGCGTGAAGGGTCAGCAGCATCGTCTTGCTGACGCTGGTCAGGTCCGCTGTCTCGTATGCGCTCATGCGGTCAATTCTGCGGTGCCGGCGATTCGGGCACCAGTGCCGTCAGGAAACCGGACGCGCCGTCCGAGCCCCACGCCCAGCCGCGCGGCTCAGTCCTCCTCCAGGACACCGTTCCAGGCCAGGAAGTCGATGGTGCGGCGCATGGCCTCCTCCCAGTTGGCATCACCGAAACCGTGGGCTGCTCCGGGAATAGTGACGAGCTCGGCATCGGGCAGGGAGCGCACAGCAGCCCGGGAGACCTCGATGGGCACGGAGCGGTCCTGATCCCCGTGGACGATGAGCACCGGACGCCGGTATGAGACCAGCTCGGCCCCGACCTCCAGGTTCCAGCCGTCGACGGCGTAGGCGCGCCCCAGGCGGGTGCCCGCCCAGTCGAACTCCTCGGGCACTGCCGCCAGGGTGCGGAAGGCGTCACGCAGGTTCTCCCCCAGTCTCAGCGCCGGGTACCACAGGGCCAGCGCGGTGATCCGCTGCGGGGTGGCGGGCGGCCGCGAGCGCCGCCACCGCTCCCCCCAGGCTCAGCCCGAACAGGGCGACCCGGGAGGCGTCCACCTCAGGCCACGCGCAGGCAGCGGCGAGGACGGCCTCGAGGTCGGCCAGCTCGGTGAGGGCCGACATCGCGGTGGTCTCGCCCTGACTGGCGCTCCCACCGCCCCCGCGGAAGTCGAAGCAGACGGCCACGGCTCCGGCGGCGGCGAAGCGGCGTGCCATGGGGGCCACGCGGGTGTGGGAGCCCTCCATACCGTGACAGCAGACGACCAGCGGGGCGGGGGCCGACGACGCCGAGCACGGGACGTAGGCCAGTCCTCCGATCCTCTGCCCCTGGGCGGTGAAGGTGACCTGCCGTGAGAGGTAGGGCTGCGTCGTCGTCACGTGCTCTCCTTGCTGTACGGGACCGGCAACGAGAACCGGCCCGGCGGCCATCGTAGACGGGCCACCGGGCCGGGTGAGGACGCGAGGACTCAGCGGTAGGCCTCCCAGGAGGCGCTCTCGTCGTAGCGGGCCACGAGGACCAGGCCGGACAGGGCGTAGGGACCGCCGATGTAGGGCATGACCTGGACCAGGGCTGCCGCCACCTTCTGGCGGGAGGAGCCGGCCCGGATCGCCCCGGCCACGTGCGGGCGCAGCTGGGTGGAGGCGCCGATGGCGGCGATGGCGACGAGGCTGACGAGCTCGCGCTGGGCGACGTCGAGCCCGCCGCGGGTGGCGAAGTCACCGAAGGCCGAGGAGGTCAGCAGGTGGGGCACGAACTCGTCGAAGGGCTCGGGCAGGGCGGAGAAGACCTCCTTGACCTCGTTGCCGTACAGCGGGGCCTGGATGGCGGCGCCGGCCTGCTCGCCGGGCACTGGGGTCGATGGCGTCGACGGTGCCGGCGTTCTCCAGGGGCAGGGAGATGCCGTCGCCTCGAAGACCTCGTTGGCGATGTCGATGGCGTTGAGCGTCTTGGGGAAGCCGATGTAGGGGGCGCACTGGTAGATGGTCTCGCGCAGCTGGAGCGGGCTGGCGCCGATGTTGAGGGCGGCGTCCACATGGGCCTTGAGCTGCGGGAGGGTCTGCATGGCGGTCAGGACGGTGATGGTGAGCAGCTCTCGCTCGACGTCGGTGAGGACTCCCGTGGAGAAGGCCTCGTCGAAGATCTCGTTCTGGAGGATGTCGAAGAGCTCTGGATCCGTGGGATGCGGTTGCGGCTCCACGCCAAAGAGTCTGGGTGAAGGTCTCACGTGCCTGCGGTGTCAGCGCCATGGAGGGCTCCTTACGATTCGCGGGCGGCTCGACCCGAGCATGTCACGTCGGCTGCCCGAACGGCAGGTTCTCCCACATCCCGCCGGCGGCTCTCCGCGCGAAGTGAGCACGTACGTCGGCTGCCCTGATCCACCCTGCTCTCTGGCCCAAGGGCGGCCTGCCTCAGTTTCCGTCGACGTAGTCCGGCGTGCCAGGGCCTGCAAGCCTCCAGGCCATGCGGATGACGCGGGCGGCCTGCTTTCTCGAGCTCGGCGCGCGTCAGGCCCCACCGCCGTCGTCCGGCTCGGCCTGCTCCAGCCGATGGCCGAGCGTCGCTCCCCCGTCCGAGCGCGGCCAGGACATCCTCCCGGTCCGGTTCGCCTCCGGGCATGAAGAGCTCGTTGCCGGCCTTGATGGTGGCGGCTGCGGTGGCGCGCGGGTGCTTCATGTCGCTGTGGGTCATGCCGTCGACGACCCAGTCGGTCATGACCAGGCCGTCGAAGCCCCACTCCTGGCGCAGGATGACCTCGAGCAGCTCGGCCGACTCCGAGGTGTGGACGCCGTTGATGAGGTTGTAGGAGGTCATGACGGCGGCGGGCCGGGCCTGGCGCACGCAGATCTCGAAGGCGCGCAGGTAGAGGTCGCGCAGGGCTCGGGGACTGACCCGGCTGTTGGAGTTGAGGCGGTTGGTCTCCTGGTTGTTGCAGGCCAGATGCTTGATGGTCACGCCCCGCCCCGGGTGGGACTGGACCCCGCGGGTGATGGCGGTGGCGATGAGCCCGGCCAGCAGCGGGTCCTCGGAGAGGTACTCGAAGTTGCGTCCGCACAGGACGCAGCGGTGCAGGTTGAAGGCGGGGGCGAGCCAGAGGTCGACGCCGAAGCGCTCCATCTCGGCTCCGACGACGTCGCCGAGGCGCTGCGCCAGCGCCGGGTTCCAGGACTGGGCGAGCGCGGTGCCGATGGGGATGGCGGTGGTGTACTGCTCGCGGATCTCGGTGGGTTCGCGGGGTTCGGGTCGTCGTCGATGCCGAGGGCCTCGCGTCCGGCGTCGTCCATGAGCTCGAGGAAGGTGGCGGGCAGGCTGGAGTCGCCCAGGGAGAAGGGGCCGTCGGCGTCGACGCCGTAGGTGGGGGCCAGGCGCAGGCCGGCGGGCCCGTCGGCCATGATGATGCTGGGCAGGCCGGGGATCCGGGTAGTGGTCTGGCCCGCGGCGCCGATGACGGTGGTGGAGGCCGCCCCGATGACGGAGCCGGACTCCTCGCCGCGGCGGTAGTCCCCCAGGACGGTATAGATGAGCTCGTCGTCGGAGAGCCCCCGGGCCAGGGCGAGGGCCTCACTGAAGCCCTCCGGAGCGGACTGCTCAATAGGCTCGGCGACGTCCGGCCGGCGCAGGTGGGCCGGGTCGACGGCGAGCACCGGCACATCGGCCGGTACATCGAGGGACGCCGGAGCCTCGGGCCTCCAGTCGGTGAAGCCGGGTTCCCCCAGGTCGCCGGTCAGGCATCGGACGGTTCGCGTCCTGGGCGAGCTCGACGACGGCGACGGGGCTCAGCTGCCGGCTGGAGGCTCCCACCCGCAGCAGGTAGCGCCCGGCCTCCAGGATCGTGGCACGGGCGGCCGCGTCGTAGGAGGCCAGGTCGGTCAGGTCGATGTCGATGGTGATGTGCGCCGTGGCGCCGGGAGCGATCTCGTCGGTCTTGGTGAAACCGGCCAGTGCCTGGAGTGGCTGGTCGAGGCGGCCGGCCGGAACACTGACGTAGACCTGGACGGTCTCCTTGCCCGGGCGCTCACCGGTATTGGTGACGTCGAGGTCGATGCTCACGCGCGCCCCGTCAAGGCTCACCTGGCGGGTCTGGATGTCGAAAGCCGTGTAGCCCAGCCCGAATCCGAAGGGGAAGAGCGGTTCCTTGCCGACCGAGTCGTAGAAGCGGTAGCCGACGTAGATGCCCTCGCGGTAGTGGGTGTCATCAGGATCGCCGAAGTCGCCGATCTGGTCGGCCTCATCCCATGCGGCCCAGGTGGTGGCGAGCTTGCCGGAGGGGTAAGCCCGTCCCAGCAGAACGTCGGTGAAGGCGTCGCCGATGGTCGCGCCGAGCTGGGAGAGCAGAAGGATGTTGCCGACGTCGCCCAGCGGGCTGAGGTCGACGACGCCACCCACGTTGAGGACGAGGAGGAACCTCTCGAAGCGCTTGTTCAGGGTAAGGATGTCGCGGATCTCGGTATCGGTGAGCCTGAGGTCCCCGGCCTCGGGGGTGCGGTCGCTGCCCTCACCGGAGGTTCGGGCCAGGACGTAGACGGCCGTCTCCGGGTCGGTGCCGGCGTCAACGTCAAGGGGATCGAGTACTCCGGCTCGGGCATGACCGAGCCCATGCCGATCATGATGGCGGGGACGCCCCGCTCAGCGGCCTCGGTCCTGATATCGGCGATGAAGTCCTGATGGGCCTGGTCGCGAACGCGGTCGTAGGCCTCCAGCCAGGGCCGGGAGACGATGGTGAAGCCGGCCGCCTCCAGACCCTCCTCGATGGTGGTGACGTGGCGGGAGTTGACGTCGCCGCTGCCGGTTCCGCCCTTGATGGTGCGCCGCGCACCGGAGCCGAACAGGGCGATCTCGCCTGGCTCCGCCAGGGGAAAGGCGCCGTCGGAGCGAAGCAGCACCATGCACTCGGGGGCCAGGGCGCGGACGGCGGCGAGGTGGTCGATCTCGTAGGCTTCCATATCGCAATCTCCTCTTGTCATGCCGACGGCAGCGCCACGTGCAGGCCTCCGCACTGAGTGAACGAACTGGATTCACCCCATCATCGCGGTGCTGTGATGCCTACGATAACGGAGCAGACACCGGATCCGGAGTGTCTTCGGACAATGTTCAGTGCTCTGCGGAGCGGAGGAATCATGAGGATGTTCGGGGCAGTCAGTGGGAGCAGAATCGCCGTCGGCATGGCCGGCGTCGGCCTGACGGTAGGGGCCTTCGGCCTCTACTCCCGCAAGCGCTATAGGCGCTCGGCCGCAGCGAGCCTGGCGGAGTACAGCACCCGTCCGGTCAAGATGGCGTACGCCCGCATGTCGATCGCCAACCGGATCGCCCGCCTGGCCAGCCGTCCTGAGCCTCGCCGCGCCGTCGCCTTCCCGGCCTGGGGGCGCTTCTTCTACGACCTGGAGCGGCGCGAAGACTCGGGCATGCCCGTCTACTACGTCCGCCCGCATACGCCGTCGAGCACGATCGTCATCTACCTCCACGGCGGCGGATACATCTCGACGGCGGTCTCGGCTCATACCTGGCTGGTCGACCACCTCGCCCGCAGGACGGGGGCCGGTTTCATCATGCCGCTCTATCCGTTGGCACCCCACCACACCTGGCAGGAGGCGCACCGGCTGGTGCTGGACCTCTATCGGCGCGCGGTCGCCGAGAACCCGGGTAAGCGGATCGTCCTCATGGGTGATAGCTCGGGCGGGGGCCTGGCAGCGGTCATCGCCCTGTCCCTGGCCGAGGCCGGCGACGCCCAACCTGACGAGCTCGTCCTCATCTCGCCCTGGGTCGACATCACCAACACCAACCCGGAGATCGCCGACTACGTTGAGGCCGACCCACTCATGGTGCCCGAGCCCCTCGCCGAGATCGGGCGGTGCTGGGCGGGCGACACCCCGCCAACCGACTGGCACCTTTCCCCCATCTACGGCGACCTGTCGGGTCTGAGGAAGGTGACGACCTTCGTGGGGACCCGGGAGATCTTCCTGCCGGACAATGCGCTCTTCCACGCCAAGCTCCTGGAGGCCGGGGTCGACTCGACGCTGCACGTCGGCGAGAACCTCAACCACGTCTACCCGATGTTTCCCCACTCCCGAGGGACACCGGGCGCGCCGGGATCTGGTCCGCCTGGTCACCGGGGAGCCCACCGCTTGAGAGTCGGCAGGACGACAGCCAGATAGGAGACGGCCTCGTCCTGAGAGATGCCGATCCCTTCGGCCACATAAGGGGCGTTGTGCTCGATGAAGGCATCAAGCGACTCCTCTCCGGTGAAGGACCCGTCCGGATAGCACCAGGTGCAGTACTCCTCCGACTTCGTACCGTCGGACTCGGCACCGTAGTCCGTCTCATTGCTCAAGGGGAGAGCGCAGCTCTGACAGCAGGGCTCCGGGGGCATCTCCAGAAGCCGTGTGACCGGAAGGTCGAGCGCGCCGGCGAGGAGCTTGCACATATCGACACCCGGGGTCGTCACCCCGGTCTCCCACCTCGAGACGGCTTGGCGGGTGACAAGGACCTTGCCCGCCAGGTCACTCTGAGTCATCCCCTGAGCCTCCCGGGCTGCGCTAATGACCTCTCCGATACTCATGCTGGTCCCCTTCTCTTCGGCCGCACTCCGCATGGCCACGCACATCAGAGAACCACGCCCCCGCTCCGACGTCGAGAAACAGGTTGTTGCACCAAGGTCGCTCACCTCCCGCGCAGCTCGCGACCGTCATGGACGGATCAGGCTCGTCCACCCTCGTCACCCACCAGGACGACGGGACCATCGCGGCACAACACCGTCACGTTGCTCCTCCCCTCCGAGCGGCTCACATGAGACGACGGGCTGAGAGATCGACGGCATCCGCGAACTTTGCGCAAGAAAACCAGAAGATTGAACAGCACGTGCAGAAGGACTGCCCCGGGAAGACCGGCCAGGACGAATGCTCCGCACGCGACAACGGCGAGGAAGATCTTGCGCAGCCCAGCAAGGCCATCAACGACGACGTGCCCCAGCACGAAGGCGGGAACGATGAGGTAGTTCTCCAGCGCATGCTCGAAGGTCTCGTGGCAGGCCGTTCCGGTCGAGACGGCGGAGGGCAGGATGCGCGGCTCGTCGGCGAAGAGCCCGCTCGAGTAGGGAAGCACCATCTGCAGGGGAATCAGGACGCAGCGACTCGTGTCACTCGCAGGCGTCATTCGTACTATTGACCGCGTTCGGGGCCGCGGCGGAACTGACGGAGTGGCGGTTGACATAGGCGCGCAGCTCAGTGAGATCCTCAACGGTCCCCATGACGGCTCTCCTGACGGCGCCACCAGGTCTCCACAAGGACTGCGAGAACAAGAGAGCACAGGATGCCCACGAACACCATGTTCCGGGGCACCGGGGCTCCTGCATAGGCCTCGCCGACCCTGGTGAGATGATAAAGGGGCAGGCCAAGGAGACGGACATCGTACGATGCGGGAAGCGCGTTGTAGGCGTGGCCATAGCCGAACGAGATCACGACGGCACAGAGCGCAACACCCATGACGATGCCGGCAATGATTGCGAAGGATAGGCGATTGACCTGCTGTGACATCAGTCCGTGGCACGTATTCTTCATATCAGGACTCCTTTGTATGCAAGGTTCTTCTCTACCGCCGGAGACGACGACGTGCGGCGATGACGGCAACGACGGCGGAGGCGCAGGCCCACCCGGCACTGGTCGCCCAGAGGCGCGGGATCATGAGCCTGGTCGAGGTCCAGACGTCGAATCCGTCATTCATGAGGTACTTGAGGGGGACGAGGTTCCCGGCGGCCTGGAGGCCGGCGGGCATGGCGGAGTAGTCGCCGAAGACGCCGCAGAGCATGTAAACGACGAACATGAGGACGAGGCCGACGGCGATCGCCACCGCCGTCTGTCGAACAATGAAGGCGAGAGCCGCCCCGAAGAGCATGAGCGAGGCGGTGACGACGACGAGCTGGAGCAGGTAGGCGATCAGGGCGGGGAGGCTGGGGATCCTCATGTCGTAGAACAGGACGCCGACGGCCAAGGTCACGGCCGTTCCGCACAGGGCGACGACCATGTGGGCGAGCGCATTGCTCGTGGCGACACGAGCCAACGAGACGTGGAGGTACTTCAGGCGCAGGAGGTAGGAGCTCTCCACGCTGGAGCAGATCCACGAGGGGAAGGTGATGAGGGTCAGGGGGGCGAGCCCCATCCCCGAGGCGATAAGGATGTACTTGTCACTCAGCCGTATCCCGCTGCCGATATCCGGGTTGCCATAGCTCGTCATCATGATGATGAGCATGAGCGAGGGGAAAATGACAGTGAAGAACGCCGATACGGGAACGCGGAAGAGCATTCGGATATCGGTGACCAGGTCGCACAGCAGAGTCTTCAACGGACTGACTCCTCTCGATCACTAAGGCGGTCCGACATCGCGATCGTGTACGCGCTGTAGAGCCCACGGGGTTGAACCTCGAAGACCTTTCTGCTGCGGGTGAGGTCCTCTCCCATTGCCAGCTGCTCCTCACTCGAGCGTGCGATGAGGAAGCGGTCGGACGACTTCCACGGGAATCGCCGAGCCCGGTCCCTCAGACGGTCGGGCAGGTGGCCGCCGCCTGCCCGGACCTTGATGAGCGAGTGGTGCGGTGAAGCGGTGACGAAGTCCTCGACCGGACCGGCGAACAGAGGCTCAGCACGATCCAGGACGAGGCAGTGGGTGGCCCAGTCCTCGACCTCCTCGAAGTAGTGGGTGGTGATGAGAACCGTCGTCCCTCGGGTGCGCTCGCGGACGATCTCCATCATGAGCTCACGGGTCTGGAAGTCGAGCCCCGTGGTCACCTCGTCGAAGATGTAGCCTCTCCTCGGAGCGGGACAGGACGAGGAACAACGTCACTCTCTGTTTCTCACCACCGGAAAGCGAGCTCATCCTCCGGTTCAGGAGCGGAGGAATGCTCAGCATCTGCCCCAGGTCGCCGCCCGTGGCGACTCCGACAAGCCGGCAGAGCTCGCCGACCCGCATGAGGGGGTTAAAGGAATTCGTTTGAAACTGCACACCAGTGCAGCTCGGATCCATACCAGTGACGCTTCCGGCATGGGGGACCTCACCGAGGACCGCGTTGATGAACGTCGTCTTTCCTGCTCCGTTGCCGCCCAGCACGGCCACCACTGCGTTGTCGGGTGAGGTGATCGTTCCCGGAAGATCCAACGCCAGGACCTTCCCGTAACGGACCGAGAGATCACTGATAACAAGCATGAAGCAGGGCCTTTTCACAAGGATGTGGGCGGCGCGCCTCGTGTTGTCGCTCCCACGAGGGCGCCGGAGATATCTAGGGCACAGCAGGTGCAGCAGGAGCAGGAGCACGAGCACGAGCAGGAAGAAGAGGAGCAGCCGCTGGATGCGTAGTGCATGCCCTCCGCAGTCGTTGGCGGCACGAAGGTGTTGACGGTCTGCGCGCGGATCACCATGGAAACCACCTCCTTCACAGCAATTCGTGATGAGTTTTGCACCAAAGTAACCGGGCAGGGAGAACTGGAGCGACTGTGCTCCAATCGGTGAGCGATAAGAAGGCAGCGTTGAGGCCTCGAGCTCGGGAAGACCGGGAAGAAGTGACAAATATTTTACGCCGGGCACGACGGGACGGCAAACTATCGGCAATTCTCATTAAGAATGACCGAGAAAGAAACTCGGCGCCTCAATGAGAGCTGCCCGCGAGGTCCGCGCGGCCGGTGACGAGGTCTGTGGCTGGGCTCGGCTCACCCGGCCTGGGCGGAGCGGTAGTACATGACCGCGACCTGGGTGCGGTTGCGCAGGCCGAGCTTGGCCAGGATCGCACTGATGTGGTTGCGCACCGTGCCCTCGCTCATGAACAGCCGCGTCGCGGCCTCGGCGTTGTCCAGCCCCTCGGCCACAGCCTCGACCACCTCGTACTCGCGGTCGGTCAGGGGCCGCGAAGGTCGTGCTCCGCGGGTCCTGACGCCCCCGGCCCTGATCCGCCCCGCTCGCCTGCGGCCCAGCGCTGATTCCCATGGTGGCGCTGCGCCCGAGTACCTCCCCCTCCAGGACGCACACTCCGGCCATGACGGACCGCAGCGCCGGGGCAACCTGAGCGACGTCCTGCTTGATGAGGTAGCCGCGCGAGCCCATCTTGAGGGCCCGCACGATGTACTCGTCGTCGGAGAAGGTGGTCAGGAAGACGATACGCGCCGCCGGATCCTCGGTCAGGATCCTCTCGGCCGCACTGAGCCCGTCCCCGCCGGGCATCTGAATGTCCATGAGAAGGACGTCCGGGGCCAGCTCCCGGTAGCGCTCGATGGCCTCGGGACCCGAGCCGCCCAGGCCAACGACGTCGACGTCGTCCTCGACCGACAGGATCGTGGACAGGGACTGGGCGACGAGCGCGTCGTCGTCGACGATGAGGACCCTCATGACGCTCCTTCTTTCCCTTGTCCATCCTTGGGGATCGTGGCGAAGACAGTGAACCGCGGTCGCAGGGTGATGCGCACCCGGCCGCCCAGGGCCTCGACCCGCTCAGTCATGGAGCGCAGACCCAGTCCCGAGCCCCCACGGCCGTCCACGGCCGGCTCGTCCTCGTCGGGCACGACACCGTCATTGTCGACCGTGACCTGCCAGAACGCAGGGTAGTCGGTGACGGCCACTCGGGCCGAACGGGCTTTGCCATGGCGGGCGGCGTTGGTCAGGGCCTCACGCACGACGGCGACGACGCAGCGCGCCACCGCCGCCGGCCATGGCTCGGTATCGGTCGAGCAGTCCACGCTCACGGTGGCGATGCCGCAGCGCAAGCCCAGCAGGTTAAGGGAGGTGGCCAGCTCCTCACCCTCGTCGGACAGGGCGTGGACGGAGCGGCGCATGGAGTCCAGGGCCTCGTCGAGGCCGTCGTCCAGGGTGGTGAGGTCGTCGACGACGCCCGGCGCATCCCGGTGGACGACCTGGAGGGCCTTGACCTGCAGCAGGAGACGGGTGAGGAGGTGGCCGACGCCGTCGTGGATCTCGCGGGCGATCCTGGTGCGCTCGGACAGAGCGGCGGCGCGCAGCTCGTGGTCTTGGGCATGAAGCAGCCGGGCATTCGTGTCCTGCAGGGTGAGGACCTTCTCGCGCAGATCGTCCCACACCGCGTGCAGGCTCATCCGCACCGTCTCCTCCTGGAGGGTGCGCAGCGCAAGGAGAGCCGCGAGCGCGCAGATCGCCAGAGCGAGGGCCATGACTGGCGCACCCGGGACCCGTCTGGCCATGAGGGACCACGAAAGGGATACAGCCGATAGCCGCCACCATCCGCGCGTGGCGGGTCCCGAGCGCACCGAGGCGGGCCAGGCCGTAGACGGCCAGCGGGGCCCCGACTACGGAGGCCGTCGAGAAGGATCCCACCAGGAGGTAGGCGGCCGGGACGGCGACGGTCCATCGTCCCTGCTTGACGGTCACACCCAGGCCGGCGACGGCCACGGCCGCGATCAGCCAGATCACGACAGCCGTCTCCGCCCGCCCCACAAGCAGGGCCAGTAGAGACGCAGCCGCCCAGCAGCACGCCGTTGTCGATCAGGACCTTCACACCTCGATTATCGATCGATGGCCCGCACCTGCAGGCTCGGCATGCCGCTGTGAAGGTCTTGTTCGCAAGTCTCATGACAGAAGTCATGGCTGCCCGCCCAGGTCATGACGGCAGGCACTTCTGACCGCCACCACCCCCGCAGGAACATGGGAGTCATGAGCCGGGGAACACCGGCGGGAAGAAAGGAACCGAGATGGAAGTCAAAGACGGGACCAGGGATACCGGCCCGGCTGTGGAGGTCGGCTCCCTGATCAAGCGCTACGGGGAGCTGGTCGCGGTCGACGGCCTGTCCCTCAAGATCCCGCGCGGCCAGGTGCTGGGCCTGCTCGGCCCCAACGGATCGGGCAAGACGACGACGATCGACTGCATCCTCCAGCTGCTCGCCTACGACAAGGGCTCGATCCGAGTCTTCGGCGAGCCGATGACGCCCACCGCCTACGAGCTCAAGCGCCGCATCGGCGTGGTGCCTCAGGACGTCGCCGTCTTCGACGAGCTCACGGTGGCGGAGAACGTCAACGCCTTCTGCGCCCTCTACGTTCGCGATCGCACCGAGCGGCGCCGCCTGGTGGCCGAGGCGATCGCCTTCGTCGGTCTGGAGAAGTTCGTGAAGTTCAAGCCCAAGAAGCTCTCCGGCGGCCTGCTGCGTCGTCTCAACATCGCCTGCGGCATCGCCCACGGCCCCGACCTCATCATCCTGGATGAGCCCACGGTCGCCGTCGACCCGCAGAGCCGGGGCGCCATCCTCGACGGCATCAGGCGTCTCAACGAGCACGGCGCCACCATCATCTACACGAGCCACTACATGGAGGAGGTGGAGCAGCTGTGCCACCGAATCGTCATCATGGACCGCGGTCGGCAGGTGGCCTCCGGAACCTCCGACGAGCTCAAGGCCATGATCGGCATCGGTGAACGCATCCGCCTGGAGGTCGTCGACCCGGTTCCCCTGGGCGAGGACGCCCTGGAGGGACTTCGCCGGCTGGAGCATGTGCGCACGGCCACCCACCAGGACGGCGAGGTGCTCATCGAGTGCTCCCCCGGGGCCCATAACCTCTCCGATGTCATGAAGGCGCTGGACGAGGCGGGGGCGACCTGCGGCCGGGTGACCTCCGAGCCCCCGACCCTCAACGACGTCTTCCTGGAGATCACCGGGCGGGCTCTGCGCGACGAGGCGGCCTGAGATGCTGACCGTCTTCTCCTACCAGGTGCTCAGGCTCCTGCGCGACCGCATCCTGCTCGTGTGGACACTCGGCTTCCCGATCGTCCTGTCCCTCATCTTCATGGCACAGTTCTCCAACCTGAACGAGGCCTACGAGGCCAACCCCATGAGCTTCGGCGTCGTCCAGGACGGGGCCTACCGGGCGGATCCGGGACTGGACGCCGTCGTCGAGCGGATCTCAGCCGACGACGCCGACCCCCACCTCATCACCAAGGTCACCCACTCCACCGCCTCGGAGGCCGAGGCCGCCGCGAAACGGGGAGAGACCAACGGCTACCTCGCCGTCGAGAGCGGCGAGCCCGTGCTGCACGTGACTCAGAAGGGCAACGATGCCGAGACGACTCGGGTGCTGCGGGTGGTCATGGACTCCTACACCCAGAGACGGGCCGAGTACGAGGCCTTGATCAAGGCGGGAACGGCGCCCGAGCGGCTGGCCACCCTTGAGACCTACCAGTCCTTCACCCGCTCGCTCTCAGTGACGCCATCTCCCGTCAAGCCCGAGACCCACTACTACTTCGCGCTGCTGGCCTTCGCCTGCGGCATGGGGACGACCGTCGCCATGGTCGCCGTGCAGGGCATCATGGCCATCTCACCCCTGGGCGCGCGCCAGACCATGGCGGGTCTGCCACGGTGGAAGGTACTCACGGCCACGCTCGCGGCCTCCTGGGTGTGCGTCCTCGCCTGTCTGCTCATCGCCTTCACCTTCATCGCCACAGTCGTGGACGTGGACTTCGGACCCCACACGCTCCTGTGCCTCGTGGCGATCGGGGTCTGCAGCCTCATGTCGAGCGCAGCAGGTGCCGCGTTGGGGACGCTCGGACGTCTGGGGGTCGGGATGATCTCCGGGATTACCTCCCTGCTGTCGTTGTTCACCGGCCTGTACGGTCCCGCGGCCCAGTCCCTGGCCATTTCCGTCGAGAGCCATGCCCCGCTGCTGGCGCAGGCCAATCCCCTGTGGCAGACCGCCCGCTGCTTCTACGGGCTCCTCTACTACGACTCCCTGGAGCCCTTCACCCGCAGCTGCGCCGTCCTGCTGGGCATGACGTGCCTGTTCCTTACCTTCGCCCTGATCCGCGCCAGGAGGATGACCCATGAGCACCTTTAAGACGTGTGTGAGAATTATGGCCGCTCACCGGCTGTACATCCTCATCTACCTGGTGCTGCTATCCACGTTCGGCCTGTTCACAGGCATGGCCAGGTCCGAGGACTACTCCAGCCAGGTCACGACCGCCACGGCGAACGTGGCCGTCATCGACCGCGACGACTCCACGATCTCCCACGGGGTCAAGGACTACGTCGAGTCCGTCGGCAAGGTTCAGCCGCTCGAGGACTCCAGGCAGGCCATCCAGGACGCCACCGCGCAGAACCGCATCAGCTACATCCTCATCATCCCCGCCGGATACGGCAAACAGCTCCAGCAGACGGCTCACGAGGGTGCTGAGCCACCTCGAATGGACACGGTCATCGGGTACGAGTCCGCCTCCGGCGCACTCATGAACGTGCGCACCGACTCCTACGCGGGGCAGGTCGCTGACTACCTGTCAACACTCACCGACGATCCGGCTCGGGCCGTCGCCCTGGCTAAGGAGACGATGAACCGCTCCGCCCCGGCCGAGCGGATCGCCCCGGACAGCACGTCCCTGTCGCACAGCTTCCTCGTCTACGCCCGGTTCTCCTTGTACCCGCTCATGACCTTCGCGATCGTCACGATCTCCACGCTCATGACAGCGCTGGGCCGCCGGGCGATCCGTTCCCGTCTTGACTCCGCCCCGGTCAGCGGCGGGGCTCGCAACCTCGGACTGCTGGGCGCGTGCCTCGTCGTCGGGACCGTCGGGTGGCTGTGGGTCCTCGGGCTGGGGGTGGCGGCCTTCGAGGCCAGCACCGTGACGACATCAGCTCCGCTCCTGGGCGTGGTCGCAGCGGCCCTGGGTGCCTACATGCTCGTGGCGATCTCGATAGGATTCCTCATGGGGCAGTTCGGCCTGGGCCAGAACGCGGCCAACGCCGTCGCCAATATCGGAGGCATGGCCATGTCCTTCCTGGCCGGGGCCTGGGTACCGATCGAGTGGCTAGCCGACGCCGTCGCCCGGGCTGCCAGGCTCACGCCCGGCTACTGGGCGGACCAGGCGATCTCCGGGGCCTACGATGCGACCTCGATGTCCGCCAGCATCATTCGCCCCCTGCTCGTGGACAGCGGGATCTGCGCCCTGTTCGCCGTCGCGATCCTCTCGGTGGCCATGGCCGTGGGCCGCACCCGAGCGCGGTCGTCCCTGTAGGACAACGGGTGACGTCGCTGTGGACCGGTGGGTTCCTCCAGCCGGTCCACAGCGATGTTCAGCCCAGCTCGCGGGTCAGGAGGTCCAGACCCACGCTCCCCAAGCCGATGCCGCGGTTGTGGAAGGCCCGCAGGTCGAGCCTCTCCCCCATCGCTTGGGCCTGGTCCTGCGCCCGCTCGCGGCCCGCCAGCCAGACCCGCTCGCCGAGCACGTATGCCAGCCCCTGGGCGGGCCAGCCCAGCTGCTTGTCCACCTCGAACTGGAGGAACCCCTCTCCCAGGACCGTGTGGGCGCGCAGCGCTGCCTCCACCGTGGGACGGTCCCACTGCGTGCCGCCGCCGGCACCGGGCAGGGCGGCGATCTCGGCGGGCACCGGTAGCCAGGAGTGCACACCGAGGTCCACCAGGACCCTGACGATCCGCCAGCGCCGCGCCGCCAGCCACCCGAAGCGGTCGGCGGGCTTTACTCAGCAACCCGGTCTCGATCGCGAGCCTCTCGGCGTACAGGGCCCAGCCCTCGTTACAGCCAGGGACCTTCCCCAGGTGCCGCTGCCAGAGAGTCAGTGAGGGATCAAGGCTCTGCGCGCCGGAGTGGGCGTGGTGGCCGGGGACCGACTCGTGCAGCACCGTGGTGCGCTCCGCCCAGGGCCAGACCGTCTCGTCGCCGATGGCGAAGGAGCGCAGTACCCTCCCGGGCAGACTCCGGCTGGGCTCAGGCTCCTCGTAGTGGACGCCGCCGCCCGGGGTGTCGAGCAGCACCGTTGGTCGGCCCAGGCCGTCCGGGACGTCGAGCAGGTGGCCGACGACGGCGTCCCAGGCCTCGTCGGCCACGCCCTGCGCCCAGCGGGGGAAGTCCTCGGGGCTCATTCCGGTGGAGGGGTCGGCGCGCAGGTGCGCGTCAAGGTCGCCGGCCCGCGCTCCCGTCCCGAGGACCTCAGCGGCCAAGGCGTCCTGGGCGGCGACGACGTCGACCAGCTCCTGGCGCGCCCACTGGTAGACCTCGGCGGTATCGATGGAGGTCCCGAGCATACGGCGCACCCAGCGGGCGTGGCGGCTCGGCCCGACGCCCTCGCGGGCCGGGGCGAGTGGAGCGAGCTCGCCGCGCAGGTAGCGGCCGAGGCCGGCCACCGCCTGGGCGGCGTCGTTCGCGGCGAACTGGAGGTCCCGACCGAGGGCGCCGCTCCGGCAGCAGCGTTGCCGCCGTCGCCCAGTCTCGCCGCGGGATCGGGAGGCCAGGACGCGCGCCAGGTCGTCGGCCTGCCGGGCGACGGGCCTCGACCCTGTCCGCGAGGAGGCAGAACGCCTTGGGCCGCACTGACCGCCAGGGAGTCGCGGATTCCCGCCAGGGCCCGGGGTGCGGCACGGTACCGGTCACCCAGGTCCGCCCAGTCCTGTACGGAGGAGGTGGAACCAGGCAGGTCAGTGGGCAGGGTGGTGAGGCGTCGGCGCACGCCCTGGAAGGGTGAGGTGAGGATGTTGAGCTCAGCGCCCTGGTCCGCCGAGTCGATGAGGTCGATGGAGGTCTCCAGGCGCTCGAGCAGATGGGCGCGCAGGACGCGTACTGCCGAGGGTGCCGTTCCCCAAGGATCGCCGTCGCCGGGCGTGCTGTCTCGAGCGTCGTCCCCTGGGCCGTCGCTTCTCGCCCCGTGGCCACCGGTCAGGGGCCGGGGCGTTTCGACGGCGCGGACGAGCTGATGCAGCCTGCGCTCGACCATGCTTCTCTCCGCCAGGGCCTCGGGGCCGACGTCGGGCAGGAGCGCTCGGCTCGGCAGACCGGTGGCCTCGGCCGCCACCGGGTCCTGTGAGGCCAGGGAGTCGGGCGTAGTCATCGGCCAGGTCGGTCAGCCGGACGCGAGCCGGTCCCCAGGAGCCTTTCCAACCGTCTCCCCCGACTGTCCCCCGGTGCCTGATCCTGCACGCTCAGACCTCCGGGTGGCGGGCGGCCCGGGCGCTACGCTCTCGCCACTCGGCCAGGGTCGCCGACGGACCGACTGCCTCGGTAGGAGTCTGGGAGGCGGCCAGGGCCTCGACCCGATCGGGGCGGAACTCGCGGCCGCGAGCCACCACGAGGCGCAGGTCGTGCAGGGCGGCCAGGTCCTGGCTCGGGTCCCCGGCGACCGCGATGAGGTCCGCCTCGAAGCCGGGGGCGAGCACCCCCGTGACGCCGGCGCGTCCGATCGCGGCGGCGGCCCTGGAGGTGGCGGCCAGCAGGACCTCGGTACGGGCAGGCCCACGGACTCCAGGGCCTGGAGGCCACCGACGTAGGCGCGCTGCGGGGAGGCGGGGATGCCGGCGTCGTGGCCGGCGACGATTCTCACCCCGTGCTCCCACAGCTGGCGGGCGGGTGGGGCGAAGGTCGGGTCGGCCGCGATGATGCCGGGCAGGTCGGCCACGATCGTGCAGTCGACGTGCACGCCGGCGCGCGCCATCTCGTCGGCCAGGTGGGGGTCGAACTCGCTGCGCCCGGCCGCCGAGACGAAGGAGGCGTGGGCGATGTAGTCGACCCCGGCGCGCACGGCCCGCTCGATGCCCTGGGTGCCGTGGGCGTGGGCGGCCGTCCACCTGCCCAGCCGATGGGCCTCGTCGAAGAGGACCCGCAGCTCCTCAGTGGTGAACTGGGCGAACCAGGGGCGGAACCATCGGTCATGAAGCCGCCGGTGGCCATGGCCTTGATCGTGTCAGCGCCCATGAGGTGGTGGTGGCGGACCTGGCGGCGGATCTCGTCCAGGGAGTCCGCGGCGCCTCCGGCGTGGTGGGCGTGTCCACCGGTCGTGGTGATCTGCGGCCCGGAGGCGATGATCCGAGGCCCGCGCAGGTCTCCGGCGTCGACGGCGTCGCGCAGGGCGACGTCAACATAGTGGCGCGCCCCGAGGGACTGGACGCTGGTGACGCCCTCGCTGAGCAGCTCGCGGGCGGCGCGAGCGGCGTTGAGGGTGAGGCGGGCAACCTCATGGGGCCCGTAGTCGGGGTACTCGACGTCGGTGCCGGAGGTGGGCAGGTGGTCGTGGGTCTCGATGAGCCCGGGCATGAGGGTGGTGCCGGGCAGGTCCACGCGTACGACGTCGTTGGGGTCGACGTCAGGAAGGAGCTCGGCCAGGCGTTCCTCGAGCTCGGCGGTCGTTCCGACGGCCAGGATGTCCCGTCCCCGCAGGAGGACGGCACCACCCTGGCCGGCTGCGCACGCCTGGGCGACCTCGGCCTCGCTCGGACTACTGGTCCGGATTCCGATGGTCTCAAGGCTGCCCTCCACCTGGCCGCGCCGACCGGTGAGGATGCGGTCGGCACGCACCAAGGCGGCCGAGCGCCCGTCGAGACGCTCACCGCCGTCGGTGGGCGGAGTGGTCCAGTGGACGGCCTCCGCCTCGGAGTCGGTGGTGGTGGGCTCAGTGGGGTGATCGGTCATGGTTGATCCTCGGTCTGCAGTCGGCGTCAGGCTGGAGAGCGCAGTCGGGCCGGTCGCTCCGGCGGTTCCGGCAAGGGCTGGTCCAGCGTCTGTCTGCAGATACTGTCGCAGATCCTTCCCCACCTTCTTCCGGGACGACCGGCCCCTATATCCTCACAGCCCGGTCAGGTTGCCGGCGCGGCGGGCCTCGGTCCAGCCGCGCAGCTGCTCCCAGCTGCCGGCGCCGCAGGGGCCGGAGAAGAGGGGCGATCCTCCCAGGTGCTCACGATTGGCGGGGGCGTTCCAGCGCTCGGTGGGGTTGCCGTCGACCGGTTTGCCGTCACCGGGCTCGCCGAAGGCGCTGCGCCAGGTGCAGGCCGATGAAGGTGATGGTGACGGCGACCCAGGCGATGAAGATGCCCTGGATGAGGCGTGAGGGCGAATCGTGTGGTGGCGCGGCGCCTGGCGGCGCGCACGGCACGGGCCTCGTCGGAGTCGCGGGTGGTGGGCGCGCTGGTGGAGACAGTGGAGGAGGCGGCAGACACAGGGGTTCCTTCGGTCCCGGTTCGGCGACCACGCGCTACGATGTCGCTGTGCTCATGGCCCTGGGGAGGGGTGAGGACGTCCGCACAGGTGGACTGCTAGCCAGTCAGGAGCGCGTCCGACGTGCAAGCGTCGGGCCGCGTTCATTGCGGGGGCTGCCAGGAGTACGAACGCCCTACGGCATACAGCGACTACAACACGCCATGACCTGCCGGTTCATGGCGTGTGAGGGGGCGAAGGACGGGGAGGGCGCAGCGGCGCGCTCGCTTCGCGCGGTGCGGACGACGAGCGGCAGCGCAGTGGCGCTTCGACCGGTACTCGTCATGGGACGTCCTTCGGGGATGCAGCCGAGGCCCAGCGCCAGCGGCGCGTTCGACGTAATCATATGCGGACCATCACTGGAGCCTGTCAATGTCGGCGCCGTCACAGTCCATTTCTTGGACAGGGACAAGACCCGTCGCACATGAGGACGGGGTCGGCCGCCACCCCGGCGACCGACCCCGGTATCGAGTGCTGAGGCGCAAACGCTACTTCACGGCGACGAAGACCTTGTCGGCAACAAGGCCGGGGCTCACCGCAAGAACCCCGTTCTGGGCATTGGCTGACGGCACCGCTCGCACAACGTTGCCTGAGACGACTTGGCCCCGTTGTACAGCGTCGTCAGAGTATCGATGGCGTCCGGGGCGACGGCGATGGAGTCGGCTCCATCAATGGTGACACCGTCCGCCGTCACGAAGTCGACCGTCACAAACGCAGGGGTGTCCCCAGCCGGGTCGTTGCCGATGTAGGTGGCCGTGTAGTTGATGAGAACGTACTCCTTCCCGTCAGCGGGAGGATCGTTGAGCTGGTTGGCCGCAGCCACCGCGGCATTGGCGTCGAAAGGTGACCGAGTTGATGACCACCTTCCAGTCCTTGCTGGAGATCTCGGTACGAGCGGGATAAGGGTTCTCACGGGTCTTCCCTCGCGAGGAATCAGCGGATCCCGAGCACCCTGTATCCCGATGACTTTCCGCCAGGAGCCACTGACGCAGTGACCGCACTGGCGGAGTTGAGCAGCATCATCGACGACATTCGACAGGACCGTCAGGAACACCATGACACCAACGATGGTTCCGACCACCGAGACGATCACTGCGGTGACTGCCGGCCACAGCGCTTCCCCCTTCCGGAAGAGGCCGACCAAGCCAATAATGAAGGAGATCGGCAGCAGGATCCAGCCGACGATGAGCGCACCAGGGACACAGGCGAAAATGAACCCGATGACCGCCATCGCCAGGGCGACAATGCCCACGGTGTTGCGCCCCTTCCTCAACGGTGCCGGTGCTTGCTGCATCGGTGCAGGCACCTGACCTTGAGGGCGGATACGGCTGAGGCTGGGTTGGACTGAGGGAGGATACGACATTGTGGCTCCTGATATTCGACAGCATGCCGAAACGAGACAACGATTGCAGTGACATCCACTGCTTCAACCATCGTAGTCAGAACCACACCAACATTGAATGCCCAGAAGCACGAAACGTAAGAATCTAGCGTTTCAATACGGACACATACTTACCGCACAAATCTCAATCTTTCCGTGATTGCCGAGAACACGACATGGAGACGAATCTACAGCCTCCCCAGCAACTGGCGCTTGGCGACAAGAAACTCTTCGTCGTCCAGGATGCCTTCCTTGCGCAGTTCATCCAGATCACGTAGACGTTTCGCGACGTCTTCAGTAGAGATACGCCAGGAGAACTCACCCCTGAGGCAGCTCGACCTGACCGGACGGGCAGAGCAGAGCACTCAGCGACACAGGGCCCACACCCTAAGGGCGGTCAGAACCGAGCTGCCCCGTTTGCTCCAGACCGCACCAACACTTTCACTGAGTCCTTCCTGCAGGGCATCATAATGCCCCGTCGTTGGTGCTTCACCTGGTTGGTCAGTGCATGAATCCTCTGATCAGTGGTAATAGTCAAACAGCCTTCGCCGACATGATCTTTGAAAGGGACCGCGCCAGCACTGGCAGCCGCGATACAGTCACCGGCAGATATCGCCATGACCGCAGGATTACGCTTGGCGATCATTGAGACCACCTTCACCGCAGTACCGGCCGTCGCAACCGACGGCGTCGCCACCGCTCCGATCGACGCCCAGCACTCGCCACTATCGGGACGCTCGAAAGAGATGAAGATCAGACTCTCGTAAGGAGTCGAGTCGCTTATCCGGCACAAGAGCGCCCAGCCTGCGTCTGGACCAGCCACACGAACATACCCGTTTTCAGTAGATTCTCGACTCGTCGAGGTCCTGAAGTATCTCGCTCGTGACTCGCCTTCCAGCCATCCGAGCATGCTCAGCTCTGTCGAAGACGCTCCCTCCCGTTCATGCTCCCTCACGCTGCCTCGACGTGCTCCTCGCCCCCAGCAGTCAGTGCCTCAATCGCCAAGTCCTTCCGCTCGGCCGCCGCATTCTTGACGGCCTGACCCAGGCATTGAACAATCCAGGCGCTTCATGAGGGCTGCGCGACCGGAGCGGAGCACCTGACCGGATAGCCCACGGGATGAGCCTCCGCTGGGACAGAGGGAGACATCCCGCGCGTATACGCACCGACGCATTGCCGTCCCATCATCTCTGACGGCCGATCCATCGTCACACCAACCCGCAGGACAGACATCCTGACACCTCCATTGAATGCGACTTGATCAGCGCGATCGTAGCACCACCAGAAACTCTTTCGGAAACACAGACCTTTAACAATCATTCACCCTGTCAAATACCCCTACACTTTTGTCTTTATTTCGAGACACCAAAAGTCGCAAAGCAAATATCGACCTATCAGTGATTTCTCAAAAGTCCCGTTGAGTTCGGAGACAAACACCCCATCACTCTCGTAGTTCACGCGACCACTGCTCCTGAATCCAGGTCCAACCCGATCGGGAACGTACTTTTTCGACGAGGACTGAGCTCTCCCGCAGACCACTGGTGGCGGGTCTCAGTCATCTGCAGGAAAAGTACGTCTCGGCGAGAATCGCAGTCCCCGATATACCGGATCCAGCGCATCGGCCGGACTGCCGACACGCCGCCCTGCTGCACCGCCAGTCGCCTCCGGCCAGGACCGATAGACGCTCCAGACCGCTCAGCGGCGGACTAAGCAAGGCCGCCAGCGCTTCCAGCAGCCAGTAGGCCCAGCAACGGCAGGCGTGCCGCTCCGACTCGCCCGTCACTCCCACTCGATGGTGCCCGCTTGCTCGTGCAGTCGAGCACCACCCGGTTGACCTCCGGCACGGAGTTGGTGATCCGGTTGGAGATGCGCGCCAGGACGTCGTAGGGCAGGCGGGTCCAGTCGGCCGTCATGGCGTCCTCACTGCTGACCGGCCGCAGAACAATGGGGTGACCATAGGTACGCCCGTCACCCTGAACCCCCACGGAGCGCACGTCTGCCAGCAGCACCACGGGCACTGCCAGATCTCGCCGTCGAGCCCGGCGGCGGTGAGCTCCTCGCGGGCGATGGCGTCGGCGGCCCGCAGAACGCGCAGGTTCTCGGCCGTCACCCCGCCGATGACGCGGATGCCCAGCCCCGGCCCGGGGAAGGGCTGGCGGGCAGACGATCTTCTCCGGCACTCCCAGCTCGCGGCCGATGGCGCGCACCTCGTCCTTGAACAGCTCGCGCAGCGGCTCGATGAGATCGAAGTCGAGGTCCTCGGGCAGGCCGCCCACGTTGTGGTGGCTCTTGATGTTGGCGGCCCCCTCTCCCCCACCGGACTCGACGACGTCGGGATAGAGGGGTCCCTGGACCAGGAAGCGGATCTCGCCAGCCCCTCGGCGCCGACGGCCTCGACGACGCGCCGCTGGGCGGCCTCGAAGGAGCGGATGAACTCCCCGGCCGATGATCTTGCGCTTGGCCTCCGGCTCGGTGACGCCAGCCGGGGCGCTCAGGAGCGCCTCGGTCTCGTCGACCGTGATGACGCGGATGCCCATGCCTCGGCGTAGTCAGTGCTCCACCTGCTCGCGCTCGCCCGGCGCGCAGCAGAGCCGTGGTCGACGAAGATGCGGGTGAGCTGGTCGCCGATGGCGCGGTGGACGAGGCGGCTGCCACGGATGAGTCCACTCCCTCCGCTCAGGCCGCAGATGACGTGGGCGTCGCCCACCTGCTCGCGGATGCGGGCGACCTGCTGTCGATGATGTTGTCCGGCGTCCAGGTGGCCGGCAGTCCCCGCGCTCCTTGTGCAGGAAGTTGACCAGGGCGGCCTGCCCGTGCTCGGAGTGGAGCACCTCGGGTGCCACTGCAGTCCGTAGAGGCGCCGCTTCCGGGTCCGAGGCGGCCACCGGCGTCTGGGAGGTGGAGGCGGTGACGGCGAAGAGCCCTCGAGCGGCCTGGACCGCGTCGCCGTGGCTCATCCATACCCACCTGGTCGTCCGGGGTGCCGGCGAACAGGGCAGGAGCCCTCCTCCACGCGGGCGGGGGTATGCCCGTACTCGCGGGTGCCGGTGCGTCCGACCGTTCCGCCCGAGCGCCTGGGCCATGGCCTGGAAGCCGTAGCAGATACCCAGGACCGGGACTCCCGGGCGTCGAAAGACGCCGGATCGACGGAGGGGCGCCGTCGGCGTAGACCGACGAGGGCCCGCCGGAGAGGATGATCGGCCGAGCGCGCTTTGTCCAGCATGGCGGAGGCGTCCATGCGAGTGAGGCACGATCTCGAGGTAGACGCCGGCCTCGCGCACGTGGCGGGCGATGAGCTGGGCGTACTGCACCGGAAGTCCACCACGAGGACAGGGCCGACGGCGCTGGGGAAGTCTGGCTGGTCGTCACCCGATCAGGATAGCCGGGGCGGCAACCGCCGCCTTCCCGCTGCCCTGCCAGGACCGCTGGCGCCAGGCCCGACGTTGACACAAGAGGACTCAGACCAGTGGTTCAGCATCGCACGTCCGCCTCAGCAGGTCACGTTTCCAGATCAAAAACCACCCATGACACAAACCTTCCCAACCCCCACCAGGACCAGTAATACCCTCCATGACGCCATATCCACCCATATGCCTCTGCAACCGAACCGCAGCCATCCCAGCGATCCTCTGTGATCCACAAGTCGCCGACGCAACACACGTCACGATCCTTTGTCTAGACAATCAGATGGAGCGTTCCTAGAGTTCTGACTGACGGAGAAAACCTCCGTCCGGGCCTACGGGCTGCACACGTCGTGCAGGGACGCACGACTGGTAGTCAGGCGGACCTGCTCGACACACATCGAGAGGAACACTCACATGACCGCCACCATCACCGAGCACCCCACCCAGACCGTCGAGACCGCCACCACCGCTCAGGCCAGCCGCGACCACCAACACCCAGGCCGAGGCCAACCGCCTCACTCTTCGCCGTCGCCATGATCGCCATCATGGTCGCGGTCATGGTCATGGCCGTGGTCGGCGCCGTCACCGGGCATCCCGACCATCATGTCTGCCGCCTCCGTCCTGGCTGCGATCATGGGCGTGATCGACGCCGGCGTCAACCTTCCGAGGCCCGCTGAGCGTCGAGACTCCACGAGCTCATCTGAGTCTCGCCACCAGGTCCGGACCACGCATCACAAGCAACGCAGGACCCGGACCCAGCCCAGCAAGGGCATAGAATCAACGGAGCTGCGCGCCGCGAAGCCCGCAGCCACGGCAACTCGAGGGCACCGCAAAGCGGCACCTTTTCTCCCGTGCCCAGAAACCCCCGGCCACGCACAACACATCACTCACCTGCTGGTGCGACGACGATCAAGTCATTTCTACGATAGACGCCAAGAGGCCGCGCCTGGCCTCACTTTACTCTACTTGATGCTTAGTGTATAAAAGTAACTATTCGTCTCTTCCGCACCAGCTGAGAGGACCGGGCATGACATCGACGCCACTGACTCAGTCGCAACGCAGCGCCCTCGTCGATACGTCATTGGCGCTTCTCGTTCAGGAACAGCCCACGCGCAGCAGCCTCGTAGACGCCGTTTCTGCTGGCGATCCTGGTCGGCGCCGGCTGGCACTGCGGGCCCCTGCTCGCCGGCGACCCGCGATCCCGCTGCCTGCGGAGCTAAACGTCTCACTGAGCGGCCTGGCCGCCGAGGCAGCCGGAGCGAGAAACCGTCGACGCCCTCAGCCTGCCGAGAACGGAGGTGGACCCGCGCCTGTCTCTGTGGCGCGGCGACATCACGACGGTCCGGGCAGACGCGATCGTCAACGCGGCGAACTCCACTCTCCTCGGATGTTTCCAGCCGCTGCACGCCTGCATCGATAATGCCATCCACTCGGCCGCAGGCCCCGGGCTGCGCCAGGAGTGCGCATCACGGCCGCTCGACCGCCCTGATCTAGCACCGGCACAGCAACGGTGACCAGTGGCTACCACCTGCCGCCACCACGTCATCCACACCGTCGGGAGCTGATCGTGCAAGGCAAGCCAACCGCCGAGCACGAGGCGCCCTAGCCTCCTCCTACTAATCCTGCCTGCTCGCTGCCGAGGATCTGCGGGCGCTCAGCATCGCCATGTTGCATTCCACCGTGTCTTCCCTGGCTACCCCAAGGCTGAGGCTGCCGACCGTCGCGGTCCACACGGTCCGCGCAAGTCCTTCCCCACTGCCAGTCACTCCACAGGGTGGTCTTCAATGTCTTCGACCCAACGGATGTATCGATCTATCGCTCTCCCTCGGCCCTGACTGCTGAGGAGCTGGCGGCGATCTGACGCCCAGCTGACGCAGCTTCCCAGGCTGACGCTCGCTCCCGTGCCGGATCGGGGCCTCGTCGCGCTGCAGGCCTGTCCTACTTCGGCCTCGATTCACACGCCTTCCCTGACTTCCATCGAGGAGTCTGGCCTGACTGACATGTACTCCTCCGGGTCTACCCTTCCTGATACTGAGCACTGGTGGGGCTCTGGTCCTGCACATCATGGCCAACCGCTCATAACTGAGCCCATCCTCCCCATCATGATCTGAGGGACCATTCTGGGACAGCCTGGGAGACGGGCTACTTATCCATCACCACTGACGTCGACCATGCCTTCGTCTGCACGGCTCTGACGAGTCTCATGCCCTGTTCGCCACGCAGGCGACTTGGGCGGACTGTGGTCATGTCCTCCTGCCACTGCCGGGACGTGGGTCCAACGAGTCAGCCGTCGCGAGAGATGGTGAGCGGCAGCGGGACCTGCGCATTCCATCATCATTGTTGCCGTGCATAGCCCTCGAGTGTGGGAACCTGTGGCGATGAATCTGGTGGGCGGACGGCACCTTCGTGGAGGACGAGCACTCGGCACGACGCTGCTGATCGATACCGCTGGTTCCTGTCTGAGCACGAGCCGGATCGGGTCCTCTACCTGGAGATCGGGGTGGGATGGAACACGCCTCCTCATCAAGTTCCCATTCTAGCAGCGGACCTATGCCATATGTCATCCGGCTGCTCACACTCTCAAACCCAGGAACCGGAGGTTCCTCGGCAGATCACGCAGCGCTCTATCGCCGTCCCTGGGACATCGCCGCCAGTATCGAGGCCTGGAAGCTCTGGTGCAGAGCTGACACGCGTGCGCGGCGCAGGAGTCAGAAATACGCCGTCGTTGGCGAGGTCCGGGATCACCTGATAGGCATCCCAGTGCTCAACGATCCGGCCGATGCTCGTCGAGACGGAAGATGTCGATACCCGCGTAGTCATCCGACCCCGGCCACCGCTGGTGGCAGTGCAGGATGACGTAGTCCCCCTCGGCGAGGTAACGCACAGAACTCCACGCTCTTACTGGGTAGTCGCGGGCCATCCGCTCGAAGTACTCGACGAAGGCCCCTGCCGTCGGTAATGCGTGAGCTTAGCTGCCGGTACTCGTCGCCGGCGTATCGCTCCAGCGCCTGGCGCGGCCGGCACCTGCTGGAACATGGGGTCGGTAAGGCCCTGACGTTCTCCTTGTTGCGTTCCAGATCAGTGGACATACGGGACCTCTTCAGCAATGGTCACGATAGTCGGTCAGAGGCCCTCCGCGCCGATCGGCCACCGCCGCGACACCGAGATGTCAAATCGGATACAGGAGCGGGAATCAGGCTCCACTGCCGATAAGAAAACCGCATGATTCCGCGGTTTCATCAGCGGCCTGATCGAGCCACCGGCTCCTTTGTCTCCGATTTGGACACCAAGCACACTCTTCCTCGGTTTCGGATCAGGCATCGCGCCTCCCACTCAGAGCGGCAGGGCCCGGAGCAGGAGGCGCGAGGACGAGAGGTCGCGGTGAAGCCCCGGGACTTCACCGCCTGGGCTCACAGCGACATGTCGACGACGGCGCCCCTGGATCTCGCGGTTGCGCAGGGCGGTGTAGCCGGCGCCGGCCTCCTCCAGCGGCAGGCGGCGCGAGACGACATCGCGGTAGTTGATGACGCCCTTGTCGGCCAGGTCGACGACGGCCGGCAGGTCCTGGCGGGTACGCGCCCCGTAGGAGCCGAGGATCGACTGCGAGCGGCGCACGGTGCGGTTGATCTCCACCCCGGCGGTCTGCACGCCGGCCCCCAGGCCGATCGGCACCATGCGGCCACCGTCGGCCAGGACGTCGAGGGCGGTGGTCCAGGTGGCGGGGATGCCCAGTGCCTCGAAGGAGACGTCGACGCCCTTGCCGCCGGTGAGTCGGAAGACCTCCTCGCGGGCGTCCTGGGTGACGGAGTTGACCACGGCCGTGGCCCCGTAATCGAGCATGGGGGCGAGCTTGTCGTCGTCGACGTCGATGGCGATGATCTGGCTGGCGCCGAAGGCCCGGGCGATCTGGACGATGTTGGTGCCCACGCCGCCGGTGGCGACCACGGCGACGGTCTCCCCGTAGCGCAGGTCGGCGCCGCGGCGCACGGCCCCGTAACCGGTCATGGCGGCGCAGCCCAGGATGGCCGCCGGCACCATGTCGATGGTGTCTGGCACGGGGGCCACGGCGGTGGAGGGGACGACCGCGTACTCGGCCAGACCGCCCATGGAGTACATGGCCACCGGTTCGCCGTCGGGGGTGGCCAGGCGGGTGGTGCCGTCGTAGAGGACGCCCTTGAGACGGTTGAGGTCGAAGAAGGGGCCGCACAGCTCGTCGCGTCCCGAGGCGCAGGCGTCGCACTGGCCACAGGGCATGAGGAAGCCGCCGGCCACCTTCTGCCCGACAGTCAGGCCGTGTGCTCGTTGCCGGGGCCGAGCTCCACGATGGTGCCGGAGACCTCGTGGCCGAGCACCGCCGGCAGCGGGAAGGCGATGGCACCGCCGATGACGTGGAGGTCGGAGTGGCACAGCCCGCAGGCGGCCACCTTGATGAGGACCTCGCCGGTCTTGGGCCGGGGGGTGCGCAGGGTCTCGATCTGCAGGCCGACCTCGTGGTCCCGCAGGACCGCGGCCTTCATGGTCTCAGGGATGGACGCGGTTGTCTCTGAGGCCTGGACTGCCTCGTTGCTCGTCATGCTCAGGTGCCTCTGTCAGGTGTCGACGACGACGGGTCGTCGAGTGGCCCCTCGCGGCCACACCCCCACCATACGACATTTGTCCTGACAAACCATAGGTCTGAAGTCGGAGTCGCGAGATCCGGTCACGGATCCCCTCCGGACCCGTCCCCTTAGACCTTTAGACCTTCAGCTCCCGTGGCAGGCGCAGGAGCACAGCGACGACGCTGACCAGCGACAGCGCAAAGGCCGCCCAGTACAGGACGGACGTCCCGAGGTGGATCACGGCGAGCAGCGCAGCGATGAGGACGCCGGCGCGCGCCAGGACCCCTCCGGTCGCCGAGGCGCGCCGCTGCGCCTCGACCAGCCAGGGCGGGATCCGCGGGTCGATCGCCCCCTGGCAGGCGGGCAGGACCAGGACGGACTGGCTGGCCACGAGGATCGTCAGCGACACGACGATGGTCCAAGCACCGCCCACTCCCCCGAGAGTCAGGCCGGTGACCAGGAAGGTCGCCCCCAGGACGGCCACAACGGTGCCCAGGACCACGCGCAGGAAGCGCAGCTGCTCGATCCGGGTCACCAGCACCAGGGCAAGAAGGGCCAACCCGCCCCAGGCCGCGGCGCTGGTGGCAATCGCGCCCGAGCCAAGGCCGAGGTCGACCGCGACCAGCGGAGCGAGGACCAGAGCCGCCGCGCCCAGCGGCGCCTCCTGAGCGAGGATGAGGACGGCGCCGGTCAGCACGGCGGCACGCACCTGGGGCACCCGCAAGTCCGCAGGGGTCAGAGCCTGTTGCTCGGCCAGCATCTCGGCGTCCAGTCGGGTCCAGTCGATGGCCACAGAGGCCTCCAGGGTCCCGTGCAGTCGGCGCAGCGCCTCGAAGGCTTCGACGTCACGGCTCTGCCGCACCAGCCAGGTCGGGCTCTCGGGCAGAGACAGGGCGCAGAACAGGTAGACCAGCGCAGCGACTGCGACCACCACCCAGGCGGTGGGGGAGCCTCGAGGGACTCCACCAGGCCGCCAGGGCCACGACGCCGGCCCCGGCGGGACCGAGGGCCATGGCCTGCGGCATGAGCCGCTTGTGCCCCCTCAGGGAGAGCTCGTGGCAGACCAGTGGCGCCACGACGAGCACCCCGCCGGCGGCCGATCCTGCGAGCCCGGCGCCGATGAGGGCGGGGACGCCGTCGAGCCCCGCTGCGAGCCCCGCCCCCACTGCAGCCAGCACGGCCACGACCAGGCCGGTTCTCCTGCGGCCCAGGTGCCGGGCAAGGGGCATGCCGGCGACGGTCCCCAGACCCATGGCCGCACCAACGACGCAGACCAGCGCCAGCGCATCGCTGCGGATGTCTGCGACGACGATGGCCAGCGCCCCTTCGAGGGCGCCGAGGAACAGACCTGCCGCCCATGCGTACAGGCGGAGGCGGAGCGGAGCGGGTGGCGCGCTGCGCGGCGGATGGGGGGTCATGGACCGGTCACCGTGTACGTCATGGACGGCATTGTGTGTAGATGTCTGTTCAGATGTGGCATCAGCTGACGCTGACGACGTCGGACGGGAACTGAGACAGTGTGTCAGAACCGAGCGGTCGGCTTCAATCCGCCCCTGTCGGGCCCACCGACCCGACGGCCTGTCGCTGGCTCAACACTGACTCAGCACTGGCTCAACACTGACTCAGCTCCCTGACCACGTGAATCAGCTGTACTCCTTCTCGAATCGGGCCTCGAGCTCCTCCAGGGAGTGGTACTTCGTCTCGGGCACGAACTTCATGTAGAAGATGAGTGACATGACGTTGAACAGGCAGAAGATGAGGTAGGTGCCCGCTCCTCCGAGCTTCTCCATCATGATGGGGAACACCAGGGCGACGATCCCATTGGCGATCCACAGGTTGCCCACGGCCAGTCCCATGGCCGTGCCGCGAACCTTGGCGGGGAAGATCTCCGCGATGAGGACCCAGGTGACTGTTCCGGACTGCTTGGCGAACACGAACAGCGAGACGATGAGCAGCACCAGGTAGGGGGCGAAGGCGGGGGCTCCCTTGATGTTGCCGTCGGCGTCCTGGTAGGGCTGGATGAGGAAGTAGAAGACCGCTGCCAGGAGCCCAGGGAGACCACGATGCTGGCCTCCTGGTAGATGCCCACGTGCCGGCGGGCGAACTTGGTGACCAGCCACAGGCCGACGGCCGACCCCACGAAGGAGACGAATCCGGAGACCACGTTGAGGGAGATCGCGTCACTCATGGGCAGGCCGGCCGCGGAGAGCACCTTGGGCGTGTAGTACATGGCCGTGTTGATGCCGGTGAGCTGGTCGGCCAGGCCCAGGATGATGCCGATGAAGAGCAGGTGGCGGGTCCACTTGACGCCCATGATCTGCGCCAGGCCCCACTTCTCCTGGTTGGCCTCCTTGCGCTGGATCTCCAGCATCTCGTCGACCTCTTCGGCGATGGAACCGTCCTGACCTCGTCGCGCACCCGCTTGAGGGAGCCGATGGCCTCGGCGATGCGCAGGTTGGCGACGTACCAGCGCGAGGACTCCGGCATGAGGCGGATGCCGAACCACAGGGCGACGGCGGGCAGGGTGGCCAGCACGAGCATGTAGCGCCAGGTCATACCGTTGCCGGACTCGATCATGACGTTGCTGAAGTGCTGCACACTCTCCCAGGCGACCTTGTCGCCGGTCTTGGCGACGACCTCACCGGAGTTGTTGACGACGTCGTTGGCGAGGGTGACCTCCGGGCCGCCGTGCATGCGGGCGAGGACGGCGTTCATGGAGAAGGCGAGGAACTGGCCGAAGACGATCATCATCTGGTCCACGGCCACCAGGGTGCCGCGGATGCGCTTGGGGGCCGTCTCACCGAGGAAGACGGGGACGATCGCCGAGGCACCGCCGACGGCGAAGCCCAGCACGATCCGGAAGAAGTAGAGGACCCAGATGTTGGGCGAGATCGTGCAGCCCAGTGCCCCGATGAAGAAGACGATGGCCAGGAGCATGATGTTGTGCCGGCGCCCGTACTTGTCGGAGAGCTTGCCTCCCACCGAGGCGCCGAGCGCGGCGCCCAGGCAGAGCAGGCCGCCGATCCAGCCCTCCTCCCAGGAGGTGATCTGCAGGCCGTCGGCGCTGTGCGGGAGGTACATGTAGGGCAGGGCACCGGAGATGACACCGGTGTCGTAGCCGAAGAGCAGCGAGCCGAGGGTGGCGACCAGGGCGATGAGTCCGAGCGAGCGCTTCGGCCCTGAGGCGGGGGTCTGGTCGACCAGCTCCTGGATCTTCTCCGGCGTGTAGTGCGCCGCAGAATTCGATGGTGTGGACATGAAGGAACTCCTTGGGTCGTCCGCCATCGTTGGCGGAGGCGAAAGAGAGCGCTGCTGGGTGGACCGGATGGCCCGGTCCGCCGGTCACCGCCCCGCAGCGCAGGAGCGGGAGCCGGCAGCGTGGGCGGCCCTCACCGGGAGCGGCGAGGGCCGATGAGGGTCAGCCGAGCTCCTCGCGGAGCCGGGCCAGCACTCGGCGGTTGATGTCGTCGGCGTGCTCGTGCCAGCCGAAGACGCACACGGAGAGCACGCCGTCGAAGCTGATGTCACGCAGCGTGGAGAAGACGGCGTCCCAGTCGACCTCGCCGTTGCCGATCTCGTTGTGCTGGTGGACGGTGACGTCGGCGCCGGGCGGGTTGACGATGTAGCGGTTGCCGTCGTTGGCGCGGTGGTTGAAGCCGTCGGCGATGTGGACCTCGCGCAGCTTGCCGGCCTCGTGGGCGGTGCGGATCATGCGCTCGACGTCGCCGGCACCGTCGGAGAGGTGGAAGGCGTGGGGGCAGCAGAACTCGTAGCCGATCCAGTCCTTGTTGACCGCACGCACGAGGTTCAGGGCGGGGTCGTGCAGCTCGACGAAGTCGTAGGGTGGGCCTCATGTTGAGGCGGATGCCGTAGCGCTCGAAGTCGGGGATGAGCTCCTCGATGGAACGGAACCACTGCTCCTCGCTGCGGCGGGCCTGGTTGCGGTCTCCGGAGAACTCGGAGGTGATCTCCCGGACGTCGATCTGGTCGGCGAGCTCGAGCAGGCGGCGCCAGTTGGACACCTGGGCGCGCCGCTCCTCCTCGTCGGGCGAGGACCAGTTGAAGACGGGGTTGAGGGTGCGCACCTTGACGCCCGTCTCCTTCTGAGCCTTGTTGAGCTCGGCGACGAAGGCGTCGTCGGCGGCGGGGCGGTGGTGCCAGAAGTGGAAGTCCGCGTTGGGTGAGAGCTCGACGTGCTCGAAGCCCAGCTCGGCGGCCTTGTGGAGCGTGCGCACCGTGGACATGGTGCGGTAGTACATGTTCGGGTCAAGGGCGATGTCTACCAAGGAGGTCTCCTCTCGGGCGCCGACATCCATGTCGACACCCCCATAATGTCATGACAATAGCGTCTGGGGAAGTGGTCGTGGCGGGAATTTCCAGATCCTTCAACGAAGCGGCAGGAGACCCCCGTCCTGCCGACGAAAAGTCCTCGTCCCGGGAGGCGGGGCTCATGCCTCCCGGGACGAACACGGCGGGCGGGACCCGTCACCGTCCTGCCGAGGGCGACCCCGGTGCGCCCGCGAACACGCAGCAATCGCGAACGCTCCGGCAGGCGGCCGTATCGGCGAGGACGATGACGGGAGGCTTCAGGCGTAGAAGGCGGGCTTGTCGATGAGCGTGACGTCGACCATCGGCGAGGACTCGTCCTCCAGTGACGCGACCGCCGCGTCGACCACGGAGGTGGCCGCGTAGCCGTCCCAGGAGGTCGAGCCGGTGTGCTCGTCGCGGGCCACGGCGTTGATCCACTCCTGCACCTCGCGGTTGAAGGCGTCCTCGAAGCGGTCGATGTGCGACTGGCACATGGCGTTGCGGTTGCCGTGGATGTCGCGGATGTGGATCCGCTCCTGGTCGCCCAGCCTCACCGCGGCGGTCTCCAGCACGAGCTCGCACTCGATGGAGTAGGCGTACTGCAGGTTGACGTTGACCTCGTCGTCGATGCGCACGCCGGACTCGGTGTACATGACGACGACGACCGGGTCGATGAGGTGGTCGAAGCGGTGGGTGGTGGACCTCGGGCGCTCGACGCGCACCTTGACGATCTCCTCGTCCAGGAGCCAGCGCATCGTGTCGATCTCGTGGATCGCCGTGTCGTCGATGGCCATGCGCGAGGTGTAGGACTCCGGCACGGTGGGGTTGCGGTGACGGTTGTGGACCAGGAGGGCCCGTCCGTTGTCGCCGTCGTCGAGGACCTTCTTCATCTCGTTGTAGGCGGCGTCGAAGCGGCGCATGAAGCCCACGGTGACGAGCTTCTTGCCGGCCTTCTGCTCGGCCTCCATGATGGCGATGCAGTCCTCGGCGGTGGTGGCCAGCGGCTTCTCGCACAGGACGTACTTGCCGGCCTCGACGGCCTTGATGACGTCCGGGGCGTGGACCTTGCCGAAGGTGGCGATGAGGACGGCGTCGACGTCCGGGTCGTTGATGAGATCGTCGGCGCTGTCGTAGGCCTTGGCGCCGTAGGGCTGCGCGGCCGAGACCGCGGCCTCGTGGTTGATGTCGGCCACGGCGACGATCTCGCCGCCGGACAGGACGCCCGCGATGCGGGCCAGGTGGGCGCGGCCCATGCCGCCGGCGCCGATGAGTCCGATGCGTACAGTCATGCGTGTCTCCTCGTTGAGGTGGTGTCAGTGGTAGGTCGGCTGTTGGACGCGGCGGAAGGCCTCAGGCCAGTCCCAGGCCGCACTCGGCCAGGTACGTGCGCATGTTGATGGCGTTCTGCTTGGGGAAGGAGGGCTCGCAGGGGTAGCAGTCCTGCTCGCAGATCGCGTAGATCGGCTTGTCCAGGGCGGCCAGGGCGTCGACGAACTCGTGCATCTCGGGCAGGCCGGCGGGCGGGCAGACCGAGGCGCCCTTGGTGACGGCCTCACCGAAGGGCCAGTCCTTCTCGTGGGCCTCCGGGTGATGCCCTCGTCGAAGGCCTTGATGTGGACGTAGGTGATGCGCTCGGGGTACTTCCGGCACAGCTCGACGGGGTCGCCGCCTCCGTAGACGACGTGCCCGGAGTCCAGGCACAGGTTGACGTAGGTGGGGTCGGTGGCGTCGAAGATGCGGGCGATCTCCTCGGGAGTCTCGATGTGAGAGTCGCCGTGGGGGTGGAGGACCATCTTGAGTCCGTACTCGTCCAGGAGCATCTGCCCCAGGGCGTTGGCGTGCTCGACGTAGAGCTTCCAGGCGTCGTCGGACAGGACGCGGTCGTCGGTCCACTCCCAGGTCTTGTCATCGCGGTAGAGCGGGGGCAGGTGGACGATGTACTCGGCGCCGACGGCGGCGTGGGTCTCGGCGATGGCGCGGAAGGTCTTGAGGGTGGTCTCCCAGGCCTCCTGCTTGTGCAGGATGCCCCAGCCGGTACCGGCCACCACCCTCATGCCGAACTCGTCGCACCACTTCTGGAGCTCCTTGGGATCGGTCGGGAAGTAGCCGAAGGGGCCGGTCTCGATGACCTCGAAGCCGGCCTCGGCCATCTCCTCCCAGGCCTGACGCGGGTCCATCTGCTTGGGGTCCTCGGGGAACCAGACGCCCCACTGGTCGGGGCAGACACCGATGGTGAGCTTGGAGTACTTGGGATCGTTGGTGTTGACGGCTTTGGACATCGTTGTCTCCTTCGTGGGGCGACATCCGAATCGTTTCGGATGCGAGATCCACGATACACCTCAACCGATCGAAAGCATAGAGTTTTGTACTGACAAAGAGGTCTGATCTCTAGCGCTTCCAACAAGGCGCGGACGCACCGTAGATCTCGCGGACTCATCCTGCAGGATCAGTCGTTGAGGTCTATGGTGCGTCCGCGGTGATGGGTGGCGGAGCAGCCGGGCCTACTCCTCGCGCTGGAAGGACATGGTCGCGGCGTAGGTCTTCTCCGAGGGCCAGCGGGTGGTGACCGCCTTGGCGCGGGTGTAGAACCGCACGCCCTCAGGGCCGTGGATGTGGGTGTCGCCCAGGAGCGACTCCTTCCAGCCGCCGAAGGAGTAGTAGGCCACCGGCGTCGGGATCGGCACGTTGATGCCCACCATGCCGGCCTCGACGTCGAGCTCGAAGCGACGGGCCACGCCGCCGTCGTTGGTGAAGATGGCCGCGCCGTTGCCGAAGGGCGAGGAGTTGACCTGCTTGATGGCCTCCTCGTAGGTGTCGGCGTGGACGATCGCGAGCACCGGCCCGAAGACCTCCTCGGTGTAGAGCGAGGACTCCAGGGAGACGTTGTCGACGATGGTCGGGCCGAGGAAGTGACCCTTCTCGTGTCCGGGGATGACCAGCGGGCGGCCGTCGAGGACGACCTCGGCCCCCTTGGCCTCGGCGTCGTCGATGAGGCCGGTGATGAACTCCTTGGACTTGGCGTCGATGACCGGGCCCATCTCAACGCCCTCGTCCATGCCGTAGCCGACCTTGATCTTCTCGGCGTGGGCCTTGACGCGACGGGCCAGGTCCGGTCCGCAGCCGCCCACGGCCACGACGACGGGCAGGGCCATGCAGCGCTCGCCGGCGGCCCCGAAGGCGGCGGCGGAGATGTGCTGGGCGGCGAAGTCCAGGTCTGAGTCGGGCATGACGATGGCGTGGTTGTTCGCCCCGCCCAGGGCCTGGACGCGTTTGCCGTGGGTGACGCCGGTGTCCTGGACGATGTGGGCCACCGGGGTGGAGCCCACGAAGGAGATCGCGTCGATGCCGGGGTGCTCGAGAACCTTGGAGACCATGGTGCGGTTGCCGGAGACGACGTTGAAGACGCCGTCGGGCAGGCCGGCCTCCTTGTAGAGCTCGGCCGTCAGCAGGGCCGCCGAGGGCGTGGCCGAGGCCGGCTTGAGGACGAAGGCGTTACCGGTGGCGATGGCAATGGGGTGCATCCACATGGGCACCATGGCCGGGAAGTTGAAGGGGCAGATGCCGGCGACGACGCCGACCGGCTGACGCAGGGTGTGGATGTCCACGCCGGTGGAGATGTCGAAGGAGTGCTCGCCCTTGAGGGCCAGGTTGATGGCGGTGGCGAAGTCGAGGGTCTCGCGCCCGCGCTGGATCTCGCCGACGGCGTCGGAGTAGTTCTTACCGTGCTCGGCCACGATCATCTTGGCCATCTCGTCCTGGTGGTCCAGGACCAGCTGGCGCATGCGGAACATGATGGCGGTGCGCTTGGCCAGCGAGACCTTCGCCCACTCCTTCTGGGCTCGGCGGGCCACCTCGACGGCGTGGTCGAGGTCGGCGTCGGAGGCCTGGAGCAGCTCGGCCTCGACCTCACCGGTTCCCGGGTTCTCGACGGCGAAGCGGCCGATCGGATTTCCCTCGTAGTACTTTCCGTCAACCCAGTGCGCAATGGTTCTCATCGTTATCGACTCCTGATTGTCGGCTCTGCGGACCCACCTCCGCCTCATGGGGTGGGCAGGGCCGGACCCCGACCAAGGTCTCAATGGACGGGCTGGTCGGGCGCCCAGCGCCTTGCATGTGCCCCCAAGCCCAACGTCCCAGACGGCAAATGGTGCCGTTTTGTCAGAACATAATGGGGGGCGTTGACCACATCGTGATCTTGGCGTCCTTCCGCAGCGCCGCTGACACAGCACCCGAGGGACACCCGTCCCAGAAGGGAGCGCGCGCACGGCGGGGGTCCACGGCACAATCCGCCGTGGACCCCCGCCGTCGCGGTCTGGCGCAGGAGCTGCGCGCTGTTTCCCGCGTCCTACCCTGCGATCCCTCCAGGTAGTGGCCTTACAGGTAGTGACGTTGAGGCTTGCGGTCACGCAGGTACTCCTCGTAGGCGCGCTGCGTGGACTCCAGCTCGGAGACGCCCTGAGACCGGGACGTCCCACCAGCTCGACCCGGGAGGGTTGGGGCCGTAGAGGTCGGTCTCGATGTGGATCATCGTGGGACGGTCGGAGGCCTCGGCCTTGCGGTAGGCCTCCTTGAACTCCGCGATGGTGTGGACCTCGAGGACGTCCAGACCCCAGGAGCGGGCGTTGGCGGCGATGTCGACGCCGTCGATGACCTGCTCGTCGGCCAGGTGGCTGCCCTCGCCGCGCTGGCGGTACTTGGTGCCGAAGCGCTGGGAGCCCGCGGGACCTCGAGAGGGCGCTGATGGAGCAGAAGCCGTAGTTCTGCAGCAGGACGTAGATGACCTTGATGTTCTCCTGACCACGGTGGCCAGCTCCATGGGGAGCATCTGGTAGGTGCCGTCACCCACGATGGAGACCACCTCGGCCTCGGGGCGGGCGAGCTTGACGCCCATGGCGGCGGGCACCTCGTAGCCCATGCAGGAGAAGGCGTACTCCACGTGGTACTGCAGCGGGCTGCGGGCCTGCCACAGGGCCTGGAGGTCACCGGGCATGGAGCCGGCGGCGTTGATGACCACGTCCTCCTCCCCCATGAGCTCGTTGAGGGCGCCGAAGACCTCGGTCTGGGCGGGCAGGGGCCCGTGGTCCAGGTGGTAGCAGCGCTCGGTGGCCTTGAGCCAGGCCTCCTTCTCCGCGGTGATCTCCTCGGAGTAGGCCGTCTCGACACGGTAGTCCGCGAGCGCCTCCCTCAGGGCCGCCAGGGCCTCGCGGGCGTCGGCCACCACCATCTCGGCGCTCTCCTTGGCGGCGTCGAAGGGGGTGACGTTGATGTTCACGAACGTCACGTCGGGGTTCTTGAACTGGGTCTTGGAGGCCGTGGTGAAGTCGGAGTAGCGGGTGCCCACACCGATGATGAGGTCGGCCTTGTCTGCGATGTGGTTGCCGGAGTCGCAGCCGGTGGAGCCCACGCCGCCCACGGCGCTGGGGTGGTCGAAGTTGATGGCGCCCTTGCCGGCCTGGGTGTCGCCCACCGGGATGCCGGTGGCGGTGGCCAGGGCGCGCAGCTCCTCGCTGGCACCGGCGTAGATGGTGCCTCCGCCGGCGATGATGAGGGGCGCTTGGCGGCCTTGATGAGGGCGACGGCGCGCTCCAGGGCGGCGGGCTCGGGCACCGGGCGGCGCACGTGCCACACGCGCTTGCGGAACAGCTCCACGGGCCAGTCGAAGACCTCGGCCTGGACGTCCTGAGGGCATGGCGATGGTGACCGCGCCGGTCTCGGCCGGGTCGGTGAGCACGCGCATGGCGTTCAGCAGCGAGGGGATGAGCTGCTCGGGCCGGCTGATGCGGTCGAAGAAGCGCGAGACGGGCCGGAAGGCGTCATTGACCGAGACGTCCAGGCTGGTGGGGTCCTCCAGCTGCTGGAGCACGGGGTCGGGGACGCGGGTGGCGAACTGGTCGGAGGGGAGCAGCAGCACCGGCAGGCGGTTGGTGGTGGCCAGGGCGGCTCCGGTGACCATGTTGAGGGACCCCGGACCGATGGAGGCCGTGCACATGTAGGTCTGGAGGCGGTTGGTGGTCTTGGCGAAGGCGGCGGCCGCGTGCACCTGCCCCTGCTCGTTGCGGGGCATGATGTAGGGCATCTCCTGCTCGCCGTCGGCGCGGGCGATCTCGTTCTGCAGGAGGGCCTGGCTGATGCCTGCCACGTTGCCGTGGCCGAAGATCCCGAAGGCGCCGGCGATGAGGCGCTGCTCGACGCCGTCGCGCTCGGAGTACTGGTTGGACAGGAAACGGATGGTGGCCTGGGCGACCGTCAGGCGGATCGTGCCGGCGTAGGCTTCGTTACTCATCGTGGTTCTTCTCTGCTCTTCTCAGGTGGTGGGGGCGGTCGAAAGGCGGGTCGGCTAGTCGTTCATGGGGTCATGGGCAGGCGCGGGTCGACCTCCCTGCCCCTCCCAGGTCTGGCGCACCCAGGTGTGGTGGGGTCGTCGGTCGTGAGCCACACGGAGTTCCTCGGCGGGGCCGGCCATGACGTTGAGGTAGTAGAGGTCGTAGCCGGGGCGGCCACGGAGGGCCGTGGTAGCCGTAGGGCATGACGACGACGTCACCGTCGCGCACCTCGGTGCACACGTCGATGTCGTGGCCGGGCGAGGGGTAGATGCGCTGGAGCGCGAAGCCCTCGGCGTCACCCTCGCCGGCGCGGACCTGGTAGTAGTAGATCTCCTCCAGGACCCGCTCGACCTCGGTGTGCTCGTCGTGCTTGTGGGGCGGATAGGAGGACCAGTTGCCCCCGGGGGTCAGGACCCTCGCAGGCCAGCAGGTGGGAGGTCTCGACGTCGCTGCCCAGGGCGTAGTTGTTGACCTGGCGCGAGGAGGGGCCGGCCCCGCGCAGGCCGGTGCCGACCTCGGAGCGCGGGCAGTAGCGCAGCGGCTTGTCGGTGGTGGCCTTGGAGCCGGGCAGGGCGATGCGGGCGCCGTCTGCGCTGGTGAGGGTCACCTCAGTGCGGCGGGGGACGTAGACGTAGTCGGTGATGTCGGTGAAGACCGACTCGCGGCCGGCGACCTCGAAGTGCTCACCGCCGGCCTGGACGCCGCAGCCCCCCGACAGCGGCAGGACGAGGTACTCGTGCTCGCCGGCGGGCACGGTCAGGCTCCCACCGGGGGCGAGCGCCACCACGCGCAGGGAGGACCACTCCCAACCGGCCCGCTCAGGGGTGAGGTCCAGCTCGTAGCTGTCGTGGGCGAGCTCGCCGGCGCGGATGACGTAGCGGGACTGACTCGACGTCTCGGGCTGGGCGGTGCGGTCGGTGTGGCCCATGGTGGTGCTCCTTCAGCTCCTGGGTGGTACTCGTGCGGATTGTCTCGTACGGGGCGGCCCTGCCGGGGCCGATTGACGGTGGCTGCGAACTGGGGCGGTCGCCCCGCTTGCGGATGCTTCAGGTGCTCACAGCAGGGCGACGGCGGCGTCGACGGCGGCCTCGACGTCGTCATTGCCCGGGTAGAGCAGGGAGCGGCCCACGACCAGCCCCCTGACATTGGGCAGCTCGAGGGCGGCCGCCCAGGAGGCCCGGGTGGCCTCGAGGTCGGCCGAGACCCTCGCCGCCCAGAATGAGGCTGGGCAGGGAGGTGGAGGCCATGACGCGCCGCATTGAGGCGGGGCCGCTGACGCAGGGCAGCTTGAGCCAGGTGTGCGCCGAGCTGCGCCCCAGCGCCTGGGCGATGCAGATCGAGCGGATGACGGCCTCCTCGCTGATGTCGTTGACGATCCGGTCGCCCTCCCACCGCGAGATGAAGGGCTCGATCATCGCGTTCAGCCCGCGCTCGGACAGGGAGTCGATGGCCTTGGCGCTGGCCTCGAGGGTGGCGGCGCTGGCGGGGTCGGCGTAGTTGACGCGGGTGAGCATCTTGCCGCCGTCGAGGTGAGAGGCCCCGATGCCCTCGGCGTCGTAGGCGCCGAAGCGGTCATCCATCTCGAAGGAGGCCCCCTGGAGGCCGATCCGGTTCATGGAGCCCCACACGAGCTTGCCGTCCAGGGCGCCCAGGAGCGTCAGGTCCTCGATGATCTCCGCGGTTCCCAGGAACCCGTTGACGCCGGGGCGGGACAGGGCCGTCATGCAGCGCTGGAGGAGGTCCTCACGGTCGGCCATCGCCAGGGGCCGCTCCCCGCCCCAGGGCCCCGCGGGCCGGGTGGTCGCAGGCGATGACCATGAGGCGCCCGGCCCCGGCCAGGTCGGCGCGGGGGCGCTGGGCCAGCGCCCGACCGATACGGCCGGGGTCGGTGGCCCGGATCTCGGTGACGGCGTCGGTCAGCGGCCGCGGCCCCGAGGCGGAGGCGGCAGGGGTGGGTGATGCGCTCATCGGGGGCTCCTCACAGGTCCGTCAGCCCCGGGGCGCAGCCCCGGGGCGACCTCGTCGCGGCAGGCGCGCATGAGCTCGAGCAGCTCGGGCTCGGTGGGCATGGCGGTGGAGCACTCCAGTCGGGACGAGACGATCGCCCCCGCGGTGGAGGCGGCGAAGATGGTCTTCTCCAGGGACCATCCCGACAGCAGACCGTGGCAGATGGCCCCGCCGAAGGCGTCCCCGGCACCCAGGCCGTTCTTCGTGTCCACTGAGGTCACGGGCATCTCCACCCGCTCGGTGCGGGTCTTGGCCAGCGTCCCCTCCAGCCCCTGCTTGACGATGGCCAGCTCGACGCCGGCCTCCAGGAGGGCGTCGGCCGCCCGCTCGGGGTCGCGCTCGCCGACGGCGACCTCGCACTCCTCCCGGTTGCCGATGGCGACGGTGACCTTGGGCAGGATCCTGGAGACCTCCCGGTGGGCCGTCTCCTTGTCCTTCCAGAACATGGGACGGTAGTCGAGGTCGGCGATCGTGAAGCGCCGCCGGTCGCGGGTGCCCAGGGCCGCGTGGTGGGCCGAGCGCGAGGGCTCCTTGCTCAGCCCGGTCACCGAGATCCAGAAGATGGAGGCGTCGCGGATGGACTCCAGCGGCAGGTCGTCCCAGGTCAGCTCCAGATCGGGGGCCGATGGCTCGCGGTAGAAGTAGAGGGGGAAGTCATCCGGCGGGAAGATCTCGCAGAAGGTGACCGGGGTGTTGTAGGCGGCCTTGGTGACGACGTGGCGGTCGTCGACGCCCAGGCGGCGCATCTCGGTGTGCACGAAGCGCCCGAAGGGGTCGTTGCCCACGCCGGTGACGACGGCGGAGCGGTGCCCGTAGCGGGCGGCGGCCACCGCCACATTGGTGGGGCTTCCGCCCAGGAACTTGCCGAAGCTCTCCACGTCCTCCAGCCCGACGCCGACCTGGAGGGGATAGATGTCAATGCCGCAGCGCCCGATAGTGAGCACGTCGAGCCGATCAGCGCCTCCGGCGCCTGGGGACGGACCCTCGGGCGCGACCGACTCAGTTGCCTTGGTCGTTGCCGTCGTCGCTGTCGTCACGGTGATCGCGTCTCCACATCCTTGGGGCCTGCAGGCCTGCGGGAATGAGGTCTGCTTCGGGCGTCACTGCGAAGCCCTGCCCCACAGGACCGCCCCAGGTCAAGCAATTGTCAGAACATTTGAGGGCCCACTTCCCCGAAGAGCGGCGCCGGGATGACGACAGTGCGTGACATCAGCAGACAGCATCCGTATGCTCGAGGCATTATCACGTCTGACACAGGCCTATCTCATGTCTGATTCAACACCCCCTTTCGCCCTCGACATCACGATCGACCGCGACTCCAAGACGCCGTTGCACACGCAAATTTCTGAGCCCCTGGCCTCACTCATCCTCGACGGCACACTGCCGGCCGGCAGCCGCCTGGAGGACGAGCTCTCGATGGCCAAGCGACTGAAGGTCTCCCGCCCCACAGCGCGCCAGGCCCTTCAGCACCTGGTGGACCGCGGCCTGGTCAAGCGCCGTCGGGGCGTGGGCACGATCGTCTCCCCCATGCACGTCCACCGGCCGATGCAGCTGACCAGCCTGCTGTCGGACCTGTCCGCGGCCGGCCACACGACCTCCACGAGCGTGCTGGACTACACCGAGCACGAGGCCGACGCCGAGGCCGCCGAGCACCTCGAGGTCGAGGAGGCACCGCCGTCGTGACCTGCACCCGCATTCGCTGCGCCGACGGTGAGCCGATCGCGGTGCTGTCCAACCTCATGCCGGCGGCCATCGCCCCCACCCGCGAGGAGCTGGAGACCGGGGGCCCTCTACGACCTGCTGCGCGCCCAGGACGCCATCCCCACCACGGCCAAGCAGACCATCGGGGCCCGCAACGCCTCCGCCCGCGAGGCCGACCTCCTCCATGAGCGACGCCGCGCCGCCCTGATGACCGCCACCCGCATCACCTACGACCAGTCGGGCCGCGTCATCGAGTACGGGCAGCACATCTACCGCGCCTCGCGCTACACCTTCGAGACCTCGCTGTTCTCCAGCTAGCCCTCACCCCGGCGCCGGGGCCACCGCCGCTCCCAGAAATCTTTGTCCTGACATTTTATTGACAGATGCCGTCGAGCGCACTTCAATAGGGGCTACCGGACCGCGGCTGCAAGGACGCCTGCGCGGATGAACCCGAAAGAGAGCACAGAACCGATGAGCATCGACTACACCCCGGACCCCTTCTCGACGCCGCCCGCAACACGCCCACCGCCCTGTGGAACGACTCAGCCGACCCGACGAGCTGCGCCAGTCCATCTCCCTTCGGCGGTGTGGGCGCCACCTGCAACCCCACCATCGCCTACACCCTGCATCAACCAGCGCAAGGACGTGGCTCCCCGCATCGCCGAGCTGGCCGAGGAGATGCCCGAGGCCACCGGAGTCCGAGATCGGCTGGCAGGTCGTACGCGAGATGAGCATCGAGGCCGCCACGCTGCTCGAGCCCATCTTCGAGGAGCACAAGGGCCGCAACGGCCGCCTGTCGATGCAGACCGACCCGCGCCTGGCCCGCAGCGCCAAGGCCCTGGCCGACCAGGCCGAGGAGTTCTCCAACCTGGCCAAGAACATCATCGTCAAGATCCCCGCGACCTCCGTGGGCGTCGAGGCCATCGAGGACGCCACCTACCGGGGCGTGTCGGTCAACGTCACCGTCTCCTTCTCCGTGCCCCAGGCCGTGGCCACCGGTGAGGCCATCGAGCGCGGCCCTCAAGCGCCGCGAGGCCGAGGGCAGGACGTCTCCACCATGGGCCCGGTCGTCACCCCTCATGGGCGGTCGCCTGGACGACTGGCTCAAGATCGTGGACAAGCGGGACAAGCTCTTCATCGACCCCGGTCACCTGGAGTGGGGCGGCGTGGCCGCCCTCAAGCGCGCCTACCAGGAGTTCCAGGCCCGGGGCCTGCGCGCCCGCGTGCTGTCGGCCGCCTTCCGCAACGTGCTGCAGTGGTCCGAGCTGGTCGGCGGCGACCTGGTCGTCTCCCCGCCCTTCGCCTGGCAGAAGCTCATCAACGACTCCGACTACAAGGTCGTGGAGCGCATCGACGAGCCCGTGGCCCCCGAGATCATGGAGACGCTCCTGTCGATCCCGGAGTTCGTGCGCGCCTACGAGCCCGACGGCATGACGCCCGAGGAGTTCGACTCCTTCGGTGCGACCCGCCGCACCCTGCGCGGCTTCCTCCAGGCCGACGCCGACCTGGACGCCCTGGTGCGCGACGTCATCATGCCCCAGCCCTGATCGACTCCAGTCAGGGTCGTCCGGGTCCCGGTGGGGGCCCGGACGACCAGAGCGGCACCCGCCGCGCCGGGCGGGTCCACGGCATGTTCGGACACGTTCAGACACGTTCCTCGTCGTCGACCAGCCCACCCCACCACTGACCACAGTTCAGACACCCACTCACACGCAGAAGGAGCAAGGATGCTCTCCATCGCCGTCATCGGCGCCGGCCGCATCGGCCACGTCCACGCCAAGACCATCGCCGCCCACCCCAGGCCGAGCTCGCACTGGTCTGCGACCCCTTCGAGGACGCGGCCGAGAAGCTCGCCGCCACCCTACGGGGCCCGGTCCTGCAAGGACGCCGAGGAGGTCTTCGCCGACCCGAGATCGACGCCGTCATCGTCGGCCCCCACGCCGCTGCACATCCCCACCTGCTGGCCGCCGCCAAGGCGGGCAAGGCGGTGCTGTGCGAGAGCCGATCGCCCTGGACATGAAGGACGTCGCGAGGCCGCCCAGGCCGAGCTCGACGCCGTCAAGGTCCCCGTCATGCTCGGCTTCAACCGCCGCTTCGACCCAGGCTTCGCCGCCGCCCGCGCCGCGGTCGAGGCCGGCAGGATCGGTGGCATCGAGCAGCTGACCATCATCAGCCGCGACCCGGCCGCCCCGCCTGCGGAGTACATCAGCGGTCTCCGGCGGCATCTTCCGTGACATGACCATCCACGACTTCGACACCGCCCGCTTCTTCCCTGGGCGAGATCGGGAGGTCTACGCCGCCGGACAGAACCTCGACCCGACCCTGAAGGACACCGGCGACTTCGACGCCGCCGTCGTCACCCTCAAGGCCGCCTCGGGCGCCGTGGCCACGATCATCAACAACCGCCACTGCTCCTCCGGCTACGACCAGCGCCTCGAGGCCCAGGGCCGCGAGGGCGCCTGTTCGCAGAGAACATCCGCGCCACCACGGTGCGCCTGTCCAACGGCGAGGTCACCGACGCCCAGGAGCCCTACCTCGACTTCTTCCTGGAGCGCTACGCCGACGCCTACCGCATCGAGCTGAGCGCCTTCATCGAGGCCGTCGAGGCCGGCACCACGCCCCCCACCGGCATCGAGGACGCCATCGCGGCCCTGCGCCTGGCCGAGGCCGCCACGGAGTCGGCCCACTCCGGACAGCCGGTGCGCCTGGGCTGAGCGCCGGTTCCCCGTCGACGCGTGGTGGGTGTCGTCGAGACGGAATGCTCGACGACGCCCACCGTACGTTGTCGCGCCTGCAGGCTCAGCACGCCGCTTGCGCGCTCAGTCCTCCTCGTACAGGCGGTAGGTGAAGGAGTGGGACTGCCCCACCGCCAGGAAGATGAGGTCCTCACCGCTGCTGAAGGCGTTGGGCGGGCAGGTCATGGGCCTCAACGGCCACGCCGGGGCGACTGAGCTCGTCGGCGGTGTAGGCCTGCACCCAGGGGACATCCGAGCTCATGACGACGGCGCGGTTTCGCCCGCCGCCGCGCAGGCTCACCTCCCATGCCCCCTCGGGCAGAGCGGTGTAGGCGTTGTCCGTCTGAGTGTCCCTGACGAGCCGACCGCCTCGCCAGTCCCAGTCGGTGCCCTCCACGCTGCGCCGGTGCGTGGGCGCCATGCGCCGTCGACGTCGAGGACCCGGCGCCGGGATGGTCAGGACACAGTCGTCCAAGGGGACTCGAGCGCGTCAGGTGGGGTGGCAGGAGACACCGTAGGGAGCGGGGCGGGCTCACCCCGGCCTCCGGCGCACCGGGGAACCGGGCGGGGCGGGACGGGCCGCACCGATGCTGGTGGCGGTCACCGTGACACTCCAGTCCGCGCTCGGCGTCGAGCTCGAAGCAGGCACTGGGCCTCCAGGCTCCAGGGTAGCTGTAGGAGGCCAGCAGGCTCAGCTCCAGGACGACCTGGCTGCGAGCGCCGTCGTCGGGGCCGGAGGGGTCGTCGTCGGCGACCTGCCAGTCCATCCAGCCGGCCAGGCCGTGGAGGGCCGAGCCGCTGGCCGGCTCGTTGCAGCCCACGAGGAACTCGGTGCCGACATAGCCGTAGCGGGACCCGGCGATGCGGTTGGCCCACGGCAGCAGGGTCTCGCCCCTGCCAGCCGGCGGGCAGCATGGCCCTCGGCGTCGAAGGGCATGGATGAGGTCGCGCCCCTGGCGACGCAGGTGAACGAGCATGCGCCCGACGAGGCGATACGCGCCTCGTAGTCGCCGACGACCAGGTCGATGAGTTCTCCGTTAATCATGGTTGATCTGGTTCCTGTCCCAGTGTGCGGGGCGTGAGCCCCTCGGTTCCTCGGTTGTGGCTTCCTCGGCGAGGTTCACCGTACGCCACGTGCCGCATCAGGCGCGGGCCTTGTCCCGGCGTTCACACGGCGGGGCAGTCGTCGCGGACAACAAGCCCAGGCATCACCCGGAAGAGGCGACCACCCAGAGGGCCGGTCCGCACCGGCCACCTCCGCCGGGATGTGGCTGTCCTGGTCCGGGTGCATCCGGGCCAGCAGCGCCCGCACCGCCACCTCGGCGATGAGGCTGGCATCCTGGCGCACCGTGGTCAGGGAAAGGCCGAGGCCGCCGTGACCGGGATGCTGTCGTAGCCGGTGACGGCCAGGTCCTGCGGCACCCGCACCCCTGACGGCGCAGCTCCATGAGGGCTCCGACGGCGCAGTGGTCGTTGAAGCACAGAAGCGCCTCGGGGAGCTCACCGGCCCGGACGAGGTGGCGGACCGCCCTGGCGCCGCTGTCCTCATCGCCTCCCCCGGGCACCACCCGCACGTCTCTCCCCAGGCCCCGGCTCTCCATGGCCTGGCCGAATCTCTCGATCCGTCTCCCTGCGGCGGTCTCCCGCCCGCCGTCCACGTGGGTGATGCGGCGGCGCCCGGTGTCGATCAGGTGATCGACGAGCATCTGGATGCCGACGTCGTCGCGGGAGTGGACCTCATCGACATCCTCCAGCTCGATACTGGTGCCAATGAGAACCGCCGGGGGGCGGTCCACGATGCGGGCCAGGCGTCCACGGAGAGATCGGGGTCGATCGAGGATGAGGCCCTCGCAGCGCTGGAGCAGCAGGGAGCGAAGCCCGTCAGTCACATCGCGGTGCGGGGTGGAGGTGGCCAGCACCAGTGCGTGCTCCAGAGCGGAGGCCGCCTGGAAGAGCCCGTCCACGATGAGTCCCTGGTAGGCCTGCCCGATGGCGAAGCTGGCACCGATGAGTCCGGTGTGGCTGCGGCGCAGGAACTGGGCGCGCGGGTCCGCCTGGTAGCCGAGCTCGGCGGCGATGCGCAGGATCTCGCCACGGGTCTTCTCAGAGACGCCGTCGGAGCCGTTGAGAGCCGCCGAGACAGTGGAGATGGAGCGGCCGGCTCGCTCGGCGACGGTCCTGATCGTGACCCGCCCACCTCGTCCTCGAGGTCCTTTCACGGCAGACGTCTCCCTTTCCACGCCGTTGTGCCTCGCGAACCTGCATGATCCGCGGGAACCGGGGTCCATCGTTGGACACCAGTCGAGAGCATCTTATCTGACAACGCTGGCGAGCAAGTAGTCCCTGCTCAGGGCGGTCATCAGACCTCATATTCCCCTCTTGTCAGGACAAAGGTGCTTTGATATCTTCCTGTGACGTCATTAACGACGGGTGCTTCCTGGGGCTTCCGGACGCACTTCCACACACGCAGCAGCCGACAATGTTGTCGGGAAGGACCGTAATGACCGACAAGAGAATACTGGGTATCGGAGTCATCTCCCTGGGCTGGATGGGACGGCTTCACTCCCGCAGCTACCGCGCCATCGCCGAGCGCTTCCCCGAGCTGGAAGTAGTCCCGCGCCTGGTCGCCGCCGCCGACCCAGTGGACGAGGTGCGCCAGGAGGCGGTGGACAACCTGGGCTTCGAGCGCGCCTACGCCGACTATCGCGACCTGCTGGCCGACCCCGAGGTGGAGGCCGTCTCCATCTGCGCCCCCAACTTCCTCCACCACGAGATGGCCATGGCGGCCATCGAGGCCGGCAAGCCCTTCTGGATCGAGAAGCCCATGGGGGTCAGCGCCGCGCAGTCCCGGGAGATCGCTCCGGCCGCCGAGAAGGCGGGACTGACGACCGCCGTTGGCTTCAACTACCGCCACACCCCGGCCATTGAGTACCTGCGCTCCCTGGTGCGCGGCGGTGAGCTGGGACGGATCACGAACGTGCGCGTGTGGTTCATCGCCGACTACAACTCCTCCCCCATGGGCCCCCTGACCTGGCGGGCCTCGAAGGAGAAGGCCGGGGCCGGCGTCGTGCCCGACCTCATGAGCCACGGGGCGGACCTGGCCCAGTACATCGTAGAGTCGCATCTCCTCGGTCACCGCGGTCACCGACACCTTCATCACCGAGCGCCCCATCCCCACCAAGATGGGTATCGGCCACTCGGGATCTGAGATCGGCGACGAGGTGGGCCCGGTGGAGAACGAGGACTACGTCTCCATGCTCGTGCGCTTCGAGAACGGCACCGTGGGGACCATGGAGTCCTCCCGCGTCAGCGTGGGACCGCGCGCCGAGTACGTCGTCGAGGTCTACGGCACGAAGGGCTCGGCCCGGTGGAACTTCGAGCGCCTCAACGAGCTGGAGATCTGCCCCGTGCTCGACGGCGGCGCCTCCCACGGTTACACCCGTGCCATGGCTGGCCCCAGTGGGGCCAGTGGCAGCGCTTCCAGCCCGCCATCGGCACCTCCATGGGCTTCGACGACATGAAGGCCATCGAGGCCGCGCAGTTCATCGAGTCCATCCTCACCGGCAAGCAGGTGGCCTCGGCCGCCGACGCCTGAGTGCGCCGCGGAGGTCGACGAGGCCGTTGTCGCCTCGGCGGCCGACGGCCAGTGGCACGAGGTCCCCCGCGTCGAGGGACGGCACCACCTTCGACGCCTGGAGCCGCGTCGAGCCTCACCTTTCTCTTCACTCCACCACCCACCCATCACAACGACCCTGCGGCATCGTCGCCGCAGGACTGAGAGGAGACCCCCTATGTCTCAGGGAGTCACGACGTCCCTGCGTGGACTCACCAGGAAGAGGCTCAACAAGGCGGTGGCCGAGACGCCGCCTTCGGGCAAGCACCGCGGCGTCATCGCCATCGCCGCCGTGGCCACGCTCGGCTCACTGCTCTCGGATACGACACCGGCGTCATCTCCGGCGCCCTGCCGTACATGTACATGCCCTTCGACGCCAAGGGCCTCCAGCTGACCTCCTTCGAGGAGGGAGCCATCGGCGGCACCCTGCTGAGGCGGCGCTGGCGCGCCTGCTGGGCGGACTCATGTCGGACCGCCGAGCCGGCGCCACAACATCACCTTCCTGGCCTTCCTGTTCTTCGTCGGCGCGCTCGGCACCACCATCGCCCCCAACGTCTGGGTCATGTACCCCTTCCGCGTCGTCCTGGGCTTCGCCGTCGGAGCCGCCTCCGCGACGGTTCCCGTCTACCTGGCGGAGACGGCGCCCAAACGCATCCGCGGCTCCATCGTGGCCATCGACCAGCTCGCATGATCGTCACCGGACAGCTGCTCGCCTTCCGATGAACGCCATCATCAACTCCCTCCAGGGCGGCCCTGATGATCACCATCGCTCGAGGACCCCAGCGGACGCTTCGCCCCGAACAGCTACGCCTTCGACGAGATCGCAGCTCCAGGCCTCCAAGGGCGGCCCGATGAGCGCGGACGAGTACCACGCCCTCCTCGACCAGCTCAGCATCAGCGCCGGTAACGGCGAGGGCCTGGCGCTACATGCTGGTCCTGTGCTCCATCCCGGCCGTGGCCCTGTGGATCGGTATCCGCCCTCGCCCGAGTCCTCGCGCTGGTACCTCGGCCAAGGAGCGCCTCTACGACGCCATCGGCTCCCTCAAGCGCGTGCGCGTCCCGGAGAAGGACGGCTCCATCGAGGACGAGATCATGGAGATGGTCGAGCCCGCCAGCACGAGAAGGACGAGGAGTCCCAGCGCAAGGGGGCTTCAGCCACGTCATGGCTCACGCCCCCTGGCTGCGCAAGCTGCTGCTGGTCGGCATCTTCCTGGCCGTGGTCAACCAGACCACCGGCGTCACACTCGTCAGCGTACTACGCCCCCAAGGTGCTGGAGTACGCCGGCATGTCCACCTCGGCATCCATCACCGCACAGGTGGCCAACGGCGTCATGTCGGTCATCGGCTCCGCCATCGGTATCTCGGCTCATCCTGAAGTTCCGGCGCCGCCAGGTGCTCATCGCGACGTCATCGGCGTGGGTATCACCCTCCTGGGCATCGCAGCGACCTTCCAGTTCTTCATCGCCCCGCACATGGCCAACCACACCACTCCACCCGCCTGGGCCGCCTACCTCATCCTGGGACTCTATGTCCGTCTTCATGCTCATCATGCAGTCCTCCAACGGCACGATCGTGTGGATCGATGATGGGTGAATCTCCGGCCAATGTCCGCGGCATCATGAACGGCACGGCGATCTTCTGCATGTGGACCGCCAACGCCATCATCACCTGGACCTTCCGCCCATGATGGAGACGCTGGGTGGCGGTATCACCTACACCATCTACGGCGTGCTCAACCTGGTCGTCGCCGTCGTCCTGTTCAAGATCATGCCGGAGACCAAGGACAAGTCCCTGGAGGATCGAGGTCGAGATGGGAAGCTCTACTCCTGACCCATCCCCAGAAAACGCGCCCCGGGAGGACCTGACAAAAGGGCTTGTCAGGACAAAGTCCTGTTGCTAGGTTCGTTGCACGGGCCACCACCCGGCACCGACGCCGGCCCCTCCTCCCGGGAGCGCACCACTGGCGGACACGAGCCGACGGTGCACCAGCCACCCGCGCCTCACCGCCACCCACCCACTCACCACCGCAGCATCACCACACGAGCGAGAACACTGGAGCAACGATGTCCTTCACCCTCGACCCCGCAACCGCCATCTCCGACCCCCACGGCATCTCCTGGGCATGCACCCGATCACCTGGCGCAATGACGTATCCGGAGGTCGGCGCCTTCAACACCTGGAGGACATGCCTCGACCTGGCCGACACCGATGGCTACGCGGGCACCGATAGCGGCTTCTTCCGCCCAAGGAGGAGGCCGGGCCGCCGCCGAGGCCTGCGGCATCAAGATCGTCGCCCAGTGGTTCTCCTCCTTCATCCTGCGCGACGGCGTCGAGGCCGTCGTCCCCGACTTCGAGGCCACCTGCGCCTACCTGGAGTACCTGGGCGCCACCGCGTCGTCGTCTCCGAGCAGACCGGCTCGGTCCAGGCATCCGTGACGTCTGCATCTTCACCAACAAGCCGGTGCTCACCGAGGAGCAGTGGCCGGTGCTGGCCGAGGGCCCTCAACCGGCTCGGCGACGTCGCCCACACCCACGGTCCTCGAGCCTCGTCTACCACCACCACCTGGGCACGGTCATCCAGACCAAGGAGGAGACCATCCGACTCATGGAGCTGACCGACCCGGCCAAGGTCTCCCTCCTGTTCGACACCGGCCACGCCTACGTGGGTGACGGCGACGTCATGGGCCTGCTGGAGGCCACCATCGATCGCGTCAAGCACGTCCACTCTGCAAGACGTGCGCCCCGAGAAGATGGCGGAGTCAAGGCCGCCGAGCGCTCCTTCCTCGACTCCTTCCTCGCCGGCATGTTCACCGTCCCCGGCGACGGCACGATCGACTTCACCGTCCCCTACAAGTTCCTCGTGGACCACGGCTACTCCGAGTGGATCCTGGTGGAGGCCGAGCAGGACCCGGCCATCGCCAACCCCCTTGAGTACGCCCGCAAGGCGCGCGCCTACCTTGAGGGAACCCTCTTCAAGGCCTGAGACGTCACGGGACTCGCACGGACTCCCCCGCCGAACGGATCCCACCGGCTGACGCCTCACCTCGACGCTCCCGACCAGCGATGGTCGGGAGCGTCGTCGTTCCCCATCTACTGCGCGAGCCCCCACCGACCGCCGCCGCAGCCCTCCGGATCAGCCTGTAGCCTTCCCGGTAGCCGGGCACCCGCCTGAACGCGTCCTGCGAGAGGCAACCCGGCACCGGAGGAAGCAGGAGGAGACGGTGACCAAGGCTCACGCCGCCACCCAGAGCGACGTCGCACGCGCCGCAGGGGTCTCGCGCAGCCTGGTCTCGCTGGCTCTGAGCGGCTCACCCAAGGTCGCCGCAGACACCCGCGAGCGCATCGAGGACGTGGCGGCGTCCCTCGGTTACCAGGGTCAACGTCTCAGCCTCCTCGCTGGCCCGGAAGCGCTCGAGCATCATCGGCCTGGTGCTGCCCAACCTGCGCAACGCCTTCTTCGAGCAGATCGCGGCCAGCCTGGGCCGGGCGGCCGCCCAGCGCGGCCTCACCCTGTTCGTCACGGTCGGCTCCGACCAGCCCGAGGTCCTGCACCAGGCCGTCGAGAGCCTGCTGGGGGTACGGGTCGCGGGCATCATCCTCGTCTCGCCCTGGCTGCCCGGCGAGGACCTGCTGGCCATCGGTGAGGAGGTGCCCGTGTGCGTCGTCGGGCGGCGCAGCCCAGGCGGGCGGGTCGACTCCGTGCGGGTCGACGAGGCCGCCGCCGCCCGACTCGTCGCCGATCATCTGGCATCCCGGGGCATGCGCACCATCTGCTACATCGGCCCGCGCCTGACCGATGCGGCCTCCCGCCACGACCGAGAAGGCTCGTTGGCGCACGCCGCTCGGGCAACCGGGTCGGCCTTCGAGGTGCGCAGCTGCGGCGAGGACGCCGGCCCCGCCACACGGACGGCCCTGCAGGACCACTCCGAGCCACTGGGCCTGGTCATTCACAACGACGCCCTGGCCATCGACGCGGTGCCCGTCCTGCGCGAGAGCCGCCGCGAGCCCGGAGTCGACGTCGCCCTGGTCTCCTACGACAACACCTACCTGGCCCTGCGCGAGGAGTTCTCCCTGACCAGCGTCGACCAGCCCGAGGAACGCCTGGGCGAGTGCGCGGTGGACCTGGTGTGCCGGCGCGCCGGGCTCACGTCCGACGACGGAACGCAGGCCGAGGCGGGCACCGGGACCGAGGCCCGCAGCGTGGTCCTGGAGCCGCGGCTCATCACGCGCGCCTCGTCCCTGGGACGCTGACGAGCACCACGCCGGGCGCCGAGCCGACTCGCGCACCGTCCGTCGTCGGACAGCGGTGGTGCCTCGAACCGCCTCCGATCAAGGACCAACGGCTCCGACTTCTGTCCCCCGCCCTCAGGACAACTCCTTTGTCAGGATGAAGTTTCTCCTCATCGGTTGACACAACCAGCACCGGCACTCAGACTGAAGTCATGAATTCACGCGCGTGAATTCATGTCAGCACAGGACTTCACCCGCCACCCGCTCGTCAACGAGGACACCCGAGGCAACCATGAGCACCACTCCCCTGTCAGTCGCCGTCATCGGTGCCGGAATGGCCGGCACCACCCACGCCAACGCCTGGCGCCAGGTCGGAACCGTCTTCGACCTGGGCCTGCCACCGGTCCGCCTGCACACCATCGCCGACGCCTACCTCCCCCTCGCCGAGGACGCCGCCCGGCGCTACGGCTACGAGCGCGCCGTCGACGACTGGCGCACCGTGGCCGAGGACCCGGACATCGATATCGTCTCCATCGTGGTGGGAAACGCCCTGCACCGCGAGATCGCCGAGGCCCTCATCAGGGCCGGCAAGCACGTCCTGTGCAGAAGCCCCTGGCGGACACGCTCGAGGCGCCCGCGCCATGGCGCGGGCGGAGAAGGAGGCCGGCGTCGTCACCGGCGTATCGGGCTTCACCTACCGTCGCAACGCCGCCCGTGGCCGAGCTCGCCAAGCTCGTCGCCGAGGGCCACCTGGTGAGATCAACCACTTCGACGGCCGCTACTGGTGCGACTACGGGTGGACCCTCACCCCATGGCCTGGCGCTACAAGGGCCCCATGGGCTCGGGGCCCTGGACGTCGGCAGTCACCTCATCGATACTGCCGAGCTCATCTGTGGCCCCATCACCTCGGTCTCAGGCGCCGCCATGATGACCTCCATCAAGGAGCGCCCCGTGACCGCTGGACACGTCACTCGCGGCACCGCCCTGGGACGACGGCGACTCCGCTGAACGTCACCGTACGAGCCGGTGGAGAACGACGACGTCGCCACCTTCACCGCACATTTCGCCAACGGAGCCGTGGGCACCTTCTCCTGCTCGCGCGTGGCCTGGGCCTCGCCCAGCTCCCTCGCGGGTCGACGTGCTGGGCACCAAGGCCGCGTCTCCTGGGACCTGGCGCGATGCGGCGAGATCAAGATCGACGACGTCAGCTCCCCGGCCGGATGCGGGGCCCGCCGCGTCCTGGTGAACTCCCGACTTCTACTCGCACGGGGTCTCCACGGCCTTCGGCGGGTCGGGCTGACCCAGATCGAGCAGTTCACCCTACCAGGCCCACGCCTTCCTCCAGCAGGTCGCCGGCGTCACCCCGAGCAGTAGTGTGCCCCGGTGCGCCAGCTTCGCCGGCGCTGCCGGGAGATGCTCCTGGCCGACGCTGGCCCGATCGGCCGCTGCCGGGGGCACCGCCATCGATCGTCTCTGACCCGCCTCGAGCTCGCGAGCCTGTAAGACCTTCACGGCGGTGCCTCGTCCGCTCCGCTGGCCCGACCCCCTCAGACGCACCGACACCCAACGACGTACTCGAACGACACGCAAGGAGACTTCCCATGCCGCTGACCTACGGCGCCTACACCGCCTGCCTCCAGGACCGTTCCCTGCCCGAGGCCCTCGACGTCCTCAAGGACGCGGGGGCTTACTGGGCGGAGGTCAACGTCGGAGGATTCATCCCTCCCGCACTGCCCCGTCGACGCCCTGCTGGCCTCGTCCACCGCCCGCGAGGAGTACCCAGGGCGTCTTCGAGGACAAGGCGAGGACGCTCAGGCCTCAATACCGGCAGCACTCCCCTGCTGCGCACGAGGGGCCTCAGCACGCCGAGGACATCTGGGCAGCCATCCGCCTGGCCGGTCTGCTCGGCGTCAAGGAGATCGTCACCATGTCCGGCACCCCCGGCACCGACCCGAGCGCGAAGTAGCCCACCTGGGTGGTCAACCCCTGAACGGGACCGACATGGGATCCTGGACTACCAGTCGGAGCGTCGTCGTCCCTTCTTCAAGGAGATCGACGCCCTGGCCCGCGACAACGACGTCCAGGTCTGCCTGGAGCTGCACCCGCGCAACCTGGTCTTCAACGTCCCCTCCTTCGAGAGGCTTGTCGAGGAGACCGGGGCGACCCATATCAAGGTCAACATGGATCCCTCCCACCTGTTCTGGCAGCAGATGGACCCGATCGAGGCCACCAAGCGCCTGGGCTCCTGGTGGGACACGTCCACGTCAAGGACACCAGGGTTTTCCCGGAGCCGCCTACCGAGGGGTCCTGGACACCGACTTCGGCCGCGTTCCCGCTGAGGCGGAGGGCAAGGTCCCGGTGGCCTACGGCTACTGGTGCAATTCCTGGCCGCAGGACCCGGCCTGGCGGTTCGTCGCCCTCGGCCTGGGGCACGACACCGACTACTGGGCTCGGTTCCTGGCCGCCATCACCGAGATCGATCCGGAGATGAACGTCAACATCGAGCACGAGGACGCCGAGTACGACAACGTCGAGGGGCTCCAGATCTCCGCACGCAACCTCCTGGAGGCCGCCGCCCGGCTCTGAGCCGCACCTGGTGGACCTCACACAGGTCACCGTCGATGGCGAGGCCCCCATCGGTCCTCGCCGTCGACGGTCATACATTAGTCTGGACAAAGTTCAGACCACACCCCGACTCTTCTCACCGCTGAGAGGTCCTGCGTCCCTCCTTGACCGCAGCCGCCTGGATCCTGCTCGCGGTCGTGGCGGCCCCTGTGCGGCATCGCCAAGACCGCCCTGCCTGGGCGCCACCATCGCCGTGGCTCCTGTGCACCGCGTGGCGCTGCTGGGCCAAGAGTCCACCGGTGCCATCCTGCTCATGCTCATGACCGGCGACCTGCTGGCCGTGTGAGCTATCGCGGCGACGCGGACTTCCGCATGCTGCGCAGGCTCGTCCCGCGGTCCTGATCGGCGTCGGCGCGGCGCCCTGTTCCTGCACCTGGCCTCCAACGACTCCACTCGCCGCCTCATCGGCGCCATCCTGCTGATCCTGGTCCTCATCACGCTCCTGCAGCGCCGCTCGGCCGCCAGGAACAGGTCCGACGAGGCGCCCGAGTCGGCGCGCCCGGCCCCGGCCGGCAGCCGCCCTGGCCCGCCTGGTCTACGGCAGTCTGGCCGGCTTCACCACAATGGTCGCCAACGCCGGAGGACCGGTGACCTCCATGTACTTCCTGGCCTGCCGCTATCCGGTCAAGGCGTTCCTGGGGACGACGGCCTGGTTCTTCTTCCTGGTCAACCTGGTCAAGCTGCCCTTCTCCGTCTCAGCCGGCCTGGTCAACCCCACGACCCTGTCACTGGCCGTGATCGCAGCACCGGTCGTCATCGCCTCGGCCCTGGCCGGTCGCCGCCTCGCCGAGCACATGGATCAGCGGATCTTCGAGCCGATCATCGTCGCGCTGACCATCATCTCCGCGCTGCCTCTGCTTCGCTGAGCCGGGCCGCGTCCGGAACTCGTTCGGAACACAGCCCGGCAACCCTTATTTCCCCGGCCTACAAAACAGGGCCCTACCAGCGGTTATTTCCCTCAAATACGCCTGTCTGACATCACATCCCCGCTCACGGCGGAGCGTTGACGTGATTTATCCTGACCGTTACCGTATTCATCAGTATGAAGAGTACGGCTGTATTGGATTATGTTGACGTTTTCGCCCAGGCAGGGACGCCGGAGACGACGTCGACAATGCTCGTCGCACCGGATCTGACACCCTCCCTCACGCAGGATCGAGCGCGGCGGTTCCCATCATGGTCAGCGCCGATATCCATGCCGTCATGCTGGGACTGGGCATCGGGGCTCAGGTGCGTCATCGTCTCACGCCCTGGCTCCCGCCATCGGCAAATCGCCGGCCCCTGGCCGTAGGCGTCGCCCTGGTCATTCAGGTCGCCGGCGCCGTCAGCGTCAGTGGTGCCTGTTCTCTGTGGCGACGGCGGAGCGCGGTTACCACGTCTACGCCCTCATCGCGACCCTCGCCTGTCTGTGCGCCGCGGCCGCCCCTGCTGACCCCCGCCGGGTCGTAACCCCTTCCGCATTGAGAGACCGTCATGGATCCCACGGCCGAGACCGAACCCTCGCCCGCGCACCTCCCGGGTGATGGCGCCCGTGCGCCAGCTGGCTGTCGGCGGCAGTCGGTCTGGGGCCGCTGATCATTACTTCCCAGCGGCGTGCTCTGCCGCACCAGGGAGAGATGCGTCTCGTTGAACCCGACCGCCTACACCCGCGACGCCGGACCCCGGTCAGGTCTCACTGCCCTCAGGCGGTCGAGACGGTCCAGAACGGTCATCCCGACGAGCCCGTCCTGTCAGCGACGTGGACACCGAGCATCGTCGAGGCTCAGGACCGAGCGGGCCACCTGCACGGTCGACCCCTCCACCGGGCACGATCAGCAGGGCGTCGGCGATCCCGGAGTGGGTTGCCGCCCTGACAACCTGCACCGCCGCCTGCTGTCCTGCCAGGGTCCCGGCCACGTGCACTGGCTGTCCCAGGAGATCCCCCACACCGGATGGTGGGGCAGTCACCGGGGCCTGACCGTCGGGGGCCTGGTCGTGGCCACCTCGGGCGTGGTCCTGGTAGTCCTCACAGTCAGCGGGCTGCGCACGTGGTGGCCGATGCAGCGCTATCGACGCACCGCACTGTCCTCCCACTGGCGCACCCAGCGCCTGTCGCTGGACACCGATCTCTTCAAGGCGGCCGGCCTGGTCCTCCTTCCCCTGCTGTTCCTGTGGGGCTATTACGCCAGCGTGTTCAGCATCCGCCCCACACAGCCGGCCTCCCCCGTCTCCATGACCGGGTACCAGTCCCCGGTGGAACCGACCAGCACGGGCCAGGACCAGGACATCGGGCCGCATCGCGCCTGTCGCCGCGGCGCAGGAGGCAGGCGGCGGGCAGGCGGTCGCCCTGTTCCTCCCTGAACCGGGCGACCCGTCGTCGACATACACGATCTGGGTCTCGCAAGGAGAACGGGTCACCCCTCGGCAGTCCCACAACAGCGTCGCAGTGAACGTCGACCCCGGTACCGGGCGGGCCACGGTCCCCTCCACGCCCGCCCTCGAGCCGACCGCTCGAGCGGGTTAGCACCTATGACACCTGTACCAGCCCCCTAGTGTGTGCCCGTTCCCACATCACAAGAGGGACGGAGATCGGGCCTTTGGTCGCAGATGAACCGCAGGTGGGGGCACAATCGGACCCGTACGGCACCGGAATGAGCCGGCGCCCCTGACTCCAAGACAACGCGAGAAGGACCTAACGTGGCGCGCAGTATCTACATCGCCTCACCCAACGCCGGAACCGGGAAGTCAACGGTGGCCCTCGGGCTGGTCTCCTGCCTGACCAAGGTGGTCGCCAAGGTCGGCGTCTTCCGTCCCTTCGTGGAGAGCCGTGAGGGCGATGCCTTCCTCAGCCTCCTGCTGAACCGTGCCGGCTCCACCACGCCCGCGGAGCAGTGCGTCGGCGCGACCTGGGACGAGTTCCACGCCGACCCCGAGGAGGCCCTGGCACGTATCGTCGACGCCTACCGGGCCCTGGCGCGCGAACACGACGTCGTCATCATCGACGGCTCGGACTTCACCGACGTCGCCGGCAACCCCGAGCTTGGCCTCAACGCCCGGGTGGCGGCCAACATCGGCGTCCCCGTGCTGCTGGTGGTCTCCGGACAGCACGACGTGGAGGACGTCGTCGCCTCCGTGGAGGTCTCCATGGCCGAGATCGCCGACAACCACGCCCGCACCGTCGCGGTCGTGGCCAACAAGTGCCTTCCCGAGACCCGCCAGGCCGTCGGCGAGGCACTGACCGCCATCGAGGGCATCACCTCCACCACGCTGCCCGAGGTGCCGCTGCTGGCGGCTCCGGTGGTGCGCGAGGTGCTCGACGCCGTCGAGGGCACTCTCATCGCCGGTGACGAGACGCTGCTCGACCGCGAGGCCGAGTCCGTCCTCGTGTGCGCCATGGACGTCGCCCACGTCCTGGAGCGCCTGACCGCCGGCCAGCTCGCCATCGTTCCGGCCGACCGCTCCGCCATGCTCATCTCCCCTCTGGCGGCCCAGGCCTCCTCGAGCTTCCTGATCCTGTCCGGCCTCATCCTCAACGGCGGCTTCGAGGTGGCTCCCCACGCGCTGCGCCTCCCTGGAGGCTGGACGTCAACATCCCGGTCATCACCTCCCCGCTGGACACCTTCACCGCAGCCTCCGCGGCCGGCTCCCTGCAGGGACTGCTCGCCCACGGCTCGGAGCGCAAGATCGACGTCGCCGTGACCACCTTCGAGCAGGAGGCCGACGTCGATGCCCTCCTGTCGGCCCTGGAGGTCGAGGCCCTCCGAGGTCGTCACCCCCATCATGTTCCAGGCCGAGCTGGTGGAGCGCTCGCGCACCAACCGCAGGACGATCGTCCCTGCCCGAGCCGGAGGACGACCGGGTGCTGCGGGCCGCAGACGCCATCCTGCGCCGCGGGATCGCCGACCTGGTGCTGCTGGGCGACGAGACCACGGTGCGGGCCCGCGCCACCGAGCTGGGCCTGGACATCGCCGCCGCCCGGGTCGTCGCCACCAGTGACCCCGAGCTGCTGGAGAAGTATGCCGAGGAGTTCGCCCGCCTGCGGGCCAAGAAGGGCGTCACCCTGGAGCAGGCCCGCGAGAAGGTCCAGGACGTGTCCTACTTCGGCACGATGATGGTCCACATGGGAGACGCCGACGGCATGGTCTCGGGCGCCGCCCACACCACCGCTCACACGATCGTCCCCTCCTTCCAGATCATCAAGACCAAGCCGGGGACATCGATCGTCTCCTCGGTCTTCCTCATGCTCCTGCAGGACCGGGTGCTCGTCTACGGCGACTGCGCCGTCAATCCCGGAGCCCAACGCCGCCGAGCTGGCCGACATCGCCATCCTCGGCCGCCACGGCCCGCCAGTTCGGTGTCGAGCCTCGCGTGGCGATGCTGTCCTTCTCCACCGGGACCTCCGGTAAAGGCGCGGACGTGGACAAGGTCCGTGAGGCCACCGGGCTGGTACGGGCCAAGGAACCCGACCTCGCCGTCGAGGGCCCCATCCAGTACGACGCCGCCATCGACCCGACCGTGGCCGCCAAGAAGGCCCCTGACTCGCTCGTGGCCGGGCGGGCCAACGTCTTCATCTTCCCGGACCCGTCCAGCGGCAACATCGGCTACAAGGCGGTCCAGCGCTCCTCGGGCGCCATCGCCATCGGCCCGGTCCTTCAGGGTCTCAACAAACCGGTCAACGACCTCTCGCGCGGCGCCCTGGTGGAGGACATCATCAACACCGTCGCCATCACCGCCGTCCAGGCCCAGGGCTGAGCCCTTCAGCGGCGTGGGTGCCGGGCACCGGTCCCACGCGCTGAGGCTCACCCGGGACCCCTCATCAGTCATCCAGTCATCCCCGCGTTCATTCCCCGACCGTTCTTGAAAGGCACCCCGTGACTCCAGCGCACCGTCCTCGTTATCAACTCCGGATCCTCCTCCATCAAGTACCAGCTGGTCGACCCCGACTCAGGCGCCTCGCTCGCCTCCGGCCTGGTGGAGCGCATCGGCGAGGAGACCGGCGCCATCACCCACAAGCACGACGAGGAGCGCACCGAGATCACCGAGCCGGTCCCTCGACCACGGCTTCGGCCTGTCCGAGGTGCTGCGCCTGTTCGAGGAGCAGGGGCCCTCGCTGGCCGACGCCCACATCGTGGCCGTGGGGCCACCGGGTCGTCCAGGGCGGGACGCTACTCTCCGGTCCCGGCCCTCATCGACGACGACGTCGTGGCCCGTATCGAGCAGCTCGTGCCGCTGGGCCTGCTGCACAACCCCGCCCACCTCAAGGGCATCGAGGTGGGCCGCCGCCTCCCTGTCCGACGTGCCGCACGTGCCGTGTTCGACACCGCCTTCTTCCAGGACCTGCCCGAGGAGGCCGCTCGCTACGCGCTGGACCGCGAGGTCGCCGACACCTACTCCATCCGCCGCTACGGGGCTCACGGCACCAGCCACCAGTCTCGTCTCCGGGCGGTCTCGAGCTCTGGGGCGCGACGACCCTCAAGCAGGTCGTCCTGCACCTGGGCAACGGGGCCTCGGCCTCGGCGGTCGTGGCCGGACACGCCGTGGACACCTCCATGGGCCTGACCCCGCTGGAGGGCCTGGTCATGGGCGGGCGCACCGGTGACATCGACCCGGCCGCCGTCTTCCACCTGGCGCGGGTGGCAGGCATGTCGATCGACGAGATCGACCACCTGTTCAACCGCGGCTCGGGCATGAAGGGCCTGGCCGGGGACAACGACATGCGCGAGGTGTGGAAGCGCATCGGCGCCGGTGAGCAGGAGGCCCGTGAGGCCATGGACATCTACCTGCACCGCCTCGTGAAGTACGTGGGCGCCTACACCGCCGCTCATGGGCGGCCTGACGCCCTGACCTTCACCGCCGGTATCGGCGAGAACGACGCGAACCTGCGCCGCGAGCTCGGCGAGCGCCTGAGCTTCATGGGTATCAAGATCGACCAGGAGGTCAACGAGACCCGCTCCGACGAGCCGCGTGTCATCTCCACGCCGGACTCGAAGGTCACCGTGCTCGTGGTGCCCACCAACGAGGAGCTCGCCATCGCCCGCCAGGCACTCACCCTCATCTGAGCCGCTCCTAGAGCGCGCACAAGGGACTGCCGTCGAGCCATACCGGGCCAGGACATCACCAGGCAGTGCCGCAGCCACCCCCATCGGGGAAGGCTGCGGCACCGTCGTCGTCCCCCAGGGGTGACAAACAGGCCGTCAGCGGTGCGCGTGCCTCCTCCCGGAGGCTTCCATGGAGTCATGAGCAACGCACCTGTCACCGCACCGATCATCAACCGCACGCCGACCCCCTGCCCCTCCAGCAATACCCCTCCCCGGACCGCGGCCACGAACGGGAACACGCCGGTTCCCGCCCCCGGTTCCGCAACCTGCCGCCCCCTTCGTCGCGGCCCCAGCCGCCTCCTCCCCCGCCGAGGGACTCGTGGTAGTCACTGAGGGACTGACCCGCACCTACAACGGCGTCAACGCCGTCGACGGCTTGAACCTGTCCGTGCCCGCCGGCGGCATCTACGGCTTCCTGGGCCCCAACGGAGCCGGCAAGTCCACCACGATGAAGCTCCTGCTGGGACTGACCCGGCCGACGTCGGGCCGCATGAGTGTCCTGGGGCGCCCGGTCAGCCAGCGCCACCCCCTGCCGCCGGGAACCATCGGCTCCCTCATCGAGGGTCCCTCCTACTACCCGAGCCTGACCGGCAAGGAGAACCTGGCCATGGTGGCCTCCTACCTGGGGCTGGCCTCCGACCGCGTCCAGCACGCCCTGGCCACCGTCAACCTCATCGGCCAGGAGAACAAGCTGGTCAAGCACTACTCCATGGGCATGAAGCAGCGCCTGGGCCTGGCCATGGCGCTGCTGTCGAACCCGGCCCTCATGCTCCTGGACGAGCCGACCAACGGTCTCGACCCCGCCGGGGTGGCCGAGATCCGCCAGCTCATCGTCACCCTGGCCCGTCAGGAAGGCGTGACGATCATCGTCTCCTCCCACATCCTGTCCGAGATCGAGCAGATGGCCGACACCGTCGGTATCATCTGCGCCGGACGCCTGCGCTACCAAGGCACCCTGGCCGGACTGCGCGACGAAGGGGTCATCGAGCTACTCGTCTCCGAGCCCACAGCCGTCGCCACACTCCTGACCTCCCTCGGCGTGACCCACGAGGTCCGGGACGGTGCCGTGCGCACCCCCATGATGCCCGACGACGTCGTCGGCGAGCTCATCACCCGCATCGTCTCCTCCGGAACCACCGTCTACCGGGTCCAGACCGTGCGCAAGACCCTCGAGCAGGCCTTCCTGGAACTGACCGAGCCGGTCCTGGCCACCCAGCCGCCCCTCGCCTCCCAGGAGGTCAACCGATGAGCGCCTCAGTGAGCACAACGGGCCCGGCGGCCACCATGGTCGCGCAGCCAGCACCACCGACACAGCACCTGACACAGCCCCCGACGCAACCGGCAGCGCCGCGCACTCCCCTCTCCCCGCTGAGCAGGGCGTGGACCACCCCTGGCCCTCGAGCTGGGCAAGCTGCGCCGCAAGCGTTACTGGCTCATCACCGCAGCGCCACCGCCGTGTGCCTGGCATGGTGCAGCATGCTCATCACCCAGCGGGCGAGCGGCCCGGTTGCCGCACGCCACGCCACGCTCGCCCTGGATGAGTTCATCCAGATCATCGCCTTCCTCATGCCCATCATCACCGCGGTCCTGGCCTCGCGCATCGTCACCGTGGACACCGAGGAGCGCATGGGGCAGCTGATGACGGCGCTGGGTCAGAGCCCCGTGACCCGCTACCGGGGCAAGCTGGTCATCGTGATCCTCACGGTCCTGTGCATGGAGACGGCCCTCTTCGCGCTGCTCAGCGTGCTGGCCGGCTCGATCGGGCTGACCGTCACCGGCTCCTACTGGAGCACACTGCCTCCTGCTCTTGTGGTGGTGGCGTGCTCCACGCTGGCCATCTCCTCGGTCCAGCTCACACTGTCCACCTACTTCGACAAGCAGGGCATCAGCCTGGGGGCGGCGGCCATCGGCGGCCTCATCGCCGAGAGCCTGCCCTACGCCTACCTCGGGAAGTTCTCATGGCTGCTGCCCTGGGGCATCGTTCCGGCCGCCACACCCATTGACACGGTCGCCTCCTACAAGTCCATGCGGGAAAGCGGCGACATGACGATCGTGTCCCAGCCGTGGACCCTGGCGGCACTCGCCGCGCTGGTCGCGGTCGGGTGGACCGTCGCCGCCCACCTCGTTATCGTCCACCAGGAGAATCACCGATGAGCACCAGCGCACCAGTCACACGCCCCACTGCAGGCCGGCCCCTCCGGCCCGGTCAGCACCCGTCAATGCCCCCGGTTACTCCGCCCCGTCCACGACGCAGCAGCCGACCGGCCTGAGCCGGACTGCTCCGTCCGCCCCCCAGTCCCGCCCGTCGGTGCGAGCCGCCTGGTACTGGGAGAACCGCAAGTCCCCCAACCGGTGGTACTGGGTCGCCGTCACCGTCCTGTGCTCCCTGGGCTCCCTGTCCGGCTACCTGCAGTACCGCACCTACCGCAGCCAGTTCGAGGCCCAGGGCGTCACCTGGGAGATCACGTGGTCCCAGGCCACGCTCCTGCTCTCAATGGTGTTCCTGCCGCTCGCGCTGGGTGCCTTCGCCGCGCAGATCGCCAGCAATGAGCACCAGGGAAGGAACTGGCAGAGGATGAGCGCCACCGGCCTGGAGACCACCATGGTTGCGGGCAAGCTGCTGCACGGGCTCCAGGTCGCAGTCCTCACCACCACGGTCCTGGTCCTGACCACCGCGGTGGCGGGACTCGCCTCGGGCTTCAGCCCTGATGGGCCTGGTCGCCTACCTGCCGCGCTTCGCGGTCGTCGCGTTGGGAATGTGGGTCATCCTCACCTTCGTCACCTGGCTGGGCGCGGTCATGACGTCCTTCGCCACCACGATGTCCACGGTGCTGCTGAGCATCATTGCGGGGATGGCGATGCTTCTCGTGGCTCGACCGCTGAGCGTCCTCAACCCCGCGGCCTCACTGACCCGAACCACGTCGGCCATGAGCCCGGGCTGCGTGACCTCACTGGGCGCCGCAGCATTCGAGGGCGTCATCTGCCTGGTGTGGGTGGTCCTGCTGACCCTGGCTCTGCGCCGAGCAGTGAGGCGCCAGTCATGAGCCACGTTCCCGCAGCGCCCGACTCGGCACACGTCTCCCGGGTCCCGCGGACCCTCCTGGACCGGGTGGCTCAGTGGTGGCGCACCAGCACCCTGACCCTGTGGGTGGTGGCCGGCGCCGTGGGCCTCTTCCAGCTGATGGTGCTGAACGTGGCCTCGTACACCTACCCACACCTCCCCATGCGAGGCTGGGTCATCGCCTCCCTGCTGCTCGCCGGATCGCTGCTGGCCCGACGGCGCTGGCCCCTGGCCGTCGTCACCGCCACGAGCCTGGCCTCGGCCGCCGTCGACCTGTGGGGTCCACGTGGTGGACTCAACCTGCTGTCCATGCTGGCTCTCTACGCCCTGCTCGTTACCGCGTCCACCCGCGACCGACTCATCGGCTTCAGCGTCTGCGCGCTGTGCACCATTGTCCCCACGGCGCTGGCCAAGTGGCCGCAGGTGAGCATGTTGAGCCCTGATATCCTCATTCTGGTGCTCGTGCTCGCGGTGGCCTCGATCTCCCGCTCACGCCGGCAGGCCCTGGAGCACGGGGACGCCCAGCTCGCGGCGCAGTCCGCCGAGCAGCGGCTGGTCGCTCAGCGCGACGCCGCCCGTCACCAGGCCCGGGTGGCGGCCGAGCTCCACGACTCCGTGGGCCACGCCCTCACCGCGATCATCGCCCTGTCCGAGGGGATGCAGGGGGCCGGCGGCAGCCCGCAGACCGATGAGGCCATCGACATGATGAACGCCCTGGCCCGCGAGGGCCTGGCGGACACCAGACGTGCCGTCGCCTCGCTCCAGACGGCACCGGGCCCCTCTCCCGACGACGCCGGTACCGACGCCGCCGTGGACCCGGCCGGCCTGGGCACGGAGCACAGGCAGACCCCCGGGGGCGCACCCGGCTGGGACCGGCTCCCCGGCCTGCTGACCACGGTGAGAGCCACCGGTATCAGTGCGGCCCTCAGCGAGACCGGGCGGCGTCCCCGCGGCACCCCGCGCATTCAGGCTCTCGGGGAGGTCGTCTATGTCGTCATCCGGGAGGCCCTGACCAACGTCATGCGCCACGCTAAGGGCGCCACACGCGTCGTCATCTCCCTCGACCACGACCAGGCCTCCACACGGATCACCGTGTCCGACGACGGTCGTGGCGCTCAGACCGGCTCAGGAGACGACGGTCCCGGCTCGACGCAGGCGTCGCCCGTGGCCGGCCACGGACTGGCCAACCTGGCGGCCGTGGTCGGTGAGCACGGTGGCACGATGTCCGCCGGCCCCGCGACCGATGAGGGCGCATCCGGCTGGGTACTGCGCGCCGTCGTCCCCTTCCCGGAAGGTGCGCCGCGATGAGTCCATCCGCCGCCTCCGGGCCGGGCACCGCGAGCCCATCGAACGGTCGCACGCCGATCACGGTGATGATCGTCGATGACCAGCGAGCCACCCGCATGGGTCTGTCCCTCATCATCAACCGGGCCGACGACCTGCGGGTCACGGCCCAGGCCACCCACGGCCAGGACGCCCTCGACCAGCTCGCAGCCCTGCTTCAGGAGCGCAGGCCACTACCCGACGTCGTCCTCATGGACGTGCGCATGCCCGTGCTCAACGGGATCGATGCCACGGCGCGCATCTCCCAGCTCTACCCCTCGATCCGGGTCCTGGTGCTGACCACCTACGACCAGGACGAGTTCGCCTTCGGGGCGCTGTCGGCCGGCGCCTCCGGCTTCCTGCTCAAGGACACCCGCACGGCCGACCTCCACCAGGCGCTGCGGGCGGTCAGCTCCGGAGACGCGATCCTCACTCCGCGCATCACCCGCGAGCTGCTCAACCGGCACATGCTCAGCCCCGTCACCTCACCCCGGCAACGCGCGGCACGGCAGCGCCTCGACGATCTCAGCCCCCGTGAGCGCGAGGTGGCCGACCTGGTGGCCCAGGGGCTGACGAACGCGGAGATCGCTCAGCGACTCGTCCTGGCCCCGGACTCGGTCAAGAAGAACGTCACCCGGATCCTGACCAAGCTGGACCTGCGCGACCGGGTCCAGCTCGTCATCCTCATGCGCGACGCGCAGTCCTGAGCCGCCGCGCCCGCCCTCTCAGGCTGCGGTGGTCAGGGCCGGCGCCAGGACGGGCTGCTGCGCCGGGGCCCGGTAGACGAGGCGGGACTGGGCCAGGTAGTTGACGACGAAGAGCGTGGAGTCAACGAGCACCTTGGCCAGCCACAGGGGCGCGCCGGCGCTGGTGAGGACCGCGATGCCGGCGTAGGACGTCGCCGCGACCCCGCCCTGGACCGCCGCGCAGCCGCCGGCCGAGCGCCGAAGCTCTCCGGGAGGCCCCGAACAGGCGTCGGTTGAGCAGGAAGCCCAGAGTGCAGGAGACGATCCTGGCTCCGACGACGGCATAGAGGACCGAGTCGGTCAGCGAGTTGAGGATGAGGACCAGCGCGTAGTCGACGCTCCAGCCGGTGAAGGACACAGCGGCAAAAAGGACGACCGTGAGAACTCGACGGCGCAGGCGGGCCAGGAGGTTCAGGATCGCCGGGCGGGAAGCGGGGAGGCAGGGGCTCGTCGTCGTCATGGCAGTAAAGCCTCGCCGGAGGCCTTAAGCCACGTGTTTGACGGACCTGTGCCGTTTCTGTGAGAGGAGGTCACCGGGGTCCTGCGGACGCTGCGCCCCGATCCTCGGCCTCAGAACAGGGCGTCGGTCTGCGGCGCAGCAGGGGGCGCTCGACGGCGTGGCACCAGGTGCCTGCTGCGCCTCCCGATTCCCCGGTGCCCGACCGCCCCGGGTCCAGCCCGGTCCCACGGGCACCGGGCGGCCCTGCTGGAAATGCTGTGGCGGCGCCGCGGGCCCGGGAGTCGGCGGCCTCGTTCATGGGGTGGCCGACGTGCCCGCGCACCCACCTCGAAGCGCACGGTGCGACCCGCGAGCGCGGCATCGAGGTCCTTGACGAGGTCGGCGTTGAGGACCGGCTTGCCGTCGGCCTTGCGCCAGCCGCGCTTCTTCCAGCCGTGGCGCCACTTCGTCAGAGAGTTGATGACGTACTGGGAGTCGCACTGGATGAGGAGCTCCTCGCCGGCGAGCCCGGCGGCCTCGGTTGCCCGCAGGAGCTCCAGGACGGCGGTGAGCTCGCCGCGGTTGTTGGTCGAGCTCTCCCAGCCTCCGGCGGCCCAGCAGATCATCGTCCACGTACCAGGCCCAGCCGGCCGGTCCAGGTTGCCCAGGGAGGAGCCGTCGGCAGCAGCAGTCAGGGTCATGGAGGGCACTCTACCCAGCCTCCCCGGTGCACCCCGGACAGGTTCAACCTCCCGTGCCGTGATCGGCACCGTGCTAACCTGCCGCACAGCAAGAATGATCTTGCCACCTGAAACATATCCCCTGAGAGGTACACCGATGTCCTCCACGCTGAGCGCTTTATCAGCCTCGTCAGCGTCACCCGGCACACTCATTGCCGCACGCTGGTACGACTACATCCCCATCGCGATCTACTTCGCCTTCGTCATTGGCGTCGGGCTCATCGCCCGCGCCCAAGGCGGCCACGACCGACGGCTTCCTCACCTCAGGCCGCTCCTGCCGGCCTGGGTGACGGGTATCGCCTTCGTCTCGGCGAACCTCGGCGCCGTCGAGATCATGGGAATGTCCGCCAACGGCGCCGAGTACGGCATGCCGACCTTCCACTACTTCTGGATCGGTGCGGTCCCGGCCATGATCTTCCTGGGTCTGGTCATGATGCCCTTCTACTACGGCTCCAAGGTGCGCTCGGTCCCAGAGTTCATGCTCAAGCGCTACGGCACCGCCGCACACCTGGTTAACGCACTCAGCTTCGCCCTGGCCCAGCTGCTCATCGCCGGCATCAACCTGTACCTGCTGGGCAAGATCATGAACTGGCTGCTGGGCTGGCCCCTGTGGGTGGGGCTCATCGTGGCGGCCGTCATCGTCTTCTCCTACATCACCATGGGTGGGCTCTCGCGGCGATCTACAACGAGGGTCCTCCAGTTCTTCGTCATCGTGGCGGCCCTGCTGCCCCTGACCCTCATCGGCCTGCACCGCGTGGGCGGCTGGCACGGCCTGACCAGCAAGATCACTGCCGCTGCCACGGCCGCCCACCCCGACGACGCCGGCGAGGCAGCCAAGGTCGCGGCTCAGCAGCTGCACTCCTGGCCCGGCAACTCGATCTCCGGCTTCGACTCCAACCTGCTGTCCGTCATCGGCCTGGTCTTCGGCCTGGGCTTCGTGCTGTCCTTCGGCTACTGGACGACGAACTTCGTCGAGGTGCAGCGGGCCATGGCCTCGGACTCGATCTCCTCGGCCCAGTCGACCCCGATCATCGGCACCTTCGTCAAGATGTTCGTGCCCTTCCTCGTCATCGTCCCGGGCATGGTCGCCGGCGTCATGGTCTCGGAGATCCAACAGCTCAAGGCAGATTCCAAAGCTGGATACCAGTTCAACGACGCGGTCCTCTACCTCATGCGCGACCTGCTGCCCAACGGTCTGCTGGGGCTGGCGATCACGGGTCTACTGGCCTCCTTCATGGCGGGCATGGCGGCGAACATCTCCGCCTTCAACACCGTGTGGGGCGTGGACATCTACCAGCACTACATCAAGAAGAACGCCGACGACGCCCACTACCTCATGGTCGGCAAGCTCTCGACCCTGACGGCCTCCGTGGTCGCGATCCTCACCGCGATCATCGCGTCGAGCTACTCCAACCTCATGGACTACCTCCAGACGCTGTTCTCGATGTTCAACGCTCCCCTGTTCGCGACCTTCATCATCGGGATGTTCTGGAAGCGGGCCACCCCGCACGCCGGTTGGATCGGCCTCATCAGCGGAACCCTGGGCGCCCTAGGGGTCAACATCCTCATCTGGACCGAGCACCTGGTCATGCCGGGGCAGGGCGGAGCCTTCCTCGCGGCGGGCGTGGCCTTCACGGTCGACGTCGTCATCACGGTGCTGGTCTCCCTGACCACGACACCGAAGCCCGACTCCGAGCTCACGGGCTTCGTCTACGCCCTGACCCCCAAGAGCGAGCGCACCGACCCGCACCTGCACGAGCTGCCCTGGTACCGTCGTCCGATCCCGCTGGGGATCATCGCCGGGGCCCTGGTCATCACGCTCAACAGCATCTTCCACTAGACCCGCTCGGACACACGAAGGAGAACACTCATGAGCAATCGTTCACTCACGGACATCCGGGCGGTCATCACCGGCGCTCTGGGACTCATCGGCCTCTACCTGGTGGTGTGCGCGGTCCTGTTCAACAGCACTGAGGAGATGAGCAAGACCGGCGGCATCAACGCCAACCTGTGGGCGGGTCTGGGTCTGCTGGCCATCGCCGCGGGCATGGGCCTGTGGTGGTGGATCAAGCCGAATCCCTCCGGGGGCGAGCAGGACTGATACTGGTCGGGCCCGCACTGGGCCCACACCGGTGAAGGCCTCCCGCCCATCACCTCCCATTCGATCGACAGCGCTGCTGCAGCCCCGCGCTGCGACGACGCCGTCGTCATGATCCTGCCACGGGCTTCAGACCCTGAGTTGCACAGGTTGGGGTGGTTTTGTGTTTCAGGTGGGGTTTTTCGTTGGGATTGTGGGGTGTGGTGGTCGTTTCGGGGCACTAAGGCGGCGGTAGGATCTGGTGGGTGAGTCCGTACCTGCGTCAGGTCAAGACAGCCTCGGGGGCCACGGCCGTGCAGGTCGTGGCCAGGACCATGGTGTGCGCCGGATCGTTGGAGCACCTGGGGTCGGCCCATGACGAGGCTGAGCTGGCAGCGCTGATGCGTCTGGGGCGCCAGCGCTCCTGGCCGGCCAGCAGGTCCTGGACCTGGGGCCGGCACTCAACGACGACGCTGACGAGGTGGGTGGTCAGGCACCCGGTGACGGTGGCGCGGTGCGAGGCCGCAGATCATCTCGCGCAGGTCGGGCTGGCCGATCGAGGGCCATCCGTTCGGCCTACAGGCGTCTGGGGCTGGGTGAGGCGGTCGGGGGTGACCAGGCCTTTTGAGCAGATGGTCGCCGCTCGTCTGATCGAGCCGACCTCCAAGGACCGACACTCCCCGGGTCCTGTCCGAGATCGGCTGGCCGGCCCCGGCTCACCGCAACACCTTGTACGCGTCCCTGGGCCGCTGCGTCGAGCGGGGCTACCGCCAGGCGATCTCTGGGGCCTTGTTCGAGCACGTCACCGCCAGTGGGGGCCTTGCCCTGTGCCTGCAGGCGTGACCACGCTCTAGTTCGAGGCTGAGCGTGAGGACGACCTGCGGCGGGTCGGCTACTCCAAAGAGCGGAGGGTCGACCCCCAGATCATCGTCGGCCTGCTGGTCGACCGGGCCGGTTTTCCTCTCCAGGTCGGCTGCTGGGAGGGCAACAAGGCCGAGACCACCACGATCATCCCCGTCGTGGAGGCCTTCCAGGCCGCCCACGGCATCGAGGACCTCATCATCGTCGCCGACGCCGGCATGCTCTCAGCGACCAACCTCACGTCTCTGCATGAGGCAAGGCTGCGGTTCATTGTCGGGGCCCGCCAGGTCCGCGCCCCAGGCGACCTGGGGCCCACTTCCACTGGGAAGGTGACGCCTTCACCGACGGCCAGGTCATCGACACCATCACCCCCAGGAGGGGCTCCAGGAGCGAGCGGGACAAGAGCCGCAAGGCCGAGCCGGTGTGGGACCCGCACACCCACCCAGGCTCATGGAGGGCCATCTGGTCCTACTCCAAGAAGCGCGCCGCCAGGGACAACCAGACCCTGACCGCCCAGGCCAACCGCGCCCGGGCCATCCGTCGCCGGCGAGAAGCGCCCCAAGGGCACACGTTTTGTCACCGTCCATCAAGGCGATCAGGTCCTCGATGAGGACTCCATCACCAGGGCCCGTTCCCTGGTGGGACTCAAAGGCTACGCCACCTTTCGTTCCGTCCCGCCTGATGGGCGCCGGTGAGGTCGTCTCCTCGAATCACGAGCTGTGGCACGCCCGGGCAGTCCTTCGCCGATGAGCAAGCACGACCTGCCAGCCCGACCCGTCTTCCACCACACCCGCGATGCCATCGAGGCGCACCTGACCGTGGTCATGGCCGCCCTGGCCATAGCCCGACACCTCCAGGACACCACCGGGATCAGCATCAAACGCATCATCCGTGCCCTCAAGCCCCTCCAGGAGATCACCATCAACCTCAACGGCCACCACCTCACCGCCGCCGACCCCCTGACCCCCGAAGCCGAAGAAATCCTCACCGCCCTGAGCATCCCAACAGGGCACTAAAAACTGTGCAACTCAGGTCAGAAGATCCGCCTCCAGAGCACCGGCTACTGTGAGGGGGACGCGCCGGTGTCCATGCTGGTCGCCAGGCCCATGAGGACCAGACCGACGACGGCTGCCGCGACGCCGGCGGCCACCGCCGTGCGTTCCCGCCCGGTGCGCTCCTCCCCCAGGATGGTCAGTCCACCGAGGGTGGCCAGGACGAAGCCGAGCTGGGAGAGGGTGAAGCCGGAGGCCACCCCAACGGCCGCCGTCGAGCGCAGCATGAGGGCGTTACCGACCGCCCACAGGCCCCCGGCGAGCGCGGCCGGAACGATCCTTGGGCCTCGTAGGCGCGCGCGCCGCGGCAGGATGAGGGCGCACAGTCCGGCACCAGCCAGCAGTCCCAGCCCCATGGGTCCGACGGCGTGGGCCGGGGGTACCTCGACGGCGCGCAGCAGCGAGGGGTAGGAGCCGTAGAGGACGGCTGAGGCGGCGGTGGCCAGCAGACCGGCACGTCGCTGCGCGGGAGTGGGACCGGGGCCGGTGCGCTCCTGCCAGGAGCAGGCGGCGGCGCCGAGCATGATGAGCGCGAGCGCCACCATCCCCAGGATCAGGGCCCCGGGAGCGCGCCACTCACCGAAGAGGCTCACGCCCAGGGTGGCGTTGAGCAGGAGCTGGAGGGCGGTGGTCAGAGGCATGGTGCGACTGACGCCCCAGGCGCGGAAGGCCCACAGGACGAAGACCTGCCCGCCGGTCCACATGAGTCCGCAGGCCACGCCCCACACGGTGGCGCTCAGGGACCAGGGCAGGCCGAGGCATGGCGGCGCATCCGAGCGAGACAGCTCCCGGCTCCCACCATGACCGCGGTGTTCTGGCGGCGGATGTCGGTGGGGAAGGCTCCGAGAAGAAGGGACAGTGCCCCGAACAGCAGGGAGGGCACGAGGGCGACGGCGATGCTCATGGCGGGTCCGCGGCGCTCTTCGGCACGGGTGCTTGCGAGCGTCCCAACGCGGACGGGGCGCGCCCCGCAGTGGAGCGCGCCCCGTCCGGTTGGACCTGTTCTCAGGCGTCCAGGTCGGTCTCCAGGAGGGCCTTGAGGGTCCTCGAGGGCTGCGTCCGCGCCGTCGGCGTCGGAGGCCAGGGTGACGACGTCACCGAAGCCGGCACCCAGGGTCATCACACCGAGGATGGAGGAGGCGTCAACCGCGGCGCCGCCCTCCTCGGCGATGGTGACCGGGACGCCCTTCTCGGCGACGGCCTTGACGAAGGTGGCGGCGGGGCGGGCGTGCAGACCGACCTTGGAAGCGATGGTGGCGGTGACCTGGGCCATGTGAAGCTCCTTGCGACATGTGAGGGGCTAGCGGTGCGGGAACCGGATCATGCCCCCGCACCGATCTGAGCAGCGCAGTGGCTGCCGTCCCGGCTGAGACTACCCGAGATCACAGCTCTGTTGCACTGTTCCACCCCTTCAAAAACGAGGTTTGTCGTGGCGGCACTCGCTCAAGAACCGGTGGAGCCGGTGTAGGGAGCCAGGACGATCTCGACCCGCTGGAGCTCCTTGACGTCCGCATAGCCGGTGGTGGCCAGGGTGCGGCGCAGGGCTCCCATGATGTTGAGCGTGCCGTCAGCGCGGTCGGAGGGGCCGTTGAGGATCTCGGCCATGGTGCCGACCGTGCCCACATGGCTGCGGAAGCCCCGCGGCAGGCGCTCATGTCGGGCCTCGGCGCCCCAGTGGTAGCCGCCACCGGGAGCCTCCTCGGCCCGGGCCAGGGCTGCCCCGAGCATGACGGCGTCCGCGCCGCAGGCGATGGCCTTGACGACGTCGCCGGAGTTGCCCACCGAGCCGTCGGCGATGACGTGGACGTAGCGGCCCCTGACTCGTCGAGGGTAGTCGCGCCGGGCCCCGGCGACGTCGGCCACGGCGGTGGCCATGGGCATGTGCAGTCCCAGGACCTGACGCACGGACGAGGATGCGCCACCGCCCTGCCCCACGAGGACCCCGGCCGCACCGGTGCGCATGAGGTGGAGGGCAGCGGTGTAGGTGGTCACCCCGCCGACCACCACGGGCACGTCGAGCTCGTAGATGAAGCGCTTGAGGTTGAGGGGTTCGACGGCTCCCGGAGACGTGCTCGGCCGACACGAAGGAGCCGCGGATGACCATGAGGTCCACGCCCGCCTCGACCACGGTGCGCCAGTGGCGCTGCGTCTGGGCGGGGCTGAGTCGCCCGGCGACGACGACGCCGGAGGCACGGATCTGGGTGAGCCGTTCGGTGATGAGCTCGGGTCTGACCGGAGCGCGGTAGACCTCCTGCAGGACGCTGGTGGCCCGGGAGGGGTCGGCCTGGCGGATGCGCTCGAGGGCCCCGGTGGGGTCCTCGTAGCGGGTCCACAACCCCTCCAGGTCCAGCACGCCGATCCCGCCCAGGCGCCCCACCATGATGGCGGTCTCGGGACTCATCACCGAGTCCATGGGGGAGGCCATGACCGGCAGGTCCACGTGGTAGGCGTCGATCTGCCAGCCCACGCGCACCTCGGAGGTGTCTCGAGTACGGCGTGCCGGCACCAGGGCGATGTCGTCGAAGGAGTAGGCGCGCAGGGCACGCTTGGAGCGTCCGATCTCGACCTCTGTGCTCATGACCCGATCCTAGAGGGCCCATCCCCTTCTCCACCGGACCGACCGGCGGGGCGGCCACGCGCACGGGGGCACCGGACGCCGGCCGAGGCGCACTGGTGCTGGCGCATTGATGTCGTAGCCCGGTGGCATGCTGGGGGCCATGAGCACCCCGCACTCCTCCTCCATGTCCGACGACACAGCCACCGTCCCTTCGGCCTGGACCTTCGGTCCCCTGCTCGGCTTCGACACCGAGACCACCGGAGTGGATCCCTCCGGGGACCGCCTGGTCACGGCGGCGCTCGTCTGGCGGGCGGAGCCTCAGGCCGATGGAGTCCGGCCGCAGTCCGTGACCACGTGGCTCGCCGATCCCGGCGTGGAGATCCCCGAGGCCGCCTCGGCGGTCCACGGCGTGACCACCGAGCGAGCCCGAGCCGAGGGACGGCCGGTGACCGAGGTGCTGACAGAGGTCAGTGACCACCTGGTGGCGGCCATGACGGCCGGCACCCCGGTCATCGCCTTCAACGCCTCCTACGATCTGACACTCATGGAGGCCGAGCTCGCTCGCCACGGACTTCCCACGATGCGCTCGCGCCTTGGCCGCGAGCTGGGGCCCATCGCCGACCCGCTGGTCCTGGACCGGGCCGTGGATCGCTACCGCCGGGGCAAGCGCCGCCTGGGTGACCTCTGCGAGGTCTACGGCGTGCACGTCAATGAGGCTCTGCACACTGCGGAGGTGGATGTGGCCGCCACGCTCGATGTGCTCGAGGCCCTGGCCGCGGCCCACCCGCAGGTCTCGAAGCTCGGCCCTGATGAGCTCGTAACCTTCCAGGCCCGAGCCCACCGCACCTGGGCGGAGTCCTTCAACGAATGGCTGGCACGCAAGAATCCCTCACGCGCACGGGCCCAGACCGCTTGGCCCCTGCCGGACTCCCCCATGTGCTGAGCCCTTCCGAGATCACCCGCCGTACAACCGACAAGGGACGCCCAACGCGGGGGGGCCGGCCGGATCACTCCGGCCGGCCCCCCGCGCGGCGGCATGTGCTGAATCTGTCGGGACAGCTGGGGCTGCCGGCACCTCAGACCCCGTCTCGCCCGGTGTAGTTGGGCGCCTCGACGGTCATCTTGACGTCGTGGGGGTGGGACTCCTTGAGGCCGGCGCTCGTGATCCGCACGAATTGCCCGCGCTCCTTGAGCTCGGGGATCGTGCGCGCGCCCACGTAGAACATGGACTGGTGCAGCCCGCCCATGAGCTGGTAGACGACGTCACCCAGTGCTCCGGAGTAGGGGACCTGCCCCTCGATGCCCTCGGGGACGATCTTGGAGTCGGAGGAGACGTCGGCCTGGAAGTAGCGGTCCTTGGAGTAGGAGGTGCGTCCACGCGAGCTCATGGCACCCAGCGACCCCATGCCGCGGTAGCGCTTCCACTGCTTGCCGTTGACGAAGACAAGGTCGCCGGGCGACTCCGTGCAGCCTGCCAGCAGGGAGCCGAGCATGACCGTCTCCGCGCCGGCCACCAGGGCCTTGGCGATGTCACCCGGAGTACTGCAGGCCGCCGTCGGCGATGAGGGGGATCCCGGCGGGCTTGCAGGCGCGGGCGGCCTCGTAGATGGCTGTCACCTGGGGTACCCCCACGCCGGCGACGACGCGCGTGGTGCAGATGGAGCCCGGCCCCACCCCGACCTTGACCGCGTCGACCCCGGCGTCGATGAGCGCCTGGGCTCCCTCACGGGTGGCGACGTTGCCGCCGATGACCTCGATGCCACCGAAGGCGGAATCGGACTTCAGGCGGGAGATCATCTCAGCGCCAGCTTTGGCGCCGCCGTTGGCGGTGTCGACGATGAGGACGTCCACGCCGGCCTCGGCCAGGGCCCCGGCACGCTCCCACGTGTCTCCCCAGTAGCCGACGGCGGCACCCACCACCAGGCGCCCCTCGGCGTCCTTGGTGGCGTGGGGGTACTGCTCGGTCTTGACGAAGTCCTTGACAGTGATGAGACCGGTGAGGCGTCCCTCGGCGTCGACGAGGGGCAGCTTCTCGATACGGTGCTCAGCCAGGAGCGCCTTGGCATCCTCCCGGGAGATGCCAGTCGCGCCGGTGATGAGGCGATCACGCGGCGTCATGCACTCGCGCACGGTCAGACTCGCCCAGCGCTCCGGTGGGACGAAGCGCAGATCGCGGTTGGTGATGATCCCCTGAAGGTTGCCTCCCGCATCGACGACCGGCAGGCCGGAGACCTTGTAGTGACCGCAGAGCTCGTCGAGCTGAGCGATGGTGGCGTCCGGTCCGACGGTCACCGGGTCGGTGACCATGCCGGACTCCGAGCGCTTGACGCGCCGCACCTGCTGGGCCTGGTCCCCGATGGACAGGTTGCGGTGGAGGATGCCGATACCCCCCTGACGCGCCATGGCAATAGCCATGTCCGACTCGGTGACAGTGTCCATCGCGGCTGAGAGCAGCGGGGTGGCCAGGCTGATCCTCGGGGTCAGCCTGGAGGTCGTATCGACATCGGAGGGAATGACGTCGGTCAGCCTGGGAAGCAGGAGCACGTCGTCGTAAGTGAGTCCGGTGGGGGCAAAGACGTCGGGGCTGGTGATCGAGTCGCTCACGGGGACATCGTAGGACGACCTGACCACCCTGTGCATATCCGCCGGTATCGGCCTGTCCGCGCCACCGGCCCACCCGCACCGTCGATCCGCCCGGCACCAGAGCACCCGGAGCGACGAGGCCGAGCACTCGACCCTACAGCCGCTCCGACGGCGGAACCACCGCACTGAGGTGACGAGCAGCCCCAAAAGTAAAGCGACAATGAATGCGGAACGTTTCAGAAAAAAGACACTCCTCAGACACACATCATTCACAAAACGTTTCTGCTATTCGAGCGCCACATTCTGGCGCACGTTTTCAGACAGCCAGAACGCAAGCACTCAGCAAATCTGGAGAAAATTTCATTGTGAGATAGAATGATTCTTCTTGATTAACGCGCCGTGCGATCTTATCGTTAGGTATAGCGCATCAAGTTCGGTGTGCCCGACCGCCATACCCAAAGGAGGGGAGGGAGGCAATGCACGACTCATCGCGTCTGCCCGGTCCGATCTCCACCCTCTGGGAGTGGCAGTATCGGGGGTCCTGCCTCGGCATGGACTCCTCGGTTTTCTTCCACCCCGAAGGAGAGAGAGGCGGTTCCCGTCGACGACGGGACGAACGAGCAAAGGCCATTTGTCAGGACTGCCCCGTCCTGGAGGAGTGCCGGGACCACGCCCTGAGCACTCGCGAGCCCTATGGCGTCTGGGGAGGCATGAGTGAGGAGGAACGGCGCGCTTACTACGAGCGGCAAGCACGCCGCTTCACCAACGAACCGGCCTAATGCTCCGCCCTGTTTCAGGGAATCGACAGCACGGACGTTCCCAGCTCAACATCCAGACAATCGTCCGGACACGGCGCATACGTGCGGTAGGCACTGTGCGCGCACACTGAAAGGGGAGGCACCCCAAGGTGCCTCCCCTTTCAGTTCAGTGTGCCGTGGCGCCGGGCGGCGCACACGAGCTCAACGGGTCACTTGGTGACGACCGCCAGGACGTCGCGCGCCGACAGGATGAGGTAGTCCTCACCGGCGTAGCTGACCTCGGTGCCCCCGTACTTGGAGTAGATGACGACGTCACCCTCGGCGACGTCGACGGGCACGCGCTTGCCAGAGTCGTCGACGCGGCCGGGGCCCACGGCCACGACCTTGGCCTCCTGGGGCTTCTCCTTGGCAGTGTCGGGGATGACCAGGCCGGATGCGGTGGTCTGCTCGGCCTCAACGGTCTGGACGACGATGCGGTCCTCGAGCGGCTTGATGGAGATCGACATTGGAGACCTCCTCCTTCTCTTCAACGTGCAGTAGAACGGCTTGTTCGCCCTCCCCAGGCGTGCCCGACCGCCGTCGCGGGGATCGGTCCGGCACGATGCAGGAGCGCGAGTCGCAGAAGGTGCCAGCCTGTGTCCCAGGACCGGGCGGGCACTCCGCTGCGCCTGACGGAGAATCTACGACGGCGTTAGCACTCAGTCAACGCGAGTGCCAAAGCGTGGCGGCGGTTTCGCCGTGGGCGTCAGCCCTCGTCAGCGTCGGTGCTCCCGGGTCCAGACGATGGCCTCCGCGACACTCGTCTCTCGGCGTCCCAGGGTCGGGTCCCGCCGGGCGACGACATCGATGACGGCCTTGATCGCCGCCGGGCGCTCGCGCATCCAGCTGACCGTCCACCCGATGCGGTCGCTGCGGGCCCGCGAGTCGCCGACACCGTCGACGTCGACGCCGACCGAGCGACAGATGGCGACAGCGCGCGGCTCATGGAAGTCCTGGGTCACGAGCAGGGCCCGCTCGATCCCGAAGACCCGGCGCGCCCGCACGCAGGTGTCGTAGGTGTCGAAGCCCGCGTAGTCCACGGCGACCGCCTGATCAGGGATCCCCTGTGAGAGGAGGTACCTGCGCATGACAGTGGGCTCATCGTAACCGGCGCGCCGGTTGTCCCCGGAGACCAGGATCGCCTCGACGCGGCCGCTGGTGTAGAGGTCGGCAGCGACATCGAGGCGGTGGGCCAGCCAGGGCGAGGGCTGACCGTCGGCGTGAACGGCCGCCCCCAGGACGATCGCCACCGGCGCCCTGACCGCATCACCGTCGCCGCTGTCCTCACCGGCGACCTCGATATGCCCGGCACTGACGGTCCACGCCCAGATACTGGCCCCGGCCGCCAGGAGGGTCACCACACCCATGGCTGCCAGCGAGATCCGCAGCAGTCGCCGCAGCGCCCCGGGTCGGCCCGCAGTGTCAGGCCCCTGTGGTGCGTTCACCTCGTCGTCCTTGAGCTCCGCGGCGTTGCCCGCATGAGGGACACCGAGTCGCGGCTCCTCCTCAGTCATCAGTCGCCCGCCCGCCTTCCCGTCCTGCACCGTCCGGCCCCACCGGCGTGCGGAACCTCGGTCCCCAACCCTACTCACCCGTCTGCCCGGCAGAATTCCCCAGCTCCCTCCCGGTCTCCTCGCTTCGGGCCCTTCCCGCTCCACCCAGTGAACATCACGCCCACTGGCAGGTTCTCCGTGGAATGATCGGGGGTGATGGCTGAGAACCACGTTGCGCTCCTTCTGACCCCCGAGGGTTGGGAGCTTCTGTCCTCCCTGCCCCCTACGACCCGTCCGAGGCCCTGTCCTGGGACGATCCCTGCGCGAGGAGGGCCATCCCCCGCCCTGGTGGCGCCGCGCTGACGCAGCAGCAGCGCCTGCGCGAGCGGGCCACGGCGAGTTCGGGCCCTTCGCCCAGCAGATGCTCTTCACCGCCGACGGCCTGGAGCAGGCCACCCGGCTGGTGGTCTCGGCTCACCATGCGGCCCGTTACGCGGCCGCGGGCGTGTCGAGGTCGCAGACCTGGGCTGCGGGATCGGTGGCGACGCCGTCGCCCTGGCCGGGCTCGACCTGCCGGTGCTCGCCGTCGACCGCGATGAGGCCGCGGCCGCCCTGGCCACCATCAACCCTCATGCCCTTCCCCCACGCGACCGTCGAGTGCGCCGACGCTCTGGAGATCGACCTGGTCGAGCGTGGGGTCGACGCCGTCTTCGCCGACCCTGCCCGCCGCGCCGACGGGCGGCGCATCACCGACCCGGAGCAGTGGTCGCCGGCCCTGTCGCAGGTGCTCGCGCTGCGCGAGTCCGTGCCCGCCCTCGGCGTCAAGGTCGCTCCCGGCATCGACCACGCCGCACTGCCGCGGGATGCCCACACTCAGTGGGTGAGCGTGGACGGCGACGTCGTCGAGGCTGCCATCTGGTGCGGACCGTTGGCACCGGAGGGTCCCGGGCGCTCCGCACTGATCCTGCGCCCAGGGGCGGATGGTGCGAGCGTCCGCACGTTGGTCGATCCCAGCACCACCGACCCCTCACAACCGCCGATCCAGGTCGACCCGATCAGCTCGCCCGACGACCTGGGCAGCATCATCCACGTTCCCGACGGCGCCGCCGTGCGCGCCGGGCTCGTCGCCCACCTCTGTGAGGCCCTGGACGCCCGGCCGGTGGGGCCCCGGATCGGCTACCTCACGGGAGAGCGGCTCCCCGATGAGGCAACCAGCCCCCTTTGTGCGCTCCTTCCGGCTCACCGAGGTCTTGCCGCTACGGCTCAAGGCCCTGCGTGCCCCGTGTCCGCGAGCTCGGTATCGGGCGCTTGGAGATCCTCAAGCGCAGGTCGACGTCTCCCCGACGACCTGCGTGCCTCGCTGAGGCTCAGCGGTCGGGAGTCGGAGACCTGGATCCTGACCCGGGTGGGAGACAAGGCGAAGGGCGCCGTTCTCGTCGTCGAACCGATCACCGGCGTCTCATCGGCTCACCCGCCGATGTGACAGGCCCTTTCCCGCGACGAGAGACCACTCACCCTAGCCAGCGCCCGCGAGGGACCTGAGGAACCCGAGGAGACCAGGACATGCAGGACACGACTGACACGACGAGCCCGAGCGCCGCGTCCGCCGACGCTCAGCTGCCACCGGCTCGCCGTCCCCAGTCCCCTTCACTTCGCCAGCTCGGCCCGCTCCACGCTGGGGGTCGAGTGGGAGCTGGCGCTCATCGACCGAGACAGCCTTGACCTGCGCCAGTGCGCCGAGGAGATCCTCCAGAAGGTGGGCCCGGACCCGCACGTGCACGGTGAGATGATGCTCAACACCATCGAGCTGGTCTCCGGGGCACGAAGGACCGTGGCCGAGTGCATGGAGGACATCGCATTCGCCTTCGACAGCGTTCTCCCCGTCACCGATCGCCTGCGCGTGGACCTCGCCTCGGCCGGGACCCACCCCTTCGCCGACCCATTGGTGCAGAAGGTAACCAACGCCGAGCGCTACGCACGTCTCGTGGACCGCACCCGGCTGTGGGGCCACCAGATGCTCATCTTCGGCACCCACGTCCACGTCGGTGTCGAGGACCGGGCCAAGGCCCTACCGATCCTCAAGGCCCTGCTCACACGCACCGCCCACCTGCAGTGCCTGAGCGCCTCCTCCCCCTTCTGGGCCGGTGCGGACACGGGATACGCGGACAACCGCGCCATGATGTTCCAGCAGCTGCCCACCGCCGGCGCGCCCGAGCAGTTCAGTACCTGGGAGCAGCTGGAGAGCTACACCGGGGACCTGGTCCACACTGGTGTCATCGAGGACTTCACCGAGATCCGTTGGGACGTGCGTCCCTCTCCGCGCCTGGGGACCATCGAGGTGCGGGCCTGCGATGCCGCGACGAACCTCACCGAGCTGGCCGGGATGGCAGCGCTGACCCAGTGCCTCGTGGAGTCCTTCTCCCGCACCCTGGACCGGGGTGAGGAGCTCGATGTGCTGCCCGACTGGTATGTCGCCGAGAACAAGTGGCGCTCGGCCCGCTACGGCATGGACGCGATCCTCATCGTCAATTCCGCGGGTGAGGAGGAGCTGGTGGGAGACACGGTCGAGCGGATGCTCACCGATCTCGCCCCGGTCGCCGAGGATCTCGGTTGCGCCGCCGAGCTGGACTCCGTGCGCGCCACCTTGGAGTCGGGAGCCTCCTACCAGCGCCAGATCGCTGCTGTCAGGGCCTATGGAGGGCAGCGGGAGGCGGCCGTCAGGCTGCTGCTGGCCGAGGCACGTGCAGGCAGGCCTCTGCGCCCCACCGAGGTGCTCTCACTGGCAGGGCAAGTCCTGACCTGATCCTCCCGTGCACCTTCTCCAAGTTCTCCCGCAGGTCTCCCGCACGGTGGCGGCGAGCAGCTGGGCGTCCTGGAGAACGAAGAAGACGGTGGAGTACAGGGCGAACTCGCCCATGTCCCGCAGGTCCACCCCGCCGATGCGTACGGCAGCGGCATCGGGTCGGCGAAGCGGGCGATGAGATGGGCCAGCGTACCTGCTCGAGGCGCTGACTCCCAACGAGACCTGGCTGGAGCGGAGCGGTCTGACCACAGATCGAGATCATTATCCGGGCAGTGGCAACCGGCTTGCTCTGAGCGCAACGGATGCTGGGCGCGTCTTCAGCGGGCGACGCTGACGTCCAACGGCATCCCTGAGTCCGGAGCGAAGTCCATGGGACTAGGGGCGACGCCGGCTCGCACCGCCGCTGACCCCAGGGCGGCGATCTGTGCGCCATTATCGGTGCAGAAGCGCAGCGGCGGCAGACGCAAGGCGATTCCGGCCTCCTCGCAGCGCTCGGCGGCCAGGGACCGCAGACGGGAGTTGGCCGAGTAGCCGCCCCCGACGACGAGCGTGTCACAGCCGGTGTCCAGGCAGGCCTGGACCGCCTTGGCCGTCAGGGAGTCGTTGACGGCCTCGGAGAAGGCCGCGCAGACGTCGGCACCGGGCACCTCCTGGCCGGCGTCCTCCAGGGACTCGACGTAGCGGGCCACGGCGGTCTTGAGGCCGGAGAAGGAGAAGTCGTAGCGGTGGCGCTCCTTGTCCTTGCCTGCGGCCAGACCTCGGGGGAAGCGGATGGCACTGCGGTCGCCCTCCTGGGAGAGCCGGTCCACGTGCGGGCCGCCGGGGTAGGGCAGGCCCAGGAGCCGGCCGACCTTGTCGGAGGCCTCGCCGGCGGCGTCGTCGAGAGTGCCACCGAGCTCGACGACGTCGGTGGCGATGTCCCGGATGCACAGAAGATTCGAGTGGCCGCCGGAGACGATGAGTCCGACGAAGCGCTCCGGCAGGGGACCGTCGACCAGCTCGTCGACTGCCAGGTGGCCGATGACGTGGTTGACGCCGTAGACCGGTCGGTTCAGGCTCGCAGCCAGCGCCTTGGCGGCGGAGATACCGACGGTCAGGGAGCCGACGAGCCCGGGACCGGCACACACGGCGACGGCGTCCACCTCGCTGAGGTCGACACCGGACTTCTCCAGCGCGGCGTCGAGGGTCGGCAGGAAGGACTCCAGGTGGGCGCGTGAGGCGATCTCGGGGATGATGCCGCCGAAGCGCGCGTACTGGTCCATGGAGGTGGCGGTGACGTCGGCGAGAAGCTCGCGGCCGCGCACGAGGGCCACGCCGGTCTCGTCGCAGGTGGACTCGATACCGAGAATGAGGGGGTCGCTCACAGGTCCACAGCCTATCGCTTGCCGACGCAGGCGACGGACAAGGCCTGGGTGAGGCTGGCACGGACCACGAGGCCGCCGTCACCGCTACCGTTGGGAAGAGTCGACCGGGATGCGATATTGGCCGGACGACTCTCACGCATCACCGACGAGGAGGCACTCGTGACGGAGCCCGACAACCCGGACCTGGTGGTGGGTGACGACGGCCTGGCCCGGCCGGTCTGGGCCGCCGCCGACCCGTTGCTGCGCGAGTACTACGATACCGAGTGGGGCATGCCGGTGCGCGATGAGCGGGGCGTGTTCGAGCGGCTGAGCCTGGAGGCCTTCCAGTCGGGCCTGTCCTGGGCGACGATCCTGCGCAAGCGGCCGGCCTTCCGTGAGTCCTTCGCCGGATTCGTCCCGGAGGCGGTGGCCGGCTTCGGGAGGAGGACGTGGACCGGTTGCTGGGAGACGCGCGGATCGTGCGCAACCGGGCCAAGATCCTGGCCACCATCACCAACGCCCGCGCAGCCTTGCGTCTGAGACAGGCCGATGACGTCGACGGCGGCCTGGCGGGCCTCGTGTGGTCCTACCAGCCGGAGACGACCCCACGACCGCACCGACTCGCGGACATCCCCACCCAGTCACCGCAGTCGGCGGCCCTGTCCCGCGAGCTCAAGCGCCGCGGTTTCCGCTTCGTCGGTCCGACGACGATGTACGCCCCTCATGGAGGCGATCGGGATCGTTGACACCCACCTGGTCGGCTCCCACCGTCGCGGCACCTCCGGGCGTGGGCATAGCCCAGCCCTGGCTGCCTCCTTCGTTGACATCCTGAATCACACTCGTGTCCGCGTTTCCGCACCCTTCGGTCGGCTTCGTCTCAGGAGGCACCGTGTCCGTTCAACTGTTGTCGTCATCGGGCGGCTCCACTGATGAGCCGGTGCCTCTGGCCCGGGCCGAGGCGGTCCTGTGCGACATGGACGGCACGCTCGTGGACTCCTCGGCGGTCGTGGAGTCGATGTGGAGCCCCTTCGCCCGCGATTACGGCATGAGTGAGCGCTTCGACGAGATCATGGCCTCACTCCCCGGCCGTACCGGCCTCGACACGATCCGCCGGTTCCTGCCGACCCTGGCGGCGGAGGAGCGCGACGCCATCTACGAGCGCTTCGCCCGGGAGGAGATCGTGCGCACGGCGGGGAGGATGGCGGAGATCCCCGGCGCTGCGGCTCTGGTGACCGCACTCATCGAGGTCGGTGTTCCTCTGGCCCTGGTGACCTCTGCTCCGATTGAGCTCATGCGGATGCGCATGACGGCGTCCCCGAGGCCGATCCGAGTACTCCCCGGATCCCCGACTTCACCGGGGTCAGTGTCACCATCGACGGCTAGCGCCCGACGTCGAGCCGAGCATTCTTCGCGTGGCCCTACAGAATTTCTGTTGGGGTACGCGAAGAATGCCCGGCTCGGTGTATGAGGCAGGTCAGAGGTCAGTGGGCGTGCTGGCCCTTCCACACAGCGTGGCCGAGATCCCGGTTGAGGCGAGAGATGACCTCGAGCGGAACCGACTTGGGGCACACGGCCGCGCACTCACCGATGTTCGTGCAGCCGCCGAAGCCCCTCGGCGTCGTGCTGGTTGAGCATGCTCACCACGCGAGCGAGGCGCTCGGGCTGGCCCTGCGGCAGCAGGCCCAGGTGCGAGATCTTCGCACCGGTGAACAGCATGGCCGAGGCGTTGGGGCAGGCCGCCACGCAGGCGCCGCAGCCGATGCAGGCGGCCGCCTCGAAGGCTGCGTCGGCCTTCTCCTTCTGTACGGGCACCGAGTGGGCCTCCGGAGCCCCACCGGTGTTGACCGAGATGTAGCCACCGGCCTGGACGATGCGGTCCAGGGCGGAGCGGTCCACGATGAGGTCACGCAGCACCGGGAAGCCGGTGGAGCGCCAGGGCTCGATCGTGATGGTGGAACCGTCCTTGAAGGAGGGGTCCTCCGCCAGGTGGCGCATGTGCAACTGGCAGGTGGTCGAGCGGATGGGCCCGTGGGCCTGCCCTGTTGATGACCACACCGCACTGACCGCAGATGCCCTCGCGGCAGTCGGAGTCGAAGGCCACCGGCTCCTTGCCCTCGGCGAAGAGCTGCTCGTTGAGCAGGTCGAGGACCTCGAGGAAGCTCATGTGCTCCTCGATCCCGCTCATGGCGTACTCCTCGAAGTGGCCCTTCGAGTCCTTGTTCTTCTGGCGCCAGATCTTGAGCTTGATGTTCACTTGTAACTCCGCTGCTTGAGCTCGATGTCCTTGTAGACGAGGTCCTCCTTGTGGAGGATCGGCGGCTGGTTCTCCCCGCCCCACTCCCAGGCGGCGACGTAGAGGAACTCGTCGTCGTGCCGCAGGGCCTCACCCTCGGGAGTCTGAGACTCCGCCCGGAAGTGGCCACCGCAGGACTCGCGCCGGTGCAGGGCGTCGATGCACATGAGCTCGGCCAGCTCGAAGAAGTCCAGCAGTCGGCCGGCCTTCTCAGGGCCTGGTTGAGCTCGTCGGCCTGGCCCGTGATACGGGCGTCGCGCCAGAACTCCTCCTTGAGGGCCCGGATCTGCTTGATGGCGTCGCGCAGTCCGGAGTCGCGCCGCTCCATCCCGCAGTACTCCCACATGATGCGGCCCAGAGCCATGTGGAAGTCGTCCACGCTGCGGGTTCCGCGCAGGGCCATGAGGCGGGCGACGCGCTCCTCGACGGAGCGCTTGGCCTCGGCGATCTCCGGGGCGTTGGGGTCGACCTTGCCCAGGCGCAGCATGTCCGCCAGGTAGTCGTTCATGGTGTCGGGCAGGACGAAGTAGCCGTCGGCCAGCCCCTGCATGAGGGCGGAGGCACCCAGGCGGTTGGCGCCGTGGTCGGAGAAGTTGGCCTCTCCGGCGATGTAGAGGCCCGGGACGTTGGACTCCAGGTCGTAGTCCACCCACAGGCCGCCCATCGTGTAGTGCACGGCGGGGTAGATGCGCATGGGCACCTCGTAGGGGTCGTCCCCGGTGATGCGCTGGTACATCTCGAACAGGTTGCCGTAGCGGGCGGAGACGGCGTCCTTGCCCAGGCGGTCGATGGCCTCGGAGAAGTCCAGGTAGACGCCGCGACGCATCATCCGCTCGTTGCCGTTGGCGTCGCGCTCCTTGATGGCCGGCCCCACGCCGCGGCCCTCGTCGCACATGTTCTTGGCCTGACGGGAGGCGATGTCACGCGGCACGAGGTTCCCGAAGGCCGGGTAGATGCGCTCGAGTAGTAGTCGCGCGCCTCCTCGGGGATGTCACGCGGGTCCTTGTCGCAGTCCTCGGCCTTCTTGGGCACCCAGATGCGCCCGTCGTTGCGCAGCGACTCACTCATGAGGGTGAGCTTGGACTGGAAGTCACCGGACTGCGGGATGCAGGTGGGGTGGATCTGCGTGTAGCAGGGGTTGGCGAAGTAGGCGCCCTTGCGGTGCGCGCGCCACACGGCGGTGGCGTTGCATCCCATCGCGTTGGTGGAAAGGAAGAACACGTTGCCGTAGCCGCCGCTGGCCAGCACGACGGCGTCGGCCAGGTGGGTCTCGATCTTCCCGGAGACCATGTCACGGGTGACGATGCCGCGGGCACGGCCGTCGACGATGATGAGCTCGACCATCTCGTGGCGACGGAACTCCTTGACCGTGCCGGCGTGCACCTGACGCTCAAGGGCCTGGTAGGCGCCGATGAGGAGCTGCTGGCCGGTCTGTCCGCGGGCGTAGAAGGTGCGGGAGACCTGCACGCCACCGAAGGAGCGGTTGTCCAGCAGGCCGCCGTACTCACGGGCGAAGGGGACGCCCTGGGCCACGCACTGGTCGATGATGTTGGCCGAGACCTCCGCCAGGCGGTAGACGTTGTCCTCACGGGCGCGGTAGTCGCCGCCCTTGACCGTGTCGTAGAAGAGCCGGTAGGTGGAGTCTCCGTCGTTGCGGTAGTTCTTCGCGGCGTTGATACCGCCCTGGGCGGCGATGGAGTGCGCCCGGCGAGCCGAGTCCTGGTAGAAGAACACCTTGACGTTGTAGCCCTGCTCTCCCAGGGAGGCGGCCGCGGCGCCGCCCGCCAGGCCGGAGCCGACGACGATGATGTCCAGCTTGCGGCGGTTGGCGGGGTTGACCAGCTTGGCCTCGAACTTGCGCTGCTCCCAGCGCCTGTCGATCGGGACGGAGTGGGGGGCCTTGGTGTCGGCGATCTTCTCGCCCTCGTAGTACAGGCCGTCGATGAGTTCAGTCATAGTCGTTCACTCTCAGTGGGTCGCCGCAGCACACTCGGCGAAGTGCTCGGCGGAGGAGCCGATCGCGTCACAGAACTGCGGGTAGTAGTCGGCGGTGGCCATGGGGGCATCGACATAGCCGAAGAGGATCGCCGTCGGAACAGCCATGAACGCGGCGAACAGAGCGAAGGCCAGCACGAAGGCGATCAGTCGGATGAAGGGATGGTGCTTCCTCGCACCGCACCCAGTGTCTGCAGGGCGGACCACACGCCGTGCCACACGTGCAGGCACAGGGCGGCCAGCGCGATCGCGTAGATGAGCCACACCCACCACAGCTGGAAGCCGTAGTACATGTTGAGGTAGGCCCGTCCGTGCACGTACTCCCCACCCGGGGTGAACAGCAGCAGCGTGAACTGCGGGATGTGAACCACAAGAATGAACAGCAGGAGGATGACACCGCCCCAGCGCATGGTGCGCATGGCGTAGCGGGAGGCGAAGTACTCGGCGCCGGGCTCTTGACGGCGTACTTTGTCGTTGCCGCGGGCCCGCTTGTTGCGCGCCCACAGGTGGAAGGCGCTGCCGGCGTGAGCCAGGAGGCAGGCCATGAGAGCAAGGCGGAGGATCCACAGGACACCGCCGTAAGGCATGATCGGCACCAGCAGTGCTCGCAGGAACACGGCATAGTGGTCGTAAGCAACCTCACCCTCGAAGTAGTGGAGGTTGCCGTAGGCGTGGAAGAGGACGAAGAACAGGAACACCAGCCCCGAGATCGCCATCATGCGCTTCATGAAGACGGTCGTGGAGAAGGCGGTCCGCCTCTTCAGGGAAGGAGCAGATGTTTTGGCCACGGCAGAAGGCTAGCCGGGCACGCGGTCCCGTTGGTCCCATCTGGGCCCCTACCAGCACAGTTAGCGCTGCGATCCGCAGAATCACGGGAATCTCATCGAATCTCGGTTCATCATTCAACACCGCGAAATATGCTGAGACCACCACCTGAAGCCACCTTTTCGTCACAGGGGCGTCAGACAAATCTGTGAAGTCGCCGACACTTGCCGCCACCCTCTCCAAGGGCCGTGTTTATTTCCGATTACTGGCTCTTCGCGTTTGAGGGTGTGGTAGCTGGAGCCTATTGAGGTGCATAGGTGGGGTGGGTGCGTCGTTGCTTGGGTCAGGGTCGAGGTCCCCCTGATGATGGGAGCTGCTACACACGCCACCTGAGAGACCTCGACGTGCCTGAGACTACCTTCGCCTGCCCTGATTTGACGACCTTCCTGGGCCTGGACGCCCTGGGACTGACCGCGGTGGGCCAGCACCTCACAGCCAAGTGCGCGGTGATCGAGTGCCGCATGCCGATCGGGTTCGAGGACCCCTTCTGCAAGGCCTGCGGCGCTCAGGGAGTATCCCGTGGGACGGTGGCCCGGCGCCTGGCCCACGTACCGGTGGGGTGGAGACCCACGCAGCTGGTGGTACGCCTGCGGCGCTTCGCCTGCACCCACTGCCGCCGGGTGTGGAGACAGGACACCTCCACCTTGGCTGAGCCCAGGGCGCGGCTGACACGCTCGGCGGTGGAGTGGGGGCTGCGTGCCCTTGCCCTGGAGTGCATGTCGGTCTCCCGGGTCGCGCGGACCCTGGGGATCTCCTGGCACACCGCCAACAACGCAATCCTGGCAAGCGCTCAGGCCACGCTGTTAGACGATCCCCACCGCTTCGATGGTGTGGAGGTCCTCGGAGTTGATGAGCACGTGTGGCGCCACACCAGGCGGGGCGACCGCTATGTCACCGTCATCATCGACCTGACCCCCGTACGCCACCGCAGTGGTCCGGCGCGTCTGCTGGACGTGGTCCCAGGACGGTCCAAGAAGGTCCTCAAGACCTGGCTCTCCCAGCGCGACCAGGAATGGCGTGGGCGGGTCGAGGTGGTGGCGATGGACGGTTTCACCGGGTTCAAGAGCGCCGCCGGCGAGGAGCTCCCCAAGGCGCGGGCGGTCATGGATCCCTTTCACGTCGTGTCCCTGGCTGCCAGCAAACTCGACCAGTGCCGCCGCCGGATCCAGCGGGCGATCGCGGGCCGGCGGGGCCGGGCGGGTGACCGGCTCTACCGGGCCCGGCGCACCCTGCACACCGGGGCCGGCCTGCTCACCGATGCCCAGGCCGAGCGTCTTGAGGCTCTGTTCGCTGATGAGCGCCATGCTGCGGTTCAGGCCGCCTGGGGTGTCTACCAGCGTCTGATCCAGGCCTACCGCGCCGAGGAGGCGGGCCTGGGGCGGTTCCTGATGCAACGGCTCATCAGCTCCCTGAGGCAGGCCGTCCCCCGACGGCCTGGAGGAGATCCAGACACTGGCAAGGACCCTGGTCAGCCGCAGCCAGGACGTCCTGGCCTACTTCGACCACCCCCGTACCTCCAACGGCCCTACCGAAGCGAGTCAACGGGCGCCTGGAGCACCTACGCGGTATCGCCCTGGGCTTCAGGAACCTCGCGCACTACACCATCCGCAGCCTCATCCACGCCGGACGCCTCAAAGACCACCTGACAGAAACTACCTAAACCACGCGATAAGCCCCGCCTACTACACCCTCAAACGCGAAGAGCCCGATTACTACGGCACCTATCTGCTTCTTCGGCTCCAGCGCAATCCAGCCAGTCGGACACAACGGCCTAGTCCTGGAGAGGCTGCTCATCAGGCTCATCCTCAGGCTCAGATCGGGTTCGACTCACCGGCCTCGGCCCCCACCGGTCCTGGGCGCGGGCGCAGTGTCAACCGCATGACCACGGCGTCCTCGGGCGGTGCCTGATAGTAGCGGCGGCGCCGGCCGATGGTGACGAACCCCGTGCCTGGCGTAGAGCCGCTGGGCTGCTTCGTTGGACTGGCGCACCTCCAGCAGGGACATCAGGACAGCCCACCTCTCAGGCGGTGGAGACGAGCTCGATGAGCATGAGGGAGCGATCCCTCGTCCGCGCGCGGACGGGATGGTGGCGATGGTCAGCAGGTCCGCGCCGGACAGGCCGCCGGCGTGGTAGAGACCGGCGTAGCCCAGGAGCCGCGGCCCGTCCAGTCCGACCCCGCCGTCACGATCCGCAGCGTGATCGGCAGCGATCGGCAGCATCGGACTCGACGACGACGTAGCGGCGGTCCGCCCGCCCGTGGGAGATCTTCAGCTCGGCGGCCAGCAGGGTCACGGCTCCAGGCCTCGGCCCCTGAACAGCTCACCCTCGAGGCGGGCGACGGCCCCCAGGTCCTCCGCCGCCATCTCCCGCACCCTGGGAGCCCGGCCCAGTCCCGTCACCTCGGGCATCTCAGTGACCTTCTTGGTCCTGGGATCAGCGCACGCGCTTGCGCGCGGCCGGCATCTGCACGTCGGCGTGACGCAGGTAGAGCGGCTGCGTACTCAGCTCCTCGCCGCGCTCGAGGCGAGCCAGGGCGATGCGCACCTGGGTGAGGGCGTCACCGGAGACGGGGGCCAGGACCTCCTGGCAGGAGGCCGCCTCCGCCAGCTCGGGATAGAGAGCGGCGCCGGAGCCGGCCACGACGTCGATGGTGTCAACTCCGCCGCCCTGCCGCGGCGCCTGCTCGGCAATGCGCTCGACGACCTGAGCCGGGGAGCAGACGCAGATCTCGGTCAGGCGGGTGACGTCATCGGGACCGTTGGCGCGGAAGAGCGCCGCATAGACCTCGCGCCTGCGGGCGTCCGTGGCGACCAGGACGACGGGGTCCTTCCGCCCCTCGTGGGCTTCGAGGCCGTCGAGGGCGCGGCGGGCGACGGCGTCGAGGCTGGAGACGCCGTGGACGGGGACGCCCCGGGTGCGTCCGATGACCCCGGCCGTCACCAGTCCGGCCCGCAGCCCGGTGAAGGGGCTGGACCGGTGGCGGCGACCACGGCGTCCAGCGGGCGCTCGGCCACCTCGGGAGCAGACAGGGCCTGAGAGAGCATCTGGCCCAGGGACTCGGCGTGACGGCGGGTATCGGCCTGCTCGTCCTGGCTCAGCACCTGCAGAGCGAATGAGCCGTCAGTCGTGGGAGCGGTGTCGACGACCGCGAGCTGTGTCCCCAGGGAGGAGTCGATGGAGAGGATTCGCACCGGGCCAGCCTATGCCCTCGGGTCTCGCGGCGAGTTGACACGGCTCTCGGGGATCGTGTCCCCCAGGGTCTCACCGGCAGTGGTATCGGCGTCGCCCTCGGCTCCGTCCCCGAGGAGGGACAGGTCAATGGCGGCGCGGGGGATGCCCCGCCGTACCGCGGCACCATGGTTGTCGGCCCCATCCCGGCTGAGCCGGTCGGCGCGCTCGGCCATGTCGGCGCGGTTGCGGGCCTGGCGCAGTGGGGCGGTCACCTTGCGCTCATGACGGACCGTGATGACGACGGTGACGAGCCCGACGACGACGACCGCCAGGACCGGGCCCCAGATCGTCCAGCCCCCCGTGGTGGAGCGCTCCTCACTCTGACCGGCGGAGGTCTTGGGCTTGGAGCCGGCGCGCTCACGCAGGACCTCTCCGTAGTCGCGCAGCTCGATGGGGCCGGCCAGGCGCCGGGTGGCGGCCTCCCCCATAGCCGTCACCGTGGTACCGCTCAGCGAGTACCAGGCGTTGGCGTTGCGGTCGTGGACGAGGTGGGCCTCGCCCATCTGGTCGACGTCGGTGGCCAGGTCGTCGTCGAACACGGGGGTGCAGGTGGTGTGCCCCTTGTCATGGACCACCTCGAGAAGACCGACCGGCTTGCCGCCGGAGGAGACGGTCGCGGCCCAGTCACCGGTGTCGACGGGTTGTGCGGAGGGCTGGGAGCCGTCGAGGAAGCCGGACGCCCAGGTGTAGACGCTGCGCGGGTCACCCACCGTGATCTCGCCCTGCTCGCCGGTGCTCTGACGCACCTGTGCGACGCAGTCGCTCTCCATGAGTGCCTTGGCCTCGTCACGCGATTCGGCATCGGTCGACACCCCCATGACGCCACCGACGGACGTGATCGGCGCGACCCGAGGGCCGGTGTCGGCAACGGCCCGGGCCTCCCCCAGGGGCAGGAGGCAGAGACACAGGAGCGTCGCCGCCAGAGCAGGTCGGATCAGGTGTCCGGAGCCCTGGAGGCGTCGGGTGGGTCGGATGGGGATGGCGTCGCGGACCGGCGCCACGGTGGTGGGAGTGTTCACAGCGGTGCTCCAGGCTGGGAGGAGGCGTCTGCGGCCAGCGGGCTCAGGTCGACGTCGGCCCAGCGCGGACCGACGGCGCGCACGATGATCGTCCGGTTGCCGTCGTCGACCTCACCGAGGTCCACGACCGGCTCCCCCGTCACCGAGCCGGCAGCGTGCTCGACCCCGGCGGGGACGTCGTCGGCCTGCGGGTGCCCGGCGCGGACGGCTCCGTGGGGGCGGAGCACCTGGATCTCCAGGCGGTTGGGGCTCAGGGCCTCCACCTTCTCCTCGCCCCACTCGACCAGGGTGACCGCGCGGTCCAGGGAGGAGTCCAGGTCGAGGGCGTCGATCTCCTCCAGGGAGGTGATCCGATAGGCGTCGACGTGAATGAGGTCGGGGCCGTCGGACAGGGCGGGGTGCACGCGGGCAATGATGAAGGTCGGCGAGGAGACCCGGCCACGCACTTCCAGGGCAGCACCGATACCCTGAGCGAGCGTGGTCTTACCGGCCCCCAGCCCACCGGAGAGCATCACGAGGTCGCCGGCGCGCAGCAGGCGGGTCAGGCGAGCCCCGAGTGCCCGGGTCTCATCGGCGTCACCGGTGGCAACGGTGATCCCGGGGGCGGTCTCAGGTGTATGCGGCGCTGCGCTCATGTGCCCTCCTCATCCGGGCGTGGATCCGATGGTGGCGCCGGTCGGTCCGGTGGGGACCGGCGATATCCGACGTCTGCTGTTGTCTAGGGTCGAGAGTAGTCGCCCGTGCCGTGATCCCCGACGTAGCAGCGCGGGACACGAGCCCCCAACCGGGTCACGATCTCGTAGTTGATGGTGCCGCAGACCTGCGCCCACTCGTCCACGGTGGGGACGGCCTCCGGGTCGGAGACGCCGCCGTGCTCCGGGGCGCCCCAGAGCACGGCGGCGTCTCCGACCCGGGCCGGCGCTGGCAGGGGCGCGCCGGTCTCGTCCACGGCCGGGCCGAGGTCGACGACCACCTGGTCCATGCACACCCGTCCCACGATGGAGGTCATGATGCCGTCGACTCCCACCGGCCCGGCGGAGCTGGCGGTGCGGGGGATGCCGTCGGAGTACCCCAGGGGCACGAGCCCCACCCAGCGGTCGGTGGGGGCGCTCCAGGTTCCCCCGTAGGAGACGGCCTGTCCGGCGTCGATGCGCTTGACCTGCACCAGAGGGGACTCCAGGCGCATGGCGGGTTGCAGCCCGAGCTCGGCACTGGTGGCCACGGACGGGTCGGGGCTCAGCCCGTACAGGCCGATCCCCGCGCGCACCAGGTCCATGCGGGCCTGCGGGTGCCACAGGAGCCCTCCGGTGGCTGCGAGGTGGCGAATGGGCGGGTTGAGGCCGGCGGCTCGGACGACATGCTCGGCCTGCCGGTAACGCTCCAGGTGCTCCTCGGTGGAGCCGCTGGCCGGTTCGTCGGCGCGCGACAGGTGGGACCACAGGCCGACGACGTCGACCGTCCCCTCATCCTCGGCCCGCCTCAGCGCGGCGGCCAGGGCGGGCAGCTCCTCAGGAGCGGCGCCGCCGCGGGACATGCCGGTGTCGACTTTGAGGTGGAGCCGCGCCGCCCTCCCCTGCGCCCGGGCCGCCGCAGACAGGGCCTCGAGCTGGGGCAGGGGTGGAGACCGACAGGTCCAGGTCGGCTGCCAGGGCGGCGCGCAGGGGCGAGTCCTCGGCGGCCGCCCGGGCCGGCTCCATGACGGGCAGGAGCCAGGTGAGGACCCGGGGTGCCTGGGCGGAGGGCTCCCCCGCCGGGCGGCTCACACCGGCCTCGTCCAGAAGGGCGCGCAGGGTCAGGGCCTCGGCGACCTGGGCCACCCCAGCCAGGAGGCTCCCGCTGACAGGGCGGTCACGGCGATCGGCCCCAGCCCGTGACCGTAGGCGTCGGCTTTGACCACGGCCATCCACGGCACGCCCGCCACCTGCGCCAGACGCCGCCCGTTATGGGCCACGGCCGCCAGGTCGATGACGGCCCGCGAGGTGGCGGCCGCCGACGGCGCGGACCGGACGGCCGCGGATCGCGGAGCGGTGGACGGGGTCGATGCGGATGAGTCCATGGAGGTGGTCACGGCGCGATTGTCGCACTGGGTGGCCTGCACCGCCGCTGTTTCCTGGCGCACGCCTCCGGCCGAAAGGTCTGATGGACGCCACGTGGCTGACCCGTCTCAGGGGTGGGGCACTGCCTGGAGCCAGTTGAGCTCGAGGCGGGCCGGGCCGAGAGCCGCGGCGATGTCGAGTGCGGCGACCGGGTGCCTTCCGGCCCCCATGCCCCCGGCGCCCTGCGGGATCGCAGCGGCGTAGGCCCCCGCGAGCGCGTGCAGCCTGACTCCGGCGGCCACCGACTCGACCAGGGCGTCCAGGACCGGGTCCGGCCCCGAGGCCGCGGACGCCGTCCCCTGCTCCCAGCAGGCTGCGGCACCGGCCAGGACCGCTCCGAGGACCCCGGCGAGCACGTCCCCGCTTCCTGCCGTCGCCATCCAGCCGGGTCCGCCGTCCACGCTGACCAGGGGGCGCTGCGGTGCGGCGATGAGCGTGGTGGCTCCTTTGAGCAGGACGGTGGCGCCGGTGACGGCGACAGATCTCGCGGGCGGCGAGCCCCGGGTGGGCCTCGACGCGGTCACGGCTCCATCCGTGGGCGGTCTCCGCCAGCGTCTTCTTGTCCTCCAGCGCGGTCAGCAGCGCGGCGGCCTCTCCGGCGTGCGGGGTCAGCACGTGCAGCGGTGTGCAGCTGAGCTCCTCGGTGAGGAGCTCAGCCAGGATGCTCAGGGCGCCGGCGTCGACGACGGTGGGGACCCGGGTGGGGCTCTGCCGGCCGCCGTCGGAGGGGGCGAGGGTGGAGCGCAGGGTAGCCCGCACCTCATCGGCCCTGATGGTGTCGGCGGGGTCGATGCCCGGCCCCAGGACGAGCGCCTGAGCACGTCCGGCGGTGGGAACGACCTCGGGTCTGGCCGCCAGGACGAGGTCCTCCACGCGCCTGGGGGCAGCCAGGCGCACCATGCCGGCTACCGGCGCGCACCGCGCCGCTGGCGGTCAGGACCGCGGCGCCCGGATAGGGACTCGCTGCCGGCCCACAGGCCGACCACGCCACGGGTGTACTTGTGGTCGTCGGGGGCCCGGCTCGGGAACGGCTCGCGTCAGGTAGTCGCCCAGCGCGCCGTCGACGGGGCGGCGGGCGAGGGCCGGCTGGTGGGCACGGGCAGCCCAGGGGGACGACTTCGACGACGCCGCACAGGTGCCGGGCCGGGGAGGCACTGGCATCCCTGAGGGCAGGTGAAGGTGACGGTGAGGTCGGCAGCCAGGACCGGACCGTTCACCGTGCCGTCGTCGACACCGGTTCCGCTGGGCAGGGTCGACGGCGATGACACGCAGCGGACGGCGCCCCCGGTTCTCCGGCGGCGATGAGCGGGGCGATGAGGGCGGCGGCGTCGGGTCGCAGTGGTCCGGTGGCGCCGATGCCGGTGAGTCCGTCCAGAACGAGCCCGCCGTGGACGAGGAATGCCTCGACGGCGGCCATGGCCTCGGCGGAGTCCCGGTCGGTTCCGTCGGCGTTGCGGTAGCCGGCTCCGTGGATGGTGACGCCGTGGCTGCGGGCCTCCTCCAGGGCGACGGGATGCGGGTGCTCGGTGGCGAGCACGGCACTGACCGCGCAGCCGCTGTGTGAGAGCAGACCTCCCGCCAGGAGGGTGTCGGCTCCGTTGTGGCCGCCGCCGACCAGGAGGAGTACCGGCGCCCCTGAGATCCATCCGGGGCCCGCGTGCGCTCCTGTCCCATCGCCCGCTCCTCCCATCGGCGTCGCCGGGGACTGCGGTGAGACGGGGGTCGCGGCCGCCCCCACGGGGCTCGTCACGGACAACGGGTTGGGGAACGGCCTGGCGGGGCCGCCGCGGAGCCCGGAGCGCTGGGGCCTTGGCGCAGCTCGCGCAGCGTCGCCCGGGCCACCGCGTGGGCGGCGGCTCTCATGTACCGGTCGGTGCCCGCGGTGACAGGGGCCTCCGCGGCCGCTATCTCCCGGGCGGGCCAGGCACAGGTGGTGGGGTCGGTGACGTCGTCGGAACGCGGGAGGTCGTTGAGGTCACTCATCCACCCCATTGTCCTCCGCTCATCACTCCTCGCCCCTCCAACACGACTTTGAGACAGAAGGTTTCACGAAACGAGACTCACTGGGTGGCTGCCGGTCCGTTTCGGTCGTCTTCAGACACGTGGCATGAAGTTGTTGTTTCCAGAACCAGGCGGCGCGTTCACCCCTCACCGCACCCGCTCACCCGGCACAATGGCCGAGTGATCCGCGCTGTGGGACTGACCTGGTCGATATCCCCCGCCTCGAAGGCTACATGGACCGGGTGCCCGGCCTGCGCGAGCGACTCTTCACCCCTGCCGAGCTGGCCGCCTGCCAGGGGCGCGCTGCCTCCCTCGGAGCGCGCCTGGCCGCCAAGGAGGCGGTCCTCAAGGCCCTGGGGTCCGCCTACGCCGAGCTGGGGCTGAACGCGCCCCCGGGGTGGGAGTACAAGGAGATCGAGGTGACCTCCACACCCGGAACCCCGCCGCGCCTGCGCCTGACCGGGGCGACCGCGATGGCCGCGCGCCAGGCCGGCATCGGCCACTGGCACCTCTCCCTGGCTCACGACGGCGGCATGGCTCAGGCCTTCGTCGTCGCCCAGGCCGACCACGTCGACAACGATGACGACTCTGACCCCTGTCCTCCCAGCGCTCGGAGGCCCGCACGAAGCGGCAGATCAAGTCCCTGCGCCCCGCTCAGACAACGGTGCCGAGCCCGGGACGCGGGCTCGGCACCGTTGAGGGTCGAGTCGATGTGTCGCCGTCGGCTCTACTCGACGGTGACGGACTTGGCCAGGTTGCGCGGCTGGTCGATGTCCAGCCCCTTGGCCCCGGCCAGCGCCGCGGCGAAGATCTGCAGCGGCACCACGGTCAGCAGCGGCCACAGGATCGTGGGGGTGACGGGCACCCGGATGATGTGGTCGGCGAAGAGGCTTCGACGTCGGCATCCCCTCCTCCGCGATGACGATGGCAGCGCGCCGCAGGGCCCGGATCTCCTGGATGTTGGAGATGACCTTGTCGTGCAGGACGGGGCGGCGCGGAGTGGGCACGATGACGAAAACCGGCAGCCCCTCCTCGATGAGCGCGATCGGGCCGTGCTTGAGCTCACCGGCGGCGAAGCCCTCCGCGTGGACGTAGGCGAGCTCCTTGAGCTTGAGCGCGCCCTCCAGTGCCACAGGGAAGCCGACGTGGCGGCCCAGGAACAGGAAGGAGGACTTGTCCGCCAGCTCAGCGCCCAGGTCACGCACCCCGGCCTCCTGGTGGTCCAGGACGTGCTGGATGCGGTCCGGCATGGCGGCGAGGTTGTCCAGGTACTCGGCGACCTCGTCGGGCCACTTGTTGCCGCGCAGCTGGGCCAGGTAGAGGCCCAGCAGGCAGCGGCGGTGATCTGGGCGAGGAAGGCCTCGTGAGGCCACGGCCACCCCGGGGCCGGCGTGGGTGTAGAGGACGGCGTCGGCCCTCGCGGGCGATGGTCGAGCCGTAGGTGTTGACGATGGCGAGGACCTTGCTGCCCCTGCTCGCGGGCGTGGCGCACGGCCTGGATGGTGTCCATGGTCTCGCCGGACTGGGAGATGGCCACGGTGAGGGTCTTCTCGCTGACGACGGGTCGCGGTAGCGGAACTCGTGGGCGAGTTCGACCTCCACGGGGACGCGGCACCAGTGCTCGATGGCGTACTTGGCGACGTGCCCGGCGTAGGCGGCGGTGCCGCAGGCGATGACGACGATCTTGTCGACGCTGCGCAGAACGGCGGGGTCGATGCGCATCTCGTCGAGCTGGAGCTCACTGCGCTCGTCGACGCTGGCCGCGCAGAGTGTCGGCCACCGCGGCGGGCTGCTCGTGGATCTCCTTGGCCATGAAGGGTGTCGGCAGCCGCCGCCGACGCTTTGGCGGGCGTCCCATGAGACCTCCCGGGTCAGGTTCGGCGGCGTTGCCGTCACAATTGAACGTGGACGGCGTCGGCGGTCAGCAGGAGGACCTGGTCGTCGTCGACTCCGGCGGCCTTCTTGGTGAAGCGACGAAGGCGGCGACGTCTGCCCAGGAAGTTCTCGCCCTCACGGGCCGATGACCGGGGGCTGGGCGGCGGAGGCGGCGACGATCGCCGCGGGCCAGGTCGGTGACGACCCCGGCAGCGCGAAGGCCCCTCGAGGTAGGCGTGACGGCCTGCATCGAGGCAACCAGGAGGTCGGCGACCCAGGCCAGCGTCGGAGGCGGCGGCCGGGTCCTGGCGCAGGCAGGTAAGGTGATGTCAGGACGTGGGCGACGACCTCGGTGTCAGTGTCGGAGACGACTCGCGCTCGGCGACCTCGGCCTCCTCGCAGCGGACGGAAGTTCTCGATGATGCCGTTGTGGACACGGCGAGGTGACCAGCGCGGTGGGGTGAGCGTTGGCCGTCGTCGAGCCGCCGTGGGTGGCTTCCTTGGGTATTGCCCGTGCCGCGGTGGCGAGCCGGCGGGCGCGACAGATCGATCATGCCCGGCGCGACGTTGACAACGAGCGCAGGGCCCTGTCAGTGTGATCTCGGTGTAACGCCGGCGCGATCGATGAGACCTCAGCGAGTCCCACTGGGTCCTCTTCGGTCCTTCGAGATTGTCCGTCGGGCGCCTCTTTTGCGACACTGTGTCGGTGACCTCCAGCTGAGCGACGAGTGACGGGCATCCCGGGCGCCTCGCCCTACATCGGCTGGACCAGGACCGGTGTGAATTCACCCAGCGTCCTCGGCACCGCTGCCGCTGACCCGGGCCGACGTCGAAGCTGCAGAGGCTGGGCGACCGTCGACCTGTCGCCGAGGTCGACGCCGTCTACCGACGCTGACCGCTCTGCTGGAGGACTACATCGCCACCTCGCGCGAGCGGGCGCACCGCACCGGTGCCTTCCTGGGGGTGACGGAGCCGCCCACACCCTTCATCGTCGCGGTGGCCGGGTCCGGTCGCCGTCGGCAAGTCGACGACGGCGCGCCTCATCGCCCATCTGCTCACCCGTTTTTCCGGACACGCCCCAGGTGGACCTGGTGACCACCGATGGCTTCCTGCTGCCCAACCGGGTCCTTGAGGAGCGCGGACTCATGGCCCGCAAGGGCTTCCCCGAGTCCTACGACCGTCGCGCACTGCTGGAGTTCGTGGCCGCCGTGAAGTCCGGCAGCGAGCGCGTCCAGGCGCCCGTCTACTCGCACACGGTCTACGACATCGTCCCGGGCCGGCATGTGACGGTGGAGCGCCCCGACATCCTCGTGCTGGAGGGGCTCAACGTGCTCCAGCCCGCCCCGCGGGGGTCTCGACCAGGGGCCTCGGCGCTGGCGGTGAGCGACTTCATCGACTTCTCGATCTACGTCGACGCCGACCCCGACGACATCCGCCGCTGGTACCTGGACCGGTTCCTCACCCTCAAGCACACGGCCTTCACCCAGCCGGGCTCCTACTTCCGGCGCTTCGCCGAGATCCCCGACGACGTCGCCCTGGCCGGAGCGAACGAGATCTGGGAGAGCGTCAACCTGGTCAACCTGCGCGAGAACATCGCCCCCACCCGGGGGCGGGCCACCCTGGTCCTGACCAAGGACGCCGAGCACCGCATGAGCCGGGTCCCTGCTGCGCAAGTCCTGAGCGCCCCTCCTCCTCGTCCTCACGGGCAAGGCTCCCGTGGGACTGAGCTGTCCGGGATAGAAAGTCGACAGCCGGTTCGCCGGAAGGCGACGGGCCGGGTCGCCCGCAGCCGCTCGGCTGGCCTTGGGCGTGCACTGCACGAGGGCGGGCGCTACTGGAGGAGGGCGGGTGTACTCCAGGTAGGTGGGACTTTCGTGCAGTACGCACACCCCCCTGGCCAGTAGTTCCCCCCTCGTGAAGTAGCCGAACTGAACAGGTCCGACCGGAAGCGGCGCCGAGCGTGCGCCGCCTCGCTACTCATCGTTCGCGGTACGACCGGTCTGCCCGGTCGGGAGACGGGTAGGTGACGTCCGGCATATCCCCAGGGATATCGATGCACCCCACGCTCCCAGGACAAAGTGCCGACACTGTACGTACAGCCGCTGAGACGTGATCCCACAAGACACGTGCAGCCCAGGGGCCGTAGCGCTGCGTGACAGCAGCGAGATCTTCTTGCATCGCAGTCTCGTCAGCTTCGTCGTCAGAAGCAGCGAACACCATGCTGGCGGTAGCGCCGACGAACCATTCACCGGCACCGATGGCAAGATCACCGACGAGAGCGCGGATCGGAGCCGTCTCTTCCGGCGCCATCTGCACTTCAATCGGGCTGATGCGCCACTGAACGAAGTCCTTCTCTATGTCCTGTGGCTGACAGATGACACGGAAGGTCTGAAGTTGTAGGACGGTGGCTGATCGCAGCGAGAAGTGCTGATTGCTCGTCTCATCAGAACTCGGCGCGGACATCATGCCCCCACCAGCTTGCCCGTGGAAACTCGTCGCGCCGCTTCCGTAGAGGACGACTCCCACCTGTAGTCAGGCATACCAGCGTTGCGGGCAGCACGACGAACGTCATGCTCTCCGACAGCAATCACCTCGTGTCGGATAAGCGCACCCACCGCCTTGGCATAGCGGCGCACCGTGGACAGATGAGCATCCGAGTGGCCCGACTCGAACCGGGAGACGGATGCCTGACTAGTGCCCATGATGCGCGCAACGTCAGCCTGAGTCATCCCGCTGCGTTCGCGCACGGCGACGAGATCACGGACCAGCGTATGGTCGGCAGCGACCAGGCTGCGCGCATGCTTGTGACCAGGGGCGTCCGGGTCCTCACCGAGAAGCTCGTAGATGTCCATGTTCACTCACCACCTTGTGGGATATATCGGTAGCGATATACTAGCCTCTACTTCGATCCCGCGGTGAGCGCATCGTCGCATCTCACATCACTTCGCTCGCCGCGTCTGCACCCAGGACTCGAAACGCCTCTGAGCCGTGGCGATGTGCTCGTCCTGCTCCTCCAGTCCGATCATTCCGCCTCGCTTGTGGCGGAGGCTCAGCGAGAGCAGCAGACGGTCCTCGTCATCCGGTTCGCTGAAGTACAGCCGCAGATGGTGCTGCTCTCCGTCGAGGCTGACGGTCAGCTCCAGGCGGGCCTCGAGTACGTCATGCGCACTCTGAGCCTTGCAGACGACGCCCTTGGCGTAACTGTTGTCGTAGTTGAGACGACCGGCTTCTGCATCCCGGAGCAGCTGCTGGACCTCGGCCAGGAGCATCTGCCACTCGTCTTCACTGATGTTGCGTGCCCGTAGCTCACTCATTTCCTTGGTCAGGTAGGGGCGCCCGCGGTTGTCGACAGCGTTCTTCCAGTACCCGCCGCAACGACACGAACGAGCCCCGTAGCCGAAGACCTTGTGATGGAGAAGGGCGGTCATCATGACCACACTCGCGACGAGAACGTTGTCATAGGGACTCCTCGGGGTGCTGTGGAGTAACTCATGAGGATAGTAGCCCTGCCTCCCGACTCGACAGCATCATCGAACCGAGCGCGGATGCGGCCCGTCTTAAGCCGTGAAACCGGGGAGCGTCGCGGTGAAGCCGCGGTGAAACCACCGGGGGTGAGCCTTACCGGCATGACAATACGAACAGCAAACTGAATCGCTCTCACCGGGCGAGGCACCGGCCATCCGTACCGATGACCTGACGCGGACCTTCGGCTCCTTCACCGCCGTTGACGACCTGGATCTGGAGCTCCCCACCGGCATCGTCTACGGACTGCTCGGCCCCAACGGTGCCGGCAAGTCGACGGCGCTGCGCATGATCACCACCCTGCTGGCTCCCCACCCGCGGGCCGGGCGATGGTCCTGGGGCACGACGTCGTCCGCGAGCGCCACGCGGTGCGCAGCCTCATCAGGGGTGACGGGACAGTACGCCAGCGTCGATGAGACGCTCACCGGCTCGGAGAACCTGCGCCTCTTCGGGCGTCTTCTGCTGGCCTTGGCGTCGGGCGCGGGAGCGGGCGGGCCGAGCTGCTGGCCGCCTTCAGCCTCACCGAGGCAGGCGGCAAGCAGGGTCAGCGGTTACTCCGGTGGGATGCGGCGGCGACTGGACCTGGCGGTCTCGCTCATCTCCCGTCCCCCGCTCATCTTTCCTCGACGAGCCCACCACTGGTCTGGACCCGCGTACGCGTGAGCAGATGTGGGACGTCATCCGTTCCCTGGTGGAGGGCGGCTCGACGATCCCTGCTGACCACTCAGTACCTGGAGGAGGCCGACCGTCTGGCTCACCGGGTCGGCATCATCGATGCCGGACGGCTCATCGCCGAGGGCACCCCGATGAGCTCAAGGACCGGGTGGGCAGCAGCTCTCTGGTGCTGACGCCGGCGACCCCCGAGGACCAGGGGGCCACCGCGGCGATCATCGAGCGGGTGACCGGTCACGCCCCGGCGACCGTCGACCAGGGCACCCACCTGCAGGCGCCGCTGAGCGAGGCCTCGGTGGCCACCGGGTGCTCGTGGCCCCTACGCGACGCCGGCCTGTCGCCCAGAACCGTCTCGGTGGACCGCCCCAGCATGGACTCGGTCTTCATGGCCCCTGACCGGGCAACCCACGAAGCACGATGACGCGGCCTCACCCGATGCCGCCGCGCCGTCGGCGCCATCACCCGCTCTCGTCCTCCCGTCCCGCAGACTCTCAGGAGCAGTCATGACCGTCCCCACCACCGCGACCGCACCGACCATGCTACCCTCTCCCCCGGCGTCTGGCGTTTCAGCGAGGCCCGGCTCGTCCCGGACACCCTGACCATGGCCTGGCGCTCACTCATCACCATGATGCGCAACCCCGGGAGTTCTACGACATCCTCATCCAGCCGGTCATGTTCACTGTCCTGTTCGGCGAGCTCTTCGGCGGCGCCATCGCCGGCGACGTCAAGGCCTACCTGCCCACGATCGTCCCGGGGCTCGTCATCATGAATGCCTTGACCACGAGCCAGAGCGTGGGCGTGGACCTGCGCGAGGACATGGACAAGGGCGTCTTCGACCGCTTCCGCACCATGCCGATGTCCCGTATCGCGCCGGTCCTGGGGCCCATGGTCTCCGACGTGCTGCGCTACCTGCTGGACGGGACAACGGGCTCGGCCGGGGACGTGCGTGCCGCGCTCATCGGCTTGCTCCTGGTCCTGGCCGTTATGGCCCCTCTGACGGTCGTGCGCTACCAGCAGCGCAACGCCTGAGCCGTACGTCAGGGACTCAGCCGACCTCGCCTGCCGGACGGCCCGGCGAGGTCGGCTACATAACTACTGAGCTCGCCGCGGTCAGGGCCGGATCCTCCCTCTGCCTGAGCCAGCGCCCGCGCGTCAGAACCGCTCAGTACGGCTGCGCAGGTAGTCGATGGGAGAGCAGACAGCAGGTCTGGTTGGTGCCCCACGGCCGGGGCGGTGGCGACCAACTCGGCACCCACTGCCCACCGGTCAGGGTCCGCGTCCTCGGCAGCCACGACGACAGGCCGATGGCCGCGACGAAGGCCATGATCGTGGGAATGTCACGCTGCCGTGGGGCAGGGTCCGACAGGATGTCACGCAGCAGCGAGGTGGCTCGGACCCGGACGGCATCGGCGTCGAGCTCGACGGCGTCATCCGGACTGAGCTCGACGTCGGTGATCAGGCACATGCTCAGTATGTAGAGCTCCCACTGGGAGCCGGATCCCAGGATGGAGCGCCAGTTCCCGGCGTAGCGCAGGCTCACGCGCTGAATGAGGGCAGCGGTACGCGCATTCCCGCGGGCGAGCTCCAGCTCGCCGCGCACGGAGCAGGCGATGAAGCGCATGATTTCCGGCAGGTCGGTGGGCTCCAGGCTCTCCAGCAGCCTGTCCGCCGTCTCGGGACGCGGATCGAGGTAGACCGCGCAGTAGGCGCCCTCCAGGTGCAGCGTCGTGCGGAAGAACTCCCCCCAGCTGGGCAGGACCCGGTCCAGGAGCACCTGGGCGCGCGAGCAGGCATCGACGACCTGGCTGTAGCGTCCCAGGGACATGAGGACCTGCAGCCGGTGGAGGTGGAGCTCGAGCAGGTGAATCGCGGCCAGGTCAGTACCGTGGAGCCTCCCCAGGAGGGCCTCGATGGTTCTCCAACGAGGCCGGGATCACCGTCGTCCTCCTGCTGGGCGGCCAGACAGCGGGTCGCCGCCCAGGCGACCCAGGGGTCGGGGTCGCCTATCAGCTCGGGCCACTGCTCGTCGCCCGCACGCAGGAAGCGCCTCACCCGGGAGAACGCCCCTCGCCATCGAAGGAGTCCGGCGGGCGAGGCGGACCTGTGTGGGCACGTGACTCAGGGGCCCGAGCAGGGTGACGCACAGGGCCAGGACGCTCAGGTCCCGCCTCATTGCCGCGCAGGTCCTGGGCCGGTTGCACGGCGGGACCGATGAGGCGCGCACCGTAGTCGGCGATGCGCTCATAGCTCCAGGTGACGCTCCACAGGCGCATGAGCGCCGCGCCGATGATGCAGATCGCGTCGCGCAGCTCTACAGGCAGGTGATTCGAGCCGTGGGCGTCGGCCTGCGCCAGGAGCCGGTCGAGCTGCTGCAGGATGACGGCTTCATCGTGGGAGACCTGCTGGAAGAGGCGGTCGTAGTGGCGCGCCTCAGGGTGACGGACGTCGCCGAAGTCGCCGGCATCGATGGGGAAGCGGATCTGGGAGCACAGGTCCACCACCCACCGGTGCAGGGCCGCGCGGACCTCGGCCTCGTCGCCGGAGGCGGACAGCTGCTCCAGGGCGAAGTCGCGGACGGTGACGAGCATGTGGAAACGGGGCAGGCCGTGGTCGTGCACCACGAGCAGGGAGTGGGAGACCATGGCGTCGAGGGGCTCGAGGCGGTGGACGTGCTCCGCGGCCAGGTCGACGAGGGCGGCACGAGGTCGCCAGCACGCGCAGGTCGGGGCAGGCGACCAGGAGCGGCCCGATGAGGTCGGCCGCCTCGCCGGCCAGGTGCTCGCAGTTGTCCAGCACCAGGACGGTTCCGGGCTGGGAGAGGGCGGCGGCCAGATCGCGGTGCGGGTCACCGTTGACGACTGCGGAGCCTCCGATTGCGTCGAGCACTACCCTGGCCAGATCGGCTCCGGGTGACACCTCGGCGAGGGCGACGACGTAGACGGCGGGGCGGCGGCTGCAGGGCCGCCACCACCTGGGCCAGAGGTGGCTTGCCGACCCCACCGGGGCCGGTGAGCGTCACCAGACAGTGGGTGCTCAGGGCCTTGAGAACACCGGTCACGTCCGCCTCGCGCCCCAGGAAGTGCTCGGGCTCGGGCTCAGGCCGTGGCGCACGGGGCTCTCGGCGGCCAGGACGGCTTCGTGGACGACGCGCATGGCCGGGCCGGGCACGGCTCCCAGGCTCGCTGCAGCCGACGGCAGTACTGCTCGTAGATCTCCAGGGCCGCAGCGGGTGAACGCGCCCAGGACTCGGCGCGCATGAGGGCGGCCAGGACGGTCTCGTCGCTGCCGTCGCGCTGAGCGGCCTCGCGCAGCAGGTCCGCGGCCTGTTCGTGCTCCCCGGCGGCCTCCAGGGCGAGTCCCCCGGTCGCGGCGGGCTCCTCGGTGAGCCGGGCGCCCGCTCGCAGGCGTGCCACGGGGTGGCTCCTGCTCCGACGGCGTTGTCCGCATCAGCGCATGCGGGCACCCGCGGCAGGGAGTCGCTGAGGTCGAGGACCTGCTCCCACTGGCCGGCGGCGGCGCAGGCTCGGGCCCGATCCGCCCGATCCGACAGGTCCCGGACATCGGCCTCCGCCTCCGCCAGCGCCAGCCGGTACGCCGTCGCCGCTGCGCTCGACGACTCCCTGCCCCACGACCGCCCGTAGCCCGGGAGACGACGACGTGACGCGCCGCAGCGGGCCGGGGCGTCGCCGGGCCACAGGGCCTCAATGAGGGCGCCGTCGCTCACCCTGGCGTCCTGGCTGCCGGCGAGCACGGCGAGCAGGTCAAGGCTCCTCCCGCTCAGGGCCCTGCCGCGCCAGGTCGGCGGATCCCGTCAGAAGAGCCAAGCGGTACGAGGAGGTCACGAGGCTATTCTCACCCCATCACCGTGGGGCGCTGCTCCACAGGCCGGGGCCGGTCGCGACGCCGGCCACCTGACTGGTAGCGGCATCGCGACCGGCCCCGGAGGAACTCGCCGTCAGCTCACAGGCTGAGGTTGTTCTTGACGGTGTCGGCCCAGGGAACAGGGCGACGCGGTCGGCCTCCTCCTGGGTGGCGGCCTCGACCATGACGCGCACGAGGCGGCTCCGGTGCCCGAGGGCGCAGCAGGACCCAGCCGGTCCGCCCAGGTCCTTCTCGCGGAGGCCACGGCGTCCTGCACGGACTTGTTGGTGCTGGCGGCGCCTTGTCGACGTTCTTGACGTTGATGAGGGTCTGGGGCAGGCAGGGTGACGACGCTGGCGAGCTCGGCCAGCGTCTTGCCGGTGCGCTTGACGCGCGCAGCCACGTGCAGAGAGGTGAGCACGCCGTCGCCGGTGGTGGCGTGGACGGTGTCGATGACGTGGCCCGACTGCTCGCCGACCAGGGTGTAACCGCCCTGGGCATCCGCTCGAGCACGCTAGCGGTCGCCCACGCCGGTCTGGACGGTGCGGATGCCGTGCTCGCGCATGGCCGGGATGAGGCCGAGGTTGCTCATGACGGTGACGACGAGGCGTGTCGGAGCCAGGGTCCCGTCGGCCTTCATGCCGATGGCGAGCATGCCCATGATCTGGTCGCCGTCGACCAGGCTTTGCCGTCGGCGTCCACGGCCAGGCAGCGGTCGGCGTCGCCGTCGTAAAGCCACACCCGCATGTCCGCTCCGACCGCCTTGACGTAGTTCTGCAGCTGCTCGGGGTGGGGTGGAGCCGCAGTTGTCGTTGATGTTGAGGCCGTCCGGGGAGGCGTTGATGACGATGACCTCGGCGCCGGCGGCCCGCAGCGCGGCGGGGCCGACGACGAGGCGGCACCGTTGAGGCGTCGACGACGATGCGAGCCGGACAGGTCGGTGGCGACGGAGTCAACGGGTGGTTGATGTAGTTCTGGTCGGCGACGGTCTCACCCTTGATGACGCGGCCGACATCGGCGCCGGTGGGGCGGTCGTTGACCTTGCCCAGGAGGGAGTCGATCTCGTCCTCGACGGCGTCGGCGAGCTTGTAGCCGCCGCGGGCGATGAACTTGATGCCGTTGTCCGGGAAGGGGTTGTGGGAGGCGGAGATCATGACGCCCAGCTCGATGTCCTGGGTGGCCGTCAGGTGGGCGATCGCCGGGGTGGGCAGGACGCCCACACGGGTGACGTCGACGCCGGAGGAGGCCAGGCCCGCACTGATGGCGTGGTCGAGGAACTCTCCGGAGGCGCGGGTGTCGCGCCCCACGATGGCGCGGGGACGGCCGCTGCGTGGTCTCCGGGCGGCAGGGGTGTCCTTGGTCAGGACGCGGGCCGCGGCCTCACCGAGCTGCACGGCCAGGGTGGGCGTGAGCAGGTCGTTGGCCAGGCCGCGTACGCCATCGGTTCCGAAGAGACGAGCCATGGAAATCCTCCTGAAAGGGTGATGAAACAGCACCATCCCTGCCACGGGGCGCCGGGCATCGGGGCCCAACCTTCGACCAACACAAAAGGTCTGATGTCCTGCGGTGGCCCCGGCACTGCGGATTCCACCCGAGATCGCGCCCATCACCGCGGTATATCGGCTGCATGTTGGCTGCGCACCGGCCCCGACGGTGCAGCCTGAGTGAGTCACCACCGCCCCTGACACATGACGATGGCGGCCGCCCCGGGAGGGGACGGCCGCCATCGCAGGCAAGCGGAAGGAGGTCCCGGCCCGTTCGGCCGGGACCCCGTCCAATCAGCGCTTGGAGTACTGGGGGGCGCGGCGGGCCTTGTGCAGACCGGCCTTCTTGCGCTCCACGATGCGGGAGTCGCGAGTGAGGAAACCGGCCTTCTTCAGGGTGGCGCGGTTGGCCTCACGGGTCGATCTCGTTGAGCGCGCGGGCGATGCCCAGGCGCAGGGCGCCGGCCTCGCCGGAGACGCCACCGCCGTTGATGCGGGCGACGACGTCGAAGCGGCCCTCGAGGTCAGGATGGTGAAGGGGCGCGCACGAGCTGCTGGTGCAGACTTGTTGGGGAAAGTAGTCCTCCAGGAGCAGCCGTTCAGCGTCCACTGGCCGGTGCCGGGAACGAGGCGCACGCGGGCGACGGCCTCCTTGCGGCGAGCCCAGGCCGGAGCCGGGGGCGGTGATGGACTGGCCGCGACCCGGAGCAGACTCCTCGGTCTCGGTGGTGTAGCTGGAGGGGGCGTTCTCCTCGTCCAGCGCGTCAATGTCGACAGTGGTCTCAGCCACGATATGTCCTTTGCTTGTCGCGGGGTGCCGAGCGCTGGAGCGCTTACTGGGCGACCTGGGTGATCTCGAACGTCTTCGGGCTCTGGGAGGCGTGCGGGTGCTCGGCACCCGCGTAGACCTTGAACTTCTGAGCTGGGCGCGACCGAGCTTGGTGTGGGGAACCATGCCCCTTGAGCGGCCTTCTCGACGGCGCGCTCAGGGCGGGTGGCCAGCAGCTCGCGGTAGGAGACGGCGGTCAGGCCCCCCGGGTGGCCGGAGTGCCGGTAGGCGAACTTCTTGTCAGCCTTGCCGTTGGTGAGGGCCACCTTGTCGGCGTTGATGATGACGACGTAGTCGCCGCAGTCCTCATTGGGAGCGAACTGGGAGCTTGTGCTTCCCACGGAGCAGGGTGGCGGCCTGGGCCGCGAGTCGCCCCAGGATGACGTCGGTGGCGTCAATGACGTACCAGTTCTTCTCGACGTCGCCGGGCTTTCGGTGTATGCGTGCGCACGGGCGTTGCCTTCGTTTCTCTTGGCGAGTGGGCACGCCGAAGCGCGGTGAAGCGTTCGCGGTTCGGCGAGACCACCATGGTCAGGTGAGTGGTCGGAGCACAGGCGATCCGGGGCGAGTGGGACGGCACCGCGGACACGCACACACGTGCTGCACGACGATTGCCAACAGTACCGGGCGTCCCACGGAGGGGTCAAAAGGTGCGGCTTTCCAGTTCCGTGAATCGCACCACGCGGCTCGATGGGTTCTTGGCCGCGGATCAGCAGCTCAGACGCCGGGTGGTGCGGGCGCGCTCGACCTGGGCGGCGAGCTCGTCGTCGGCCGGGTAGGTGACCTCCTCCAGGGTCAGCCCGTGCGGCGGGGCGACGGGGGCGGCGCTCTCGCGCGTGCGGGCGGCCAGGAGCTCGCCGGGCCAGGTGACCGGCTTGCGCCCCTGCCCGACGGCGAGGCCGGCCCCCGACCAGGGAGCGGACCATGGAGTGGCAGAAGGCGTCGGCGACGACGGTCAGGACGACGAGCCCGGCATCCGGCCCGGCCTCGGACCGTCGCCACTCCAGTGCGCGCAGGGTGCGGATCGTCGTAGCGCCTTCGCGGGGCTTGCAGTAGGACAGGAAGTCGTGCTCACCGAGCAGAGCGCGGGCGGAAGCGGCCATGGCCTCGACGTCGAGCGCATCGGGCAGCCACAGGACGGTGGCGCGCCGGGCCGGGTCACGCGGGGCGCAGGCGTCGGCGATCCGGTAGGTGTAGCGGCGGCTCAGGGCGCCGAAGCGGGCGTCGAAGACCTCCGGCACGGTGCGCGCCCGGTGACGACGACGTCGCCGGCCCCGCGCGGCGTGCGCGCCAGGCTCTCCTGGGCCTCGCGGGCCAGGGACGCCCCGCCACCCGGGTGAGCAGGGCGGCCTCGGGGCGGCGCTCGGAGCGTCCGGGCAGTGCGGCCCAGGCCTCGGGACTCACGTCGAGGTGGGCCACCTGGGCGGCGGCGTGGACGCCGGCGTCGGTGCGTCCGGCCACGGTGAGGCGGACGGGCTCGCGCACAACGGTGGCCAGGGCGGAGGTGAGGACCCCCTCGACGGTGCGCAGCCCGGGCTGGGCGGCCCACCCGGAGAAGAAGGTGCCGTCATAGGCCAGGTCGAGGCGGATACGTGGCATGCCACCATTGAACCGCACCGGCCTCACGCTTCCACTAGGCTCGCGGCCGTGAGCACAACGACTCTGTCCGTGGACTGCGGAGGCGGCGGCATCAAGGCCTCGGTGCTGGATGCCGAGGGCAACATCATCTCCCGCGCCGTGCGCACCCCGACCCCCTACCCGCTGCCGCCGACGAAGCTGGTGGAGACCATCGCCTCACTGGCCTCCCAGCTGCCGGGCGCGGACCGGGTGACGGTGGGGATGCCGGGCATGATCCGCCACGGGGTCGTCATCGCCACGCCCTCACTACATCACCAGCGACGGCCCGCGCTCCAAGGTGCTGCCCGAACTGGTGGAGGCCTGGGCCCGCTTCGACATGGGCGCCGGCGTCTCGAAGGCCCTGGGGATCCCTCCTGGTCCTCAACGACGCCGAGGTCGCCGGGGCCGGCGTCGTCACGGGTCACGGGCTGGAGATGATCGTGACCCTGGGCACGGGCCTGGGCAACGCCGTCTTCGACAACGGCCTCCTGGCTCCGCACGTTGAGGTCTCCCAGGGGCCGGTGCGCTGGGGGACTGACCTATGACGACTACATCGGCGAGCACGAGCGTCTGCGCCTGGGCGACGCCCACTGGTCGCGCCGGGTGCGCCGTGTCGTCGACGCCCTGCGCCCCATGTACCTGTGGGACCGCCTCTACCTGGGTGGCGGCAACTCGCGGCGGATCACGGCGGCCCAGCTGGCCAGGATCGGCGACGACGTCGTCGTGGTCCCCAACGAGGCCGGTATGACCGGGGGCGCACGCTGCTGGGACATGACCCGTCCCTAGCTCCATTACTCCGTCCACCGCCGGAGCCCTCCCCGGAGCCGGGCTCAGTCGAGCCGGCCCCCCGTGAGGCACTCGACGCCGTCGACGCCGTCAAGCCCGGAGAGGGCCTCAACGAGGTTGGCGGCGGGCCGCTGACCGTGGAAGCGCATGACGGCGTTCATGGTGCGCCCGTGCTCGCCGCGAGTCACCTCGGTCTCCTCCAGGGTGGCGGTGAAGCCCGACGCGGTGGCGACCTGGAGGATCTCGGGCATGATGGCGCTGCCGATCTCGTAGTCGATGCGCACGGTCACCTCGCCGCGGCGGCGCTGCAGGCGCGAGGTGAGGGGGCCCAGCAGGAGGACGACGATGTAGTCGAGTGCGACCGCTGTGGCTGCCAGGGGGATCATGCCAGCCCCGCAGGCCATGCCGATGGCGGCGCTGAGCCAGACGGTCGCGGCGGTGGTCAGGCCCCGGACGGTGTCGTTGTTGACGAAGATGACCCCGGCGCCCAGGAAGCCGATGCCGGAGACGATCTGCGCGGCCACACGGCTGGGGTCCACCGCAACGTCCGCGCCGGTGATCGGGGCGAAGCCGTAGGCGGACACGAGGGTGAACAGGCACGAGCCCAGTCCCACCAGGACGTGTGTCTTGACACCGGCGTCCTTGTGGCGCAGGTGGCGCTCGGCGCCCAGCGTCAGGCACAGGAGGAAGGTGGCGAGCATCGCGACGACCTGAACCCCACGTGATTCAGGGCTGAACAGCGTGTCCACACCGACTCCCCTCCCTGCGATCACCGTGCCTGCCCCTACCGGCACCGTGCCGGCACCCCGCCGGCACTGCGCCGATTCTAAAGGAGCGCCTGGCGGGCCGCGTCCCCGGTGACATCTCCCCATCGCGACGGCGCACACGCACCGTTTAGCGTGAGCCCACCACTGTTCCCCCCAGTTCCTGAGGCTTGTCCGACGTGTTGTCCTCCCCCTGCGCCACCCCTGAGGGGGGCGCTCGCGCCGGTCGGCTGCTGGAGCTCAGTGAGCGCCTGGCCGAGTCGGGCCGTCGTGGGGAGGCGCTGGATGCCGCACGGGAGGCATGCCAGGTTCTCCGGGGCCTGGCCCGGCTCACCCCGAACACCTACCTGGCCGACCTCGCTGAGGGGCTGTCCGTCATGGCGGCCCGCCTGCGCGAGGCGCGCCGCATGCGTGAGGGGGTCGCGATCTCGCGAGAAACGGTCCGGATCCGACGGCGTCTGACCCGGCACGACTACGACGCCCACATGCCTGGGCTGGCACTGGCTTTGTGCCGCCTCGCCGTCGTCCTGAGCGCCTCCGGCGATCTGCGTGACGCCCTGGCCAGCGCGCAGGAGTCCGTTGACCTCTACCGGAGCCTGAGCCGGCATGATCCCTTCGGCGACGAGACCGGTTTGGCGGAGGCTCTGGTCACACTCGCTTGCTGTCTGAGTGAGTCCGGCCTGCCGAGCGGTGCCTTCCTCACCGCCCAGCAGGCCCTCACTGTCCGACGGCGTCTGGTTCGGGCCGATCCGGATGCGCAGATGCGCCGGCTCGCGGCGGACCTGGCGCGTCTGGCTCCCAGGCTGTGCACGGTTGGCTACGTCGATGAGGCCCTCGAGCATGCCCAGGAGGCCGTGGGTCTCTACCGCCGCCTCGATGAGGAGGAGATCGGTTCCTGCACCCGCGATCTTGCCGGCGCCCTGGAGGCGCTGGCCGTCTGTTGGGCCGCCGTCGGGCGCCGAGACGAGGCCCTGGATGCGGCTGAGGAGGCCGTCGCGCTCTACCGGGGACTGGCACGCCGCACACCGGCGCTCCACTCGCCCTGTGTCGCTCACGCTCTGGGGACTCTGGCACGCCGCCTGAGCGACGCGGGTCGGCACCGTGAGGCACTCGCTGCGACTGAGGAGGCGGTCGACCTCACTCGCGCTCTGGCCCACAGCGCCCCCAACACTCACCTACCCGATCTGGCCGACGCCCTCACAGTCCAGGCCGCCTGCCTGCGTGACGCCGACGGACTGGACCGCGCTCTGACTGCGGCTCGGGAGGTGGTCGGCATCCGACGAGCCCTGGCGCACAGCAGCCCCAGCACTGACACCCCGGCTCTGGCCGAGTCCCTGTACGTCCTCGCCGTCGAACCTGTACACGGCCGGGCAGCTGAGGGAGTCCTTCAGCAGTGGCCTGGGAGGCCATCGACATCTACCGGCGGCTGGTCCGCGCCAACCCGGCTCCTCATACCGCACATCTGGCGCGGGCACTCAATATCCTCACCTTGAACCTCAGCCGGGCTGGGCATGTGCATGAGGCCCTGGCCTCGGTGCAGGAGGCGGTCACGTTCTACCGGAGCCTGACGCAGATCGATCCGGCCGCCTACAGGCCGGACCTGGCGGCCTGCCTGCACAACCTGGCCACGTGCCTGGCGGATGTCGGGGACCGCTCCGCCGCCCTGGCCACGCTCCGGGAGACGGCAACCATCCGCAGGGAGCTGGCCGAGCGTGACCCGGCGACTCACGCCCCGGCGCTGGCCCCATGCCTGCACCGGCTCGCCAAGCGGCTGGCCGAGGCCGGTCACCGGGGTGAGGCCCTGGAGACTGCACGGGAGGCGGTCGCCGCCTACCGGGGTATGGCCCGCACACGCCCGGAGGACTTCGGCCAGGGGCTCGCCGGCGCGCTTGGAACCTATGCCTCAGTCCTCGAGTGGGCGGACAGGGAGGCCGACGCCGCCCGCATCCGCCAGGAGAGCGAGGCCATGACGGAGCAGATGGCGGTGGAGGCCCTCGCCGTGAGCACTTCTGAGGGCGCTGCCGTGCCGGCTGCCGGCGCTGCACGAGGGCGGGTGCTACTGGGAGGGTTCGGGTGTATTCCACGAGGTGCAGGGGTTCGTGCAGTACGCACAACCTGACCAGTACAACCCGAGGTTCGTGGAGTAGGAGGCTGGCCCCTGGCCGGCACTCCCCTGATACAGGACCCGATCGGCGACGACGCCGTCAGTCGCCATCTCCCGCACACACGGGGAGGGCCGGCCACCACTGGGTGACCGGCCCTCCCGGAGTTCTTGCTCAGAGCGTCAAGCCCCGGCTCTCACTTCTCGACCTTCTGGGCGGCAGCGCCGCCGGCGGGGGCGAAGCCCGCGGCCTCGGCGTCCTGGGCACTGGCGAACCAGACCTCGGCAACCGTGGCGTCGTACCAGCGCGAGCCGGGAACGTGGTACTTCATGGAGTCCTCGTTGCCCTTGACCAGGTGGTCGTCGTCGGGAGCGTCGGTGGCGCCCTCCTCAAGGCGAACCGCGCCGGCGTACTCGGCCTTGTCAGCCTTCTCAGCCTTGTCGGCCTTCTCCTCAGCCTTCTCGGTCGCGGCCTTCTTCTCGGCCTTGTCCTCGTCGGCGACGGCCTTCTGGGCGGCCTTCTTGGCGGTGGCGACCGCGTCGTCCACGATCTCCTTGCGGGCAACCGGCTCCAGCACCAGGGAGATGACCGCCATGGGGGCGTTGTCGCCCCTTGCGGGGTCGTCTTGATAATGCGGGTGTAACCGCCCTCGCGGCCCCTCGAGCTTGGGGGCGAGGCTCCTCGAAGAGGCGGTAGACGGCGTACTTGTCCGTCACCTTCTTCAGCACGGTGCGGCGGGCGTGCAGGTCGCCGCGCTTGCCCTTGGTGATGAGCTTCTCGACGTAGGGACGCAGGCGACGGGCGCGAGCCTCCGTGGTCTTGATCGACTCGTGGACGATGAGCTGCGTGGCCAGGTTGGCGAGCAGGTGACGCTCGTGCTGGGCGCTGCCGCCCAGACGGAGGACCCTGGTAGGGGCGAGGGCATGGTTGTCTCCTAGGGTGAATAACGAGCCGGCTCAGGCCTGGGTCTCGTCGCTGAAACGTGGGGTTGGCGTAGTCGTCGTCCGAGACGTAGTCGACCGGGGAGCCCTTGAGGGAGAGCCCCAGCTCGGCCAGCTTGTCCTTGATCTCGGAGATGGACTTGGCGCCGAAGTTACGGATGTCGAGCAGGTCGGCCTCGCTGCGCGAGACGAGGCTCACCGACGGTGTGGATGCCCCTCGCGCTTGAGGGCGTTGGAGGAGCGAGGCCTGCAGGTCGAGCTCGTCGATCATGAGGGCCAGGTCCTGCTGGAAGGCCTCGTCAATCGGAGAGGGGCCGACCTCGATGCCCTCGGCCTCGACGTTGAGCTCACGGGCCAGGCCGAAGAGCTCCACGAGCGTCTTGCCGGCAGAGGCCAGGGCGTCACGCGGGGTGATGGAGGACTTGGTCTCGACGTCGACGATGAGACGGTCGAAGTCGGTGCGCTGCTCCACACGGGTGGCCTCGACGGAGTAGGGAGACCTTCTTGACCGGCGAGTAGATCGAGTCCACCGGGATGCGGGAGATCTCCGCGTTGGGGTCCTTGTTCTGGTTGGCGGAGACGTAGCCGCGGCCACGCTCGACCGTGAGCTCGATCTCCAGCTTGCCCTTCTCGTTGAGAGTGGCGATGACCAGCTCGGGGTTGTGGATCTCGACGCCGGCCGGCGGGGTGATGTCACCGGCGGTGACCTCGCTCGGACCGGACTTGCGCAGGTACATGACGACCGGCTCGTCGTTCTCCGAGGACAGGACGATCTCCTTGATGTTGAGGATGATCTGGGCGACATCCTCCTTGACCCCGGGGATCGTGCGGAACTCGTGGGGCACCCCGTCGATGCGGACGCTGGTCACGGCCGCCCCCGGGATGGAGGACAGCAGCGTGCGGCGCAGGAGTTGCCGAGCGTGTAGCCGAAGCCGGGCTCGAGGGGCTCGAGCACGAAGCGCGAGCGGCGGTCCTCGACCACGACCTCCTCGGTGAGCGTGGGTCGCTGTGCAATGAGCACGTGGTTTCCTTTCGTCGCGGCGCCCGCTATATGACGCCGTTCCTCATGGGTGGAGCCGCCGGCCCGACCGGGCCGGCCCTACTCCGCGTCCCACCGTGGGGGCGGAACGTGGTGAGACGACGACGCAGCACCGGCTGCGCCGTCGTCCCGTGAAGCTCAGACGCGGCGGCGCTTGGGCGGGCGGCAGCCGTTGAAGGCCTGGGGGTGACGTCGGTGATCGAGCCGACCTCGAGGCCTGCGGCCTGGAGGGAGCGGATCGCGGTCTCGCGGCCGGAGCCGGGACCCTTGACGAAGACGTCAACCTTCTTCATGCCGTGCTCCTGGGCGCGCCGGGCGGCGGCCTCGGCGGCGAGCTGGGCGGCGTAAGGGGTCGACTTGCGCGAGCCCTTGAAGCCGACCTGGCCGGAGGAGCACCAGGCGATGACGGCGCCCTGCGGGTCCGTCAGCGAGACGATGGTGTTGTTGAAGGTGGACTTGATGTAGGCGTGACCGTGGGTGACGTTCTTGCGGTCCTTGCGGCGCGTCTTGCGCGCGGCGGCGCGGGTCTTGGGAGGCATTCTTCCTTCTTCGTGATGAGGTCGTCACTGCGCTCTCCGCTGGGCGGGGCGCGAGCTGCTGCTTACTTGGCCTTCTTCTTACCGGCCACGGTGCGCTTGGGACCCTTACGGGTACGCGCGTTGGTCTTGGTGCGCTGACCGTGCACCGGCAGGTGACGGCGGTGGCGCAGGCCCTGGTAGCAGCCGATCTCGATCTTGCGGCGGATGTCCGCCTGGACCTCACGACGCAGGTCACCCTCAACCCTGGTAGTTGCCGTCGATGTGGGTGCGGAGCTTGACCAGCTCCTCCTCGGTGAGGTCCTTGACGCGGGTGTCGGGGTTGACACCCGTCGCCTTCAGGGTCTCGTCCGCGCGGGTGCGTCCGATCCCGAAGATGTAGGTGAGTGCGATCTCGACTCGCTTCTCGCGAGGCAGGTCGACACCGGAAAATGCGTGCCACGGTGTGGTTCTCCTGTGTGCTCCCGGAGGTCGTCACCCATCTCCCCACCTCGCCTGGTGGCCCCGGCCTCGAGAACTGGGGTTGCGGACCCGCGGTGCGGGTGCGCTGGGATGGGTGCTGGAAAGGGCCGTCCAGGTCTCTGGGCGGCCCGGCGCCGGGGACTCAGCCCTGACGCTGCTTGTGCCGCGGGTTCTCGCAGATGACCATGACGCGGCCGTGGCGACGAATCACCTTGCAGCTGTCACAGATCTTCTTGACGCTCGGCTTGACCTTCATGATGTTCCTCCGCCGGCTCTGGGAGCCGACATGTCACTTGTACCGGTAGACGATTCGGCCGCGGGAGAGGTCGTAGGGGCTCAGCTCCACGACCACCCGGTCCTCGGGGAGGATGCGGATGTAGTGCTGCCGCATCTTTCCGGAGATGTGCGCGAGCACGACGTGCCCGTTGCTCAGCTCCACCCGGAACATCGCGTTCGGAAGGGCCTCGACGACCGATCCCTCGACCTCGATGACTCCGTCCTTCTTAGCCATGTTCCTCCATCGGTGCTTTCTCGCTCGAGTTCACCCCGACGACGACGTCGCCGGGCAGCCGCGGTCGCCGTCGCAGAGGCCCTACCACAGGCAATCCCCTGCGACCAGGGTCTTGAATGCGACATGAGGGCATGCGTCATCGACGGACGCGCGTCCAGCGGATAACTTTACGGCAGACGGCCCGGGCTCCACCATGCCAGATGGCGCGATCACGCGGTGTTTCCTGACACACCGCAGGCGAGCGGGTCCTCACGACCCCTGACTCAGGGTCTCAGCCCAGCGCCGTGGGCTCGATGCCGAAAGGGGCCAGGCCCTCGGCGCCGCCGTCGGGTGCGGTGAGGACCCACACGCCACCGGGGACGATGGCCACGGTGTGCTCCCACTGGGCGGCGTGGGAGCCGTCCTGGGTGACGACGGTCCAGCCGTCGTCGAGCTCGCGTGTGGCCGGGCTGCCGGCGGTGAGCATGGGCTCGATGGCCAGCACCATGCCGGGGCGCAGGCGGGGGCCACGCCGTTTGACGGAGTAGTTGAGGACGTCGGGGGCCATGTGCATGCTCGTGCCGATGCCGTGGCCGACGTACTCCTGGAGGATGCCCAGCTCGTGGCCCTCCCGCTCGGCCACGTCCGCGACAACGGCCTCGACGGCGTCGCCGACCGCATTGAGGCGCAGCTCGCGTCCCGCGCCCTCCCCCGCCGCAGCGCGGGCGACGGCGGCGATGGCCTCCCACAGGGCCCGCCGGGTGGTGGTGTCCACGAGCCGGTCGCTCTCGCTCAGGTACGTTCCGCCGACGACGGTGGTGAAGGCGGCGTCGCCGTGCCACTGGGTGCCGTCGTCGTCAACGATGTAGGCGCCGCAGTCGAAGGTGACCAGGTCGCCGTTGTTCAGGACCCGCTCACCGGGGATGCCGTGGACGACCTCGTCGTTGACGGAGATGCACACGGTGGCCGGGTAGTCGTAGTAGCCCAGGAAGTTGGAGTGGGCACCGGCGGCCTCGATGACGCCGGCTGAGACGGCGTCGAGCTCGGCGGTAGTGACCCCGGCGCGCACCGCCTTGCGCAGGGCGGCGTGGATGTCGGCGACGACGAGCCCGGCCCGGCGCATGAGACGGACCTGCTCCGGCATCTTGATCTGGATCTGTTCGCGTGAGAGCACGGGCGCCTCCTGTGGTCATGTGGAGCGGGGGTGGACCGGGCGATCCGGCGAGCACCCCGTCAGGCACGGGGACGAGCCGGAGCATGCGCAGGCGGGTCGTCCGCGTGAACAGACGACCCGCCGGTGGGTTGGGCTTCAGGAGCCGGTGATGCCGCGGGCGGCGAGCGCCTCCATGATGCGATCGGTGACGACGTCGATCTCGCCCATGCCGTCGACCTGAACGAGCAGGTCGCGCTCGGCGTAGATGTCGGCCAGCGGCGCGGTGGACTCGGCATAGACCTCGAGGCGACGGCGGATGACGGGCTCGGTGTCGTCAGCGCGTCCCTGCTCACCGGCCCGCTTGAGCAGGCGGGCGACGACGGCCTCGGCGTCGGCGGTGATCTCGACGACGACGTCGAGGGCCAGACTCGAGTTCTTCAGCATGGAGTCGAGCTCACCGACCTGCGCGGTGGTGCGTGGGTAGCCGTCCAGGAGGAAGCCGGCCCTGCAGTCGGCCTGGGCGATGCGGTCGGCGACCATGGCGTTGGTGATGGAGTCGGGCACGTACTCGCCCTTGTCCATGTAGGCCTTGGCCTGGGTGCCGAGCTCGGTGGCGCCGGCGACGTTGGCGCGGAAGATGTCTCCGGTGGAGATGGCCGGGATGCCGAGGCGCTCAGCGATCCGTGCGGCCTGGGTGCCCTTGCCCGCTCCGGGGGGACCGAGAAGAACCATGCGTGCGCTCATGACAAGAACCCTTCGTAGTGACGCTGCTGCAGCTGGGAGTTGACCTCCTTGACCGTCTGGAGGCCCACGCCCACCATGATGAGGATAGTGGTTCCACCGAAGGGCAGGTGCTGCGCCAGGTCCAGCCAGATGACGGCGAGCGTCGGGATGAGGGCGAGGACCACCAGGTAGATGGAGCCCGCCGTCGTAATGCGGTTGATGACGTAGGACAGGTAGCGCACGGTGGGCTCGCCGGCGCGGATGCCGGGGATGAAGCCGCCGTAGCGCTTCATGTTGTCCGCGATCTCCTCGGAGTCGAAGGTGATGGCCGTGTAGAAGAAGGCGAAGAACAGGATGAGGACGCCGTAGGCGGTCAGGTAGATCGGGTGCGTCTGCTGCAGGTGGGTCTGGATCCACTGCACCCACGTGCTCGTGGGGCTGCCGAAGCCGGCGACGAGCTGGGGCATGGCCAGGATCGATGAGGCGAAGATGACCGGGATGACGCCGGCGGTGTTGATCTTGACCGGGATGTAGGTGGTGGATCCGCCGTACTGGCGGCGCCCGATCATTCGCTTGGCGTACTGCACGGGGATGCGCCGCTGGGCCTGCTCGATGTAGACGACCGCCAGGGTGGCCAGGAGGACGACGGCCACGATGATGGCGAAGTTGGCCGCCCCGTTGTTGCCTCCGGCGATGGAGAACATGTTGGAGGGGAACTGGGCCACGATGGAGGTGAAGATGAGCAGCGACATGCCGTTGCCGATGCCGCGCTCGGTGATGAGCTCACCCAACCACATGATGAGGCCGGTGCCGGCGGTCATGGTGATGATGATGAGCAGCAGGTTGATGACCGAGCCGTCAGGCAGGATCGGCTTATTGCAATTCGGGAAGAGCGCGCCGCTCTTGGCCGTGGCCACGATGGTGCTGGACTGGAGCAGGCCCAGGCCGATGGTGAGGTAGCGGGTGTACTCGGTGAGCTTGGCAGTGCCCGCCTGCCCCTCCTTGTGGAGCTCCTCGAAGCGGGGGATGACGACCCGCAGGAGCTGGATGATGATGGAGGCGGTGATGTAGGGCATGATGCCCAGCGCGAAGACGCTCAGCTGGAGCAGCGCGCCACCGGAGAAGACGTTGACGAGGCTGAGAAGATTCTGATCCTCAGCAGCAGCGATGCATTGCTTGGCGTTGGCCAGGTTGACGCCGGGGGCCGGCAGGATCGACCCGAGCCGGAACAGGGCCATGATGCCGAGGGTGAAGAGCAGCTTCGCCCTGAGGTCTGGCGTTCTGAACGCCTGAGTGAACGCGCTGAGCACTCGATCTCCTGTGGACTCGGGGGTGGGTTCGGCCGTGCGGGCAGCAAGGCTGAGCGCAGGGGAACTGCGCCCGGCCCAGACTACCCCGCCGAGCTCGAGACCTGGGCGCTGAGACGGGCTTGCAACGTGGCTGAGGTGCGGGTTTTCTCACGTCTCGTCCCGGTGAGGTAGCCCGGGGTGATCCAAGGCACCTCGACGCTGGCGCGCAGGAGCCGTCTCGCTGTGCGACGTCGGGGCATGACAGACCCCGGCGGCCCAGGTTTCCCTGGACCGCCGGGGTCTGTGATCTCGCGATTCGTCAGAGCCGCTCCCTCAGGGAGTCACCTCCCTGACGGGCACGGCCCGACAGTGTTCAGCGCGTGGCGATGGTGCCGCCGGCGGCCTCGATCTTCTCCTTGGCGGAGCCGGACCAGGCGTCGACCGTGAGCGTCAGGGCCACGGTGACGTCGCCGCCGCCGAGGACCTTGACGAGCTGGTTCTTGCGAACCGCGCCCTTGGCGACGAGGTCCTCCACGGTCACCGTGCCGCCCTCGGGGAACAGCTCGGCGATGCGGCCGACGTTCACGGGCTGGAACTCGACCCGGTTGGGGTTGCGGAAGCCGCGCAGCTTGGGAAGACGCATGTGCAGCGGCATCTGGCCACCCTCGAAACCAGGACGAACCTGGTAACGGGCCTTGGTGCCCTTGGTACCGCGACCGGCGGTCTTACCCTTGGACGCCTCACCACGACCCACGCGGGTCTTGGCCTTCTTGGCGCCGGGGGCGGGACGCAGGTGGTGCAGCTCGACGACGCGCACCTTCTCCTCCTGCGTGTTCTCGGTGTCAGCCATCTCAGACCTCCTCAACGGTGACCAGGTGGTGCACCGTGGCAATCAGGCCGCGCACGCTGGGGCTGTCCTCGCGCACGACGGACTGGCGGATCTTGCGCAGACCCAGGGTCTTGAGGGACTCGCGCTGGCGGTGGGTGCCCCGATGCCAGAGCGGACCTGAGTGACCTTGAGCTGCTTGGTCATCTGCTTCGATGCGGACTCAGCCATCACGCACCCACTCCTTCAGCGGCCTTCTCGGCCTCCTGCTTCTCGGCCTGAGCGCGCTTGTCGGCCTCGCCCTCGGCGCGGGCCCGCAGCATGGACTGCGGGGCGACGTCCTCCAGGGGCAGGCCACGGCGGGCCGCGACGGCCTCGGGCTGCTCAAGCTGCGAGGGGCGTCCACCGTGGCGTGCACGATGTTGATCGCGTTGGAGGAGCCCAGCGACTTGGACAGGATGTCGTGGACACCGGCGCAGTCCAGCACGGCGCGCACCGGGACCACCGGCGATAACACACCGGTACCGGGGGACGCCGGACGCAGGAGGACGACTCCGGCGGAGTCCTCGCCCTGGACCAGGTGCGGGATGGTGCGGCGGATCATCGGGACGTGGAAGAAGTTCTTCTTCGCGATCTCGACGGCCTTGGCGATGGCGGCGGGAACTTCCTTCGCCTTGCCGTAGCCCACGCCGACGGTGCCCTCACCGTCACCGACGACCACGAGGCCGTGAAGGTGAAGCGGCGGCCGCCCTTGACGACCTTGGACACGCGGTTGATGGTGACGACGCGCTCGATGTACTTGTCAGTCGTTGCCGCGACCACGGTCGCGGCGGTCGTTGTTGCGGTCGCGGCGGCCGCGGCCCTCGCCCCGGCGCTCGTCGTTCTCGCGCTGGGCCGAGCCGTCGGACGACGCGGACCTGTCTCGCTGCGGTGCAGCCATCAGATGTTCCTCTGCTTTCTCGTCGTCTCAGTGCTCACAGGCTTTCAGGCCGCCCTCGCGGGCGCCCTCGGCGACGGCCGCGACACGGCCGTGGTACTTGTTGCCGCCGCGGTCGAACACGACTGCCTCGATGCCCAGCGCCTTGGCACGCTCGGCGATGAGCTCGCCGACCTTGTGGGCGGCGCCCGCTGTGGCCCTCGACGCCTGGCGGCCTCCTCCAGGGTGGAGGCGGCGCACAGGGTGTGACCGATGGTGTCGTCCACGACCTGAGCCACCATGTGGCGGTTGGAGCGGGTGACCACCAGGCGGGGACGCTCTGGCGTGCCGGAGATGTGCTGCGCACGCGCTGGTGACGGATCTTGCGGGCGATGGCGCGGGGCTGCCCTTGCCCCTCTTGATCGAGGTAAGCCATGGTCACTTACCAGCCTTTCCGACCTTGCGGCGCACGTTCTCGCCGGCGTAGCGCACGCCCTTGCCCTTGTAGGGCTCCGGCGGACGGATCTTGCGAATGTTCGCCGCGACCTCGCCGACCTGCTCCTTGGAGATACCGGAGACGGTGATCTTCAGGTTGCCGTCGACCGTGAAGGTGATGCCCTCGGGGGGCTCAACGGTCACGGTGTGGGAGAAGCCGAGGAGAGCTCGATGCCCTGGCCCTTGGCGGCGACGCGGTAACCGGTGCCGACGATCTCGAGCTCGCTTGCTGTAGCCCTCGGTGACGCCGATCACCATGTTGTTGATGAGTGTGCGCGACAGTCCGTGCAGCGAGCGCGAGCGGCGCTCGTCGTCGGGGCGCGTGACCAGGATGGAGCCGTCCTCCTGGCGGGTGACGCTCAGGGGCTCACTGATCGTGCGGGACAGGGTGCCCTTGGGGCCCTTGACCGTCACGTCCTGGCCGTCAATGGTGACGTCCACTCCGGCAGGAACCGGAACGAGGGAGCCGTCAATACAGAGACATGGTTTTCCTCCGTTCCTTCTCTTACCAGACGTAGGCGAGGACTTCGCCGCCCACGCCACGCGACTCGGCCTGCTTGTCGGTCAGGAGGCCGGAGGAGGTGGACAGGATCGCCACTCCCAGGCCGCCGAGGACCTTGGGCAGGTTGGTGGACTTGGCGTAGACGCGCAGGCCGGGCTTGGAGATCCGGCGCAGGCCCTGGATGGCCCGCTGGCGGTTGGCTCCGTACTTGAGGGCTCAGCGTGAGCGTCTTGCCGACCTCGGCGTCCGTGACCTCGTAGCCGGCGATGTAGCCCTCGGACTTGAGCATCTCAGCGATGTTCACCTTGAGCTTGCTCGACGGCATCGACACGGTGTCGTGGTAGGCGCTGTTTGCGTTGCGCAGACGGGTCAGCATGTCTGCGATGGGGTCTGTCATTGTCATGAGTGGGCCTTGGCCCTTCCTCGTCGTGGTTTCCTCAGCGGACCTGCGACGTAAGTTCTTACCAGCTGGACTTGCTCACGCCCGGGAGCTCGCCGCGAAGGGCCATCTCACGCAGGCAGATACGGCACAGGCCGAACTTGCGGTAGACCGAGTGCGGGCGGCCGCAGCGCTGGCAGCGCGTGTAGGCACGGACACCGAACTTGGGCTTGCGGTTGGCCTTCTCGATCAGAGCGGTCTTCGCCATGTCACTTCTCCTTGAAGGGGAAGCCGAGCCGGCGCAGCAGCGAGCGGGCCTCCTCGTCGGTCTTGGCCGTGGTCACCACGGTGATGTCCATGCCGCGCACGCGGTCGATCTGGTCCTGGTCGATCTCGTGGAAGACAGCCTGCTCGGTCAGACCGAAGGTGTAGTTGCCGTTCCCCGTCGAACTGCTTGAGGGCTCAGGCCGCGGAAGTCGCGGATGCGGGGCAGGGAGATCGAGACCAGACGGTCCAGGAACTCCCACATGCGGTCGCCGCGCAGCGTGGAGTGCGCGCCGATCGGCATGCCCTCACGCAGCTTGAACTGCGCGATGGACTTGCGGGCCCGGGTGACCTGCGGCTTCTGGCCGGTGATGGCGGCGAGGTCGCGCACGGCGCCCTCGATCATCTTGGAGTCGTGGGCGGCCTCGCCCACACCCATGTTGACGACGACCTTGACGACGCGCCCGACCTCCATCACGTTGCCGTGCTGGAACTCCTTGAGCAGGGCGGGGCGCACCTCCTCGGTGTACTTCGTCTTGAGACGGGGGGTGGTCTTCTCAGCCATGGTCACAGGTCCTCCCCGCTCTTCTTGGCGTAACGCACGCGGACGGTGCGCTTGCGGCCGTCGGGACGCACGCCCTCCTCGACGCGGAAGCCCACGCGGGTGCGCTTCTTGGTCTTGGGGTCGACGAGCATGACGTTGGAGGCGTGGATGGGCGCCTCAACGGTCTCGATGCCGCCGGTGCGGGCGCCCTGCTGGGACTGCCCCACCTTGGTGTGCTTGGTCACGCGCTGGACGCCCTCGACGATGACACGGTCAGTGCCCTTGAGGACCTCCAGGACGCGGCCGGTCTTGCCCTTGTCCTTACCGGCGATGACGATGACCTGGTCGCCCTTCTTGATGCGTGCCATGTTCAGATCACCTCCGGGGCGAGCGAGACGATGCGCATGAACTTCTTCTCGCGAAGCTCACGGCCGACGGGGCCGAAGATGCGCGTACCGCGCGGCTCCCCATCGTTCTTGAGGATGACGGCGGCGTTCTCGTCGAAGCGGATGTATGAGCCGTCGGACGACGACGCTCCTTGCGGGCACGCACGACGACGGCCTTGACGACCTCGCCCTTCTTCACGTTGCCGCCGGGAATGGCGTCCTTGACGGTGGCGACGATCGTGTCGCCGATACCCGCATAGCGCCGACCCGATCCACCGAGAACACGGATGCAAAGGATCTCCTTGGCACCGGTGTTGTCGGCGACCTTCAGTCGCGACCCTGCTGGATCATTGAGTGTTCTCCTGTCGTCGAGCCGGTTCTCAGGAGCTCCTGAGCCTGGCCGAACGTTCTTCTGGTCTTGCACACGTCTCCCCCGGCCACAGGCCGCACGAGGCCGACCCAGGGATAGGGGATGCCCGCGGAACGCTCTCCCGACAGACACAGGCGCAGACTGCACGAGGTCTCTGCCGGGCGCACCGAGGGCGCGCGCAACCCATTAGCCTAGTCCAGCCGCCGTATCACGCGGAACCCTGAGATGACCACCAGGGCCTGTGCCTTTGCTCACCGGCTTTTTCCTGGACTTCCGCACTGACGCCTGAAGTACCCGGGCCGATCCATCCCGCTCTGATCGGCCACGCCCTGCCCGCCGAGGGACTGCGTTGTCCGCAGACGACTGGAGCACGACCGTCATCTTCGAGGTCTAGGACGTCCCCTGTCGGAAACCGCAGTTCCCGATCCGCCTGACTGTCATCGGAGATCCGCAGCCGGCTCGGTCAGGAGCGACCCGCACCGGGTTCGCTTACCGCGGTATGCGCCCGAAGACGCCACCACCTGGGCATCCCATCGAGCGACCGCCCACCTCGGTCCGGGTCCGTCACCCATCGAGGCGAGACCACACTGGCCATGGGTTGTCCGCGTGTCCCTGTTCTCGCTCGAGAAACGGGAGGTCACAGTCTTTGAGACAGTCGCTCGGGCATGGTTCCGGACGGTCATCGACGTGGATGCGTGCCGATGGAGGCCACCATCGCGGACCGGCGGTGTCCATGGTGCTGACATCAACCCCGCATCGGCGCTGCACGCCGGGAGGAAACCGTAGCATCTCCAACGATCCTCGCTGGGCGCGCTGATGGCGGGATCGCTGATGTCAGCGCCGTGGACACTGGGCCGCTCACAGGCATCGGCTCAGCGGGATTATGGCAGCAACCCGACGCCTCGCCCCAGGTCCCGCTCCCCCAGTCCCTACTTGGCGCTCGCTCAGCCCGGAGGCCGGATCGACGCCGTTTTCAAGTCCGGGCCTCTCCGGGCGGCCTACTCCACGAGGATCGGGATCTACTGCCCAGGGTTGCGCATACTGCACGATGTCTCCCACCCACCCGGAAGTACCCTCCCTCCTCGAGTAGGCACCCGACTTTCGTGCAATGCCACTCGGCTCGGCATCGGAGCCGCAACCGCAAGCCGCTTGCGTCCTGCGGGCGGTCGACCGCGAGGACCTGCGGTCACGCGCACGACGCCGCAGCCTCCCCGGGTGGGATGCTGCGGCGTCGGGGGCCGTCTCGACGTCGTCGAGAGCGGCGATCAGCCGAGGGTCACTGGCGCGCTCGAGGATCTCCAGGAGGCGGAAGTGCTTGGTGGCGCTCAGCGGGCGGGTCTCCACGATGGAGACGAGGTCGCCGACACCGGCCTCGTTGTTCTCGTCGTGGACCTTGACCTTCTTGGAGCGACGGAGGACCTTGCCGTACAGGAGTGCTTGTAGCGCTCCTCGACGAGGACGACAACCGTCTTGTCCATCTTGTCGGAGACGACGTAGCCGCGACGCACCTTGCGCTGAGGGGCGCTCGGTGGACCGCCTCGACGTTCTCGGTGCTGGTCTGCTCGCTCACTTGGACTCCTCCGTGCTCGGGGCGGTGCGAATACCGAGCTCACGCTCGCGCACGATCGTGTAGATACGGGCGATGTCGCGACGCACAGCCTTGAGACGTCCGTGGTCCTCGAGCTGGCCGGTCGCCGAGGCGAACCGGAGGTTGAACAGCTCGGCCTTGGCCTTGAGAGCTCCTCGGAGAGGCGCTCGTTGTCCATGCCGTCGAGGTCGGCGGGGGTCAGGCCCTGGAACCGATTGCCATCAGACGTCACCACCCTCACGAGTCACGAAACGGGTCTTCATCGGGAAAGCTTTGTGCTGTGCGCGGCGCATGGCCTCGCGGGCGAGGGCCTCGTCGACACCGCCGAGCCTCGAACAGGATGCGTCCGGGCTTGACGTTGGCGATCCACCACTCGGGTGCACCTTACCGGAACCCATACGGGTCTCGGCGGGCTTCTTGGTCAGGGGGCGGTCCGGGAAGATGTTGATCCACACCTTGCCGCCACGCTTGATGTGGCGGGTCATGGCGATACGGGCCGCCCTCGATCTGGCGGTTGGTGATGTAGGCGGGCTCGAGGGCCTGATGCCGTACTCACCGAAGGCGATCTGGTTGCCGCCCTGGAAAGGCCCGTGCGGTGCGGGCGGTGCTGCTTTGCGGAACTTGGTCCGGCGGGGATGAGCACGGCTCAGGCCTCCGTTCCCCTGGTCTGCGGCAGCGGTCTCGGCGGCCGGCGTCTGCTCGGCGGCCCTGCTGCTGCTCGGTGTTCTGACGCGAACCGCGCTCACCGCGGTCGCCACGACGGCCGCCGCGGCGCTCGCCCCGGCCCCGGCCACGGGAGCCGGACTTCGGCCTGCTGACGGGCGAACTCGCGCTCGGTGATGTCGCCCCTGTAGATCCACACCCTTGACGCCGAGGCGGCTGAAGGTGGTCTTGGCCTCGTAGAAGCCGTAGTCGATGTTCGCGCGCAGGGTGTGCAGCGGCACGCGCCCCTCGCGGTAGAACTCGCTGCGGCTCATCTCGGCGCCGCCCAGGCGGCCGGAGCACTGCACCCGGATGCCCTTGGCGCCGGCGCGCATCGCGGACTCGCATGCCCCTGCGCATGGCGCGACGGAAGGACACGCGGGAGGCGAGCTGCTCGGCGATGCCCTGGGCGACCAGCTGGGCGTCCAGGTCGGGGCTCTTGACCTCGAGGATGTTGAGCTGGACCTGCTTGCCGGTCGGCTCTCGAGCCTGACCGCGCAGGCGCTCGGCCTCGGCTCCGCGGCGGCCGATGACGATGCCGGGACGGGCGGTGTGCAGGTCGACGCGCACGCGGTCACGGGTGCGCTCGATGTCGACCTTGGAGATACCGGCTCGCTCCATGCCGTCCTCCGCGAGGCGGCGGATCTTGACATCCTCTCCACGAAGTCGCGGTAACGCTGACCGGGCTTGGTGGAGTCGGCGAACCAGCGCGAGCGGTGGTCCGTGGTGATGCCCAGGCGGAACCCGGTCGGGTTGACCTTCTGCCCCATTACCGGGCTCCTTCCTTCGTTGCGGCGTCGGACTTGTCTCCGACGATGACGGTGATGTGGCTGGTCCGCTTGAGGATCCTGCTGGCCCGGCCCTGCGCACGGGGACGGAACCGCTTCAGGGTGGGACCCTCGTCGGCGAACGCCCTCGATGATGAACAGGTCGTTCTCGTCGAAAACGCTCACCGTCACGCTCAGCCTTGAACCGGGCGTTGGCGATTGCGGACTCGAGGACCTTGCGCACCGGCACCGCAGCGGCCTGCGGGGCGAATCGGAGCACGTTGACGGCCTCGACGGCGCGCTTGCCGCGGACGACGTCCACGACCCGGCGCGCCTTCATCGGCGTGCAGCGCACGTACTTGGCCTGCGCCTTGGCTTCCATGTTCTCTGCCTCAAACTTTCCGACGTCCGTCAGCGACGCGACTTGCGGTCGTCCTTGACGTGCCCGCGGAAGGTGCGGGTCGGAGCGAACTCACCGAGCTTTGTGGCCCACCATGGACTCGGTAACGAAGACCGGCACGTGCTTGCGACCGTCGTGACGGCGAAGGTGTGCCCCAGGAAGTCCGGCGTGATGACCGAACGGCGGGACCAGGTCTTAATGACGTTCTTGGTGCCCTTCTCGTTCTGAGCGTCCACCTTCTTGAGGAGGTGGTCGTCGACGAAGGGACCCTTCTTCAGACTACGCGGCATGATTCAGGCTCCTATCAGCGCTTCTTGCCGGTCCGACGACGACGCACGATGAGGCGGTCGCTGGACTTGTTGGGACGGCGGGTGCGACTCGGCTTGCCCCACGGCGAGACGGGGTGACGACCACCGGAGGTCTTGCCCTCACCACCACCGTGCGGGTGGTCCACCGGGTTCATGACGACACCGCGGACGGTCGGGCGCACGCCCTTCCAGCGCATACGGCCGGCCTTGCCCCAGTTGATGTTGGACTGCTCGGCGTTGCCGACCTCGCCGATGGTGGCGCGGCAGGCGGCCTCCACGTTGCGGATCTCCCGGAGGGCATGCGCAGCTGCGCGTACTTGCCCTCCTGGCGACCAGCCTGGACGGAGGTGCCGGCGCTGCGAGCGATCTGGCCCCGCCACCGGGACGCAGCTCGACCGCGTGGACGACCGTACCGGTGGGGATGTGACGCAGCTGCAGGTTGTTGCCGGGCTTGATGTCGGCGCTGGGGCCGGCCTCGACGACGTCGCCCTGACGGAGCTTGTTCGGGGCGATGATGTAGCGCTTCTCGCCGTCCGCGTAGTGCAGCAGGGCGATGCGCGCGGTGCGGTTGAGGGTCGTACTCGATGAGCGACCTGGCGGGCACGCCGTCCTTGTCGTGACGACGGAAGTCGATGAGACGGTAGGCGCTGAGGCCACCACCCTGTGGCGGTGGTGATACGGCCGAGGAGTTACGTCCACCGGACTTGCTCAGCGGGCGCACCAGCGACTCTCGGGCGTGCTGCGCGTGATCTCCACGAAGTCGGCCACGGAGGAGCCGCGACGACCCGGGGTCGTGGGCTTGTACTTACGGATTCCCATATCGATCCTTTACCTTCCGTGGCGCACTAGGCCACATCACCGAAGATGTCGATGGTCCCCTCGCGCAGGGTGACGATCGCACGGCGGGTGTCCTTGGACTTGCCGATCCCGGTGCGGGTGCGGTGCGTCTTGCCCCTGCGGTTGATGGTGTTCACCGAGGAGACCTTGACATCGAAGATGGCCTCGACGGCCTGCTTGATCTCGGTCTTGTTGGATCCCGGCGCCACGATGAACGTGTACCGGCCACGGTCCATGCAGGCGTAGGACTTCTCGAGACCACCGGCGCGATGATGACGTCGCGGGGGTTCTTGACTCTCGAGGCTCACTGGACTCCTCCTCACCCTTGCCCAGGAACGCGTCCAGGCCAGAGGCCGTGAAGACGACGTCGTCGGACTTGAGGACGTCGTAGGTGTTGAGCTGGTCGGCCCACAGGACGTGCGCCTCGGGGGCGTTGCGCAGGCTGAGCCTGGACAGGTCGTCCTGACGGTCCACGATCACCAGGGCCTTGCGGTCGGTGAGGTTGCGCAGCGCGACCAGGGGCGTTCTTGGTGGAGGGCACCGTGGTGGTGACGAACTCGGTGATGACGTGGACGCGGCCGTTGCGGGCGCGGTCGGACAGGGCGCTGCGCAGGGCGGCGGCCTTCATCTTCTTGGGGGTCCGCTGGGAGTAGTCGCGCGGCTGGGGCCGTGGACGGTGCCACCGCCGACGAACTGCGGGCGCGGGTCGAGCCCCTGGCGGGCGCGGCCGGTGCCCCTTCTGGCGGTAGGGCTTGCGGCCACCGCCGCGGACGTCGCCGCGGGTCTTGGTGGCGTGGGTGCCCTGGCGGGCCGCGGCCAGCCCGGGCCGACGACCACCTGGTGCATGAGCGGAATGTTGAGGGGGCGTCGAAGACCTCGGCGGGCAGCTCGACGCTGCCGGTCTTCTTGCCCGCGGAGTCGACGACGTCGACGGTGAGTGCCTCAGTCATGGTCTCAGGCTCCCTTCACGGCGGTGCGGACGACGACGACCGAGCCCTTTGGGAGCCGGGGATCGCGCCGTTGACGAGCAGAACGCCCTTGTCAACGTCGACGCCGCGGATCTTGAGGTTCTGGACGGTGCGGCGCGCGTGGCCCATACGGCCGGCCATGCGCAGGCCCTGAAGATGCGTCCGGGGGTGGCGCAGGCGCCGATGGAGCTGGGCTTGCGGTGGTTGCGGTGAGCACCGTGGAGGCGCCCACACCGGCGAAGCCGTGGCGCTTCATGACACCGGCGAAACCCCTTGCCCTTGAGGTCCCGGTGACGTCGACCAGCTGACCGACCTCGAAGGTGTCGGCGGCCAGCTCCCTGGCCGGGGAGTGAACTCGGACGCCAGGGAGGTGCGGATCTCGCCACGTGGCGGCGGGGCTCGACCCCGGCCTTGGCGAAGTGGCCGGCGAGCGGCTTTGGTGACCTTGCGGGCGTCGATGTCGCCGAAGGCGAGCTGAACGGCCCTCGTAGCCATCGGTCTCGATGGTGCGGACCTGGGTCACGACGTTGGTGTCGACCCGGACGACGGTCACGGGGCGCAGGACCCGTTCTCGTCCCAGATCTGCGTCATGCCGAGCTTGGTGCCGAGCAGCGCTTTTGGCAGGCGCGGCGGCAGCCGGCGTGTTAGCGTTGTCATGGCAGTCCTCAGAGCTTGATCTCGATGTTGACGTCAGCGGGCAGGTCGAGACGCATGAGCGAGTCGACGGCCTTGGGCGTCGGGTCGACGATGTCGATCAGCCGCTCGTGCGTGCGCATCTCGAAGTGCTCGCGGCTGTCCTTGTACTTGTGCGGCGACCGGATCACGCAGAACACGTTCTTCTCGGTCGGCAGCGGCACCGGGCCCACGACCGTCGCGCCAGCGCGGGTCACGACGTCGACGATCTTGCGCGCCGAGGAATCGATGACCTCGTGGTCGTAGGACTTGAGCCGGATGCGGATCTTCTGTCCCGCCATGGCGCCTAACCTCTCTTGTACTTGCTTCTGGCCGGTCCACGCGCTCGGGCGTGTCGCTTTAGGACGCACGCCACTCCCGTGATGGGAGGTGGTGAACCGGTCTGGACACGGAAACCCGTTCAGGAGGAACGGGTCCGTCAGAATGAATCCCGGGAGACCCCGTCGGCACAACCAGGGCACGCACGAGCATGCCCTTGGCCGGCCGGATTACGTTATCAGGGCTCGCACGGGCAGCGGAACCCAGGATGGGGCCCCAGAGGCTGTGAGTCCGCCCACTGGCCCCCGCGCTCGGGCGTGTCGCGTCCAGCGCCGGGATCTCCGCGGTGTCGATGAGCCCTGATCATCCCATCGGCCAGACGGCGCCGACAGTGACGCGATCTCTCCAGAAGCGCCTGGTTCTCCGCCTCGGAGGGCTCCTGCGGGACCGGCAGGTCGGTGAACCACCGCGAGGGCTCGACACCGGCATCGTCGTCCATCCAGATCTGCATCTGCTCGGCCCAGGTCTGCGGACGCGGCTCCTGCTCCTGTCGCGCGTCCTGGCCAGGCGCGCTCCGTGGCCCTGCGCCGCCACGCAGCCCGAGCGCCACAGGTGCAGCCCGACGACGATGAGTCCCGCCCGCCAGCGCGACGGCCCACCAGGGAAGGCGGGACGTCAGGGCGCTTGCCCGCCGCCGCGACGTCCTTGGCGGGGTCCGGGTAGATGCGCTCGCCGGTCAGCAGGATGCGGTGGGTGCTGATGCCCAGGGCGTGCAGGTCACCAGGGTGAGAAGGTCCTCGCCTCCTCGACGCGCAGCGCCTCGGTCCTCCGGGCTCGACGACCTGGTGCTGGTGACCCGATAGTGAGGACCTCCCTGAAGACCTCGACGATGAGACTGTCACCGCTTCACCTGTGTCCAGGTGGGTGAACATGGTGGCCTCAGCCAGGCCGCGGTGCCCTGGTGATGACCGACTGGGTCCCCTCTCCCCGACCGGCAGTGAGGTGCCTCAGGTGCCCCAGGCCCTGAGCAGAGTGTCCTCGGCCTGCCGTGGTAGACGGGCAGGTCCAGGGAGATGGAGGGGATCTTGAGACGGGCCATGAGGCCCTCGTTATTGGCCTTGAGGATATTGGGCGTACTCAGGAGCCCGTCCTGGCGGAGCCGGCAGCCGGTGGGTACGTGGTTGTTGGCCTCAGGACGCGCCGGCGGAGAGCGCCTCGTTGTACGCGTGGCCTGGGCGATCTGGGTCTTGGCGTCCGGCCGGGCGCCGTCGACCTGAGCCGGAGTAGTCAGCGGTCACCTTCGACTGGTTGTACTGAGCGCACCCGGGAGGCCGCCGTCGGATAGGTCAGCAGTCCCCATGCCCACGACCGCCATGATGAGGTGACCAGGGCTGAGATCGACAGGCGCCAGGCACGGGGACGGCGGTGCTCTGGTGATCGAAGCGCGGGTGCGCGGAGTCCCGGCGGTGCGGGGTTTGCGTGCGTTGCGGGAGATCATAGGGCCTCGTGCGCTTCCAGGGTCGGGTATCCGTGAGATGGTGCGGGGTTGCAGCATGACGGTGCAGGCGCTCGACGGATCGAGGACCCGTCGAGTGCCTGCACCGCTTTCCCGCTCAGGCCGAGACCTGACGATCGAGACAGGTTCAGAACACGGTCACGACGCGGTCGAAGTGAGGCCTGCAGCGGTCGTGACTGCTCGCTGAGGCCCGCGAGCCTCAGCAGGCAGCGATTGTCATCAGGCGGAGAGCGTCCGCGTTCCGCTTGCGCTCGCGGTAGCGGGCCACGAGGACGGAGCCGACGGCGATCATCAGCAGGGCCGCGCCGGGAGGCGGTCAGGATGAGCATGCCGTTGGCACCGGTCAGGGCAGCCCGGAACCGTCTGCTTGACGTTGTCGATCACGACCTGCTGCGTCACACCGGCAGGCTCCACGGCGATGGCCTCGACTGGCGTCTGCGGAAGCACGCAGCCGGCAGGAGCCTTGGTCTCCACCAGCACGTAGCAACGGTGGGGCGCGTCCACCTGCTGTCACGACCGGCATCCTGGACGGAGTCGGAGACGAACAGGGCCTTGAAGTTGATAGTGCCGCCCTCACCAGGTCGTGAAGGTGTTCTCACCGTTGATCGGTGAGGGGCTGCCCATCGGCCTCAGAGCATGTGTCCGCGTAGGCGTCCTTGGCCTTGTAGATCTGGAACCAGCGCCCTTGAGCGTCCCTTGTCGCCCGGACCGGTCGCTGCCGTCGACCTTTCTTGATCGCTCAGGTCGCCCCACTTCGAGGTCACCTGTTCGGTCGTCGGAGGGTTGTCGGGTCGGCGGAGGCGTCTCAGGTGCCGGGGGCTGCTCGGCGTAGGTCGTCGGAGATGAGCTGGGCGGTGTTGTTGATGCTGTCGCCGTGATCTTCGGAGACGACTCTCGAGACCGCCCTGAAGCTTCTGACCCGGATTGCCTTGAGCCTTGTTCAGACCATTCTGGGTGAAGGTCACGGTCACGGTCTGCCCGGCGGTGCCCAGGCCGTAGTCGCGCCCCATTCAGCGCGCGTCTCGCTGAGGTGACGTCTGTCGCCGTTACCTGCTTCAGACGATTGTCCAGGGTGTCCTTGAACTGGTAGTACTCGAGTAGGAATTGTCACCAGCCTCGGCAGCGTCGAGGAGACCGGGAAGCGGACCTTGGACCCGACGACGTAGCCGTTGTTCCTCTGGTCCTCGATGGTCTTGGCGACCTCGATCTTCCTGTTCTTGGGGTAGACGTGGACGTCGTAGAGCTATCGTTCCATCTCGGCCTTGCGGCAGTGTTCGTGCGAGGAATCGTAACCACGAAGGGCTTGGCCTTCTGGACGATGCTGCCAGGAGTCTTGGTCTCTGCACACGAGATAGGCCTTGACCGGCAGGCTCTCGATCTTGGCCTGTCCGTCGCGATCAGTGTCGCCTGAGACCCTGCTCGGGCCGAAGGTGTGGTTAGGAAGCGTCGGCTGCCCAGGGTGGCGCAGGCGTTGTCAGGGATCGCTCCGGTGTTAGTGTCAGGCGTTGACCTTGGTCCATCCCTCTGAGGTCTTTCAGGTCGATCCCATTGATCTCGTAGGCCGAACTCGCACTCCGGAGACCCGTGCACCTTTGCCATCGTCGTTGGAAGCGGTGCCGCCAGAGCACCGATGGGGTTGCTAGTCTCCGTGTGAGGTGCTTGTGGATGGTGGAGGGAGCCCTAACGCGCTCGGTGTTGATGTCTCCGTGGTTGGCGTCTCGGCCTGAGCCATGGGGGCCAGACCAAGCACGGCCAGGGTGAGGACACCGGCTGTGGCTGCAGCCCGACGCCCCAGCCTGCTGGCGTTGTACTTCGTGCGGGTTGGGATTTTTCTTTCACCGTGCGCCGCCGGGGAAGGCTGCGCATGACAGGGTTAGATCGGGAGCGTGTTCCAGCAAACACGTCCGTCTCGTCCGCCGACGGCACCAACGGAACAACGTTGCAACCGCCCGTCACAAGACGTTGACACTCACACCTCCGGGCACCGCCGATAAACCAGCCTCAAGAAACCGAGAGAAACCGTGCGGTAATAGATCTGAAATCGTCCGTTACTGCATTGCGATGCCTTTATTACGGCGGCATCACACCCACGCATTATTGATGTCACTATTACTACTATTCGTGCCGTCGGTAGGGCGTCAGCCTCGGTTCAAGGGATAAAGACTCTCCCCGGTCGGAGCAGCTGCTCTGACCGGGAGGTCTGGTGCTACGCGAGGCGCGAGCGTCAGTGGGTCGCCCTTGATGACCTTGGTGACGCGGCCGGAGCCGACGGTGCGGCCACCTCACGGATGGCGGAAGCCGAGGCCCTCCTCCATGGCGATGGGCTGGATGAGCTGGACGCTCATCTCGGTGGTGTCGCCGGGCATGACCATCTCGGTGCCCCTCGGGCAGGTGATGACACCGGTGACGTCCGTGGTCCGGAAGTAGAACTGCGGACGGTAGTTCGAGTAGAAGGCTGTGGCGGCTGCCCCTCGTCCTTGGTGAGGATGTAGACGTGGCCCTCGAACTCGGTGTGCGGGGTGATGGAGCGGGCTTGCAGATGACCTGACCGCGCTCGACGTCCTCGCGGCGGGTGCCGCGCAGGAGCAGACCGCAGTTCTCGCCGGCCCAGGCCCTCGTCCATCTGCTTGTGGAACATCTCGATGCCGGTGACCGTGGTCTTCTGGGCCTCGCGGATACCGAGGATCTCGACCTCGGAGTTGATCGGGAGCTTGCCGCGCTCCACACGACCGGTGACGACGGTGCCGCGACCGGTGATGGTGAAGACGTCCTCGATGGGCATGAGGAAGGGGCTTGTCCATGTCACGCTCGGGGGTGGGGATGAAGTCATCGACCGCGTCCATGAGCTCCCTTGATCTTGGCGGCCCACTCGGCGTCGCCCTCGAGGGCCTTGAGAGCGGAGACGCGGATGACGGGAGCCTCGTCGCCGTCGTAGTCCTGGGAGGACAGCAGCTCGCGCACCTCCATCTCAACCAGGTCGAGGAGCTCCTCGTCGTCCACCATGTCGGACTTGTTGAGGGCCACGAGGAGGGCGGGGACGCCCACCTGGCGGGCGAGCAGGACGTGCTCGCGGGTCTGGGCCATCGGGCCGTCGGTGGCGGCGACCACGAGGATCGCGCCATCCATCTGGGCGGCACCGGTGATCATGTTCTTGATGTAGTCGGCGTGCCCGGGGGCGTCGACGTGCGCGTAGTGGCGCTTGTCGGTCTCGTACTCGACGTGCGCGATGTTGATGGTGATACCGCGCTGACGCTCCTCAGGAGCCTTGTCGATCTCGTCGAAGGGGGTGAAGGGGTTCAGCTCGGGGTACTCGTCGTGCAGAACCTTGGAGATCGCAGCGGTCAGCGTCGTCTTACCGTGGTCGACGTGACCGATCGTTCCGATGTTGACGTGCGGCTTGGTCCGCTCGAACTTGGCCTTGGCCACTGGTGTCCTCCTGGGACTCGGGTAGTTCTTTCGTCGGGATCTCGACTAGCACATGCTAGCCGCCCGGGCGTCGAGAGTCTCTACTGGTGGATGTTGGAAATCTTATTGAACTGGTCCCGGTCGGCGCCCGAGGGCACCGCGGGCGGGGCCCGCCACGGTTGCGCAGCCGCGCGTGACCCCGGTGCGAGGGCGTCAGGCGCCCTTGACCTGGCGATGATCTCGTCGGCGACGTTCTGGGAACCTCGGCGTACGAGTCGAAGGTCATGGAGTACACGGCACGTCCCTGCGTCTTGGAGCGCAGGTCACCGACGTAGCCGAACATCTCCGACAGGGGCACGTTGGCGCGGATGACCTTTGACGCCGACGGCGTCCTCCATCGAGGCGATCATGCCGCGACGGGAGTTGAGGTCACCGATGACGTCGCCCATGTACTCCTCGGGAGTACGGACCCTCGACGGCCATGCGACGGGCTCGAGGAGGACCGGGCGAGGCCTCTTGGCACCCTCCTTGAACGCCATGGAGCCGGCGATCTTGAAGGCCATCTCGAGGAGTCGACCTCGTGGTAGGCGCCGTCGATGAGGGTGGCCTGATGTCCACCATCGGGTAGCCGGCCAGGACACCGGTAAGCATGGCGTCCTGGACTCCGGCGTCCACGCTGGGGATGTACTCGCGGGGCACGCGGCCACCGGTGACGGCGTTGGCGAACTCGTAGTGCGCCTTCTCGCCGTCGGCGGTCTCGGCTGCCTCGTCGACCACGAGGGCTCGAAGCTCATCTGCACCTTGGCGAACTGGCCGGAACCACCCGGTCTGCTTCTTGTGGGTGTACTGACCTGTCCACCTTCTTGCGGATGGTCTCGCGGTAGGCGACCTCGGGGCGCCCACGTTGGCCTCGACCTTGAACTCGCGGCGCATGCGGTCCACGAACACGTCCAGGGTGGAGCTCGCCCATACCGCCGATGACGGTCTGGCCGGTCTCCTCGTCGAGGGAGACGGTGAAGGTGGGGTCCTCCTCGGAGAGCTTCTGGATGGCCACACCCAGCTTCTCCTGGTCGCCCTTGGTCTTGGGCTCGATGGCCACGTGGATGACCGGGGCCGGGAAGGTCATGGACTCCAGGATGATCGGGGAGTCCTGGGCGCACAGGGTGTCGCCGGTGGTGACGTCCTTGAGGCCGATGAGGGCGTAGATGTGGCCGGCGTGGGCCTCCTCCACCGGGTTCTCCTTGTTGAGTGCATCTGGAAGAGCTTTCCGATGCGCTCCTTCTGCCCTTGGTGGCGTTGAGGACCATGTCGCCCTGGGAGACCCTTGCCGGAGTAGACGCGCACGTAGACGAGCTTGCCGTAGAAGGGGTGGTGGCCACCTTGAGGCCAGGGCGCGAAGGGGCCTTCTCATCGGCCGGACGGGTGAGCACCTCCTCCTCGTTACCGACGGGCGTGGCCCCTCGACGTCGGGGACGTCGAGCGGGAGGGCAGGTAGTCGAGGACGGCGTCGAGCACGGGCTGATGCCCTTGTTCTGAAGGCGGACCCGGCCAGGACTCGGGAAGGCCTCACCGGCCACGGTGAGCTTGCGGATACCGGGCTCTTGAGCTCGGCGACGCTGAGCTCCCTCGCCTCCGAGGTACTTCTCCCATGAGGGTGTCGTCGGCCTCGGCGACCGTCTCGACCAGCTCGACGCGCAGCTCCTCGGCCTTGGCGACCAGCTCGGAGGATTCCTCGTACTCGACGACGGAGCCGCGGGTGTCCCCTGCCGTCGGCGTCCTTCTCGGGAAGCGGATGGCCCGCATCTCCAGGACGTCGACGAGGCCGGAGAACTCGTTCTCGGCGCCGATCGGGAAGTTGAGGACGATCGGGTGGCGTGGAGGCGGTCGCGGATGGTCTGGACGGAGAAGTCGAAGTCGGCGCCCAGCTTGTCCATCTTGTTGATGTAGCAGATGCGCGGGACGTTGTACTTGTCCGCCTGGCGCCACACCGTCTCGGACTGGGGCTCGACGCCCTCCTTGCCGTCGAAGACCGCGACGGCGCCGTCGAGCACGCGCAGGAGCGCTCGACCTCGACCGTGAAGTCCACGTGGCCGGGGGTGTCGATGATGTTGATCTGGTTGTTCTTCCAGAAGCAGGTGGTGGCCGCGGAGGTGATGGTGATACCGCGCTCCTGCTCCTGCTCCATCCAGTCCATCGTCGAGGCGCCGTCGTGCGTCTCGCCGATCTTGTAGTTGATGCCCGTGTAGAACAGGATGCGCTCAGTCACGGTGGTCTTACCGGCGTCGATGTGAGCCATGATGCCGATATTGCGGACCTTGGTCAGGTCCGTCAGCACGTCGAGTGCCACTGGTGAGGTCCTTCGTTCGTGAGTGGAGTAGCCGCGAGCTGCTACCCGGCACGTACCAGCGGTAGTGGGCGAAGGCCTGTTGGACCTCGGCCATGCGGTGCATGTCCTCGCGGCGCTTGACCGCGGCGCCCAGGCCGTTGGAGGCGTCGAGGATCTCGTTGGTGAGACGCTCGGTCATGGTGTTCTCGCGGCGCTGCCGGGAGAAGTCCACGAGCCAGCGCAGGGCCAGGGTGGTGGCGCGGGCCGGGCGGACCTCGACCGGGACCTGGTAGGTGGCCCCGCCCACGCGGCGGGAGCGGACCTCCAGGGCCGGGCGGATGTTGTCCAGAGCGCGCTTGAGGACCGAGACCGGGTCCTGGTCCGTCTTGAGCGCACGCCTCGAGGGCGCCGTAGACGATGCGCTCAGCGGTGGACTTCTTGCCGTCCAGCAGGACGCGGTTGACGAGCTGGGTGACGACCGGCGAGCCGTAGACGGGGTCGACGACGAGCGGGCGCTTGGGTGCGGGACCCTTGACGAGGCATTACTTTCTCCTTCTTGGCGCTGCATCTTGGAACGTGCCTGCTGGCGGCCCTTGACACCCCTGGGTGTCGAGGGCGCCGCGCACGATGGTAGCGGACACCGGGAAGGTCCTTCACACGACCACCGCGCACGAGCACGATGGAGTGCTCCTGGAGGTTGTGGCCCTCACCGGGGATGTAGGCCGTGACCTCGATGCCGGTGGACAGGCGCACACGGGCGACCTTACGGAGGGCGGAGTTCGGCTTGGGGGTCGTGGTGTACACGCGGGTGCACACGCCACGGCGCTGCGGACTGGCCTTGAGCGCCGGCGTCTTGGACGCGGAGCGCTTCGTCGAGCGGCCTTGCGGACCAGCTGCTGAATGGTAGGCACTACTGATTCTCCATTGGACGTGAGTCTGTATCTGGCTGCTGCCTGCGTGCCGGGCCGCTCCCCATCGGTGGCTCGACGGCGCACGCCACCGCGGAGAGGGCCGGCCCGCCGGGATCGGATGACCCGATGACGACGTCCGGAGCCCCGCAGTCAGGGGCCTCGTCGGTTCCCGCCGCGGCAGACCCGCGTCACGATGTCGAGCATGAGCCGGCAGGCCGTGAGGGCCCGGCCGGAGCCGACGTCGCTGGGAACGGAATGGAGATGCGGTGACCCGTCTGCGCACTGCCGGCCCAGGGCTACCCGCCTGTCCCATCAGGGCGCCAGGGGAGGACCGACGGAGAAGGCGTGGTGCTGGACACGTACGGATGGAGAGCAGTCTGCAGGATAAGGGTCAGGGCCGCAGATTGGGGCGCCCGCCCCATGCCGAGAATGCGGCAAAGCGTGCGAGAGTGGCGGTGAACGTCCCAGCATTACTGGCCGCCATTGCCGTTGGTGGCGCGGCCGTCACGGTCGTAGCCCGCCGAGTCTCCCGCGCCTTCGCGCGACAGTACGTGTCCGATCTTGAGCAGGACGCGGCAGAGGCGGCGACTTCACTCGATAACGCGGCTACCACGCCCACGCTGGGAGCGGGGACACGAACGAAGCGACTTCAGCAGACGCGAAGCTCTCCCCCAGCAGTGGCACCGCCTTCGAGCGACCACCTTCCGCGCGCGGTGGTGGCTGACACCCGCCTCACAGGCCGTCCTCGCATTGGTCCCGTGGACCGACGCTCGCATGCAGCACGCAGCGGCTGCATGGGCCGAGGTGATCGTGGCGCGGCCTGATCGTGGCGCTGCTGGGCGCGGCGTGCAGCGATTGACGCGTACCACCGGCTCTCATCGCATTCTCGGCCCCTGCGGCACCGTGGGCCGGCGCGGCGACAGTGGCGCTCTCGCTCTCAGCAACGTCGCAACGTTGCTACTGGCCGATGCGCGTGGATTGCCCTCCGGGCCGCTCTGTGTGCGGTGTGCGCAGGCGTCATTGTGGGGAGCAATGGTTCTGATTCGGATCCGGGATGGGGCTGGGATGCGAAGCTCTCGCGGTCCTCGGGTTTGTGGCTCCAGCTGGCTTTCGGGCGGCGAGGCCGCGATGCATCATTCTGGGGTTCTTTATCGGCGGTGTCATCGCGATCGCGCTGATGATCAGTCGGCGCTGGCCGCAGACGCTCATCGCCTTCGGTCCCTATCTAGCGATGGGGGTTTGGCTGTCGCGGATGCTCGCGGTGGCATGGTGCACAGAGCATGCGCCGGCAACGGCGGCTCGCCATCAGTCAAGACTCCGACCTGGGCACCGACCGGCGCACCGCCTGAAGTTCTGGCTGTCGATGCGGTCGGGTAACGGACGTTCCGTGCGCAGCGCGCGGAAGCGCAAAAGAGCGCAACACCGGGCTCCTGGGCACCGACGGTCTGCAGCCGCGCGCCCTGTGGATCGAGCGCTGCAACTGGTCCACACCCTTTCGGCATACGCGGTACGACATTGACGTGTCGTCTGCTAATCAATCGTCGCGGGCTCGCAGCCGTTGTGACCACCGCTGCGGGAGACGCCTTTGGGGCTGCCTTCGCTTCAGCGCACACTCCAGTATTGATCGAGACGGAGGCTGGTCACGCAGCACCGGCCGGTATATACGTGCGCTGCTGCGGAAAGGAGCGCCCACCGATCCCCATAGCGGGGCTTTGATCAGCAAACGCACCGGAGAGGAGAACCAATCCAGTAAGACCGCCGCCCTCGGTCCAGCGCATAGCCCAGTTGGCTTTGGCCGAGAGTCGAGCATTGAAACGCAAGCACAGCAAACGCAGCGCCAATGGCGTAGAAGAGGCGAGTGAACGTAACCGGTCCACGAGTCGTCAAACGCCGCCGCTTCGCAGAAGCAAAGCCGATCGCGACCACGAACTGCCGCAGAAGTTCAACCAGTCACACACGCGAAGAGAATGTCACCACTCATTGCCCCCACTCGGCATCGGCCAGGCTTGCAGGACCCATGCGCGATGACTGGGCCGAAGGCACCGTTGAGGTGAAAAGGATCGCGCTCGCTGATGCCAGCGATGCTACGCTTTCTGAAGAAACTCCACATTATGCCTTCTCCACCTTCGCGCTCAACGCCATGGCCTGCCATGTTGGGCTCTGTTGAACGCCCTGGCCAACTGGGCAGTGCGCGATAATTCTCCAGTACCCACGCAGCATCATTCGTAATACTCAAGAGAGCGGCGTGTATCCTCTCGTTGGTCTGCTTTCATCGCGCGTCCCTGTACTCGATGGGTCCCAGGTCATGAGGCACGCCGGAAGTTCCTTCTGCCCCATCATCCATTTCTCGGAGTTCTCATGACATAAGCATCCGTGCGCCCAGTGTCCCAGGCAGTGCTTCCTGAAGATGTGTTTCGTCATCGAGAGTTTTACCCGGCCTCCGCCTTTAATGCATGTGACAACGAGCTGAGGAAGATCCTCTTGAGGTCCCGCAAGTCGGATTGGTGCACCGGGAGATCCTGTTGGATGGTCTGCTCCTCGCTCACCGCTACCTCCGGTAACGTCAAACGTCATCGCCATAGACGCGCTCTTGCCGGAGGGTGAGGCCTCGCTTTGACTCCGAGATGGTGCAGATCGGGAGCAACTGCGCAGTAGGCTCCTGTAGGCTGGCGCGCTATTCAGGGAACCGCCCGGCGAAGCCAGCCGCGCACTCGACACAGAGAACTGCGCGCTGATGCTGGCTGACCGCTTCGGCGACGCGAAACTGACTATCCGCCGACTCCGTACTTCCCGAGCATCGCTCAAACACCACCTCACTGCAACCACTACACCCCATCCCCAGCGCCAGACCTTCTATCGAGACTGTGCAAGTCGCCGTCGCTGAAAACCATCTCAGCATCCTCCCGCCCAACCCATTGCTCTCGTTCCAGTACTCTCACTGTTCTGGTGTTCTCATTACTCAGTTGGAAGCAAAACGCGTAACTCCGCGCAAAACTAAAACCATCGCCTTTCTTGAATCCGATCCGTTCGTCTGTCATCGGTGGTCATTTCTCGCCCTGGTCTGACGTCATTGCGCGAGAACTGCCAGTATCCCTCGATAGCACTCTCACCCGTAGCCATCTTTGCTAGTCCGTAGCGGGAATGCCGGCTTCAGCCATGTTCGTTCAAATCAATCTGGGCAGCTCGAGGATCAGCTCATATCGACGTCACTGTACACTCTGCACCTGAATGTCTGCCTTGGATCTCTTGCGCGCCAAGACCTCCGCCAATCACTCGCATCGCCCCCGTGACGTGCTCTCCCCAGCGCGTCGAGAGCCCGTGGTCACGTTCGTCTTAGTGGGCTTGCCTCCTCAGTCTACGGTAACCGCGATAATGTTCTCGCTGCTCGCCTTCCTCTGTTGCTGACGGACCTCTCGACGTTGGCGATTCTAAAGTCTGCCGTTCGCACGAACCTCAGCAGCCGCGGAGTAGAAATATGTCGCGCCGCCGTCGCCCAGCGAAAAGTTGCACCGGGAGCAGATGCGGTACCGATGCGCCGGCGTGTCTACCCCATATTGACATTGCCTTCAAGAGTGCCATCCGCCCGGCCTGACTGAGTACTGGTGGGCGGCGGAGGCGTGTACGTGCGAGTGCAGAATATCCCAGCTGATCCCACACCATCTTCGCTGCACCTACTGGAGGGTAGTGGTATAAAGTGGTATTATCCACCTGGTTCTGCAAGTAATCGACAGTGCTTTATCCTCTCTCCTTGTTACCCACCGTGAATACCTGGATCCTTCTCCGGAGGCTCCCACCTCGGCACTACCGCTGGGCTTCAGGCTCTTCCCCTTGTCGCCGTCCTACTGCCGCCTTTTTCCTTTATCCCTTACCGCCTTTTGTCTTCCTTATTTCCTTCCTTACCCTCGACCTTAGTATTATCATCCTTGCCAAAATCCTGACTCTGGGTCTGACCATCGTACGTGAGGGTGCCCGAGATCTCAGGGGCGGAAGGAGCACGATGCCCTTAAGATTCCCGTCTCAGTGACTCGGTACGTACCGTCACTCATTTCTTCGACCTTAATGCGGCCGCCACCTTGACCTTCGACGAAGAAGGTACCACTCACCTCTTCTCTCGCGACGACCCTTCTTAACGCACGGCCCCTTGGGCTTATGTTTATCCTCTTCGGCCTTGGTGTCCGCCGACGAACACGCTCCGCCGTTTCCGCCCAGTATCTTATCAAGAGAGGACTGCACTGGCATGTAATCCTGCGCCCCATAGGCGCATACATGACCATACAGCCACGATAATAAACGCGATAATTGCTAGGATGGCCGCGTACCGAGTGTACATCTGCCCCTTTTCTTGTTTATGCACTCGACGAAGTCTCATAACCCAATCCTGTCGTACCTTCTTGCTACTCTACCCAAGTAAACCATCGACCACTCACAGCGAACAGGGGCGACCGCCCCAGGGCCGCCCCAAAGCGTCACCCCCAGCCAACCGAAAGTACCCACCCAGATAAGAATAGGGTGCGGAACTGACCTAATCTACAGAGCAGTAACGCTGCAGAGCGTAGAGAGCGCCAGATGATGGCACCAACTGCTCGCGGAGGCGTAAGCTACAGCGGTGTACGCCCTACCAGATCGATCGACAGGAACAGCGCCAGTGCATCAACTTGTGTCTGCTCTGACCACCCAGGAGGAACTGTAGTTTGAGTCCATGTCATCTGGCTGCATTGTGAAAACCGGGCGGTTCAAACTATTGAGCTTCTGACGGCGTGATGAGCGCCGTAATGAGTCTTTCACGTTCCGCATCTACCGCCTTCCTCGTCGCTTCAGCGTCGTTCCCAACCGGGAACGACTTTGGACCTTCTAACGTAAGGTATCCCCAGGCATTGTCGGCAGGCCACACGTAGGGTTACAGATGTTCGCCCATCCCCCAATTCCTCCGGCATAAGCACAGGATGTATCAGTGGGTATATTGATCCCTATCCTGTGATTGGCTGAACAAGTTGCCTGTGCTTTTAATAGGTGCCGCCATGACGTCAGGAGCGCCCAAAACAGGAGAATCAGAACTTCCAACTTGCTGGATCGTCAGCTGGTCATCCCCTTCGCGTCCGGAATCCGTTTTGCTACATGCGACTAGCGGTAAGGACAAAACACCGAAAAGGACAACCCGCAGCGAGAGACATTCATCCGATGTTGTTGAACCATATGCTCTTCCACCACTGCGACTGTATCAGCATTCGACCTATCGAAACGTTGCAACACCGAACCAGTCACACCAGCAGATCAACACACCACAGCGACCCCCTGAGATTTCGAAGTGCCGTATATGAAATCTACACGAGTCCCAGATACCTTGTCTTGACGAACCTTTTGCCATGACTGGAGCGCTCCGACGACTATATCCTTTCAGAGCCTCCCTGCTATCGAATCAGATTCTGATCTGAGCAAGGGCGTTACGATCTTCGTTTTCCGAGATTTGATGCAAGAAGCAAGCGACTTCGAGTTGGTCCATCCAGATCCGCATCTGCCCGCCTTTCTTTCCAACGCTTTTGAGTGATGGCTCCATTAACGCTCCAGTCCTGAGGAACCGCTAATCGTGATGTTGTCTCTGCCGACCCTTGCCCAGCCGTCGACAGTGCGGGTGCGTCAGGATTCAAGGAGCGACAGCCCTTCCGTAATGACGGTTTGATACTCTTCATTCATATTTTGCAGCCATAAGAGCCGCGCAGACGGAAGATGCTTTGTTGTGTACAACCCAGAATCGTCCTTTGCTTCGCAAACTCAGGTTCAGCCGCGAAGTCACTAAAATCTTATCGTTACGCTATCGCGTCTCCATGACTTAAGTCCTGAGTGGTTACACCTGTATCCAGACAGAACAGAACGCAGCGCAGCATTGACTTCGGCGCCCGTCGTTTGAGGGTCAGAAACAGATGTCGGACTGCCATAATCAGTCGATAAGGTGAACCCGCCGATTCCATCCACATCTCGGAGAACAGCGAGACTTGATCGGGAGCCACGGAATGCTGCCAGTCGCTACGCACCGGAATGAGGCTTCCGATACCAGCACTTTGCTCCAACCCTGCGAGGCGACGCTTGGTCTGTAAGAGCATCCGCTAAAACTGGCGCCAATCAGTGTCGTAGCCGCCAAAGAAAATAGGCCACGTCTACGTACAACAGTCTCGATCATGATCCCCGTCGGCAATCGGGACGACTCCGCTGATTGGTTACTCCGGAGTCGTCTGCTTTGAGTACAACAACAACGTAGCCGTGAAGCACAGGCACAGTCCATGCCATCCCCTGCGTTTCTCGATTGTCGCGTTGATAAAAAGTACGACGACCGAATGAACTGACAGCCATTCGTTCCTACTCTCGCTTGCTGTCAGAAGCAGACTTGTTCTGACTTTCTACGCCGCTGTTTGTGCTTGTTGGTTCCGGCGTCGTAGGGTCCTGAGATGGCGCTATCTGACGCACAGGCTTTGAGGTTCGTTCCGGCAAACGCCATTGAACTGGAAGAACGATAATCTGGCAGAGATGACATGAGTAATGTCTGCGACACTTCAACCGCCTGCTCCGGACTTTCAGCAGGAAAAGTTCGACTTATGGTCAGCGTCGGAAAATCGTCGCTGTGGAGGATCGGTCATCGATGTCCCACATTCGGAGCCGTGGACTCGCCGCTCGGTGAACCGGTGGACTTCTGGTCCCCGACTCCCAGGAGTCAGGGAACTCTAACGTCAGTCTCCAACCGTTTGAGTTTGCTGGCAACTCGCGGCCGGCTGTAGGTGTAGTCGAGCGATCCAGACGGACCAATGATTGAGCATGATGCCAACGAAAGCGCCACCAACGTACCGCTGGCGACTCCTTGCATACGCATCTGCGATAGTTTTCTAATACCATAAGGTTGCTTACCACTTCTCGCAATCCACACCAGTCACCTACTTTTATCCAGATGCTAGGTGAAAGAGCCGTTTGCCGGTCTTATCTGGAGCCGACAGTGTTTCCTTGGATGCAGGAGTCTGCTGCTAACTGACCGGGTCATTACGAAGAGATTCGAGTCAATCCACTGAAGCCTGTTCCTGATTCATGCGTCACGAGTCACCTGCCCCACCTTTTTGCCAGACGAACTACCATTTGTCGGACATGCTCTGCAGGTGCGACCGTTGATGCCATCGGCGGTCAGCCTTCCAGAGGAGTATCGACGTTAGTTCATCAAGCGCATCTTTCGTCGAGTCGAGGACCGGCATGCTCACCGTAGTCAGCCTTGAGCCCGACCAGACGACTGAGTCACGCGGACGGCGGTGAATGAATGTAGAATACCCTCACGTGTACGCTCAACTCTTTTAGTTGATCGGTGCTGCTATTTCTTCTTTCCGCCATGTCCACGTCTCGGTCGTCAGTCCGTCCCGTAAACGTTGAGAGTTTCTGTACAGCAGTATCTTGTCACCGCTCGCGTCCTTCCGAGATGGAATACTCTTCCGCCCGGCAACGTCAGATCGACAACGTTCGTTGCCCCTCCTCCGAGGTAGGATCCAGACCAAGTAGTGATAGACGCGGAGGCTCTGTCTCTCGTCGTTGAATCAGTGCGAAGTTCCGGAAATGCGTCGCATGGAGCGGTGCTTGCAGTACCGCAAGGAGCCCTGTCTATACGCAAAACACTGGGGATCATGGCGATTTGTTGTCGCCGCCTGCCTGACGTGGATCTCCCACAAGTCATTCTGAGGGAGGCGACCACCAGAACAACAGACGTCTTCCTCGCGCAAGCGTGCGTGAACCCGGTGGTACGGTTCCTGCCGGCCCCGTTGTTGACCGCGCGTTCATCTGTAGGTGCAGGTACTCACCAGGGTCGAGATTCTTCGCCGTAGGTACCGACGACTATTACCCGGCAGGATGCAGAAATCAAAATGCAACCCGCGTCGAAAGATTCCGTGAACGTGGCACGGCGACCAGTCCAATGAGAGTAGTAACAACGATAATCCCATCGATAGCCACGAATGCCTGGCTCAGGCTCGAAGACGCTGACGTTTAACCTTTTAACATCATGTGCCGACGAGCCGAGAGTCGACAACTCGCTTCATAGGAGTTAGATCGGTGGCCTTCGGCGGATTAGCACCACCTGCCCAGTTCAGCGGGCGTCGCTCCATGACGTCCGTGGGCGTAGTCTGACACCATGACCCTAATTGCACTCCGAGTTTATTATTCTAGTGCAGACACGCTTCGACGGAACTACTTCGCGATAAAGTGGAATTCGACTTCAGGTCAGTGTCCGCAATGTTATCTCGCCAACTTGACGGACGCCTGAAAACGCGACCTATTCAAGACAGAGAACGAAGTCAGAGACGCATTGTGCTAGCATATCGAGAGGCTCTCCCACACCATTCCCCGACGGTAACTCGCAACAGGCTTGCTGAACTCATTCCAAAAAGTTTACCGTTTGGGGCGTACTTTGCCCGCCTCATGCCGCCTCGAGCCTTTTGTCAGCATGTACCTGCCCCAGCAAGAGCCGCCGAATCCGCTGCGGTGTTGATGTTTCGCCGATCAGCGATAGAATCTCCGACCGGAAGATGATAACAAGCCCAATAGCCAAGATATCGACGATGACGCATGGGAAACGGCATGCTAATTGCGCCTTGTTCGTTTGCGCGCGAGTATCGCATCTTCTGAGAAAGAAAATGGTCATTGCGAACACTTATGAAATGATTCACTCAGCACCCCTTCCACTTTTTAGAGTCGACGACGGGAATGTCTGTATGAGACGGAAAGAGAATCGTTGAATCGCTGCATATTTTTCTCCTGGAGGAACGTCGAGAACAACAGTGTCACCTCCCGGTCAGGCCAAACGCCTGGCAATCTCGTAGGCGCTCCCGGGTTGAAGCGGGTAGACGAAGTCACTCGATAGCGGCGCCGAATACCTGCCGAGTTCGAATAAAGCTCGCCTCCAAGATAGTACCGTCCATGACTAAGGAGCGTCAAACTGCACGGCAAGCGCGGGATTGGCCAGTACTTGTCCTGAACGGAGTTTGGCATCGAGAACGCCGCTGTAGGAAGGCTGAGTTCCTGTCGACGTCAGCATTAAGGTTCCCATTAAGAACCTTCCCGCCCGAACCAGCGCGCTCCATGGAAATACGCACCGTTTTTTCCATCGATGGAGACATCGACGCCGTCAGCCCTTCCTATTAGTCCTGACTGCTTTTGGAAGCGAGGAGACGATGGCGTCGCGCCTCGGCAGCGCACTGGACTCGGCGGGCTTCGAGGGTGTCGAGTGATCTCCACACGACGGTTGACCTGCCGGTGCTCATCGCGTCTCCGGCACCCGAGGAGACGACTCCCTGCCCGAGACCGACCCCTTCCACTTGACAGGTCCGTCGCCTGCTTGAGCCGATCCGACACCGCCTTGGCCCGCCGCTCCGACACAGATCCTGGTTTGTGCGCATCATCGGCCACATCATCGGTGCTGCCCCGTGATCGCCGATCCCCGCCAGAGGGATACTTCGATCTGCTCCACCACACTCGCCAGCACGCTGTCAGCCTGAGCCGAGCCTGATCGAGTCGGTCGCGAACGTGACGTCCCCGGCCACCGTCACCGTCGTCGACTTTCATCCTGCTTTCGCAGTCCGACGACCCGTCACGCAGTTTTGGATGATACTATCCAGTTTTAACGGAGCGCTGCTCTTTACTAGGAGTTTTGCGTCATTCAGAATTTTATCAACGGAATACTGGACGTCCGATTCTTTTGACCACCGGGATGTTAACTATTCCATGCTGGGCAGTTGCACGATCTCGAGTGTCGCTACCCACTGAGGGGAATATCGGAAATATTTCGACGGGCTTTTCTTGCTGAGAGGCTGGCCACCATAACAGGAGGATTGATTCAACTGAGGGTAAATCAAACTCTTCCAAGTCCAGCATCCGCAGTCTAGAGCATTGTATCAGGATCAGAACCCTCGCCGAATACGCTACAGAGAAACGGAGTCTCGCCGACCTGCGCATTGCGAGAAATCAAAACCTACCTGGAATAACAGTGTAGTTGTTCTTCTGTACCGCAGGGCCTGGCTCAACGAGAGTGATCCACTCTTTCCACGAGGTTTCCTAAAGCGACGCCGCCATGAGGGTCCTGAGGAAGCGCTGCGCCACCTGCGGAGTTTTAACGCCACCCTTTGAGCCCGGAGACTTGTGAGATATCGTGCTAGCACGGTGTGGGAGAGGCGTTATTCCGGCTACTGGGCGAGGAACAGAGACGAAAAGTTTCTCCGAAATGCGTGTAGGTGTGCACAGAGTCCTCATTCTCTATCATCGAAACCCGTCTACGCTCAGCCTAGCATACTCAGGCAGTGGCATCAAGAAGGTTCTCGCAAAGCAAGCATCCCAGTTTCCCGGCATTTCGCTGTGCTTCATGACGGCACTCGCACGAATGCAGACGGTCGGTGCTGCGCCCAGAAAACCGCCGAACCGCAACACCGACCGCAGATGCTAGAGGCTTCCTACTTACCCACCACCGCCGAAGGGAGGTTGATGCCGCTGCACCGCCTCCGGCGTTGGTGCGTGATCTCAAGCTGGGAGCGGCTCTCGACCTTACTGCGTGAGATCAACACCCTTGACAGCGCGCCCGCGATATGCAAGAATAAAGAATGGCAACGATTGCGATGAGTGCTGGCATACTCTGCTGCACGCTGCCCCTTCTCAGAAGTCGAGGAAATTCCTCACGCCGGCCGTCATATCAATCAACGCGAAAATTTTGGCGCGAACCTGGGCCGCGTGAGGATCGAGTTCGACATTGTCCTGCCCTTCCGATTGTGTTCCCACATGCGTCTCATATCAAAACTGCGTGCGGAGGTGGTTCGCGGCCATCACCTGTCCCCGATGACAACTCTAGATTATTGCCCCCACCTGCTATCGCTCATAGGGGCGGTCGCAAAAAGCGTCCCTGCGTCCATCTAAACGTCAGAGGCGTCTTCGCCTCACGCCGCGTATAATCGCTTCACTACGTGTATGGACACCAAGATCGGCGTAAGCAGAGCTGAGGTAGTTCTTCACCGTTCTCGGAGAGGAACTGCTTCGTCGCGATCCTCATTGCTCTCTCCCTGCGCAGCCGCTTCCAACACCTGCAACTCCGTTCAGTCAGCACGCTCTCCAAGGATTTCTCCCAGGCGCCAGCCGCTGTCATTTCGCAGAGACACATGGGGACACCGCTTCCGGTCCTGTGCGCAGTCCCTCTGCGACGGCAAGTGTATGGCGGAGACTTGCTCCGCTCCTATAGTTCCATGAACTAGAGTAGCCAGTGGCGCCATGGTTCTAGCAGACGATATGGGTATCCGGATCATCAGATGACGTCAGCATAATCACGGTAGCGTAGTCAACTAGAACGAAGCGCCTCGATCTCTCCTCCCATACGGGGCATTCGTGTCGAGAAGGACGATAATCGGGCGATAAAGTTCTTGCGGATTTCGATGAAACTTTCTTCCCCGTTGCTTTGGCCTCAAGTGATCTCATCAGCTTCTGCGATTTCTACGCAGCGAGTTTGCTCAGCCCCCATCCGCTGGAACAGTGGCATTGTCGTCGGTCACAAGAACCTTCATCGTGAGACCTTCCGTACTAGTTCATATTGTCAAGCATTTCGGCGCTCAGTGGCATTTCCCACTCAACGCTCATCGTTCCTCCTTTGGATCCTTCATGAGGCTGACTCTTCCTTCGAGCGATTCGACTCTTTCTCTGCCAGTCCATTGGCTGCGGCCCGTAATGGCCTGATCCTTGAAGGTTGGAGATGTCGTCCAGACTCGCCTTTCGAGCCGATCCCATCATCTTCGACGGTAAACAGCAAACGGTTCGTGCAATTGACACGAACCAGGCATGGTTGGTCTTTCGCATGTTCTCAATGTTTGAGAGTAAGCACCATCAACGGATTCTTTTGCAGTGCCCGTCGTCGCCGGATTGAAGCGCGCGGATGCACCGTCGCACTTCAAAATGAATAGGAATACCCAGTGCGATTCACGTGACAAATCATCCCTGCTTGATGAGTTGAGACCAAGTCATTGGTCGGATACGACCCGCAGTTCGTCCAAAACGGCTCGGGGACTCAAGTTGCTGAGAGCGGCAGCCGCGTCAGACATGCTGACGGGCCTCTTTGGTAATACTGGGAATCTGATAACGAATCACGTAGAGCACGGACGGCATTTCGCAGCCCAGCCGCTTCGACTTCGCGACCGTGCTCAAGGAAGCTCGCGCAAGAATCAGTAGTCGCTCTTCGGCGCCAGCCTCGCCGGAGAACGAGCTCGACTTCATACCAGCAGCCAAGGCCTCCACCCGCACCATCTGACGAGGTCAATCGCCTTCCCCATCAGCATCAAAGGTACAGGTTGCGGCGCATGATGGCAAAAGCAAACATCACGAGCTGTTGAAAAGGTGCGATGCGAGAACAACGCAACCATTACCGGTATCCACCACGCCATCAACGCCCGATTGCCGAGCAAGTATCTCCCCAGAATTAATGCCGACAGCAAGACATATGCACGGTCACCAGTGACAGTATGTACTCTGGTCTTTGCCCAACACTGACAATGAGCATCCATGACTACCAACGCAGAATCCCAGACAGTGAAGTTAGGAAATGCCGATCACCATTTTCGCCGATGGATCGACACCGAAATAGCAGTGATCAATGTTCTGAGAGTGCAGTCAGAAGGGCAATACTAGAACCAACCGAAAGTGCTCTCCGGTGAAAGCGACGCAATTCGCGGCGACGACGACAACGAGGCGAAAATTGCACTGAGCAGCCGTATCGTGAATGAGTGCGGCCTGCGCATAATCTGACTGTCGTCAGCCATTGAAGAAACTCCAAGAACGAATCCATGTATATCCCGGATCATGGCATGCCAACGATCGAGTACTATTGCCCTGGGACGATGAATGTTGTCACCACTCAGCTGGCCACTCTTTGTTTGTGCTATGGCGGCTTTGTCTCCTGACCTGCTGAGCATGTTCTTCTCACTTCTGCCGCGATCTCGCCTTTGAAAAGAGCGTCTTCAACTGGAGAACCGGAGTTCTTCTGACCTGCGTGGAGTGAGGTAACAAAAGCGGAAACGCTAGTCGGCATTAATTCTTTCCACGCAGATTTTCGGGCGACTCTCGTCTCGAGACACCCAACTGCATTCCCGGAAGCGTCGTGAGCATCTCTCTTTCGCAAAGAGGTCCCGAATGCTGCTCGCCCATCGCGTTGCAGCGTGCAGCGAAAAGGATCCCAGCCGCAACGGCCGCTTTGAAAGAACATCGAGAAAATCAGGGAGCGCGTTTCTCGATGCGAGATCGTCTGGCTCTGATAGTTAAAACCAGCCACGCATGCGCATCCAAGCAGCGAACAGGAGGCAAATCACGATTCCAAATGCAGCCATTGGTCGTCCAGTGCGGCGATGACCATCAGTGAGATTCAGGTTGCCAACCCGCCTCCCGTTGAATAAACGTTTTTGCGGTGAAGGTTGCTGGCTGGCCGGCGGCGCGAAGCTGCCAGGCTAAGCGCCTTCCAATGTCTCTCGCACCGTAGAACCTAATAGAATGGCAGGTCGCGAGTCTCGCCCAAAGCCTATCAACGGAAGCCTGGTAAATGGGGAGGTCCTCACACCCCTTCTGACGCTTTTTGTCTTCCGGTTGCGATAAGATCTTCAACCAGCGTGGCACGTAGCATCCGTAATGATTGTGCGCAACTGAGTACCAGCGCCATCGCAATGGTGGCGGGTGTCTTCAAGCAATCATGGTTTCTACACTTCGATCCTCGAGGACCAGACGCATGAGGTAATGCACCTGCTACAAAAGCAGAGAGTGGCCGAGATGCGCATGTAACAATCTGCTCGCCAGCAATAGAACCCGCCATACCATCCAGAGCGCAGGTTTTGAGAAGGTTGAGTAGAGTACTGCACCAACACCTATTCCCGCTGACTGCATTATCCTGCGACTGATGCCCCCAGAATGATTTCGTGCCCACTTCCCGACGAAGTTCTTTTCGCGATCTTCAAAGTGCCTAGGAAATCCCTGTCGGTGCCTCGCTGGGCGCACCACCGCGCGCGGCGGAACAATGATCGTCCTCATTGGTGCGCGTCGACTTTCGCGGGACGGCAATCCGCTTCGACGACTCACCACTCGCCTGATCCGCCGTCCAGACCCACATTGATTTCTTGAGCAACGCGGCGCTGCGCTCCTCACCTGCCGGATCTGGCATCTCTCGTCTCTGCCATAGCCAAACACCGCCCAACCGATAAACCCGCGGCGTTTTCCATTAGCGATAATCCGGGCAACTTCCGGAAGCCTGAGCAATGAAGTTCTCTCGCCAACTTTGGAGGGCCTTCCGCTTCAAACCAGATGGCGAAGCAAAGGAATGGCAACTGCGATAAGGCTGCTGGCAATCTTACCGAGTATCGCTTGACCGAGATAGGCAATTCCTTGCCATACATGTCGCCGACTGACATGACTGCCGAGCAACCCGAGAACCATGTCACACGCAGCGGTGATACCTCTACTGGGCAACATACTTCAACGGAAACATCGGCACGAGTCTCGATTCGAGGTTCCTGAAGCGAGCCGGACCCGCCAACATGAGTACCAACGGCCTGGTCCCATAAGGCTGCGTCGTCTTGCCGCCTCGTCTCCGATGACAAATATACCTCTACTAACACCGAAGGTCGCAGTGTCACGATGGGCAGGCCAAAATCACTCCTGACAGAAAGACTCACGGCGCACTTCTTTCAAAAGATTGCCTGGAATCGACTCACCTCTGCTCTGCAATTCTCGATGAAATGACGTCGGGAAGTCCAGAGAGCGAAAAGCCACTGTGACCGACTTGTGGTGCCTCCGCGTAACGCATGATTGGTTCTGTAGTGTATCCGTCCCGCCGCTCGGACGTCACCGCTTCAATCTGGCGGACACGCCGCACGCCTTTTGGAGTCGCGCCCAGCCCGAACGATCACGTCGATAGCACTGTGATTTGATCCCCGGATAGTATCAACCGGCGCTCCAAGATCCGACGCCTGTGCACAATGTTTCCAATCGTCCCAAGGCATCCTGCGCAGAATTGGCACGCACAGTCGTCAGCGGACCCCTCGTGACCGGTGTTCATAGCCTGGAAACGCCTGTCCATCGTCGCCGCCGCGAACACCAACAACACTCGATCTAGCCGCGTCTGCAGGTGATTTCTGACCCAAATCACGAATCGATATCTCACCCTTTCCTTCGGTGTTCGCTGGGCGTCCTTCTAGCTGGTACTCGGCGTGGCTGCTGGCAACGAAGGCTCGGCCGGGTCCTCGATTAGATGATGATGCGTTCGCATGATCGGGAATCATTCCGGAGAGTGCGTTCAAGAAGGTCACCGTCTTGGCCTGTACCAGTTCCTCCAGAAACAAGGATGTACCGTCGTACTCGAGACCATGGCTCCGAGCGGTTCTTGCGACATCGTCCGGCAACGACGCCTCGCGACCAGAGATCATGGCATCCGAAAGTGGCTTCGAAAACGACGGACGGTCATCGCTAGGATCATCCATCGCGCGTGGAGGAACATGATGACGTCGACGCGTTCCTCTCCAACAAGCCCTCGCATCCACCATTTGGACTCCTTGATTCATCCACCCGCGGGTTGGACAGTCGACACAATGCGATCGACGTCGGTACACTCGTTTCTTCTGACGTGAAACGCTGAAGGTATGCGCCAATCCGACCATTACGTTCGACAAACAGGATTGTCAGGAACTCCGTTGACCATGATCTCCGCGTGATGCTTTGGTCTGAAATCAAGGGCTCGAAGCACGACCCAGGCCAACAGTGTCGTCAACGATTCTTTGGATGAGTCGAGCACGATTGCGTCGTCGACATCGCTGGCCCTTCGAGATGACAGAACTCGCCAGCACTCGTTCCAGCCTCGCCGCCCTTTTTGAGGCAATGCCGGGTCGCGAGATCTCTTCGATGTTGATCTCTTCGAGAAGGCGAGACGTACGTCCGTTTGATGCGCCAGCGTTATCGTCTCTGGCGTCTGAGCGCAGCGCTGTCTTTGGAGCCGCGGTGCTGATCTCGGCCGAAAGGCTGGCTTCGTCACTCATAGAAAAGGCGTGTAAACTCGAAGAAACCTGCGACACCTATCAGAACTTTCGTTGATACTCTTCACGCAGCCCGCGCGCAGGCGGTAATCGAATCTGCTCGACCATTTCCGGAAGCGAGGAATGCACCGCCTTCGTCACTGGAGCGCTCCTCGTTCTGCTGCACGTGCACGCGCACGAGCGGCGTCACACGTACCTGGGAAGCGGCCACCGCATGATGCCCTGCGCCCTGGATCGGGAATGAGACAGCGAGCACGAGCGGCGCCAAGGCAGTATGGCCTCCACCGCGGACCGCGCATGGATCGTGACGATTCTTCTTGCTCGCACGGCAAAGGCGAGATTCTGCCTCCAGCACGTTGTCTCCACGGCCTCCCTCCTATGTGCAGTCCGTGCGGTGTGCTGAGGCCGCCTGAGACCTGCGCCGGCCCAGGCGCGTCAATGCATGACTTTCACCTCGCCGTCATGTACCGCATCGATGCTCATCCCGGAAGCCCACCCATCAGGTAGACGCTTTGCCACGGCCTGTCTCGGACCTAAGCCTATCCGCCATGCCGACGGCGTAATTGGCAGGCCGCTTCTTGCGCCGATGCGGGCAACAAAGCGATACGCCTCCAAACAGAAGACAGCCTCGAGACACAGGCATGATGAATCCAGTGCAATGACAAAAATCCCTGCAAACTCTCAACGGCAGTGGCGCCATGTTTATGTGGTCTCGCCTCGGCCGGGTGAGATTTCGGGACAGATGCGCCCTGTCGTACCGCTACGACGCTGCGTTGGAATCTGCGACGCCTGAGGTACCCCATTCGGTGCTGCGGGGCGGTAAAGACGGAGTCAAACGGCGCGCGTATTGACGGTAGATAGAGACGGTTCGGGCGCCTGAGCATCGTTCTGGTACGGCGGCAGCACCCGCGGCGCCAAAGGTTCTGTTGCGCGTGCAACCCTGCCGCTATGCTGGATTGCGCTTCAGCGCGGACAGGTGGGGTGACGCTGCTTTAGCGATGATCGGAGGTTCGGGGCCGGTACTCCTCCTGCGGTAGCGCAGCCCGTTTTCTTGCGAACCTTACGACGCTTTTTCTTTTACGTTTCGAACTATCACGCCTCGATTGACGTCGAGGTGTGGCGTTGCCGTCGGCGTAGGTAGCACCATTGAACTCAGATGCGGAGCATTGACAGGAGCTTGGATGGAGAGGAGTGCCCTTACTGCACGTGAAATGGAGCAGTGCTCCGGGTATGAGTCGGCAGCGTCCAAAAGGCTGGCCCGGCGTCACCGCAGGTTCCAGCCGAGGGCCATGGCTGGAAGATTACCGGTAGGCGGACTATCAACCGACACTTGGCTGCACCGGCCGGCTGGAGTTTCATTGTGACGACGACTGCGACTCAGGACTGCGCGAATCGGCGCGTGCGCTTTGTGCGGTCCCAGCCGATCCCACCGCGTTTCTTTTCAAGCGCCGGACTGCCCTTAATGCTGGCACGTCTGGTGCAGCGCTACAACGACGATTGACGCTGGCAAGATCAAAGCGCTGCAGCTTGAGTGGCTCGCGATGCCGGAACCACCGTCAACGATACAATGTATTCATACTGATGAGCGCATTGCTTTGGAGGATTTGACGCGATGCCGCTTCGGTAACGTCTTCACCAATTTTCACGTGTGCTCCGGCGGGGAATAACTCGATTCGGAACGCACCGGGTGCGCGACTTCCGAGTTTCCTCGATTTCGATCTCAGCCGCCACCGAAACTAGATCGACGACGAGTGCTCGTGCTCGGATACCACAGTACGACTGCAGATCTCCTTGTCGGAGGTCAAAGTCCAGCAACGCCGTCCTCCCTGCGAGACGCGGTACTCGCCGTGGACAGCTGTGCTGATGAGGAAGCACCGACACCGCGCTTGGCGCCGAAGCACCACAAACCATTCTTCCGACAGTTCGATTCAATGCCTCTCGCTCGCCAGCTTTCACCTGGCCGCTCGCCGCTGAGCCCAGGCTGAAGAGTGAGCGTGAGCGCTTCCGCATAGCGCGCTCGATCACTGATGGTGGCGGCGGCAGGATCGCACGCGCACCCGCATCGACGGCTTTCCACACCGGTCAGCGTCACTTCGTGGGGCGTCCACTAGACAGACAGGGATAAGCGGCTCCAAGGGCGGCGGATTTTCACGCACGACCGCAAATTCCTTCCGCCACTCTTGACTTGGATTGGTCGACGAGGATGATATCAATATCGTGTTTCTGAAGTTCAGACGCGCTTGTGCCGCTGACCCAAGTACTGTCAACGGCTCGGAGAATCCATCTAATTCCGACAGGACGGCTGCAAAACTGATGTGGTCGACCTGCATTAGATGTGACGATAAGGATATTAGTCATCGCTTTGCCTCCATTCTGTTCAAGCTGTTGTTTGGCGGGGTACTCGGCTGCGAGGATTCATTGGCAGCGGCTCCGCGCCTCCATTGGGGAGGATTGATCGCCGGAACCTCGCTGTTCCTGATCCTCCGTACACCGACTGCTCCTCCGTCAACGGCTGAGAGTCCCTGTTCTCAGCGCAAGACGCAGTTTCACGGCAAAACTTTCAGCATATGCCACTTGCCTATCGTTCGTCGATAGAGAAAGTGAGGAATAGCTTGCCTTCCGAATGAGCCGACGAGTTTTCTTGTTCG